>Ga0102588_1001232_pt1 | contig 20142 bp, 30 predicted proteins | sample AraplaMF_Col_mMS_FD_76854 | JGI IMG/M metagenome (GOLD analysis project Ga0102588, IMG submission 76854) | Arabidopsis root microbial communities from the University of North Carolina, USA - plate scrape MF_Col_mMS (SPADES assembly) (version 2) | ecosystem: Host-associated > Plants > Roots >...
AAAAGGAAACCGGCATACCCGAGGGTATCCCCACACCGCCGCTCCATAGGAGGCACGATGATGCGGACGAAAAAATACCGCCAGGTGGCGGTTGTCCGCCTTCTGCTTTCCCGAGTCGCCAAACTCGACCGAGAACTGTCTCGGCACCTTCAGCATAGGTCGCGCTTCAGGGTTTACAAGGAGATTTTTCGTCCAAGGCAATGATAACAGGAGCGCACTGGAGCATCATGCCCTTGTTCAGCGAGGATAATTTAGAAGCGAGGTAGTGCGTTGCTGAAGGTCGAAAACACAATCTGCATTTCAGTTTTCACTGTCTGAATCTCCCCCATTATGTGAATCAGAATCTGTGCATACCGCTCATAAAACTGCTCGGTACTGGTAATGGGTTCAATCATTTCAAGCATGCGCCCGATAAGTCGATATCGGTCCTGCACTCTCTTCATCCGTACGGCAACGTGACCATCTAGAACCAAGATAGGCTCAAGGTCGGCGTCGGTCCAATCCTCGGTTCTGCTGATGTCTGCGGCATAGCTCGAACAATTTGGGATGTATTCTTTGTGCTTTAGCGCTGAACCAAGGAGCATCTCAATGCTTGCAGCCATCGCCATCCTGTCCTCCAAGATCCCGCCGATTCGAGCGATAGCGAGATGGACCTTACCGTCTTCTATCCTTTTGCGACGGCGATTCTCAGAGTTCGCTAAATGAATCGTTCCCCCAAACGCTAGTAGAGTTCCAATCGATCCCACCCATGCCGCCCAATCCTGAGCGCTCCAGTCGCGCCAACAGATGAACTCGTTGAAGAGGATGATGCCAACCCAAATCGGGGTTAGCACCGCGTACCAGTTGTACCATTGGCGGAAGAAGTCACGTGTTGTCATGCCGCGATCGTAGCATGACAACACATCGGCGCTTGGGCGTTGGCCGATTGTTGCATTCGTCCTTCGAATACCATGCCGGGTGCTAATTGAGGGGGCTTTGATTTTTATCAAAAGCCGCTGCGCTTGGCAGCATACCCTAGCCGCATGATCTACTTCAACGCAGCGGCCTATTCGCCCAAGGCGTATGCCAGGTTTCGTTCTAGCCTAGCCATGGAGCGCTTTGTCTCGGCACCGCACAATTCCGGCCGCGCTGCTTCGCTTCGTTGGGCCCGCGCATGGATGCTGGCCGCGAAACGTAAAGAGTCAGCCGGCGCCCCATGTGTCGCGCCGGCCCCTAAGCTGGTGGTGTCTCGCCCTTCGTATGAACGGATTGCCGCTGCAGTTGACGCCTGTCAGTCTTAGATCTGATTCCTTGTGCGTCCTTCCGTGTCACTCCCGTTGCCCGCGAAAATATCGCCATCACGAGGAAGCGCGGTAGTCCGAAAAACATTGCGGTACGCATGCCAACATCCAGGCCAAATGCGTCTCGTGAAAGGAGTGCAAGGGCTACTTTATCCGCTGTGATCTGGTCGGTGCGCCTGGTCATGCAGACAGGCTACTCCGACCGGCGAAACGTGCCCACACTTTTGGTTACAGAAGTTTTGCGCACTGGTCCGCGTCGGCGCATACTCGGGGCAGGAGATGATCGTGGACAGCGAGCGCCCGAATCACAATATGACGGACCTGGCCTGTGCGGCTATCGCGATAGCTACCGCGAAGTCACGCCTTGCCGCAGTCGAATTCCTGTTTGATCGAGGCTGCGCGCCTGAAATGATTGCCCACGTTCTGACGGCGTTCACTCCGGCACAATGTCTAGAAGACGAGAATACGCCGCGCTGAGTCCGCTGTTGCATCAATCCTGGAATTTGATGACTACTTATTGTTGCTCTTAGTTCCGTAATAGAAGCCAGTCGCAGCAGACACCAGCGTGACTATCGGGCCAAGCAATACTGAAAATTCTTTCACATCTGCGACAGATACTGAGCCGCATGCCACAAGAATAAGAATCGCCCCGACGATGACCCATAACAGCCCAATTAACAAATAAGCGATATGGCGCCTGGCGCGATCCTCGTGTGGCGCCGGGTTATAGGGCCCCGGCGCGAGAGTCGCACTCTCTAACGGAGTCTCATCTGAAAGGTCTAGCTCAGACTCGACGTCTTGTTGGTCCGGTTTTCCATTGTCGGCGACCAATGAGCGACCTTTTAATGTTATTTGCGCAAGACCTGGCGCAGCTTCTGCGCCTGATCTTCCACTAGGATCTTGTGTCCAGCAGCTTCCTGCTCAACAAAGAAACGTTCAGAGTTAATCGATCGACGAAGCACATCGGTCACAGTGATGTGGTTTTCTTCCGCTTGCTTTTGCAAGAAATCCACCATTTCTTGCGGCAAGTTAAACGTGACTTTTCGTACAGCCATAATTCCCTCCGGCAATTAAATTACGCCTCAGAGGCAGTTTACACATGTTCGATATGGGCGACAACCGTATTGAAGCCATATGTCGTAAGTATATGCGTCAAATCTTACAAAATCTTTACGGGAACGTCGCAAAAATCGCGTATTTCGGCAGATGACTGTATGGATGCACAGCTTTACCACGGTCGCCCACTTCGGCAGTATCCCATTCATTAAGACAATGTGCAGATGGCACTCAAAGGCGACTCAATGTACAGATGGACAAAACCATTTCCTACCCAAGATCAGGGTAAGTTCCTGCCGCTAGTTACCCAGAACAAGGCGCACCTTCGGAGGTTCGAGGCCATGAGCTTCACCGCTGCAAGTTTGAAAATTGATCAAGCATGTCATTGGATTTCTAGTTGGGGACTCAACTACACCAATACAAGATTTCATCGATACCAGCGCCTATTCCAAGAACTAGCAAGGGCTGAGTCTCATCAAGATTTTTGGGATATTTTGGACAAGTATGAATTTCATATCATAACGAACGCGATCAACGAAGCGAACGAATTCCTAAGGATCTACGAGGGTCTTAAGCACGAAACCCATCCTCAACTTAAATTCCGACTGAAGCGAATCTTGCAGGGCCATGAGCTATTTGCAAAGGACATCTCAGGCGCCCGAGACTTCAGTCTTGAACTTGACGTGATTGCTCGTTTCGCAAAGGACGGTTTTCCCATAGATCATAGCCATATCGCTGACCTCGCAACTGATGTGAACGGGATTCCTGTCTTCGCCGAATGCAAGCGATTACGATCTCATAATAAAGTGGCCGCCAACATCAAGGAAGGCCTCGATCAACTGACCAAACGATATGATTCCCACAGAACGCCAGCCAGTGCAAGGGGACTGCTTGTTCTCTCTATCGCGGCGCTGCTCAACCCAAGTCTCGAGCCTAGCAAAGGAGTCGACTCTGCACGACTTCAGCGTGACCTGGAGCGATTACACCGCGATTTCGTCGAGCAGCATAAACATCATTGGGAAGGACGACTTTGCGACCCCAGAACAATCGCAGTCGTACTTATTTACAATGTGCCGGCAATTGTGAATCGTCGCCTCACTACTTGCCACCAACTAGATATTCGGCATAGACACAATCTCGCCCACGCTGATGTGTTACTCGCAAAACAAATTGAGGTTCCCACGAAATTTCGTCTTCCATGGGTGACGTAAAATAGACGTCATACAGGAAGAGGCAGAAATGAAGAAATTACCCCGCCAGGCATTTACCGTGGAGTTCAAGACGCAGGCCGTCGATCGCGTCGCAGCGGGCCAGTCGATCATGGTGGTATCCGATGAACTTGGCATTAACGACCAGACCTTGCGCAACTGGGTTAAGGCGTCGCAGGCCGGTAAGCTGGCCGGTGCAGGCGCCAAGGTCATCACTCCGACTGAAATGGAGCTTTCACGGTTGCGGGCTGAACTAGCAAAGGCCAAGCGCGAGAACGAAATTTTAAAAAAGGCAGCGGCGTACTTCGCGCAAGAAATTCTGTGAAGTACGCCTGGATCGATGCCAATCGCTCGGCGTATGCATTGAACGAGATGTGCAGCGTGCTTGAAGTCAGCATCAGCGGTTTCCGCGCCTGGAAGCGTGGCGGCACCCCAGAACGCAAGCGTCTGACGGACGAACAGATGATCGCACTGATGAAGGCCATCCACGAGGAATTGAAGTCTGCTTACGGCAGTCCGAGGATGATGCGTGAATTGCGCCTGCGTGGCTTCAGTGCGGGCAAGGAGCGCGCTGAGCGGCTGATGCGAGAGAACGGGATTCGAGCACGCCATAAGCGGCGCTACAAAGTGACGACGGACTCGCGGCACGGTTTGCCCGTTGCGCAGAATCTTCTTGCGCGACAGTTTGCGCCGACAGGACCTAACCAAGTATGGACCTCGGACATCACTTATCTTTGGACGACTGAAGGCTGGCTGTACCTGGCAATTGTTCTGGATCTGTTTAACCGGGAGGTGATTGGCTGGTCGCTCAAGCCGCAGATGACGGCCGATATCGCAACCGATGCCCTGACGATGGCGTGGTTCCGACGACGACCGGAGCCTGGTCTGATGTGTCACTCGGATCGTGGCAGTCAGTATGCGAGCAAGGCCTTTCAAAGCAAACTGAGCGAGTACGGCATGATCTGCTCGATGAGCAGAAAAGGCAATTGCTGGGATAACGCACCAACGGAAAGCTGGTTCAACAGCTTCAAGAACGAGCGGGTTCATGGAATTCGATATGAAACGCATGAGCAAATGAAGGCAGCCAGTTTTGAATACATCGAAGTCTTCTATAATCGGCGACGGCAACATTCAAGGCTGGGGTACCGCTCTCCGACGCAGTATCTCGGAGACTGGGTCATAAAGAATCAGCAGTTGAACGCTGCATAGGTGTCGCCCGATGGAAGGCGAAAAATCGAGGGAAGCTCAGTACGTTGGGCCGAGCGGATATGAAACGCGAATCACATGCTAAGTTGCACGCGGCCGAAAAACTCCATGCTGATCTCGATGCGTTGTGAAGAAGGCTTCACTCACTTGGACCGCGATTCGCTTCGGATACTGCAACTGTTGCGGCATCACGGGATAGGGTCGGGGCACAATTGGGTTCTGGCTGGTGGCCACCGATTTGGTGGCGCTATGGAAGCATTGACGAAGAGCCGCGTTCGCTCTCGCATCACTTTCATAGAATCGAAGCCGAAGGTTTTTTCTTCCCCGAAGACGCTGCAGCGATTGGTGAGGGACGCGCTAAAGCGCGCCGGTTAATTCAAGCACGTTAGACTTTCGCACAATGTCACGAGTTTCACTCTCCCGAGTTCTGGTTTGGTGGTCTTTCATAACGACTGCAGGTTGGCTCGCTTGCTTCGCTTTGAGCTTTCGGCTTCCGGTGGATGAAATCGACGCTTCGACTGGTCTTGGTTTTAGGCTACTTGCGTCGTTGTGCTTGGTCGGTGCAGTTTCGCTTTTCCTGCTATTCCTGCTTCTCTTCTTTGGCTCCGTAATCAAGAAAAACGACAAGCCAACTTAAATTTCTATGCCAAATTCGATGACGCAATTGCCTACCCCCCAGCTCCAGCGGACGCCTACCGGCGCCGCTGAACACCCACGTTAGCCCAAATGAACCCTGAAGAATTTCGCTCCCGATTCATCGCGAAAGTGCGCTCGATTTTCGCAGACATGCCCAATCTGGCCGATCGACAAGCTGAGTTCTTGTCCTTTGATTCTGCTTCGCTAATTGAATTCGGTATCCATCCGGATGACGTTAGTTTTCTCGTTGCCGCTGGGCTTCCGAAACAAGCCGCGCCTTTTTTGAACTTCACGGCCTATTCAAGAGAAGAACTCCGAGATCTTTACGATCTCTACGATATGCCATCGAACTTGTTCCCTCTTGGCTGTACTGGATCTGGAGATCCTCTTGGAATAGAACTTAGTTCACGCGCTATCATCTATCTCAATCATGATGACCAAAACCGTCGCGTTTTCATCAATTCAACTTTGGAGAGATTTTCCGAGTCCTTGTGCCTGTATCAGGAAGCAAGATCTGAGGGGACGTTGGATTCCTTCTTAGACCGTTTGAGCGTATTTGACGCTGCATGCGCACAGAACGATTCGATGTGGCCATCCGAGATAGCCTGTGAACTTGAATAATTTGCAGGCTAACAAACCGTTCCAGCGGACGCCTGCCGGCACCGCTGAACAAACACGTTAGAGCCTATGTCGCGCACCTACACTGTCATCGACAGTTTCACTATAACCGAGGCGCTTCGGGAACGCGGAGCCGATCTCCCTTTGGGTATATGGCTGGTCTTGCACGGTCAGTTTCGTTCGACGTCGGAGTTGCCCGATTCGGGACAGGGCGTCGTTATCGCTACGCCAAATTCCGAGCAAATTCGAGCGACGGTAGCTCACGCTGAAGTCCGCCACGGGGCAGGCGCAGTGTCACTCGTCTCAACGCCAAAGAACTTGCCTCGACTCTCAATACTGTCGGTGGTAGATAATGTGCTCTAACATTTTAATCAACCGGACGGCTTCCGCGCTGCGCGCTCCAGCCGTCGGTTATCGTTCGTTGGGCCAACCTATGACAGACCTGATAGTTCATGCTCGAATGCGAAACCGCCTAATTGAAGTTTTGGGCTGGATCGTTGACGCACGTACGGATGTTCCGGCCTGCGGCTTCGATGACCTTGTCAATTCGTGGAATGACTGGGCTCCGATTGATGTCGACGACCTTCCGCACCAGGTCTTTACTTCGACAGAAATTGCGGGAATCCGCTCTGTAGGCGAAGCGATTGAAGGGTTCTGCGCGGCCACGCCATCTTCCGTTCCAAATACACTTGAAATCGTTCGCCTTCCTGAGTGGATTCGTGTCACTGCCATTGCTGGCCAGACGCTCAACGAAATGATCAAGCGCGGTAACTCTTTTGAGGGTGAAGAATCAAATGTCTAAGCCCAACCATTCCGTCAACCAGACCTCCGCATCACTTCGCACTGCTTTGGTCGGTTACGTCCAACGTTGAGCTACGCAATGGAGCTATCCGAATACTTTGAACAATTTGAACGGCGCCTGAACGTTGAAGTCGGGACTGGGTTCCCTGCCAACATCGCAGCGGAGATCGCGGCCGCACATTCCATTGGTTTGAGCCTTGAACAGCTCCAGGCATTTCTTGCCCGCCGTACTGAGATCACTAGCGTTGCTGCTGCTTTGAAAGGGCATACACTCTCGGTAGAAAAAATTGAACGAATCCTTTCTACTCGTCGCAAGGGGTTAATCTATCCCAAAGATATCTTGGGGGAGGCCTTTTCGAAAGACGAGATCCTCGAGAAATTCCAAGCTGATTTATGAGCGAGCTGCCAAACCATTCATTCAACACGGACGCGCTAAAGCGCGCTGGTTAATTCAAGCACGTTGGGCTCATCTCCATGGCAGATACTGAATCCAGACAGCGCGCCAAGCGTATTGCCCAGAGGCGCGGGCTCGGAGGAATGGCCAACGACACAAAATGGCTCGAATTCTTTCTGCCAATTGTCGAAGCCGCGATTCCCCTTGAAGTGAAATTCATTCACGAAGAGAAGGTGTTCGTGAACAGATCCGTCTTTATTCCCACGGGATACTATATTGAAGGGACGGGCATGGGGCCAGAGCTTTTCATATTTATCGAATGGGTTCGTTCCAACAGGGTCAACGAATTACTGACGCTTGCTCGCGCAGTCGGCCTTGAATGTCACGTCTACGATGATAAGGCAACAGTCTATGGCTATCGCTAAGGCGCCAATTACAATGTTCAATTCGACGACAAACGGCCCAATCATTCAATCCACCGTACGGCCTTCGGCCGCCGGTGCTCTTTGACGTTATGCAGCATCAAGGAAATACTTTGCCTAAAATTCATCAGTGGCTCGTCGTTCGAGGTCGAGCATCAATCTGGAGTGAGTCCCCGAAGATAGTGCTTGAGCTTGATCCGGAGGGATCCGCGTACTGCGTTCTGTCCGCTCAAGATGCAGTGGAGATCGCCGGGATTTTCGCTGGAGAGGCTCGCGCGATCTGGGAAAGTTCCGAAAAACAAAACGCGGATCCTGCTCGGGTGGAGGGTGATATTACGAAATCCTGCAAGCTCTGGACCGCGACGGGAGTTCTTCAACTAATCGTCCACGATACAGAGCCACTTATTGCGATTATCCTTGATTCGGGTTCGCGTTGTGAACTAGATGTTACTCGCGCAATCGCACTTGTTCAGGTGCTTCAGTACATGACTGGGGCTATCGAGCAAAGAGCTTAACCATTTGTATATGGACTCCCCCGAAAGTACAAGGGATTGATCGATAGGTATGGCATGCGGGATAAGCCTGCAGCGGTTTCCTTGAATGTTGGAGTGCACCAGAACTATGACCCGTATATTTGACAGATATGAACTGGACAATTGGACGACTGACGGAAAGAAGATCCTGTCAGAGGAAAGTGTTGCGAAGATTCAGGCGGTCCTTTCACACGGCCCTATTATCGTGCAGCACTGGTTCTATCGAGGGGCGAGCAGTCCTAGAATTTTTGCGTTTGAGGACTTTGAGGAGTTTGAGTTGCACTTGAAAACCCAAGCTGTGCCTGGAGATGCTTTCGATGTCTGGAGCTTTAACGATGTTTGCAAACCAGCAGGTGTGATCACTGAAGGAAAGCTGCATGACAGCGATGGTTGCACCCCTCAAGGTGGAGCGTACTAAAGGCCCAACCTTGCAGTCAACTGGACTGGCCCCACGCTGCGCGTTCCAGCAGCCGTTTAAGCGTAGAGCACCAATTTTTCCCATCGTCTAAATGGATAATGACCTCGAAGCCTATGTGGCGGGCCCTGACCCGGACAATATAGTCGAAGCGATTGCTGTCGTACTCGGCATGCTCACTCGCGTTGAGTCGGGCGCAGACGATATGCATATTTATAAGTCGCGGGATGGAGTACTTATCGTTACACCAAGCGAAGATGGCTATTACAGTTTTTATCTGCGCGGCTGTTCTTTGTGGAAGTCTCATGTGGAGTTTGGACGATTCTTATCTCAAACGATTAACCGAAAGGTCCGCTGCGACCCAACCCACACATTCCCTGACATTAACCCTTACTCGGATACCTTCTTAGAAATTGATAACGGTAATGAGTCCTTTGTGGATTGGGTATCATCGGAAGACTGTACTCCTGGTGCGCCGCTGCCCAACACATCAACCAACTGGACGCGCTGATACGCGTTACTATGTCAGAGCAGTCTCCTTTGGAATACGATTTAACTCGGTAACACCTATGCTCAATAATGCGCTAGACCTCGCTCGCTCAGTTCGCTGGGCACTCCAATCTCTACGCGCTTGTCGTGCTGGTCAGCTTTTCACGTTGGCCCAATGAGTAATCTGATGACAGTTGAACTTTCGCAGGACGAGGCGCTGGTCTTGTTCGAGTTCTTTGCGCGCTTCTCGGAAACGAACGAGTTTCGACTCAAGAACAATGCCGAATTCGTGGCCTTCTCCAAACTCGCTGGGCAGCTCGACGCGGAGCTGGTCGCCCCCTTTCAAGCAAACTACGACGTCCTGCTTGAACAAGCCTACGTTCGATTGGCCGCCGGCTTTGAAGGCAAAGCTCCAGGCGTCGAATGAATTATTGCCCAGAGGACTAGCAATGATTGAAAGCCCAACCTTTCCGGACATCGAAAGAGAACTCAAGGCACTTGGCAAAGAAAGGGCTCTGAGGATTATTGCAAACACCTTGCGCCATTTCAGTGACGAGACAAAGACGCTTGCTGTCGCTGCGACTTGGACGAAGGGATTGCGAACTGATTCGCAGGAGCTATTTATTCTGGCGCCATCGGAGCCCGGAATGTACCCAGGAGAAGACGACGTCCTGGATCATTGCTGCAATGAAGGGCAATGCGGAGAATGTCGGGCGCTCCTATGGTCAAATTTCAAGAACGTATGTTGCCCGCTTTGCGGATCCGATGCCTACTTGTCTTAGGCGGAGGGCGATAGAATGCTTCATGGAGCGTTTCAAATATTATTTGCAATTCTTAATGTCGAGGAACGAGAAGTAGGTGTAACTGATGGAAGTGCCTCCCCCCGCTGCGCCGTTGCTCTCCACCGCTGGGCAAAATGAGGATGAGACAATCAATCACGCTAAATATGCCTTACAACCTTTCTGATGCCGAGTGGACATCGGTCGCTGATGTCTATCGTGAAATGGATGGCTGGATTGGCGGTCAAGCTTTGCCTTGCTGGTTCGGTCCGCTTGATAGTTCGGAATTCATTGCGGCATCGATGGAACCAGGTGGGCTGCATATATCGGGGCTTCTCGAACCTCAGTTATTCCGGGGCTGGGTTACCAAGCTCTGCGCAAAACTTACGATGACGCTTGGGCGCGAGATATATGATGCGGAATGCTAGAGTCCAGCCATGCGGTCACTCTTATGCTTCTTTGAGCGCGGTAGCTGGTGGGCGGACGAGGTTACCGTTTGCCGAGAAGCCCCCTCTTTACTGGGAATGATATGCACTCTGGACAGGTCTATCCTGCACTATCTCGAGCTCTCGATCATTGGTCCGCACTGCCGACGTCCGAACTTCGAACACTTGTCGGAGCTAAGCCAATGATCGAAGAATTGGAAGTGGACGGCGAGCTTATCCAAATCGAAGTTTCAGTCGCATGGGCGAATATGGACCGTGACACGTTATTGTTGGAGGCGGTCGCATATGGGCCAGCTAATTGGCTTACTGAACGAATGGCTGAAAAAGTGCGAATAAAACTTCCCCCCACAGACGAAGACGTCGAAGGCAGAATCGCCACATGATTACCCTATCTCCCATGCCCGACCTGTCTCGCAGGGATAATTTATGATATCGCGGCACAACCACTCAACTTTAAGCAATCATGAAACGACTTCTGTTTCCACTCCCACTCGCATTGACGTGTTTGTTAGCTTCGGCTTCCCCAATAGATGAAGCGCGCTCGCTTTTCCATCAATACTCGTCGCTTGAGGCCGACTTCAATCCCGCTGTCGCTGACCTCTACGCCGACGACGCTTTGATCAAGAACAAGCGCATCTATCCCACTGGGCAAGTGCGGGAGCTCACAATCCCTGCCGTGCAGTACAAGGCGTTGGTGCGCAACTCAATGCCGCTGGCTAAGTCGAGAGGTGACTTCAGCACCTACTCGCAAGTGAGTTACTCCGATGAGCGGGACGGCATCCGTGTCAAGGCGGTTCGCTACTCGGTACTCAAGAAGTACGAGAGTCCATTGGCCCTACTGGTGGCACCGGATGCACACGGTAAATGGCTGATCCGCGAAGAGATCTCCGAATCGCAGCCATGAGGAGTTGCCTGCCTTGATCGAGAAAAAATCGCTGGCCGGCATTCTCGGCCGCCTTGCGCACCTGCCGAACCGCACGCCTGAGATGACGTTTGACGGCGTTGCCGATCGGGCTTTCGCAGAAGTTGCAGCATACCGCGAAGGTGGCATCTCAGTTGGCTACTACTCAGGCAGCAGCGAGTGGGAGCGCCATCCGGTGGGTGACGAAATCGTGATGGCGCTTGAGGGCAGCACCACCGTCATCGTCCTGGTCGACGGGGAACAGCAACGCATCCAATTGAATGCCGGCGAATTGCTGGTGGTGCCGCAGAACCATTGGCACCGCTTCGAAAACTCTGACCACCTGAAGATCCTCGGCGTCACGCCGCAGCCCTCCGACCACAGCCTCACCATTCCAGCGCCATAACAGCGTGCTAGAATTTTTCGCGCAACGGATGGTCCATATTTCAGGAGAGTGATTGTGCTGTTGGAAATTGCCATTGGTGACGCTTATGGCGCGGGTTTCGAATTCTGCGGCCGCGAAAAGATTGAACGCCACAACAACCTGGCCTCGTATGTCCCGCATGAATGCGGGATGGAAGCCGGACTCTATACCGACGATACGCAAATGAGCGTAGCGGTCGCGGAAGTCCTGCTGGACTCTGCTGACTGGACCAGCGATGCTTTCGCCGACGCGTTTGTTCGCTGTTATAAGCGCAATCCAAGAATGGGCTACGCCAAGGGCTTGCAAGGCTTGCTGGACAACTGTGCCAGCGGCGGCGAGTTGCGGACAAAAATCCATCCGGCCAGCCTGCGCAATGGCGCAGCCATGCGCTCAGTCCCATTGGGGCTGATTCCTGACGAACGCCGTCTATTGGAGACGGCACGCGCGCAAGCTATGGTCACGCACGATACGCCAGCAGGCATTCTCTCCTCGCAGGTAATCGCATTGATGGCGCACCAGCTGGTGCATAAAAAAGCCGCCATCGCGGACCTGCCGCGCGTGGTCCAACGCGAGACAAGCTTCGAGATGAGGGCAGATTGGACAAGCAATGTCGAATGCGACGCCATCCAAACAGTGCATGCAGTGAGTACCGCATTGCTCAGGAACCGGCGCATGTCCGACCTGCTGCGCGACTGCGTGAATTTTGGCGGCGACGTTGATAGCGTCGCGGCTATTGCCATGGGCCTGGCTTCGCTGACTGGGGAATATACGCATGATATTCCGCCGCAGTTGCAGCTTGGCCTGGAGTCCGGCAAATATGGTTCAGGCTTCCTGGCGCAGCTGGATACGACCTTGGCCGCCCATTTCCTGCAGTGAGCCATTCCCCACAGGTCCAGCCCATGGCGCGGCAAAGGGCTTGGCAGCCATAGCGTTTACACTATCGATTTCATGTAAACAATCAATTAGATTGATAACAACCCTTGCTTTAGCCTAAGGTTTCCCCGACAACAACGACAAGGAGAAACCGTGATGAGCAATCGCAAATTGGCCCTGCTGGCAATGCTGGCAGGCCTGCTTCCACTGTTCGAACCGCAGCTCGCCTACGCTGCCGACAAGGTAGCCGGCGGGCAGAACTGGTGGCCCGAAAAACTGGACCTCCAAGCCTTACGCCAGCATTCCCCCGAATCCAATCCCTACGGCGCCAACTTCAACTACGCCAAAGAATTCCAGAGCCTCGACCTGAAGGCAGTCAAGAAAGACATCAACGCCATCCTCACCAGCTCCCAGCCCTGGTGGCCGGCAGACTACGGCAACTATGGTCCCTTCTTCATCCGCATGGCCTGGCACAGCGCCGGCACCTACCGCGTCGGCGATGGACGCGGCGGTGCGGCCAGCGGCCAGCAACGCTTTGAACCGCTGAACAGCTGGCCCGATAACGTCAGCCTCGATAAAGCCCGGCGCTTGCTGTGGCCAGTCAAGCAGAAATACGGCCGCAAGATTTCCTGGGCCGACCTGATGGTCCTGGCCGGGAATGTAGCAATGGAAAACATGGGCTTCAAGACCATCGGCTTCGCCGGCGGGCGCACCGATGCCTGGGAAGCCGACAAGGTGTTCTGGGGCGCCGAAAACAAGTGGCTGGGTGCCGAGCGCTTCTCCGGCAAGCGTGAACTGAAAGGCGCGCTGGCCGCTACGCAGATGGGCCTGATCTATGTGAATCCGGAAGGCCCTGAAGGCAAGCCTGATCCGATCGCTGCCGCGGCCGATATCCGCCAGGCCTTCGGCCGCATGGCCATGGACGATGAGGAGATCGTTGCCCTGATCGCCGGCGGCCATACCTTCGGCAAAGCGCACGGCGCGCACAAGCCAGAAGAATGCGTGGGTTCTGATCCCGCCGGTTCGGCGCTTGAGCAGCAAGGCCTGGGCTGGCAGAACAAATGCGGCAAGGGCAACGCCGAAGACTCGGTGACCAGCGGCCTGGAAGGCTCCTGGACTTCGAACCCGATCGCCTTTACCACGCAGTACCTGGACAACCTGTTCGCCTTCGACTGGGTGCAAAGCAAGAGCCCAGCCGGCGCGACGCAATGGGTGCCAAGCACGCCTGACGCGGCGAACCTGGTGCCGGACGCGCACATCGCCGGCAAGCGCCACGCGCCGATCATGTTCACCACTGACCTGTCGTTGAAGGAAGACCCCGAGTTCAACAAGATCGCCAGGCGCTTCCAGCAAGATCCGAAGCTGTTTGCCGATGCCTTCGCCCGCGCGTGGTTCAAGCTGACCCACCGCGACATGGGGCCAAGCGCCCGTTACATCGGCGCCGACGTACCGAAGCAGTCCTTCCTGTGGCAAGACCCGATCCCCGCGCCAAGCTATGCCGCCATCAGCAGCCAAGATGCGGCGCAATTGAAGGAAAAGATCCTGGCGTCGGGCCTCAGCACGCAGGAACTGGTCAAGACGGCGTGGGCTGCGGCAGCGAGCTATCGTGGCAGCGACAAGCGCGGCGGCATCAACGGCGCCCGCATCCGCCTAGCTCCGCAAAAAGACTGGGCGGTGAACGAGCCCGAGCAACTGGGCAAGACGCTCGCAAAACTTGAAGCCATCCAGGCCGATTTCAACCGAAGCCAGAAAGGCGGCAAGAAGGTCTCGCTGGCCGACCTGATCGTCCTGGGAGGCAATGCGGCGATCGAGAAGGCTGCCAAGGCAGGCGGACATGCCGTGCAAGTTCCCTTCAAGCCGGGCCGCGCCGATGTAACGCAGGCACAGACCGACGTGAAGTCTTTCGCAGTGCTGGAGTCGAAAGCCGATGGCTTCCGCAATTACTACGACAGCGACAGCAAGCTTTCGCCTGCTGACGCCCTGGTCGAAAAAGCCAGCCTGCTCAACCTGACCGTGCCGGAAATGACTGTGCTGGTTGGCGGCCTGCGCGCCCTGGACGCCAATCATGGCCACTCGGCCAATGGCGTGTTCACAAGCCGGCCAGGCACCCTGAGCAACGACTTCTTCGTCAACCTGCTGACCATGGATACCAAGTGGAACAAGGCGCCAGGCGCGGAGGGGTTGTACGAAGGACGCGACCGCACTAGCGGAGAGCTGAAGTGGAAGGCAACGCCGGTGGACCTGGTGTTCGGTTCAAACTCCGAACTGCGTGCGGTGGCAGAAGTCTATGCCGCCAACGATAGCCGCGACAAATTCGTCAAGGACTTCGTCGCAGCCTGGAACAAGGTCATGAACCTGGACCGCTTCAACTAGCTATGGGGAGGCCCTGCGGGGCCTCTTCAGCTTCGCCGTTGGTACATGACGTCCGACCGCAGGACGTATTTGGTCCCCGCGCTGATTTCGGCCCCCTGGTGCGATTGCTTGTGAGGGAAGACAAGCAGCATTCCCTCCTGCGGACGCACGGTCTCCCACCTGAACTGGGTATCCCCTCCCTCGAAGTCGGCATTCAGGTAGATCAGGAAGGTGAGCAAACTTACTTCGTCCGGTGACTTCTCGAAATAGCCGTCCTTGTGCCATTTGAAGTATTCGCCCGGACCGTAACGGTAAAAACGAAAACGCTCATTCAGGCCATGCAGGTGCCAATCGTCGATCGCTGCCGGCAGCAAGGGCGCCGCGCGCGTGAACAGCAATTCGGCAAGGCACGGATCGTCGAAGATCACGCGGTCGTTATTTCGAATGTCCGTGCGCCGTACCGACCCGGAAGCAAGGTTGACTTCAGAGGGCTGGTAGCCCATCGCCTCGCCCATTTCGATGTAATGCCGGCATTCGGCCTTGTTGAGGAACTGGTTCACCGTAAAGACGCCAAGTCCCAATTGTTCTGATTTCATGATGTCGCCTGTATTCTTGTTAGTGGAAATATTACACTAACTTATTTTAAAATGTCACTAAGTTAAAATGACCGCCTACAAGTGAGGACATCAATGAGCAGGGACGAGACCGAGCAGGAATTCCTGCGGAAATACAATATTCACGATTTCGATGTGCCGCTGACCAGCGTCGACCTCGTCATTTTTACGATCCGCGAAGATGCACTCCATGTCTTGCTGGTGCATCGTGGCGAGCACCCACACAAGGGCCGCTGGGCCCTGCCGGGCGGCTTCATCGACATCCATCGCGACGCCGATCTCGATGCGACGGCGCTGCGCAAGCTGCGCGAAAAAACCGGCGTCGAGGCGCCCTACCTGGAGCAACTGCAAGGCTTCGGCAGCGCCACGCGCGACCCGCGCGGATGGTCTGCCACCTTTGCCTACTTTGCCTTGATCGGTTCGGACGGCGTGGAGCTGCGCCATGGTTCCGGCAGCGACGCGGCCAGTTGGCATCCGGTGGAAGGCCTGACGGCGAAAGATGCACTGGCTTTCGACCATTCGGCCATCCTCGACGTGGCCCTGCAGCGCTTGCGCAACAAGGTCGAGTACACATCGATTCCCGTGCATCTGCTGGCAACCGAATTCACCTTGTCGGACCTGCAGCGCGTATATGAAACCATCCTGGGACGCGCAGTGGAAAAAAGCGCATTCCGCAAGCGGATCAAGGAAGGCGACTTCCTCGAGGAGATTCCGGGCAAGCAGCGCCACGGCAGCAACCGGCCGGCCCAGTTGTACCGCCTGCGCGCCGGCCATCCAACGGTCTACTTCAATCGGGTGATGAGCGCCGGCCAATGAACCCTATTCGTTGGTGCGGCGGAGGCGTGTTACCATTTGCCAAATCGCTAACTTAAAGCCTGGATAGATCCGGGCGCAATGCCCATGAAAAGTTTGAACGATGGGCGCCGGAGATGAAGCCTGTGTTGAAGCCCCGTGTACGCTTTCTGCGCCCACTCTCGTACGTCCCAATCCTCCTTGTAATCGCCGCGCTTGCCTGGGACAATTTTCGTCCCAGGGGACAAGCATGTCCAAGCATGTCATGCGTCGGGCAAGGCCTTGGCGAAGCGATGGCGTTGATGTGCGCAATTGTCGTGGCAATTATCCTGGGCGCGGCACTCAATATCGCGTCGTTCCGGCAACAGGAATCACCCAGGTCGACGCTGCGCAAGGTTGAACTCTGGCTGTTCGTGTCGCCGTTCATTTTGACGTTGGGACTCGTCATCATGTTCATCCTTCGATAGCAGGAGGAATCGCAATGTCTACTCTTGAGCGAGCCATAGAAATTGCCGCAGCAGCCCATGCCGGTCAAGTTGACAAGGCGGGGCAGCCCTACATCCTGCATCCACTGCGGGTGATGCTTCGCGTCGCTTCCGATTACGAGCGCATGGCAGCAGTGCTGCATGACGTGGTGGAGGACACGCCGGTTACATTGGCGCAGTTGACGGAAGCCGGCTTTCCAACGGAAGTCGTCGACGCCACTGAGGCCCTCACCAAACGCCCCGGCGAAACCAGGATGCAGGCCGCGGCACGCGCGGCATCGAATCCGATTGCACGCGTCGTCAAGCTCGCTGACAATGCGGAAAATATGGACCTGAGCCGCATCGCCAACCCGACCGAGAAGGACTTTGCGCGGGTCGAGGAATACAAACGGGTTCGCGCCCTCTTACTGGATTCGGATTCAAATTGACACGCACGCTGGACATCGCACTTGCCCTTGGCCTCGGAGCAGTACTGCTCGCGGCAGTTTTCATCTTCGGTGATCCTGCCTATTTGGGTCCATGGTATTACCTGCTGGCCTGGGGCGGCGTGATCGGCCTGGTCCAGATTGGCAAAGCGCCGCCTTTATCGACATTGGGTGCTGCGACTGCCTTGGCTGCGACCTTCCTCGGCTACTGGGCATGGCAAGCTTCGCTGCCACGACCGGAGGGCTTGTTGGGCCTCGGCCATTTGTTTTCGCTGCCCGGCCTTGCCTTGGCTGCCGTCATAGTTGCAGTGCTCGCGCGGCGCCGCGGCCTGATGCCAGCCAGCGCCTTTGCTGCTACCTTCGCAGCGTGTTCCGGAGGCTTTGGGATCGCGCAGCTCATTGTTTGCAGGACCGCCCTCTATTGCGGGGCGATCTCGGGAATGTGATTCTGTTCGCTCAAGGAGCTTCCACCATGAAGACACCTGTTGGACCGTTCAATGCCGTCGAAACATACCTGCATCTTGGCCCGGACGGGACTTCAGTCCCCCTCGAGGTCAACGACTCGTTCTGGCAAGACCTGACTTCAGGCGCTTTTGCGCACCTCGGGCCGGGACGGCTCGTTTCGACTTACGACTTTAGCGAGGACTGGGCAAGCTGGGAGCAGCACCCCGCCGGCGAAGAAGTTGTCATACTGATTTCTGGTGCACTCGAATTCGTCCTGGAAGTGGATGGCGGCGAACGCAAGGTTGCGCTAAGCCAGCCCGGCCAGTTCCTGTTGGTCCCGCGCGCCACCTGGCATACGGCCAACGTCGCGCGAAGCGCCAAGGTCCTGTTCATCACACCGGGCGAAGGTACCGGCCATCGCCCAAGGATATGACATGCAAGAAACTGCGGATGCGCTCAAGCCTATCGTTTCCTTGATCAGCAAGTCCGAAAAAGCGCTTCGAAAAGTAGCTCCCGGAACGTGGCAGCATTCCATGCTCGAGGCGAACCTCAAGGCGCTGCGCATCGCCCACGCCTTGATGGAAGAAGGTCCGCCGATCAAAACCCGTTTCCCACAAAACGAATTGGACGATGCGCGGCGGAGCATGGCATCGATGATTGCGAAGACAGAAGAAGCACAGGTCAAGTTTTCTTCGGGGACCTCGCAACACACGCTTCTAAGAAACAGGCGCCATGCGTTAAAAGTAGCCTTAGCTCTTATTGACTGAGTGCGCCCTTACCAATCGTCGTTCGAGGTTCTTAGGTCACGGACAGCAAACATGGCGAAATCTCCGACGACAGGACCGGGCACCGAATTTGAACTGATTTCCAAGTACGAACTGCTCCAGCTTGCTGGCCGCCTGCTGAAGCAAGAACCCGCCGCAATCGATCTCTCCGTGAAGTTCGTTTTGGCCGAAACACGCGGCCATTGGCATGGACGGGCCCGGGCCATGATGTGCCGTCGGCTGAAACATTGCGAGCTGGCACAGTCCGATAGTGCCCTATTGGTGGGCACCATAATCGACCGCCTCGCGACAGGCACATTCTCGGAACAATTCAAAGACCAGCTACGCCTGGCACTGCATCTTGACTTTCACCGGACGGTCGAAGCATGCCGCGCAATCGCGGGATGCACTGGCAGGCTGTATGTCGCGCGCTATGCCCAGTGGGTCCTCTTGCCGTGGCGCGAGCCAAAGGACTGACTACTTAAGCTTTTCAGCATACATTTTGCGGAACTTGGCCACCTTGGGCGCCACCACGAAGGCGCAATAGCCTTGCAGCGGATGTTGGGCGAAGTAGTTCTGGTGGTAGTCCTCGGCCTTGTAGAAAGGCGCGGCCGGCGCCAGTTCGGTGACGATCGGCGCGTCCCAGACGTGAGCCATTTCGGCGATCACCTGCCGCGCAGTGGCTTCCTGCTCGGGAGTCTCGTAGAAGATCACGGAGCGGTACTGGGTGCCAACGTCATTGCCCTGGCGATTCAGGGTAGTCGGGTCGTGAATGGTAAAGAAGATGACCAGCAGGTCGCGGTAGCTGACTTGGGCCGGGTCGAATTCCAGCCGCACCACTTCGGCGTGGCCGGTTTCACCGGTACACACCTGTTCATACGTGGGATTCGGCTGCGCGCCGCCCATGTAACCCGATTCGACCTTGGTGACACCTTTCGCCTCCAGGTACACCGCCTCGGTGCACCAGAAGCATCCACCGCCCAGGATTGCTACTTCAGCCATATCGCCCTCCTCACGTACCGGAAGTATTACTGTAGCGCAAATCGGCGCGCACTGCTCAAAAAGTGCCGCCTTAGCTAAAATCCCCGTCGCTTTCGCCAAAGGTTAGACTATCGTTCTTTGGCATAATCTCTTTGAAACAAACAGGTCCCGCATGAATACCAGCTCCCCACGCGCCACCTCGCGCGAGTTCGACAGTGTGCATTTTCGCCAGGCACTGTCGCAATTTGCCACGGGTGTGACCGTGATTACCACGCGGCTCGCTGATGGCAGTTTCCGTGGCTTGACGGCCAGTTCCTTCAATTCCGTCTCGCTCGACCCGCCATTGGTGCTGTGGAGCCTGGGCACCGGCGCTAACAGCCTGCCCATATTCAGCGGTAACTCGCACTATGTGATCAATGTGCTGAGCGCCGACCAGGCCCATTTGGCCAAGCTGTTTTCGACCCGTACGGAAGATCCGTTCGGCACCGTCGAATTCGAGCTGTCGCGCACCGGCCAGCCGATCCTGAAGGGCTGCACGGCGTGGTTTGAATGCCACAACCGTAGCCGCTACCCGGAGGGCGACCACGTGATTTTCGTGGGCGAGGTCGAGCATTGCGAGTTTGCCGGGAACGCACCGCTGGTTTTCCACGGCGGGAAGTTCCGCGACCTGTTGAAATGATTGACTTTTCATAAACAAAGAGAGACAGGAAGCATAATGAGCAAAGCCGCATTCCACTGGGACGATCCCCTGCTGCTGAACGACCAGCTGACCGACGACGAGCGCATGGTGCGCGACGCCGCCGC
>Ga0102588_1001238_pt1 | contig 20083 bp, 19 predicted proteins | sample AraplaMF_Col_mMS_FD_76854 | JGI IMG/M metagenome (GOLD analysis project Ga0102588, IMG submission 76854) | Arabidopsis root microbial communities from the University of North Carolina, USA - plate scrape MF_Col_mMS (SPADES assembly) (version 2) | ecosystem: Host-associated > Plants > Roots >...
CGTTCCGTTATAGGTGAGGTTCTCGACATTGGCGCCAAGCGTATAGCTTGCCAGGTTCGTGCGGACCGTGTCGGTCCCCTCGCTGGCGTTCTCGGTGACGCTGTCGCTGGCATTGTCGACGATGTAGGTGTCGTCCCCCGCACCGCCGAGCAGCGTGTCGGCGCCGGCGCCACCGTCCAGCGTATCGTTGCCGGCGCCGCCTAAGAGCGTATCGGTGGAGGCGCCCCCCGTGATCGTGTTGGCGAGCCCGTTTCCGATACCGCTGAAGGCCCCGGTGCCGATAAAGGTTAGGTTTTCGACATTGGCGCCAAGCGTGTAGCTTGCCGTGGCGCGAACCGTGTCGGTCCCCTCACTGGCGTTTTCGGTGACGACGTCGGCGGCATTGTCGACGAAATAGGTGTCGTTGCCAGTGCCGCCGATCAATGTGTCGACGCCAGTACCACCGGACAGCGAATCATTTCCGGCATTTCCCCAAAGCGTATTGTTCGCTTCGTTACCGACAATCGTATCGTCACCGGAGCCGGCCTGAACATTCTCGATCAAGGAGGCAACGTTATTGTGATAAAGAAGCGCGTTGAAAATGTTGCCGCGGGCGTAACCATTGTTCGGACCACCCCCCAGATCTGCCAACTGGCCCTGGGAAAAGACCGAGTACCCCCCTGCTCGCAAATCGATCGTGAGGTTGGTGGTATAAGCGCTCAAATCATAGGTATCGATACCGCCGCCGTCCCAGATTGTCGCGAAGATGCGGTTGGCATCGGGCGTGATGGCCGCAACCCCGTTGACATAGGTGATGCCTTGGTTCGGATTCCACTTGTAAACGGTATTGCCACTGTTGGTCGTGTAGTCCGCACCATACATTTCCTGCAGGGCGGCGATGTCGAGCATCATGAAAGTTTGTGGCGCACCGTCATGCTCATACTTGATCCCACTCAAATCGTCTCCGACAAATGTGTGGTAGGTCATGATCGTGTATTCGAGCGAATCGTAGGCACTCGGAACGACCGTTGAATTGCCGAAGTATATGGGCTCATGAGCATGTTTCAGGCCGAGAGCATGGCCCAGTTCATGCGCCAAGGTATGGCCGGCATAGTTGCCGAACTCCGGAAAGCGAAGATCTACCTCAGTGCCAGCATATGCCGTTCCGAACCAGACGTCGCCGCCTGCCTCCGGAGTGTCTGGATAATAGGCCCATGCCGTCGGGGGCATCCATGACTGAGCGAACCGCACCGATGCGGTCTCCGCACTACCGGCCTGAAAGTTGGCGTTCGTAAATCCCTCAACGGAGAAACCGTCATTTGCCGTATTTCCGTAGGATTGCTCCATGAAGAACAAGGCAAAAGACTGCTGCTGAGAGGAAATCGCAGAGAAACCCAAATCTTTCTCGCCGGCATAGGAATACGATGTCGAGAAGGTGGGAAACGCATAGGTTATCGTTCCGTCCCAGGCTGTGCCGCTGAACAGCCCGTCAACTTTCTGATCCCCAGTCAAGCTGACGTTCTTCGTCGAAGTAATAAGGTTCGTCATAAAATCCCCGTTTGCCTAATCCACTCTGCCGTGCCAAATGCCGGTTCCCTCTGCTCCGCATGAGGGTGAAACTTCAACTACAAGTCTTATCTCGCTTCGGTAAGGTTTCGACCTAAGTAACTAACGCTCATGAAGCGCTTCCTCCGCGACCTCGATCAAAGGCGAGAAGACATATTCCAGGATCCTGCGCTCGCCCGTTCGAACCTCCGCAACTGCTGCCATGCCCGCACTGAGCTGGACGTTACGGCCATCTGCTAGAATTTGATCGGCCTCCAAACTCAATGTCACCGGAAAAACGAGGTTCTGCATCCTTTCGGCGCCGCCGAACGTTGCCTCCGACTGTCGTGCCGCAGGGTCGCCTTCACGGCGCGCTGCATCGGGTTCCGGAATCGCATCTGCCGCAATCTTGATGACGCGGGCCGGGATCGTCCCGTAGCGCGTAAAGGGAAAGGCTTCGAGCTTGACGACAGCATCCTGGCCGACCTTGATGAAGCCGATGTCCTTGTTCAAAGCGTAAGCTTCGAGTTCCAGTGTGCTTCCCTCAGGCACGACACGCATCACGTCCTCGCCGACGGTCACCACTTGGCCCACACTGGTAATCGAGGATGCTTGCACCGTGCCGTCTATTGGACTGCGCAAAGTCATCTGCTCACGAACATTTATGGCTTTCGCCAGTCGCTGCTCCAGCTCTTCGACCCGACGTTCCGCGTTACCCAGCCGCTCGAGCTGATCGCCTAGGAATGCTCGTTTTAGCTTGTCCTTTTCCCGCGCAAGGACCTCGATACCAGCGGCGGCATCAGCGAGCTGACCTTCCTGCATAGCCAGTTGCGTCGCCTGCTCCTTCAATGTTTGCGTCGCATCGATCACGCTTGCCATGGTGCCGGCTTCCTTCGAAGCCAGCATATTGCGCATCGCCACACGCTCTTTCAGCGTTTCAACCAGCGAGTTCTGAGCCGCAACCGTCACCGTCAGACGATCGCGCTCCACTTCCTTCTGGTGCTTCTGAGCATCAAGCGACGCAACTGCGGCCTGGTATTGTTCGAGGTCGCCCCGCAGGATGCCTTCTTCACGACGACGCAATTCATCGGCTGCGTCCGCATCCCATGAGATCGTTGGCAGCAGCCGGTCGCTCTCCTGAGAACGAACATAGTTTACCGCAGCTTTTCGGCGCCGGACCTCGGCGTTCACAGACGCCAGGCCTTTTGCCGCATCCGTCTCATCGGCAATAGCATCCGTCGGATCAAGTTCGAGCAGGATATCACCGGCCTTGACCTGTGCGCCATTTGATGGCGGAAGCGCCTTCACCTTACCCGTCAACAGCGGCTGAACAACCTTGACGCGACCGGCCGGCTGAATCTTGCCCTGTGCGGCTGCGATGATGTCGATGTGGCCGATATAGGACCAGATCAATGCCGTTGTGACGAAGGCGCAAATGATCAAGATCAGCGCCAGGCGCACCGGCGAGGGCGGGGTCTCCAGGATTTCGATCGCCGGTGCCAGAAACTCATGATCGGATCGCTTGGCCGGGCGCGGCGCAAGACCGGCATATCGAACAGCTTGGACAGGTCCACTTTTCATGCGGCGCCTCTGTCATTCTGCAAGGCCCAAAGCCGCGCATAGAGCCCGTCCGGGCGCTTAAGCAGCTCGTCATGGCTGCCAATTTCCGCTATGCGCCCGTCTGCCATACCGATGATCCGGTTGCAGGGCCGCACAGCTGCGAGCCGGTGCGCGATGATGATAACCGTTCGGCCGGCGGCGATCTGGCGCATATTGGTCTGTACGACCCGTTCGCTTTCATAGTCGAGGGCGCTGGTCGCCTCATCGAAAATCAAGATCGGCGGGGCGGTGGCAAGCGCACGGGCAATGGCGATCCTCTGACGCTGGCCGCCGGACAGGTTCGCGCCACGTTCTTCGATCATCGTGTCGTAGCCTTGCGGCAACCGCAAAATGAATTCATCCGCCCCGGCGAGCTTGGCAACCGCAATAACCTGAGCGCGGTGCATCGCCGGGTTTGAGAAAGCGATATTGTCGTGGATCGTGCGGTTGAACAGCAGGTTCTCTTGGAGAACGACTCCTATGTGGCTTCGAAGCCACGCGGGGTCGAGTTGTGATAGATCCATGCCATCCAGCAGAACCTGACCCTCTTCGGGGACGTAGAGACGCTGCACCAGTTTGGCAAGCGTGGACTTTCCGGAACCCGATGCGCCGACGACACCGATGATCTCGCCGGGTTTGATGTCCAGCGATACGTTTTTCAAGACTTCCGGAGAGCCGGGCCGATAACGGAAGGTGACATTTCGAAGTTCAATGTTCCCCCTTGGGGCAGGCAACGACAAACGGGCGCTTGGCTGACGCTCCATCGGCGTGTTCAGAATGTCGCCGAGCCGATCGACCGAGATCTGCACCTGCTGGAAATCTTGCCAGAGTTGGGACAACCTCAAAACCGGCTGGGTGACCTGCCCTGCGATCATATTGAAGGCAACAAGCGAACCAACGGAAAGCTCGCCGTTCATCACGGCCCTTGCACCGAAAAGAAGAAGGACCGCCGTCGAGAGCTTGCTCACATATTGAATGGCATTTTGTCCGCCAGCGCTCAGCAGTGTCGTATCGAAGGCTGTTCGCACGTAAGCTGCGAGCTTTTCCTCCCACTGCGCCTGCATCACCGGCTCCACCGCGGCGGATTTAACCGTGTGGACACCGACGATCGCTTCGACCAGGAACTGCTGGCTTGCCGCTCCCCGATTGAACTTCTCTTTGACGAATTCGCGCAGCGGCGGTCGAACCACGATTCCGATCAGGAGGTAGATCGGGATCGCCGCAACGACAATCAGGGTCAAGCTCCAGGAATAGGCGAAAAGAACCGCGATGAAGACAAAAGTGAAAATGACGTCGAGCGCCGAAAACAACCCCTGCCCGGTCAGAAATGCGCGGATCGTTTCAAGTTCTCGAACGCGGGCGACGGTCTGGCCGGCTGATCGCGTCTCGAAGTACTCCAGCGGTAGCCGCAGGAGATGATGGAACAATCGTTGGCCGAGCTCGACATCGATCCGGTTCGTCGTGTGAGCCAACGCATAGGACCTCAGATATTGAAGCATGACGTCGAAGAGACCAATGATCGCGATGCCGGCGACAAGCACGAACAATGTCGAATAGGCTTTGTGCGTCAGGACCTTGTCGACCACGACCTGGAAGAACAAAGGTGTGATGAGCGCGAAGATCTGCACAAACAGCGAGGCAAGCAATACATGGGCAAGCGGCTTTCGATAACGCCAAATCGATGGCAGAAACCACTTGAAGCCGAATTCTCGCGGGTCGGACCCTTCGCCTCTTATGCGCCGCCCCACAAGAATAACGCGCGCGTCGATTTCGGCTAGTATATCCGCAGAAGCGATTTCACGATCGACGCGCGTTATCGGATCGACGAGTCTGTACTTTCCAGATGGGTTCAAGCCGCCGAGCACCTGAAAGGATCCGCTGCGCACCTGGACAATAGCGGGGACGGGCATGGCTCGAAGACGTTGCTCCGTGACCTTCTCCACGACACGCGCCTTAAGCCCGATGATCTTGGCTGCTCGTTGAATGTCGATGGCCCGGGACGTGCGCCCCTTCAACGCCAGATCGTGCTGCAGTTGAACCGGGTCGGCAGCAATGCGATAGAATGCAGCGATGCCGCAGAGCGCACGAAGACCGGAGTCCAGATGCTGCGAAAGGCTGCCATCCATGCGCGGAACTATTCCCCTGAAGCTACAGATTACCGCGCTCCACCGGCCCAACCGCCTGCTGCGGCTGCTTGCTGATGATGTAACTCACTCGGAAATACTGCGCCACGGGGGGATATTGGCGCTCGCCTGATTTCGAGCCGGTTGTGGCGAAGAAGCAACAACGCACCGACGGTAGCACAGTCTAACTTCGCCGGCGGTGGCAACGGCTCGAGTCAGGGAACAATCTCCGGCGCCTATGGTAGGATAAACTGCGCTCCGACACCCATTCAAACATTGGGAAAGCGCCCGGTACTGGCCGACACCGCCTAACTCGGCGAAGCGTCAGGCCTACCGGCGGCTCTTTGAATTAAGCGGGCAACCACTTCAGTGCGGTTCTGCGCCTGCAACTTGCGCATAATGTGTTGCAAATGCATCTTGACCGTATGCCCCGACAAATTGAGTTTTCCTGCAATTACCTTATTTGAACAGCCACATTGCAACTCTGCGAGGACATCCGCTTCCCGTGGAGTGAAATCAGCAATGGCCAAGTACTGCGTCCTGTCATCCAAGTTTTTTTCAGCCTCATTTCTGGCCGGACGATGCTCGTTTAAGCCGTGTGCAACATCCCCTAATAGCTGCGGGAAAAATGTTCCTCCTGCCAGAACGAGACGAAGACCGGCAAGAGCAATGTCAACAGGGAGTGACGTCGAGAAGAAGCCGCGGATCCCAATCTCGAGCGCCTGACGGGCGATGATGACGTCATCCGTACTTGAGAGCAACGTGATAGGAACCTCTGGAAAACGTGCACCAATTGCCGCCAGATCATCACGCAGGCTGGCACTCTCGACATCTCTGCCGGCCAGATCCAATGCAATCAAACGCACCTCGGCTCCAAGAGCTCGATCGAGACTCTCGGTCGAAATCAAGTCTATAAAGTTCCACCCAGTGAGTTCATGCTCAAGAAGCTTCACCACGGTAGTCCGCGCCAATGTAGAATGCCCAATGATGAGCACAGTTGGTGCACTGCGCCCCATACGGCGCTTGTTTCTAGCAATGTTGGACACTTGCGTGCTCCCCAGACTATTTGCAACGCAACAGCCATTTATAATATTCCTGTTCTCACTACATGTCATGATAAAAAATGAGTGTATTGCCGATATAAATAGTCTGATCTCTCACGATAATTCTTATAGCCTATGAGATTTCAGTGATAGATAACTGGGCTATCAGAGCATATTGAAGAGATTGTCCATGATGGCATGACGGCTCGACTTGTCGCCACAGTCCTTCCTCCCCTTGGCCGAATTGACGTACGGCAAGCGGGTCAAAAAAGCTTTCAAAGACACTGAAAAGGCAACCGATCTGCTACAGGCCCATCTCGGAAAGAACGAGTTGACATAATGAGCTGCCGATCGGCTCGGCTTTGTTTCCATCTCTCAATTCAAAACAGCAGCAGGGTCCGACAGCGAAACGACAACCGTAAAGGGCGACAAAAGCAGAGGATCGCTGATTACCCGTTATGATTAGTGAAACTGCGCTCTAATGACGCATTAATACCAGTTGTTTCACGCAGGCTGCGCTGCGCCGGCACCGCCAGGCGCCAGGCAGCGGTCACGGCCTCTGGCGGCCGAAATCGACGACAATACGGATGAGGTCATGGTGAAATGTTCGGCATCTCGCGAGCCTGTCAGCACGACGAGCGGTTTCGTCCAGTTGAGCCTCCGCAATGCAAGCACAGAGTCTATCCGCTAGCTATGCATGAAGCCCAGAATGTCGTCGACCAGAGCCGAATGGGCGTCCGTGAGGTTGCCCTCTCCACCGTGGCCCGCGATGCCGGCCAACTGGAGCGCATGCTGGTCATAGAGAACATGATCAATCTGCTGGGCGTCCGCCGTCCCACCGGCGGGAACGGCAATGTTGATGGGATGGAAATAGCCGAAATTGACGTCCACCATGCTGCCCGTCGACGATCCGACCCCACCACCGCCGCCCGCATGGTTGCCGGTGAAAATCGTGTCTGACGACAGGTTGAAGCCGCCGCCATTGCCGCCGATGCCTGCGATCTGTACAGCGCCCTGATCGAAAATGACATTGTTTGTCTGATGGGCCTCGGCCGAGCCGCCCGCGGCGCCGATGGCGATGTTGATCGGTGAAAAGATGGCGATACTCACGTCGACTATAGTGCCGACGAAATATCCATCGCCGCCGTGGCCCGCATAATAGTCCCCGGTCAATGTAAGCGACGTTCCCGGACTGATCGACGAGCCATGGTTCGCGACGTTATGATCTCCACCCGAGCCGCCCATGCCGCCCATCTGGGTTGCGCCCTGCAGGAAGACGGCGTTGTTCGATTGCTCAGCGTGAGCCTCCGCGCCAGGGCCTGCAGCCACGGCCGTATTCACGGGGGCAAACAGCGCGACCTCGGTGCTGACGAGTCCACCGTAGAAGAGACCATTGCCGCCGGCGCCGGCATGATTGGCGCCATCGCCGCTGCCGATGGCAACATTGCCGCTTCCACCATTCCCGCCGATCCCGGCCATTTCGGTGGGATGCTGATTGATGAGCGCATCATTGCCCTGGAAAGCGTCCGCACCCGAATGAGGTCCGGCCATCGCGGCATTGGACGGCATGAAGACGGCCAATGAATTGCTGCTGATCACGCCTTCGTTTATCCCGTCACCACCGCTGCCGGCAGACGGACCGGAAGCGACATCCAATGGAAGCCAGGTCGGCACCAGTGCCAGATGCCCCGCCGCCACATTGGAGGTGAGGTTTTGATCGGTGCCCGCTTTGGGCAAGTCTTCCAGCAAGGGACGAATTTCCGTCATTACCGTCTCCATTCCAAGGGCAGCCCGCGGATCCGCAGAACGCATCGCGCAGCCAGCCTGAATTGTTCAGACATTGTGCCCCCGAACGGAAGAAAAGCAGAGCCTGCAATTCGTCTACATCCCGTCGGCTAGGGCTATAGCCGTTCGGCTGTCATGAGCGCAGCGCCCGTTGAGCGAGGTTACGAGCAAACAATCCGCTTTTGGATTAGAGGTCCCGCATCTTTCGCACGATCGCACATAGACGTTTTCAAGACCCGAACAGGATCGACTTTGCCACGGGCTACCTGATCAGACCCCCTGAATACAGCGGTTCTCTATGGGGCGGCCTCTTCAAAAAAGGTCGACGTCGCTTCGACAAGAGATCACACCCATCCCATCCCGCGCCAAATTACTTCGTACTAATCCAGAATAATTCTCCGTCACCTTCAAGTATGCACTCGAAGGAGTGTCGCCGAATATCCGGGTAGTCCATAGATTAAATCGCAGGCAATATTCGATCGCGGTTGTATTGGCTGGCGGTGACATCTTAATACCCACGCCGTAAGGGAACGCCGTAAAAGGAACACGGACGAAACGAAGTAGAAGGAGCGACATCAATGCCTATTCCACAAATATCTGACACGATTCAACTCCACAACCCGGATGCGGGTGATGCGAATGCCGGCAACGGCGGTAATGGTTACAATCATGGGGACATTGACTACAACCCGGTAGCCTATGTCACCCCTGTGCAAACGGTCGACGGGGCATCTACCCATCTGCACAACGGCGATCACGTTTGGCAGACGGCAGATTGGGACGCCGGCGGTGGCGGACCCGGTGGCTTCAGCCAAGCCCAGAACGGCTTCCTGGCATCACTCACCAGCGGCGCCGGCGGCGCAGGCGGAAACGCTCAATCCAACGGTGATCAAGGAAACACGAGCGGCCACGACACGGCTTCGGTGGCTGCGGCGACGACCGCGACACAATATACGCAGCTTGTGGCCGATCAGCATGCCACCATCCTCGCAGGTGTCGGCGGCAACGGCGGCAACGGGAACAACGCTCTGGGCGGCGACATCTCGTCGGCACTGGTTCACTCGGATCCTGAAACGACGACGGTGAACAATTCTCTCGATCACTTCATAAACGCCTTCGGTCATATCGACGTCGACCATCTCGGCTCATGAACTCAGACTCTGAGGGTCGCCGGTTTCGGCCGGCGACCCTCCTGAATTGCTGAACCAGCACGCAGTCTTTTCTCGTCAGTATCAAATGCAGCGAGATCTGATAATGACAACGATTTCCATCAAGCCACCGCGCCCGCAGACACAGCTCGTTGTCGCGCTCCGAGCCTGTGCCGGAGCCTTCGGGTTGGTCTTCCTCTATAGCTGCGGCTACAATCTCTTTCTTCTGGCCCCGTCTATCTATCTCCTGCAGATCTATGACCGGGTCCTGTCGAGCAGAAGCGCTGACACGCTCCTGATGCTGACGATGATCATCGCCATCGCCGTGCTGGTCGGCTCCATGCTGGATATCGTGCGCAGGGCAGCTCTTTCGCGCATCGGCAGCTGGCTGGACCACAGGCTGCGGCCCATGGTGCTGACCGCATCATTCGAATATGCCACTCGCGCCGATACGGGTGCAGCCACAGAGTGCTACAGGGACCTGGCCGCATTACGCCAGTTTCTCGATTCACCGGCCAGCTCGCTGCTTTTTGACGTTCCCTGGGCGCCGCTATTCCTGCTCCTGCTCTTTCTTGTACATCCGCTGCTTGGGACCATCGGTCTTCTGAGCGCCGTTGCACTTCTGCTGTTTGCGTTCCTGACGGAACTGGCGACGCGAGAGCCGCTTGCCCATGCCAATCTTTCCCTGTCGATGAGCTATCTGCGATTTGCGACAGCCCTCAAGAACATCGAGGTAATCAGGGCAATGGGCATGCAGGATGGCGCAGCGCAGATCGTCTATCGCGATGCGGAAATGGCCAGAAGGGCGCAGGACATCGCGATGCATCGCACGGAGATCATTATTGGTTTCTCCAAATCGATCCGCACGCTCGCGCAGATCCTGATGATGGGATCGGCGACATGGCTGGTGCTCATAAACAGCGGCAGTCCCGGCATCATCTTCGTTGCTAGCCTGCTGCTCGGGCGCGGGCTCGCACCAATCGAGGGGGCAATAGGTGCATGGCGCTCCTTTGCGTTTGCGCGTAACGCCTTCAATCGCTTGAACAGAATGCTGATAACAGTTGCATCGGAACGCGATGCCCGAATGGTGCCGCGACCGGAACCCAATGGCCTTGTTCTGGATAATGTCAGCTATTTCAAGCCATTCGCCAATCGGCCGATATTGACGGATATCACATTGCGGCTGGCGCCAGGCGATTGCATCGCGCTCATCGGTCCGTCGGGATCGGGAAAATCGACGCTTGGCCGCATTATGGCAGGCGTTGTGCAAGCAACGAGCGGATGTGCCCTTCTCGGTGGGGTCGATATCTCGGCTCTGCGTCTTTGCGGCGGGACCTGCCATGTCGGATACCTGCCGCAGGACATCGAACTCTTCGGCGGAGCAATCAAGGACGTGATCGGCCGGCTCGATGGAGCAGATCCCGGCAAAGCGATCGACGCCGCAAAGCTGGTTGGATTGCACGACGCGATCATGCGGCTGCCGCAGGGCTACGAGACCGATATCGGTGAAGGTGGGAACCTGCTCCTCCGGGCTCAGCGCCAACAGCTGGGACTGGCACGGGCGGCCTATGGAAATCCGTCTCTCATCGTTCTCGACGATCCGAATTCGAGCCTGGATTATGACGGCGAACGCATGTTGTTTACGGCAATCGAGCGCATGAAATCCAGGGGAATGACCGTCGTTATCATAACGCACCGGATGGGGATCCTGCCGGTCACCAACAAGATTGCCATCATGCGCAACGGGACAGTAGCTGCCTTCGGCGACAGTGAGCGGATTTATGATACCTATCTTCAACCGCCGTCTCGAACAGGAAGATAGGGAGAAGCGCCATGACCCTTGTTCAACTGGACGCAACGCGGGCGAAATCTTCAGATTTGTCAGGGGCGGCTCAGCGATTGCCTCCACGATCGACGGCAACAGCCAGGCAACGGACGGCCTATTGGCCGGTGATTGAATCGAAACAGCGCGGACCCGCTCCCCCTTCGCCCATGCCGGGGCTCAGAGGCGTTGTTTGGACGGGAAACCTGTTGATCCTGGTGTTCATCGTCGGATTGGGAATCTGGTCGGTTCTGGCGCCGCTGCAAAGCGCTGCGGTCGCATCGGGCGTCGTCGAGCCGGAAACCAGCCGCAAGACCATTCAGCATCTGGAAGGTGGAATCGTCCGACGAATCCTCGTTAAAAACGGTGACGCGGTCACAGCCGGGCAGATCGTCATCGAACTCGACGATACGAAGTCTCGCTCGGAGCGCGACAGTGTTCAAGGGCAACTTTGGGACGCCGAAGGAAGCCGCGCCCGCCTGCTTGCGGAGCAGACGGGCAGCGATCACGTCGCCTATCCTGAGGATCTCAGGGCAGCAATGGACAAATATCCTTCGGTCAGCGCCATTCTGATCGGACAACAGAAAATCTTCGACGCCCGTCGCCGGGTCATGCAGGCGGAAATTCAGATCACCAATGAAAAAATCGCCCAGGTGCGGCAGGAAATCGTCGGGCTTGGTGCGCAGAAGGCAGCATTGGCCGACAGAGCCGCAATCTCGAGCCAAGAACTGGATCAGGTTACGGTCCTCACCGCCAAAGGACTGGAAAGAAGGAGCAGACTTCTCAACCTACAGCGGGAAAAGGCAGACCTCGATGGCCAGCAGGGTGAAGTAGAGGCGCAGATCTCTCGCGCCTATCAGGCGATCAGCGGCTCGCAGGCCGATCTCGCAAAACTTGAGAGCGACCGGTTGAGCGAAGTCGCCCAGGGCATGCGCAACACGGAAAGCCAGATCATGCAGCTGCGCGAGCGCTTGCGGGCGATCGACGACCAACTGTCAAGGACCGATATTCGTGCTCCCGACGATGGGACAATCATGAACCTGCGCATCCACACATCAGGTGGCGTGATCGGCGCGGGTGAACCGCTCGTCGATCTTCTGCCACGCACCGATCGCCTTGTCGTGTCTGCCCACGTCAGACCGGAAGACATCAATCTCGTCCGTCCGGGGCTCGAGGCACAGGTCCACCTCCTTCCCTACAATCAGCGGCGCGTTCCACTGCTGAAAGGTCGGGTCGAGTACGTATCAGCGGATCGTCTCACCGACCCGCAGAGCGGCCAGCCCTACTTTGCCGCGACTATCCGTGTAACGGACGAGCGGTTGGCAAAAATGAGTGATGTCGAACTGGTCGCGGGCATGCCCGCACAGACACTGATCGAAACGGGCGAAAGCAGCGTGGCGCTCTATGCCGTCAGACCACTCCTCGACAGTTTCAACAGAGCATTTCGCGAGGACTGAGACCGTGATGGGCAAGAGAAAATTCGACGACGACCAGATTACGGGTATCCTGAAGGAGCACCAAGCCGGGGTGACGGTGGCGGATGTTTGCCACAAGCACGGGATCAGCGAGCCGACCTTCTATCGGTGGCAATCCTTGCAGTACGGAAATGTCGGTCTCTATGCCAAAAGGCTGAGAGCACTGGAGGAGGAAAACCAGAAGCTCAAGAAGCTTTTGGCCGAATCCATGCTCTCGGCGGCAACGCTGAGCGAGATGCTGGCGAAGACCTCGAAGGGACGAAACTAGGTCACGATGGACTTATGGATGTTCAGCCACAGTTCCAGATTGATCTTGAATTGTGGCCGCTACTCACTCCGTCATCGAGCGCAAGTGGCGGCTGTGGATGCGACGATGCGGACGATGAGGATAAAGTTTGCGGAATGCGGGGTTTTGTCGTGGCCAGCCAGCTGTCTGCCGAAAAATACGCCTTGGTCCTCACCTGCGAACTTGACGTCGCCTTAAGGCCAAGAATGAAATTGAAGCTATTTTCGCTGCCGGCTTCGCGCGTAAAGCTGAGATAGGCGCCGAATTGGTCGTATTCGACATTGCGAAGGCTTTGGATCGACGCAAGCGCATCTTCGAAATCACGCCAGCAGGCCTGCTTCACAATGATCTCGAAAATGCGCAGGACAGCCGGAGCGAGACGCCCCTGGGCATCTGTCTGCGGCCCGACGATCTTGGCGCGGATCTCAACAATATCGCCCCTTTCATTTCCCCGAACCCTAACGAAGGTCGAACTGAGCGGTCGCACCTCGTCCCGTTCGTGGATGCGCTGAAAATAACATTCATAGCTGCGATTGCGCATCGATGCGGCTTTCCATTCGCTCATTTCGATGCCGGCCTCTCGAAGAGCGCCGCAGATATTTGGCCCCGCGAAGCGCCACGTCCGCAGAAACTGACTGGTCAGCTCCGGTTTCGGAATCTCGATCAGCTTCAGCGATACAGAGGTCGGCGGAGGAGGAGCAGGAGCCGCCGTATCAGGGCGGACTGATATGCGTGATGATCGGGCGGCCTTATCGAGCGCTTGATACTCAATCCGACCAGCTGGATCTTCGACGCGGCGGATTTCATGGTAAAAAACAGCGATGCCGACAAGAAGCAAAACGGGCATCAAAAGCGCCGGCCAAAGCAGCCAGCGACGATTGCTCCGTAAGAGGAACCTCCAGTGCCGCGGCTGGCTGTCGCGAGGAGGACCAACTGCCGACGACACTTTATCCACGGCGATCCCCCGCAAGCTTACGACCAGCGGCGTCGGTCGGCGCGTGGCCAAACGGCCGCTGCGGCTAGTCTCTTCCGAGGCGAGCAACGATGTGAAAGCGGGCACGGTCGACTCACCTTCGACGCTGCGATTCTGATGCCGACTGTATAAATCGTCAAGCAGGAACCGGGGCCACGATTTTCGGGGCGATGCGCTAGTAACGCGCGGACCCACATATGTCGAAAACAGGGTTCCGTCGAGCAACCTAGCTTAGCTATATTTGCCGACAATGGTGGCCTCTGTCGCAGCGCGCAAAGCGTCTTCGGCAAAGGTTCACTCCTTGACGTTTCGCCCCTGCCTCTTCTTTACGGGCACGAGATCGGGATGCCGGCCAGGCTCATCCTCAATCAGCCACGGAACTTTGAGCACTCAAAAAAGGATGCGGGCAAAGCCCGCATCCTGCTTGGCATTCGCCTCAGTTCTTGGTGACGAAGTCCTTGACGTTCTCAGGCGTGACGAGCTGGAAGGGAATATAGACCTTTTTGTCGACCTTTTCGCCCTTGGCAAGCTTCCGCGCCGCATCCGAGAACATCCCGGCATTGCCATGGCATGAGGTTCCTGCTTTCTACGCCTCCCTTTCCGATGGCACGATTACGCATCTCGCGTTGCGCCTGCTCATCCTAACCGGCGTGCGTTCGGCCCCACTTCGCTTCCTGCGACCTGAGGAGCAGATTCAAGGCGATGTCTAGACAATCCCCGGCGAACAGCAGAAGGGGCGAAAAGACAAGACGCCAGATTTCCGCGTTCCGCTTGTTCCTGAAGCCCTCGCCATCATCGAGCAGGCCAAGCCGTTCGCACGTGATGGCTACCTTTTCCCGAGCGTGAAGAAAGGCGTCATTTCCGATGCCACTATGTCGCGTTTGATGGAACGGCGCGAGATGGCCGCAAGGCCGCATGGTTTCCGCTCCAGCCTCAGAGACTGGATTGCCGAGACTACTGACACCCCGTTTGACGTAGCGGAAATGATGTTGGCCCATAGCTGTCACGTGACGTCACGCGATGTAACGTTACATGGTCATTACCGCAATGCGCCCTGCGACGACTCTCCCGCCGCCGCCCAGGTTCTTGATGGGCGCCTACGCTTCGAGCGAAAAGCAGCAGCCTTCTTTGGTGCCTTGGTGCGCGGCTACACTCCCCCGTTTCGCGACAGCCAAGTAATTAGCCTTGCCGATCGGCGCGAGCAAAGGAGCGCTGCATGACAAACGCGCCCATCGAGAAATCTGAACGCCTTTCTGAGCTGGCGGTGGATGCCTGGCCCATCCTCATGCACCGGAGCGATATCATAACCCTGAAGGAAGCAGTTCATCGCACTGGCAAGACCGACAGGACACTACGGACCTGGTGCAAACTCTTCGGTATCAGCCGGCAGACGAATAGCGGCGCGCCGATCGAGATTTCCGCCCCGGCGCTTGAGATGGTCATGCACGGGGACATGGAAGCCCTGGAGCTGCTCAGACGCGGTAACAGGCACCATCCGAGGGTCCGCAGGTTCTTCGATCATCTTGGCCTATCGCCGTAGGCTCGGAGCACGCTGCCGGCGGTCTTGACTTCATCGCACTCCATGTCACCTTCGGCGCCATGACCGCCACGGACACTGCCGCCCTCCTCGACGACGCCGCCGATTGGATTGCAGACATTTCCCGGGCAGATCTGCGGATGGAGGACGACGTCGAGGACGCCTTGCGCGACCTGGCCGGCGAATTCGGCATGACGCGCAATGACACGATCAGATTTATCGTAACCGGTGTTTTGGTCCCACGTTGCCCATTGTCGCCTGATCTGTGATCGAACTCCCATGGACGGTCGAGCGAACCATCCGTCCAATCGCACTGAACCGCAAGAATGCTCTCTTCGCAGGGCACGACGCTGGGGCCGAGAACTGGGCAACCATCGCCTCGCTCATTGAAACTTGCAAACTCAATGCTGTTGATCCACTGGGCTATCTGACCAGCACGCTCACCGCTATCGTCAACGGCCACAAACAGAGCCGGATCGATGAACTCCTACCGTGGAATTACTCTGCACATGCAGAATTGCTACGCTGATTGCCGATGGAGAAATCCAGCGGCCGCGCATTCTGATATGGTCTATGAAGCCTCACCCCTCTCACCGAGCGCCTGCGAGGTTGAAAAAATGGGTGGTTTCCTAACAGTCTGAGTGAAGCCGGTAGCGGTGAAGCTAAGGTCTCCCACATCCAACTCGATTTGGTAGTCCCAAAGCATGATCTTTCCGTTGGGCGAGTTTTCGAAGGCCGGTCCGAAGTTTGATGAGACAAGGGGCACTCTAAGCTTCATTGGCTGCAGCCGGTGGCGCTGGGACGACACTGACCTGCCACGGGTAATTTCCTCCAGAATGGATTAGAGTTCGGCCTGTTAAAGGACGGACGAATGAAGAAGCAGCGATTTACGGAAGAGCAGATTATTGCGGTGCTGAAGGAGCAGGAGGCTGGCGCGAAGGCAGCCGACCTCTGCCGCAAGCACGGGATTTCAGAAGCGACGTTTTATAACTGGAAAGCCAAATTTGGCGGCATGGACGTCTCCGAGGCGAAGCGTCTGAAGGCGCTCGAGGACGAGAATGCCAAGCTAAAGAAGTTGCTGGCCGAGCAGATGCTGGATGCAGCCGCACTCCGCGAGCTTCTTGCAAAAAAATGGTAGGGCCTGCCGCCAAGCGTGAAGCCGTCACGCATCTGAAGGCCGTCATGGGTCTTTCGGAGCGTCGGGCCTGCCAGATCATATCTGCCGACCGCAAGACGATCCGTTATCGGTCAAGTCGACCGCCGGAGGTCGATCTGCGAGCGAAGCTGCGCGACCTCGCCAACGAGCGGCGGCGTTTTGGCTACCGTCGGCTGTTCATCCTGCTTCGGCGAGATGGAGAGCCGTCCGGCGTCAATCGCATATACCGTCTTTATCGCGAGGAAGGGCTTTCCGTTCGCAAGCGAAAGGCCCGGCGGCGTGCTGTCGGCACGCGTGCACCGATCCTGGTCGAGGCGAAAGCCAATGCCCGCTGGTCGCTGGATTTCGTCCACGACCAGTTTGCCTGCGGCAGACGATTCCGGGTCTTGAATGTCGTTGATGACGTGACGCGCGAATGCCTGGCAGCGATCCCGGACACGTCTATCTCTGGTCGACGTGTTGCTCGAGAACTGACAACGCTGATCGAACGACGCGGCAAGCCCGGAATGATTGTCTCCGACAACGGCACCGAACTAACGTCGAATGCCATTCTCGCCTGGTCGAGGGATCACAAGGTGGAGTGGCACTACATCGCGCCGGGGAAGCCGATGCAGAACGGCTATGTCGAGAGTTTCAACGGTCGGATGCGCGACGAGTTGCTCAACGAGAGCCTCTTCTTCGGCCTCGATCATGCCCGCAGCGCCATTGCTGAATGGGCTGACGACTATAACCATTTCCGGCCACACTCGTCGCTCGGATACCAGACCCCGGCAGGCTACGCCGGGAGCATCGCCGCAACCGGCTCCAACGCTGCGCAAGATGAAAGCTTCGCGTTTCCGCCGGTTGCTCCCACCGCGCCAGTTGGCGTATTCAAAGCCGCCGAGGCTCTAATCGCAGCCGGATGAAACTTCCGTGGCAGGTCAGTAGCACGGTGTTTCGTCATACTTGACTTTGCGATACGAAACCTGTCGGCGTATGTTTTTCGTGAGATACGGCCGTACTTGTTAAGCTGTAGGGTTCCGTCAGTGTAGTCTTGCTGAATAGCGCGAAAAAGTGTGTTTGCGAGGCTGTCATCATCCAGACTTCGTGAATGCTCCCGGAACGGCGAGCGTGGTTTCACGGGGTTCAAGATACGCTCATTATCCTGGCCCGTAATTGCGCGTGTGTCTGGGATGTAGCCGCACTCGATTATCCGCTGCTCCCAGATCGCTAGAAACTCGGGGACCGGTTCCTCATCGAACACCCCATCTGGATATCCAAAAATGCGTTCGATCCTGCGTCGGTTAATACGCCCATTCCGCACTGCGAGCGTTCTTGTCGCGAGGGCGGTTTCCACGTAGGCGGCAACCGCTTTCCAGTCGTCGTCGGTGACCTCAAGCATCGCTCGGACAATCGAATCAAACTCATCGAACACAGCTTTGACTTCAGGCGATGAGGAAACGTTAGCGAGCGAGAGGTAGTGGTTACGATTAATTCGTTGGCGGCGACCAGACACCAACGAACGTGCTTCCAGGTGATCATTCAGAAGGGTTTTGAGAACGCGCGCGTCATTGATCGCGCCAACGGCTGTGGAAGCCATCAGAACGTGTCCTTACAGCCAATTTTCTCGAAAACGCTAAACCGCTACCGGAGCTTCGATACGTTCGTGAGACTGATAGCCGGAAACGACAAAATCCTCGATGCGGTAGTCGTCGATCGAAGCCGGATGCCTCAGTAAAGAAAGCGCCGGAAACTTGAGTGGCTTCCTGGAAAGCTGCTCTTTCGCTTGATCCAGATGATTAAGATAGAGATGGGTGTCGCCGCCCATCCAGACCAGCTCTCCGCGATCCATGTCCACCTGTTGCGCCACCATCGCTAGGAGGGCTGCCTGCTGACAGATGTTAAAAGGTGCGCCCAGAAAAATGTCACATGACCTCTGATGAACCATCATCGATAGTCGAGGCCGACGAGATGGACCATCGGGCCACGCTACGTGGAACTGATAGGTCATGTGGCACGGATGAAGTGCCATCGCGTCGAGTTCACCAACGTTCCAGGCGTGGAAGAGTATCCGCCGGCTCGTCGGGTTGTTCCGTAAAGTGCTAATCACGGTCGCTATCTGATCGTGTTCACGACCGACAGTATCTCGCCAGCGTCTCCACTGCTTTCCGTACACCGGGCCTAGATCACCCCACTCTTGAGCAAAAGACTGGTCGGTGAGAATACGGGCCTCGAAGTCGGCTTGACTGATATCTTCGCCCGTTGCCGAGCGATATTTGGCTAACGGCCAATCTGTCCAAATCCGCACATTCTCCCTGAGCAGTCCAACGATGTTCGTCTCGCCCTTGAGGAACCACAGCATCTCCTTCACGGAGGTTTTCCAATAGACCTTCTTCGTGGTGAAGACGGGAAATGTTCCATCAGAGAGATCGAACCGCATCTGCTTGCCGAACAAAGAAACCGTGCCCTCGCCGGTCCGATCCATTCGTCGATCGCCCCGTTCACGGAGCTCGGCCATGATATCTAGATACTGATGTTCCGGGTGGCGTTCCATCTTCGTCTCCGATCTTTCCCTATCTTTGGGAACGATCCTTGGCGTAAAGTCAACCCATGAAAAACAGAGTAGCGAGGTCACTCACGCACAATAGCGCTACCCTCCCACCCTCGCAGTCTCGTCAATGATAACAGCGAGTTACACTCACTCCCTGAGGCGCTATCGCGGAAAAGCATGGCACGCCGAGGAAGATATCGGCCGAGCGCTGGTAGAGCTGGCAGGAAAGCTTGCCATCGGCCACATAGAACTGGAACAGGCAATGGCAGGGCGGCAGCGCCATTTCATCCACTTCGGCCGGGTTCCAGGCCGAGACGATATGGCGGCGTGAATTCGGGTTGTTGACGATGCCTTTGACGAGATTGGCGATCTGGTCGATATGGCCGCCATCCGGCGCCGGCCAGGAGCGCCACTGGGCGCCGTAGACAGGCCCGAGATCACCGTTTTCGTCGGCCCATTCGTCCCAGATAGAAACGCCATTCTCCTTGAGATAGCGGATATTCGTCTCGCCCTTCAGGAACCAGAGAAGCTCGTGGATGATCGAGCGCAGATGCAGCTTCTTTGTGGTGAGGACAGGAAAGCCCTCTTCGAGGTCGAAGCGCATCTGGTAGCCGAAGACCGAGCGCGTGCCGGTGCCGGTGCGGTCGCCCCGGTCGGAGCCCTTTTCCATCACATGGTTCAGGAGATCGAGATATTGCTTCATGTCGCGCTGATTCCGTTTGCCCCAATTTAAGCCCTCAGCGGCGGGAAACCAATCGCCACCGGGCATTTTCCCAATGTTTCTGATGGGCTGCATAACGCTTTTATGACGTTTGCCCTTTCCTTGGGCTGAGGAAACCACTATATCACCCTTGCCGGCTTTCGGGTCGGCTATGGCGATAAATGAGCGGTGTAATAAACCTATTGGACCCGGGGGCGGTACCCGGCGCCTCCACCAAAAACCGGCGGCCTCGAAGGCCGGCTTTTGATGGGGGCGAAACAGGATCGACAAGGGTGTAAAGATCGTCTTTTTGCTCGGCATTGTACCGCCGTTATCGGGCTAAAATTGTAGTTGCAAACGACAACTATGCGGAAGCTCGTCT
>Ga0102588_1001240_pt1 | contig 20075 bp, 22 predicted proteins | sample AraplaMF_Col_mMS_FD_76854 | JGI IMG/M metagenome (GOLD analysis project Ga0102588, IMG submission 76854) | Arabidopsis root microbial communities from the University of North Carolina, USA - plate scrape MF_Col_mMS (SPADES assembly) (version 2) | ecosystem: Host-associated > Plants > Roots >...
GCTGGCCGCGGTGAAGGCCTTCCCGTCGAATTTCACCGGCTGGCGCGAAGCCGCCGCGACGGTACGCGAACCGCTCGCGTCGCGGCCCGACGCGATGCTGGTCGCCGACAATTTCATGCTGGCCGCCGAACTGCGTTTCGCACTCCGTGCCGCGCAGGCCGTGTACACGCTCGACAGTCCGTTGAACACGAAGCACGGTCGTGCACCGCAGCTCGCGGCATGGGGCTTCGACGAGCATGGGTTGGCCGTTCACGCCGGTCGGCGGATCGTGCTGGTGGTCGACGAGACGTCGCTGCGCGAACGCGAGCGGCAGGCGTGGCTGACATCGATCTGCTCGCGCGTGGATCATCTGTTACCGGTCGCGCGAGTCGACCTGTTCGATGGACGCCGTCGCTTCGCCGTCTACGATGCGCGGGTGCGTGCGACGCGGGACATCGCCGCGCCGACCGATGCATGCCTCGCATGGACTTCTTATCGCGCCGCGTATTAAGGCAGCACGACGCCCGCCGCGCGCAGCAGGCGGGCGGTGGCGATCAGCGGCAGACCGACGAGCGCGGTGGGATCTTCGTTATCGATGCGGTCGAAGAGCACGATGCCGAGGCCTTCGCACTTGAAGCTCCCGGCGCAGTCGAGCGGACGCTCGCGTTCCACGTAACGTTCGATGTCGTTGCGCGACAGGTCGCGGAAGCGGACCCGCGTCTCGTCGACGTGCGTCGTCGCGTCGCCCTGCAGGTCGATCACGCACACCGCCGTGTGGAAGACCACCTCGCGGCCCGAGCTTTCGGTGAGCTGCTTGTGGGCTTCGATCACGGTACCGGGCTTGTCGAGCACGCGGCCGCCCAGATCGGCGACCTGGTCCGAACCGATCACGATGGACCCGGGTCGCGCCTCGGCGACCGCCCGTGCCTTGGTTTCCGCGAGACGGGCGGCGCGAGCGGCGGCGTGCTCGCCGGGAAGGGCGGCCTCGTCGGTACCGGGGGAGACCTGCTCGAAATGGTCGATCAGGCGACGGAGGAGGCTGGCGCGATAGGTGGACGTGGAAGCGAGTACGACGGTGGATTGAGGAGACACGTCAGAAATCCCGGTGGATGTGTTCGCGTACGGCGGTATCGAGCGCCGTCTGGGCGTCGTCGAGGGCCCGGAGGCGGGGTTCGAGCTGGTGCCGCGCGCGGACGAGGGCGTCGACCGCCTCGTCGAGTTCGCTCTGGCTGGCGTCGGACGCCCGATCGCGGATCCACAGGCGCTGCTGGAGCAGGGCGCGGAGGCCGGAATCCACGGCTTGCTGGGCCTCGACCTCGCCGGTGGCGGGAAGGTCGGGACTGACCGACATCACGGCATGGGCACGGGCCAGGCGGTCGCGACAGTCCTTGAGATCGATCTCGAGGCGGTCGGCGTTGTCCATGAGGTCCTGCAGGGCCACGTGCCGCCGGCGGCTACGCTGATGCCGCACGATCCAGACGCACAGGCCCGCGGCGACCGCGATGACCACGGCAAGTGCATAATAGGCAAGGGAAAACACGCGTCCTCTTCTCCAGGCTCGAGGTGTTGCGGCAGAATCGTCGGCTACGGGGCAGTCTGCCCGAAACCCCGGGCGCCGCGCAAAACGGCCCGGGATGTCAGGCCAGGTGTCTAACCGGTTGACTTCAGGGGTGTTGATGCCTACCATTTCGCGATTATGTCCGTGACCTTGCCATCGTCCGTGGACGCTTGGCGCGAAGTTCGTGCGCGGCGTTCGTTCCAGGGACAACTTCCCGTGTCGGCGTTCGCCCGGCTCGGCGAGGTGGTTGCGTCGCCCGAGGGCGCGGTAACCTATGAACTGGATTTCGGGCGCGACGAACTGAATGTCGCTTACGTGGCGGTTCGTGCAAGTGCCTCGTTGACGGTCATCTGTCAGCGTTCGCTGGAGCCCTTCGTGCTTCCGGTGAGCGTCGACACCCGGCTCGGACTGATCGTGGAAGAGCGGGAGGAAGCTTCGCTTCCCCCGGGTTACGAGCCGCTGCTCCTCGAAGAGGATGGCAGGCTCGATCCCATCGCGGCGATCGAAGATGAACTGCTGTTGGCGTTGCCCCTGGTTCCGGTCAATCCGGACCACGAGTTGCCCGACGACGTGACTGGACCCGACGAAGACGACACGCCTTCGCCGGAAGAGAAAGAAAACCCGTTCGCGGCACTCCGCGAACTCATGAAAAAGTAATTTCGCTGGAGATTCGCCATGGCCGTTGCCAAGAGCCGCAAGACCCCGTCCACCCGCGGCATGCGCCGTTCGCACGATGCGCTGACGACCGTGCAGCTGTCGACCGACCCGACCAGCGGTGAGGTTCACCTGCGTCACCACGTGACGAAGGATGGCTTCTACCGCGGTAAGAAGGTCATCGACACCCGCGGCGCGGTCGAAGTCGAGGACTGATCTTCCCGTACGGGACGATCACCACGCAGGCGGCGCGGTAACGCGCCGTTTTGCGTTTGTGGCATACCGATTCATTCCGGCCCCGGGGCTGTCGATCGCGTCCGGGCGAGTTTTCCCTTGCATGGGGATACGGTCCTGAAATACGCCCGCATCATCGGTACCGGCAGCGCACTTCCCGACAAAGTGCTGACCAATGCCGACCTCGAAAAAATCGTCGAGACGAGCGACGAGTGGATCCGCACGCGCACCGGCATCACCGAGCGCCACGTCGCCGCCGACGGTGAAACCACCGGCGATCTCGCCTTTCTTGCCGCGCAGCGCGCGCTAGAGGCCGCCGGCGTCAAGGCATCCGAGCTCGACCTGATCATTCTCGGCACCACCACGCCCGACATCATCTTTCCGTCCACCGCGTGCCTCGTGCAGCACCGTCTCGGTGCGAACGGCTGCGCCGCGTTCGACGTGAACGCCGCGTGCTCCGGCTTCGTCTACGCCCTCGGCATCGCCAACGCGTTCGTGCGCAGCGGCCAGTCGAAGAAGGCGCTGGTGATCGGTGCCGAAACGCTGACGCGCATGGTCGACTGGACCGAGCGCGAGAGCTGCGTGCTGTTCGGCGATGGCGCTGGCGCCGTCGTGCTCGAGGCCTCCGACGAGCCGGGCATCCTCATCACGCGCATGCGCGCCGATGGCGGCTTCAAGCACCTGCTGTTCAACCCGGTGGGCGTGTCGGCCGGCTTCACGGACGCGCCGAACCACGGCGTGCGCATCAACATGCTGGGTCGCGAAGTGTTCAAGGTCGCGGTGAAGACCCTCGATTCGCTCGTGGGCGAAACCCTTGAGGACGCCGGCATGAAGGAAGAGGAAATCGACTGGCTGATTCCGCATCAGGCGAACCTCCGCATCATCGAAGCGACCGCGAAGCGCCTCAACATGTCGATGGATCGCGTCATCGTCACCGTCGACAAGCACGCCAATACCTCGGCGGGCTCCGTGCCGCTGGCGCTCGACTACGCCGTGCGTTCGGGCAAGGTGAAGCGCGGCCAGAATCTGCTGCTCGAAGCCTTCGGCGGCGGTTTCACCTGGGCCTCGGCACTGCTGCGGTACTGATCGGCGCCCGTAGGAGCGCGCCTTGCGCGCGACATCTTTTCGCGAAGAGCAACAGGGCCTGTTGCTCACGGCTCCAAAAGCTGTCGCGCGCAGGGCGCGCTCCTGCGATGCGGTGCCTCGGGCGTGTCGCGTACGCCTGCGAATGGTGCATTCGCCCATGGGTTGCTGGCACCATGCGCGGTTTGAAGTCCCGGAATCGTTTCGCATGACCTCATCCAGTGCCTCGCTCGCCTTCGTTTTCCCCGGCCAGGGTTCGCAGACCGTCGGCATGCTCGCCGAGCTCGCCGCCGTGCATCCCGAGGTGAGGGCCACCTTCGACGAAGCGTCCGAAGGCGCCGGCGTCGACCTCTGGGACATCAGCCAGAACGGTCCCGAAGAACGCCTGGGCAGCACCGAGAACACGCAGCCGGCGCTCCTCGCCGCGAGCGTTGCCGTGTGGCGTGTGTGGGTGAAGCAGGGCGGTCCGATGCCCGCGTTCCTTTCCGGTCACAGCCTCGGCGAGTACAGCGCACTGGTCGCCGCGGGTGCCCTCTCGCTGAAGGACGCCGCCGGTCTCGTGGCCGAGCGCGGCCGCCTGATGCAGGCCGCCGTGCCCCCGGGCGTCGGCGCCATGGCCGCGATTCTCGGTGGCGATGACGCGCAGATCGCGCAGGTCTGCGAAGAGATGGCACAGGGGCAGGTCGTCGCACCCGCCAACTACAATTCGCCGGGTCAGCTGGTCATCGCCGGCCACGCCGAAGCGGTCGACCGCGTCATCGCCCGTCTCGCCGAGCTCGGTGTGAAGAAGGCCGTGAAACTTGCCGTTTCCGTGCCCTCGCATTGCATGCTCATGCGCGAGGCCGCCGACAGGCTCGGCGAGCGCATGGCGGCCATCGACTGGCAGATGCCGTCCATTCCCGTCGTGCAGAACGCCGACGCGAAAGTGCACGCCTCCATCGAAGATATCCGCGGCGCGCTGATGCGCCAGCTCTACCTGCCGGTGCGCTGGACCGAATGCGTGCAGGCGCTCGCGGCCGAAGGCATCGTGCAGACGCTCGAATGCGGCCCGGGCAAGGTGCTTACCGGTCTCATCAAGCGCATCGACAAGTCGATCGACGGCAAGGCCATCGGCGCCCCGGCCGATCTCGACGCGGCGCTCGCGCCCGTCTGAACACGTCTTACTAAGGAACTCCTCATGACTGCTTCCCTGCAGGGCGAAGTCGCCCTCGTCACCGGCGCCAGCCGCGGTATCGGCGCCGCCATCGCCGATCGTCTCGCCGCGCTCGGCGCGACGGTGTACGGCACCGCCACCAGCGAAAACGGCGCGAAGGCGATCGGCGAGCGTCTCGCGGCGCACGGCGGCCACGGCCGCGTGCTCGACGTGACGGATCCCGCCGCGATCGATGCGCTGATCGATGGCATCGCGAAGGAGTCCGGCGCCGTGTCGATCCTCGTGAACAACGCCGGTATCACGCGCGACCAGCTCCTCATGCGCATGAAGGAAGACGACTGGAGCGCGATCATCGACACGAACCTCACGTCCGTGTTCCGCACTTCGAAGGCCGTGATGCGCGGCATGATGAAGGCGCGCAAGGGTCGTATCGTCAGCATCGCGTCCGTCGTCGGCGTCACCGGAAACCCCGGGCAGGCGAACTACGCGGCGGCGAAGGCCGGCATCATCGCTTTCTCGAAGTCGCTCGCGCGCGAGATCGGCTCCCGCGGCATCACGGTGAACGTGGTGGCCCCGGGCTTCATCGACACCGACATGACCCGCGCCCTGCCTGAAGAACAGCGCGAGGCGCTGCTGTCGGGCATCGCGTTGGGCCACCTGGGCGAGGCCAGCGATATCGCCGAGGCGGTCGCCTTCCTGGCGTCGCCGGCCGCCCGCTACATCACGGGCGAAACGCTGCACGTCAACGGCGGCATGTACATGCCCTGACGGGTCCCGGCCGATGGCAGTCGCCATCGGCCCGTTTTTGAGAGACAATCCTCATTTCGCGCCTCGGGAATGAAAACCGGGCGCCATCCACGTGACGGCGGCATGTTGGCGGGGCCTATCCCTAGCTACTACAATGCCGCCGGATTTTCCCCTCGGGAGGTAAAGGCAACATGAGCACCATCGAAGAGCGCGTCAAGAAGATCGTCGTTGAACAGCTGGGCGTGAAGGAAGACGAAGTCACCACCAACGCTTCGTTCGTTGACGATCTGGGCGCCGACTCGCTCGACACCGTCGAGCTGGTGATGGCCCTCGAAGAAGAATTCGAGTGCGAGATCCCGGACGAAGAAGCCGAGAAGATCACGACGGTCCAGCAGGCGGTCGATTACGTCAAGGCGCACGTCAAGGCCTGATCAACCGACTGGTTGTCGATCGGAGGCGCGCCTCCCGTCGATCTCCGAGCGACACGGAAGCTGCGCCTATAGGCGCAGTTTTCGTTTGCGTCTTACGCAACCTGCGCCCGCGTATGGTTGCGCGGAACAAGTGAAGGATGAGAACGCATGAGTAAGCGACGTGTGGTAGTGACCGGCATGGGCATCATCTCGCCGGTCGGCAACGATCTCGCCACCGCCTGGAAAAACGTCGTCGAAGGCAACAGTGGCATCGGCCCTGTCACCGAATTCGACGCCAGCGCCTACACCACCCGCATCGCGGGCGAGGTGAAGGGCTTCGATCCCGTCGACGCCTACTTCGCCGGCACCGATACGCCGGACGACGAGCGCCGCGCGATCGCGAAAGACTTCAAGCGGATGGATCCCTTCATCCATTACGGCATCGTCGCCGGTACGCACGCGTTCCGTCAGTCGGGCCTCGTCGTCACCGAAGAAAACGCGGGCCGCATCGGCGTCGCCGCGGGCGCCGGCATCGGCGGCCTGCACACGATCGAAGGCACCGCGCTCGAGCTCGCCGAGAAGGGCCCCCGCAAGGTGTCGCCGTTCTACGTGCCGAGCTCCATCATCAACATGGTCGCGGGCAACCTGTCGATCTATCACGGCATGAAGGGTCCGAACATCGCCCTCGTGTCGGCCTGCACCACGGCCGCGCACAACATCGGCATGGCCATGCGCCTTATCCAGTACGGCGACGCCGATGCGATGCTCGCGGGCGGTGCCGAATTCGCCACCACGCCGACGGCGATGGCGGGCTTCTGCTCGGCCAAGGCGATGTCCACGCGCAACGACGACCCGACGCACGCCAGCCGTCCGTGGGACGCCGGTCGCGATGGCTTCCTGCTGTCGAACGGCGCGGGCATGCTCATGCTCGAGGAATACGAGTTCGCCAAGGCACGCGGTGCGACCATCCTCGCCGAGCTGGCCGGTTTCGGCATGAGCGGCGACGCGTACCACATCACCGCGCCGAGCGGCGACGGCGCCGAACTGGCCATGCGCAACGCGCTGCACGACGCCGGCCTGAAGCCGGAAGAAGTGCAGTACGTGAACGCGCACGGCACGTCGACGCCGGTGGGCGATCTTGGCGAAGCCAAAGCCATTCGTAACGTATTCGGCGAGCACGCCACGCAGAAGGGCAAGTTCGCGGTCAGCTCCACGAAGTCGGTCACCGGTCACCTGCTGGGTGCCGCGGGCGGCGTCGAAGCGATCTTCTCGATCCTCGCCCTGCGCGACGGCGTGATGCCGCCGACGATGAACCTCGTCGACCTGGATCCGGAAGTCGCCGCGCTCGGCATGGATCTCGTGCCGGACAAGGCGGAAAAGGCCGACCTCGATGTCGTGATGTCGAACTCGTTCGGGTTCGGCGGCACCAACGGCACGCTCGTCTTCCGTCGCGTCTGACGCGTTGGCTTTTGTCACGCGAACCCTGGCCGGCCGGCGCGATCTCCTCGCGCCGGCCGCGTCGTATCCGGAGCGCTACATCGCGCTGCTCGCCAGCGCCGTCACGGGTACGCCACAGTCGCGTTTCGATATCCTTTTCGTCGCGGGCGACGCATCGCTGACGCTGTCGTCCGACGGCGTTACGCGCGACGAGCGCGGCGATCCCATCGCGGGTTCGTTCCTCGACGCGCTCGACGGCGCCTGGTCGGCACGCCGCCGGCCGCGCGTCGACGACGGCCTGCCGTTCCACGGCGGCTGGATCGTTTACCTCGCCTACGAACTCGTCGGGCAGATCGAGCCGAGCCTGCGGCTGCCGGTCGCCGATGGCCATGCCCCGGTGGCGTTCGCCCGGCGCGCGCCTGCGGCGGTCATCGTCGATCACATCGAGCAACGCACGATCCTGGTCGCGGAAGAGGGTGCCGAGGCGTGGCTAGACATCCTCGCCGCGGACCTCGATGCGCCGTCGCGCGATGCGCCGCTGGCCCTGCCGGTCGCGGTCGGTGAAGACGAACCCGCGCGTTTCCTCGACGGCGTACGGCGCGTGCACGAGCACCTGCTCGCCGGCGACGTCTTCCAGGTGAACCTCTCGCGTCGCTGGACGGCCACGTTCGCGGAGCCGCCCGCGCCGGCCAGCCTGATGCGCGCGTTGCGTGCGGCGAATCCCGCGCCGTTCGCCGGCATGTTGCAGGAGCCGTCGTGGGCGATCGTCAGCTCGTCGCCCGAGCGGCTCGTCGAGTCGCGCGACGGCGTGTTGCAGACGCGCCCGATCGCGGGCACGCGGCCACGCGTTCCCGGCGACGACGACGTCGCGCGCATCCGCGAGCTCACCACGCATCCGAAAGAGCGCGCGGAGCACGTGATGCTGATCGACCTCGAACGCAACGATCTCGGCCGCGTCTGCGTGCCGGGTAGCGTGAAGGTCGACGAGCTGATGGTGGTGGAAAGCTACGCGCACGTGCATCACATCGTGTCGAACGTGCGCGGTCGCGCGCGCGCCGATGTGACGCCGGGGCAGGTGATCGCGGCCACGTTTCCGGGCGGCACCATCACGGGCTGTCCCAAGGTGCGTTGCATGGAGATCATCGGCGATATCGAAGAAGAGGCACGCGGTGCGTATACGGGTGCGCTCGGCTACCTCGACGACAACGGCGACATGGATCTCAACATCCTCATTCGCACGTTCGCCGTCGACGGTGCATCGGTCACGCTGCGCGCGGGCGCGGGCATCGTGACGGACTCCGTTGCCGAGCGCGAACTCGACGAAACCCGCGCGAAGGCACGAGGTCTGCTGCGCGTGTTCGGGCAGGCATGACGACGCGCATGTCCGTCGACTTCGTCGACGCCGATACCGTGCCGGCATCCGACCGCGGCTTCATGTACGGCGACGGCCTGTTCGAAACGTTACGCATCGTCGGCGGGCGCGTGCCCTTATGGGAGCGCCACTGCGCGCGACTGCGCGACGGATGCGCGCGCCTGCGCATGCCGTTGCCCGATCTTCCGGCGATGCGCGAGGAGGTCGTGCGCCTCGTCGCCGGCCTGCCCGATGCCGTCGCCCGGGTAACGGTCACGCGTGGCACGGGGGAGCGTGGTTACGCGCCGCCATCGTCGCCAGCGCCGCGCGTCGTGGTATCCGTGGCGCCGCTCGCGCTCGATGCCGGGCCGTACGCCGAGGGTATCGCCGTTCGCCTCTGCGAGACCCGCCTCGCCGATCAGCCGCTGCTCGCTGGCATGAAACACTTGAATCGCCTCGAGCAGGTGATGGCGCGTGCCGAGTGGAGCGACCCCGCCATCGGCGAAGGTCTGGTCGCCGACATGGCCGGTAACGTGATCTGCGCCACGGCCGCCAACGTGTTCGCCGTGTTCGGCGACACGCTGGTCACGCCCGCGGTCGATCGCTGCGGTGTGGCGGGCGTGGCTCGCGCCGAAATCGCGGCGCTGCGCCCGGTGTCGCTCTCGCCGATGAACCCGGAGCGACTCGCCGGGGCCGACGAGGTCTTCCTCACGTCGGCCGTTCGCGGCATCCTCCCGGTTCGGGCTTTCGCGGCCCGCACATGGCGGCCCGGTCCCGTAACGCGCGCATTGCAGGCGCACTGGCGGGAGATCGGGTTGCCCTTGCCCTCAGATCCGAAGGATTCCGATCGATGAAAGTGCGTGGCATCGCCCTCTGGCGAGTCATCCTGCTGGTGGTGGTGCTTGCGGCGATCGTCGCGGGATCGTGGCTCTGGTTCGACTGGGCGCGCTTCGCGCGCACGCCGCTGAGCGTTCCCGCCGTGGGGCAGAGCATCGACGTCGCACGTGGCGCGTCGTTCAAGGACATCGTGCGCGACCTGCGCAACCGCAAGGCGAGTGGCGCGTCGCCGCTCTACTGGCGCCTGCTGGCGACGCAGATGCACGCGTCGGGTCGGCTGCACGCGGGCGAATACGCGCTTCGCCCCGGCATGACGCCGCGCGACCTGATCGCCGACATGGCCAGCGGCAAGGTGATGCAGCGCAACTTCACCATCGTGGATGGCTGGACGTTCGCGGACCTGCGCCGCGCGCTCGCGTCCGTCGACCTGCTCGCGCACGACACGGCGGGCGTCGACGACGCCGACCTCATGACGTCGCTCGGCGCGGAAGGCGAGCATCCCGAAGGTCGCTTCCTTCCGGAGACGTATGCCTACGTGAAGGGCGACAAGGAGTCGAGCATCCTGAAACGCGCGCATGCCGCGATGGCGAAGACGCTCGATGCGGCGTGGAACGATCGCGACAAGAGCGTGCCGCTTGCGTCGCCCTACGAGGCCCTCATCCTCGCCTCCATCGTGGAGAAGGAAACGGGCAGGGCGGACGAGCGCCCGCGTATCGCCGGTGTATTCGTGCGCCGCCTGCAGCAGCACATCCTGCTGCAGACCGATCCCACGGTGATCTACGGCATGGGTGCGGCCTATGGCGGCAACATCCATAAGAGCGACCTAACCACCGACACCCCTTACAATACGTACACGCGTGCCGGCCTGCCGCCGACGCCCATCGCCCTCCCGGGCCGGGCGGCGATCCAGGCCGCGCTGCATCCCGCATCGGGAGACGAGCTCTACTTCGTGGCGCGAGGCGATGGCAGCCATGTCTTCTCGTCGTCCCTGTCGGACCACAACCGGGCCGTGGCCTGCTACCAGTTGAAACGATGCCAGTGACCTCCCTTCAGCGCGGCCGATTGATCACCCTCGAAGGCGGCGAAGGCGCCGGCAAGAGCACGCTGCTGCGCGGCCTCGAAACGCACGTGCGCGGGCAGGGCGTCGACCTCGTGGTCACGCGCGAGCCCGGCGGCACGGCCGTGGGCGAGGCGGTGCGCGGCGTCGTGCTCGACGCCGCCAACAACGAATTGTCCGCCGAGGCCGAGCTGCTGCTGATGTTCGCGTCGCGCGCGCAGCTGGTGCGCCAGGTGATCGAGCCCGCGCTGGCGGCGGGCCGCTGGGTGCTCTGCGACCGGTTCACCGATGCGAGCTACGCCTATCAGGGCGGCGGGCGCGGCCAGCCCGTCCAGCGCATCGCCGAACTGGAGCGCTGGGCCGCATCGGGTCTGAAGCCCGACGTGACCCTGCTGCTCGACCTGCCGGTCGCCACCGGCCGTGCGCGTGCGGCCGGCCGCGGCGAAGCCGACCGGATCGAGGTCGAGGGCGATGCCTTCTTCGAGCGCGTGCGTGGCTGCTACCGCGATCGCGCGGCGGCGGAGCCGGCGCGTTTCCGGGTGCTCGACGCCAGCGCGGCGCCGGATGCCGTGCTCGAACAGGCCATCGCCGGCCTGGCGGGGCTGTTCGACGGAGCGACGTCGTGAGCCTGCGGCCCTGGCATGCCGACGCGTGGGCGCGACTGCAGGCGCGTCGCGAGCGCGACGCCCTGCCACACGCGCTGCTGCTCGCGGGCGCCGCCGGGCTCGGCAAGCGCGATTTTCTCGCGGCGTTCGTCAAGGGGCTGCTGTGCCAGCAGCCGGTCGACGGCGTCGCCTGCGGCGTGTGCCGCAGCTGCCAGCTCGTCGCGGCGGGCACGCATCCCGACGTGGTGACGCTGTCGTTCGGGCTGCGCAAGGACGGCGTGACGCGCAGCGAGATCGTGGTCGACCAGATCCGCGATCTTTCTCAACGCCTGTCCATGGCGAGCCAGTTCGGCGGATGGCAGGTCGTGACGATCGATCCGGCCGACGCGATGAATGCCGCGGCGGCGAACGCCTTACTGAAAACGCTCGAAGAACCGACGCCGTCGACACTGCTCGTGCTCGTCGCCGCCCAGCCGGCGCGATTGCCCGCCACCATCCGCAGCCGCTGCCAGCGCATCGACTTCCTCGCGCCGTCGCGCGACGCCTCGCTGGCGTGGCTGCGCGCCGAGGGCGTCGCCGACGCGCCGGCCGCGCTCGAGGCGGCCGGCGGCAACCCCGGCATGGCGCGCGCGTGGGCGACCGACGGCGCGCTGAAACAGCGTGGCGAGGTGCGGCACGATCTCAAGGCGCTGGCCGCCGGCCGCGGCGACGCCATGGAAGTGGTGAAGCGGTGGCAGGCCGCCGACCCCTCGCGTTATCTGTGGTTCGCCGCGCAGGCCGCCACGGACGAGCTCCGTGCCCGGGCCTCGGGCGCGGCGCTGCCGCTCGATAGCCAGCTCGACGACGAAGGCCTCGACGCGTGGTACGGCCGCGCCAATCGGGCGCGCGACGCGTTGCGCGGTCCGCTTCGCGTCGACCTCGTGCTGCTCGAACTCATCGCCGCCTGGCGTTGACGCGCCCTTATCGCTTGTTCGGTCCTAATCGGGCCGACAGCCGTTCACAGGACCTTTCGTGCCCCGCCACCCGACCATCGATGGAAGCACCCGCCTCCTCGTCGTCGCTCCACATCCGGACGACGAGTCGCTGGCCGCCGGTCTGCTGATCCAGCGGACGCTCGCGGCGGGCGGTCGGGTCGACGTGCTCCTGCTGACCGATGGCGACGACAACCCGTGGCCGCAGCGCTGGCTCGAGCGCCGCATCGTGGTCGACGCGCGTGCGCGTGCGCGCTGGGGTGCGCGTCGACGGCAGGAGGTCGCTTCGGCGCTCGCCCGCCTCGGTGTCGGTCCCGACCACCTCCACGCGATGGGCTGGCACGACATGCAGGTGACCACGGAGCTCCGCGAGCGCCACGGGGCGTCGGTCGCCGCGGTCCGGCGCGTGGTCGAGCGGACCCGGCCGAACCTGGTGGTGATTCCCGACCTGGGCGACGCCCATCCCGACCACGGCTCCGCCCACGTGCTGGCACGGCTGGCCCTGTCGGCCGCGGGGAGCCTGGCCGATGTGCTGACGTACATGGTGCACGGCACCGAGCGATCGCCCGCCGACGAGCTGGTGGTGCCCGACGCCGATCCGCAGCGCCAGGCGATCAAGCGCGCGGCGGTGCTGGAGCACCGCACGCAGATGGCCCTCAGCCGGAAGCGGATGCTGGGCATCGCATCCCGCACCGAGCGTTTCGACCGGCCGTCGCCGGCACCCGTGGGCGGCGTGCTGCGGCTGCCGTGGCGGCCGGGCCCGCTGGCCCGCCGTCGGGTGCGGCTCGTGCTGGCGGACGCGCAGGGCGTGGCGATCTGGCCCTGGCGCCGCGCGCCGCTGCAGCGATCGGGCGACGACTGGCTGCTGCCGCTGCGCGACGGCACCGGTCCCGCCTTCGTCAAACTCACGGCCGATCTGTCCACGCCGTGGATCTACGACCGCTACGGCTGGGCAGGGCAGGAGCCCGAACCCGCTGGGCTTGTGGCCCGGCCCGCCGCCTAGTTAGCATGCCTCGACTCCAGGGAATCCTTCGTCCATGAATGCCACCAGCTCCTCGCCGCGTCAGGGCATCCTTTCGCTGAAGATCAAGGACGTGAATTCCCTGTACATCTCGTACATGCCCTACCTGAAGACCGGCGGCCTGTTCGCGCCCACGGCCCAGCGCTACAGCCTCGGCGACGAAGTGGCGCTGCTGGTCACGCTGATCGACGAGAACGAGCGCGTCTCCGTGGCGGGCAAGGTCGTCTGGATCACCCCGGTGGGCGCCCAGGGCAACCGCACGGCCGGTGTCGGCGTGCAGTTCAACGAATCGCCGGAGAGCGAAGCCGCCCGGCAGCGCATCGAGGGCCTGCTCGCGGGCACCCTCGCATCCGAGCGCCCGACCCAGACGATGTGACCCATCGGCGCGCATCCGCGCGTCCTGTGGGCGATCCGGGCGCGAAACCCTGCGATTGCTCGCATCCGATGCAGTTTTCCCTTCGTTAATACTTGTCGCGATACCTGCACGCACTGGTACAATAGGTCGGTTCCCCAACGTGAGATTGTGGATATCCGGAGTCGTTGGCGCGCCTATCGCGCCGGCTCGGATCGGACCATTTGGATCGATCTGATAAAAGCTCCGGCGACACTAGCCGGACCGCTCGTCCCCGCCGACGGTCACTGATGCGCCCAGTGAGGCGCGGAGGTACGCAGCATCGTGCTTGCCCAATATTGGCCCGTCCTGTTGTTCATCGCCGTGGCCACAGGCCTAGGTATCGTCCTGATGGTGCTCGGCATGCTCGCCGGGCCGCGTCGCCCCGACGCCGAAAAGTTCTCGCCTTACGAGTGCGGCTTCGAGGCCTTCGAAGACGCGCGCATGAAGTTCGACGTGCGCTACTACCTCATCGCGATCCTCTTCATCATTTTCGACCTCGAAATCGCTTTCCTGTTTCCGTGGGCGGTGGTGTTCGACAAGATCGGCGCGATCGCGCTGATCGAGATGGCCCTGTTCCTGGCCCTTCTCGTGGTCGGTTTCGCCTACGTCTGGAAGAAGGGAGCACTCGAATGGGAGTGATGACCAAGATCGACCGGGTGATGCACAACCCGGAACCGCTGAACCTCGTCGACGACATCATCCGCCCGAATGGCGATGCACCGGTGCCGCAGCGCGGCTTCGGCGTCACCAGCGTCGACGCGCTGATGAACTGGGCGCGCACGGGTTCCATGTGGCCGATGACCTTCGGGCTGGCCTGCTGCGCGGTGGAGATGATGCACGCCGGTGCGGCGCGCCTCGATCTCGACCGTTTCGGCGTCGTGTTCCGTCCGAGCCCGCGCCAGTCCGATGTGATGATCGTCGCCGGCACGCTGGTCAACAAGATGGCCCCCGCGCTGCGCAAGGTCTACGACCAGATGCCCGAGCCCAAGTGGGTCATCTCCATGGGGTCGTGCGCCAACGGCGGCGGTTACTACCACTATTCCTATTCGGTCGTGCGCGGCTGCGATCGCATCGTTCCGGTCGACATCTACGTGCCGGGTTGCCCGCCGACGGCCGAAGCGCTGATCCACGGCATCCTGCAGCTGCAGAAAAAGATCCGTCGCACCCACACGATCGCGCGCTAACAGGGCTTCGCACATGAGCGTTACTAACGAGACCTCGCTGGTCGAACGCCTCGCCGCGCGCTTCGGCGACATGCTGGCGGTGAAGGTCGAGCGCAACGAAGTCACCGCCGAGGTGTCTCCGCGCGACCTGATCTCCGTCGCCACCGCGCTGCGCGACGAGCCGGGCTTCCGCTTCACCACCGTCATCGACGTGTGTGGCGTGGATTACCTCAGCTACGGCCAGACCGAATGGGACACCGACACCGCGCAGGGCGACAGCTTCTCGCGCGGCGTGGAAGGCCAGGCCGTCGGCCGCTTCACGTGGGCCGAGCGCCCGCGCAGCGTCGAGCAGCCGCGTCGCTACGCGGCGGTCATCCACCTGCTTTCCGTCGAGCTCAACCAGCGCATCCGCCTGCGCGCGTTCTGCGAGGACGACGCGTTCCCCGTCGTGCCGTCGATCGTGCCGATCTGGCCGGGCGCCGACTGGTTCGAACGCGAAACGTTCGATCTGTACGGCATCATCTTCGATGGCCACCCGGATCTGCGCCGCATCCTCACCGACTACGGTTTCGTGGGTCATCCGTTCCGCAAGGATTTCCCGCTGATCGGCAACGTCGAGGTCCGCTACGACCCCGAGCAGAAGCGCGTCGTCTATGAACCGGTTTCGATCGAGCCGCGCGTGCTTGTGCCGCGCACGATCCGCAACGACGCCGACCTCGATCAGGCCAGGGCGGAATCCGCCGATCACTGGCGGGAGAATTAAGCCGTGGAAGAAATCCGCAATTACACGATGAACTTCGGCCCGCAGCATCCCGCTGCGCACGGCGTGCTGCGCCTCGTGCTGGAAATGGACGGCGAGACCATCGTCCGTGCCGATCCGCACATCGGCCTGCTGCACCGTGGCACCGAGAAGCTCGCCGAGTCGAAGCCGTTCAACCAGTCCATCGGTTACATGGATCGCCTCGACTACGTGTCGATGATGTGCAACGAGCACGCCTACGTGCGCGCCATCGAGAACCTGATGGGGATCGAGGCGCCGGTTCGCGCGCAGTACATCCGCACGATGTTCGACGAGATCACGCGCATCCTCAACCACCTCATGTGGGTGGGTTCGAACGCGCTCGATCTCGGCGCCATGGCCGTGTTCCTCTACGCGTTCCGCGAGCGCGAAGAACTGATGGACGTCTACGAGGCGGTGTCGGGCGCGCGCATGCACGCCACGTATTACCGTCCGGGCGGCGTGTACCGCGACCTGCCGGAGCAGATGCCGCAGTACCGCGAGTCGCCGTGGCACAAGGGCGGCGACCTGAAGCGCCTGAACGCCTGGCGCGAAGGTTCGATGCTCGACTACCTCACCGAGTTCACGAACGACTTCCCGAAGCGCGTCGACGAATACGAAGCGCTGCTGACGAACAACCGTATCTGGAAGCAGCGTACGGTCGGCATCGGCGTCATCGAAGCCGACAAGGCGCAGGCCTGGGGCATGACCGGCGCGATGCTGCGCGGTTCCGGTATCGCCTGGGATCTCCGCAAGAAGCAGCCGTACGCCGCGTACGACAAGATGGATTTCGACATCCCCGTCGGCGTCAACGGCGATTGCTACGACCGTTACCTTGTGCGCGTCGAGGAAATGCGTCAGTCGAACCGAATCATCCGCCAATGCGTCGAGTGGCTGAAGGCCAACCCGGGCCCGGTGATGGTGCAGAACTACAAGGTCGCGCCGCCCAGTCGTGAAGAAATGAAAAACGACATGGAAGCGCTCATCCACCACTTCAAGCTCTTCACCGAGGGCTATGGCGTGCCGGCCGGCGAGACGTACTCCGCCGTCGAGGCCCCGAAGGGTGAATTCGGCTGCTACCTCGTGTCCGACGGTGCGAACAAGCCCTTCCGCGTGCATCTGCGCGCGCCCGGCTTCGCGCACCTGTCTTCGATGGACGCGATCGTACGGGGCCACATGCTCGCCGACGTCGTCGCGATGATCGGCACCTACGATCTCGTCTTCGGCGAAGTCGACCGCTAAGTCGACGGAGTGAACTGAATCATGAAAGCCACCGGTCATTTCGAGCAGGTGAAGGACGTCGATCCGTCCGTCGTGCTCAACGATCACACCCGCGCCCACATCGATCACTGGGTGTCCAAGTTCCCGCCGGATCGCAAGCGCTCGGCGCTGATCCAGGCGCTGATGGCCGCGCAGGAACAGAACGTCGGTTACCTCACCGACGAGCTGATCACGGCGGTCGCGAAGTACCTCGACCTCCCGGCGATCTGGGCCTACGAAGTCGCGAGCTTCTACTCGATGTTCGAGACGACGCCCGTCGGCCGCAACAACGTCGCCATCTGCACCAACATCTCCTGCTGGCTCAACGGCGCCGAAGGCCTCGTTCGCCATTGCGAGAAGAAGCTCGGCATCAAGACCGGCGAGAGCACGGCCGATGGCCGCATCTATCTCAAGCAGGAAGAGGAGTGCCTGGCCGCGTGCGCCGGCGCCCCGATGATGGTCGTCAACGGTCACTACCACGAGAAGCTGACGGCCGAATCGGTCGACGCGATCCTCGACGGTCTGAAGTGAGGTAAGGGCAATGGCTAGCACCACCGGTCCCGTCGGACCCGCACCGCAGGAACACCAGGTCGTCTACACGACCCTGCATTTCGAAAAGCCGTGGGCCCTCGAGAACTACGAGAAGGTCGACGGTTACAAGGCGTGGCGCAAGATCCTGGCCGAGAAGCCGGATCCGGCGGCGCTGATCGAAGAGATCAAGAAGAGCTCGCTGCGCGGCCGCGGCGGCGCAGGCTTCCCCACGGGTCTGAAGTGGTCCTTCATGCCGCGCAACGCGCCGGGCCAGAAGTACATCCTGTGCAACTCGGACGAATCGGAACCGGGTACCTGCAAGGACCGTGACATCCTGCGCTTCAACCCGCATTCGGTCATCGAAGGCCTGGCGATCGCGTGCTACTGCACGGGTTCGACCGTCGCCTACAACTACCTGCGTGGCGAATTCCATCACGAGCCGTTCGAGCACATCGAAGAGGCCCTGAAGGAAGCCTACGCCGCGGGTCTGCTGGGCAAGGACATCGGCGGTTCGGGCATCGACGTCGACATCTACAACGCCCTCGGCGCCGGCGCGTACATCTGCGGCGAAGAAACCGCGCTGATGGAATCGCTGGAAGGCAAGAAGGGCCAGCCGCGCTTCAAGCCGCCGTTCCCGGCCGGTTTCGGTCTCTACGGCCGTCCGACCACGATCAACAACACCGAGACGTACGCCTCGGTGCCGGCGATCCTGCGCAACGGCGCGGAGTGGTTCCTGAACCTCGGCAAGCCGAACAACGGCGGCCCGAAGATCTTCTCGGTCTCCGGTCACGTGAACAACCCGGGCAACTTCGAGATCCGTCTGGGCACGTCGTTCGCCGACCTGCTGCAGATGGCCGGCGGCGTGCGCGGTGGCAACAAGCTCAAGGCGGTGATCCCGGGCGGCTCCTCGATGAAGGTGCTGCCGGCCGAGAAGATCATGGAATGCACCATGGACTACGACTCGCTGCAGAAGGCGGGTTCGGGGCTGGGTTCGGGTGCCGTGATCGTGATGGACGAGACCACCTGCATGGTCCGCGCGTGCCATCGCATCTCGCGCTTCTACATGGCCGAATCGTGCGGCCAGTGCACCCCGTGCCGCGAAGGCACCGGCTGGATGCACCGCGTGCTGTCGCGCATCGTGGAAGGCAAGGGCACCGAAGACGATCTGCATCGCCTGAAGGCGGTCGCCGGCCAGATCGAAGGCCACACCATCTGCGCGTTCGGCGAAGCCGCCGCGTGGCCGGTGCAGGGCTTCCTGTACCACTTCTGGCACGAATTCGAATACTACGTGCAGCATGGCCGCTCCATCGTCGACGGCCCGGCTGACACGGTCACCACTGGAGTCGCTGCATGAGTGCGCAGCCCGTAGCCAATGCCGCGCCCGACCTCGTCAACATCGAGATCGATGGCGTTCCGGTGCAGGTAGCCAAGGGGTCGATGATCATCCAGGCGGCCGATGCCGTCGGTATCCCCATCCCGCGCTTCTGCTATCACCGCAAGCTTCCGATCGCCGCCAACTGCCGCATGTGCCTGGTGGAAATCGAGAAGATGCCGAAGCCTGCGCCGGCCTGCGCCACGCCGGTGGGCGAGGGCATGAAGGTCTTCACGCGCTCGGACAAGGCGCTGAAGTCGCAGCGCAACGTGATGGAATTCCTGCTCATCAACCATCCGCTCGACTGTCCGATCTGCGATCAGGGCGGCGAGTGCGAACTGCAGGACGTCTCCCTCGGCTACGGCCGTTCGGTGTCGCGTTACAACGAGCGCAAGCGCACGGTGGCCGACGAGAACCTCGGGCCGCTGATCGCGACCGAGATGACCCGCTGCATCCAGTGCACGCGCTGCGTCCGCTTCACCAGCGAGATCGCCGGTACGTACGAACTCGGCGGCATGAGCCGTGGCGAAGGCCTCGAGATCGGCACGTACATCGGCAAGACGATCGAGAGCGAACTGTCGGGCAACATCATCGACGTCTGCCCGGTCGGCGCGCTGACCAACAAGCCGTTCCAGTTCCAGGCGCGTGCCTGGGAACTGATCGCACGCCCGTCCGTCGGTTACCACGACGCGCTGGGTTCCAACCTGTGGATGCACACCCGTCGCGGCGAAGTGCTGCGCAACGTGCCGCGCGACAACGAAACGATCAACGAGTGCTGGCTCTCCGACCGCGACCGTTACAGCCATCAGGGCCTGTACGCCGCGGATCGCGTGAAGGCGCCGATGGTCAAGCGCAACGGTCAGTGGGCGACCACCACGTGGGACGACGCGCTGTCGGTCGCCCGCGAAGCGCTCAAGAGCGTCGCCGGCTCCGATCTGGGCGTGCTCGTGCACGGCGCCACGTCGAACGAGGAGGGCGAGCTGATCGTCCGCCTCGCGCGCGGCCTCGGCAGCGCGCACGTCGATCACCGCCTGCGTCAGCTCGACTTCGCCGACAACGCGTTCGCGAAGCCGTTCGCTTCGACGATCGCCTCGTTCGACAAGGTGAAGTCGGCGCTGCTGGTCGGTTCCGACCTGCGTCACGAGGTGCCGCTGCTCAATCACCGCATCCGTCAGGCGGTGAAGCAGGGCGCGAAGGTGTATGCCGTCAACCCGGCGCACTTCAATTTCAACTACCCGCTGGCCGGCGAGTCCGTCGCGGCGCCGCACGCGCTGGTGAACGAGCTCCTCGTGCTGGCGAAGGCCGCCGGCGAGAACGGCGCCAACGTGCCGGAATCGATCGCCGCCGCCCTCGGCGCGGTCGAGACCACCGACGCGCACCGTGCCGCGTTCAAGGCGCTGTCGACCGACGGTGCCGTGGTGATCTTCGGCCAGGCCGCGGTCACGCATCCGGAAGCCTCGTGGCTGCGTGCGATCGCGCG
>Ga0102588_1001243_pt1 | contig 20030 bp, 20 predicted proteins | sample AraplaMF_Col_mMS_FD_76854 | JGI IMG/M metagenome (GOLD analysis project Ga0102588, IMG submission 76854) | Arabidopsis root microbial communities from the University of North Carolina, USA - plate scrape MF_Col_mMS (SPADES assembly) (version 2) | ecosystem: Host-associated > Plants > Roots >...
GCGACGAGCACCATGCCGCCGGGGGTTTCACGGAAGGGGGATTCCGTTCGCTTGATGATCTTCAAAGGTGTCTCCTGTTCGTGTGGAGCTCGCCACAGCGAAGGAAAGTATCGAGATCCAGGTCCCCGCGGTCATTGGATTTCTGCTGGGCATTCTTTAGCGGAACTGAACGATTCGACGCATGCAGTCCAGCTAAACAATGGCCAGCAGAACTGAAAGGACAGCGGCCAGCGCGATCTGCATACTGAGCCGATGAATGAACAAATTCGTGTACCGGTCACCTTGATGCGCGGTGGCACCAGCAAGGCTGTTTTTCTCTCGCAGCACGACGTGCCCACCGATCCACAAGCGCGTCTCCGATTTCTTCTCGCTCTGTTCGGCAGCCCCGACGTGCGCCAGATCGACGGGCTCGGCGGCGCCGATATCCTGACGAGCAAGTGCGCCGTCATCGGGCCGCCGTCGCGCCCGGATGCGGACATCGACTACACCTTCGTGCAGATCGGCATCGACCAGCCCACGGTCAGCTTCGAGATCGTCTGCGGCAACATTTCGTCGGCCACGGGGGTGTATGCGCTGCAGGAGAAGCTGGTTCCGGTGCAGGAACCCGTCACCACCGTTCGGGTGCACAACACGAACACCGGAAAGATCCTCCGAATGGCGGTGCAATGCGCCGACGGCGAGCCGCGCGTGGAGGGCGACAGCGAAGTGGATGGCGTGCCCGGCACCGGCGCAGAGGTGGCGCTGGATTACTCCGACACCAGTGGTTCCACGACCGGCAAGCTGTTGCCCACGGGGCAGGCGCGCGACTGGGTCCACGTGTCGAAGCTCGGCCGCGAAATACCGGTGTCGGTGGTCGACGTCGGCACGGCGTGCGTATTCATCCGCGCGGCGGACCTGGGCATCACCGGCACTGAACTGCCGGGCCAGCTCGGGCCCGAGATCTACGAGATGGCCGAGGAGGTGAGGCGCTGGGTCGTCGAACGCTGCAATCTTCCGTCGTCGGGGATCCTGACGCCGTACCAGATACTGATCAGCGAAGCGCAGGACTACCGGACCATTGCCGGCGACCGCGTCGTGCAGTCATCGGAGATCGATTTCGTCGCGCGCATGGTGCTCGCCGGTGGCGCCATGCACAAGGCATTCCCTGGCGGAGGCTCGGTGTGCCTCTCGGTCGCAGCGCAGATCGCGGGAACCATTCCCGCCGAAGCGCGGGGCACGCATGCCGGTCCGACGCGCATCCGCATCGGCCATCCGAGCGGGGTGCTCAAGATCTTCGCGAATGTCGAGCACGGGGGCGGAAACGACTGGACGGTTCGCGAGGTGCACTTCACTCGCACGGCCAGGCGCCTTTTCGATGGGACGGCCTATGTGCGGCGGTCGCGCCTCGAAGCGACTGGCGAGGGGACGTTGTCATGAACGCTCCGGATCTTTTCTCGCTGCGGGGCCGCACTGCCCTCGTCACTGGCGGCTCCAGAGGCATCGGACGCATGATCGCCGAGGGGTTCCTGGCGCACGGCGCGCGCGTCTACATCAGTGCGCGCAAAGCCGAGGCATGCGATCAGGCTGCGCACGAACTTGCGAAGTACGGCCACTGCGTATCGCTGCCGCACGACGTGTCCACCGTGGCCGGCTGCCAGGCGCTGGCCGACGCCTATGCCGGGCATGAAACGACGCTGGACATCCTGGTCAACAACGCCGGAGCGGCCTGGGGAGAGGCCTTCGATGCCTTTCCGGAAAGCGGCTGGGACAAGGTGGTCGATCTGAACCTGAAGACGCCCTTCTTCCTGACGAAGGCGCTGTCCGGGCCGCTGCGCGCCGCTGCCCGGACGCGCGTGGGGAAGATCATCAACATCTCCTCCACCGACGGCATCGGGCTCAACCCCCAGGAGAACTACTCCTACGTCGCGAGCAAGGCCGGCCTGATTCATCTGACTCGACGCATGGCGTTGCGCCTGGCGCAGGACAACATCGCGGTCAGTGCCCTCGCACCTGGCGCGTTTCCATCCGAGATGAACCGCAATGCCCGCGACCATGGGCCCGCGTTGTCCGAACACATTCCCGCCAAGCGCATCGGCACGCCGGAAGACATCGCGGGTGCAGCCATCTTCCTTGCTTCACGCGCAGGCGACTACGTGATGGGTGCCACCCTCGTGGTGGATGGCGGCGTGACCCAGGCCCGCGCCTACCGGTGAAGTCGTGACGCGCAGGTTCAAGTCGGCGAGAGCGCAGGCGCGGGTTCGGCCAGCGAGCGCCCCTCGCCTGCAGCGAGCAGCCGGTCGTTGATGTAGGTGGCGGGCGGCTTTCCGAAAGCCTTCTTGAACATCGTGATGAACGCGGAGGGCGATTCGTAGCCCAGGTCGTACGCGACCTGCTGCACGGTCGCGCCGCCGGACAGCTCCCGAAGTGCGACCAGCATGTGCAGTTGGCGACGCCAGCGTCCGAAGCTCAGACCGGTCAGCGCCGTGCACAGCCGGTTCAGCGTCCGCTCGCTCATTCCGAGCTTGCCGGCCCAGTCCTTCTGCGTCCGTCGGTCCGAAGGGTCGCGCATCATGGCGCGCGAAACCTTGCGCAGCCGCGCATCCTCGGGCATCGGCAGGAAGATCTCTTCCGTCGGCATGGCACAGAGCTGGTCCAGCAGCACGCGGACCAGCCGGTCGGTCGGCCCGCCAGCCTCATAGGAAGGCGGCTGCCCCGCCAGGTACTGGATCATCTCGCCGAGCATCGGGCTGATGCGCAAGGTGCAGCAGCTCGCGGGCAGCGGTGCGGCATTGGGCGCCACGAACAGATAGAAGATCACGGCGTTCGCGGTGCTGTGGTTGCTGTGCGGCGTCCCGCCCGGAATCCACACGCCGGCCTGCGGTGGAACCATCCACATCGCGCCGGGGACGTCGCACGAGACGGCTCCGCGCAACGCCATGACCAGCTGGCCTGACCGGTGCACGTGGATCGGAATCTCTCGCTCGCGCGCCTGGACATCCACGCGGTGGGCCATCACCGGCACGGACGGTTCGTAGTCCAGGTCGAGGCTCGCGCCAGAGGATGTTCGGTCGGAGCGCGTCACGCCGGGTGGCCAAAAAGAGAAATCATCTGTCCAAGTTTGCAATTCTAGTCTTGCAGGGGGCGCCATAGCATTCCCGCATGCAAATGATTCGCAACCATATCGAGGCCGGATCGACCGGATCAGACCTCGTTCCGAAAGGAACCGCGTGATCGCACCACCTCGCTTCTCCAGGCAGGAGTGGCTCTTTTCTCTCAAGAGCTTCGCTGCCTCGATGCTCGCGCTGTACCTGTCCAGCCGCTTCGGGCTCCCCCGGCCCTTCTGGGCCATGATGACCGCGTACATCGTGGCGCATCCCCTCGCCGGGCACGTTCGCTCGAAGTCGCTCTATCGACTGGCGGGCACTTTGTTGGGATGCACGGCCTCCGTGGTGCTGGTGCCATCGCTGTCGGCATCACCGGAGCTTCTGTCGCTGGCCCTGGCGCTGTGGGTCGGGGCCTGCCTCTACCTGTCGCTGCTGGACCGAAGCGCACGCTCGTACGCCTTCATGCTGGGAGGCTACTCCGCGGCACTGATCGGTTTTCCGTTGGTGGAAACGCCTGCGGGAATGTTCGATACGGCCATCGCCCGGGCGGAAGAGATCGCACTCGGCATCCTGTGCGCCAGCTTCGTCCACAGCCTCGTACTGCCGACCGGCCTCGGGCCTTCGCTGCTCGGACTGGTCGATCGCACGCTGGGCCATGTCCGACGATGGCTGGACAATCTCGTTGGTACAAGCGCCGACGAAGACACCGGCGAGCGGCTCTCACAGGATCGACGGCAGCTCGCGGTCGACATCAGCCAATTGCGCTTGGCTGCAACCCACGTGCCCTTCGACACGAGCAGCCTGCGATGGGCCCATGGTGCCGTAAGAAGCCTGCCTGACTGTCTCGCGGTACTGACCCCTTCGTTGTCCGCGCTGGAAGACCGATTCGATGCGCTGCGCGAGGCGACGGGGGAAGTACCAGCCGAGGTCACGAAAGCCCTCGAACGCGATGCTGCATGGCTGGATGTCGCCGCGCCGTCGGGCACCGAGAGCGAAGTGCATGCCGATTTCCATGCGCGAGCGGCGGATCCGAGCGATTCCCCTTGGGTACGGGCCCTGAAGATCGACGTTGCCGCGCACCTCGACGAACTGATCGCGGGATGGCGCCGCTGCAGGACGCTTCGCGACGACATCGCCGCCGGCCTGGATGGCCGCGCATCGCCGCGGCGGCAGCGAAGACTGGCCGCACGGTCGCCGATCCTTCACGTGGACAAAGGCTTGGCGCTGCGTTCGGCCTTCACCGTCGCACTCTCGACCTGCGCGGCATGCGCGGTGTGGATCATCAGCGGCTGGCGATCCGGGTCGTCGATGGCGATGGGCGCAGCCGTCTTCTGCAGCTTCTTCGCCACCATGGACGACCCCGTTCCGGGCATGCACAAGTTCCTGGTCGCACTGCTGTGGTCGATGCCCGTGTCGGCTTTCTACGTGCTTGGCGTGATGCCGCTGGCTCAAGACTTCGGCATGCTGATGTTGTGCACTGCACCTTTGCTGCTGCTGGTCGGTGGCTACCTCGCTCGCCCGGCCAGCAGCCTCGCGGCACTGGGCATGTTCTTCGGCGTGGCGGGCACGTTGGCGCTCCAGGACATCGCGAGCGCCGACTGGACCAGCTTCCTCGAAGGCAATCTGGCCCTCTTCGCCGGTGGAGTGATCGCCGCGCGCACCACCGCCGTCGTGCGCAGCGTGAGCAGCGAATGGAGCGCACAGCGCATCCGCCACAGCGGCTGGCGAGACCTGGCCGACATGGCGTCACACCCCCAACGCGCATCCGAACGCGATGCCTTCAGCGGCCGCATCCTCGACCGCATGGCCCTCCTGGTTCCACGTACCGCTGGAGACCCCGGGCCGCAGGAAGGAACTGCGGCGCGGCTCGCGCTGCGCGAGCTTCGCATCGGGGCCAGCATCTGCGTCCTTCAGCAACAACGGCACCGACTGCCCGAAGCGCCCTCGGCCCGGCTGATGGCCGAGCTCGCTCGCGCGTTCCGCGCCCAGGCCGCCGGTGCACCGGCGCAAGTCGGGGCACTGCTGCCGCAGATCGACCGGCTGTTGTTGCATTCCCTCGCAAATGCCAACTGCGCGCCCGCAGTCTCTGCCCTGGTGGGCTTGCGCAGAGACCTTTTTCCTTCGGCCTCCACCGACCTGCAACCATGATCGAAACAAGCTTCTTCGGCGTCTACGTCCCAGGCCTGCTCCTGCTGGCAGGCGGTGCGATGGCTTTGGCCTGGTGGCTTCGCCGCCTGCTGTCGCTGATCGGCGCCTATCGGTGGATATGGCATCCCGCCCTGTTCGATCTGGGCCTCTACATCGTGGTGCTCCATGCGTTGGTCCGGCTCACCGGGGCCATCTCCATCTGACCGATCACTTGTCCTGCTGCACGACCATGAAATCCAAACTATCCCTTCTCGCCGCCTGGACCTCGCGCCCGATCCCTGCCCCCCTTCGCCTGTTGTCGACGGCGCTGGTCACTGCAGCAGCTTGTTGGGCCGCGCTTCAGCTCTGGGATCATTACGAACTGGCCCCATGGACGCGCAATGGTCGGGTAAGGGCCGACATCGTCCAGGTGGCGCCCGATGTCTCCGGCATGGTGGCCGCCGTGGCGGTGCGTGACAACCAGCCGGTCACGGCGGGTGAGCTTCTCTTCTCGATCGACGAAGCTCGCTTCATGCTGGCCCTGCAGCAGGCCGAGGCCGCCGCGGCTGCGCAGCGGATCGTCATCGACAACCAGCGGATCGCGCTGGGTCAGGCGCAGCGCGAGAGCCGCCGCAACGACGAACTGCAGGGACTGGTCGCCCAGGAAGTGCGCGAACAGGCCCGTTCGCGCTTCGAGCAGGCCCGGGGCTCGCTGCTGGCGGCCGAAGCGGCACTGCGCCAGGCAGAGGTCGCGGTCGACACGGCACGCCTGAACCTTCAGCGCACGCAGATACGGGCACCCGCTTCGGGACGCGTCACCAACCTCGACCTGCGCCAGGGTGCCTATGCGATGGCCGGCCGTCCTGCCTTGGCGCTCGTTGCCACCGGTTCGATCTACGTCGAGGGCTATTTCGAGGAGAACAAGCTGGCGCGAATCCAGTTGGGCGACCGTGTGCGCGTGACCCCCATGGACGCGCCAGCGCTCGAAGGCAAGGTCGACAGCATCGTCGCGGGCATCGTCGACCGCGACCGCAGCACCGGTGCGAACCTGCTGCCCAGCGTGAACCCGACGTTCAACTGGGTGCGGCTCGCGCAACGCGTCCCCGTGCGGGTGAAGCTGGACCCGCTACCGGCCGACGCTCGCCTGGTCGTCGGCCAGACGGTCTCGGTGGAGGTGCTGGGTCCTCAGGGAGGGCCCACCGCGGCGGCTCGCGTCCAGGAGCCGCGGACATGAAGCTCGCTCGCGCCTTTGTCCTGGCAAGCGCTGCCGCACAGGCTCTGCTGGCCGGCTGCGTCCACGGACCTGTCGGGCCCGACTACACAGCAACGGCTGCGCTCACCGCAGCGCAGGCCGCTTCGAGCGGGCCGTTTCTCTCCGGCGGCGGCGCCACGTCGGAAGCAAGCGTGCCACCGCGCTGGTGGCGCCTTTTCGAAGATCCGCAACTCGACGGCCTGATCGCCCAGGCCTTCGAGCACAACACCGACCTGCGGCAGGCACTGGCCACCCTCGAGCGCGCAACCGCGGTGGAAGCCGAGGTCCATGGGACCGAAAAGCCAGCCATCACGCTGAATGTCGGCCCGAGCTTCGGTCACGTTTCGGGCCTGTCGCTGCTGCAGCGCGACCAGGCGCCGCCGGGCCGGCTCGGCTACAGCATGGGAGCCGCCGTGTCCTACCAGGTGGACCTCTTCGGCCAACTGCGCCGTGCCCTCGAAGCCGCCGAAGCGGATACCGGCGCCACGCGCGCCGCGGTGGACCTTGTGCGCGTGACCGTTGCTGGCGGCACCGCGCAGGCCTACGCCGCGGCGTGCTCCAGCGGCCTGCAGCTGCGCGTGGCGCGCGAATCGGTGCGCCTGCAGGAAGAAGCGCTCGAGCTTGCGCAACGGCTACAGCGTGCGGGCCGGGCTGGGGCGATCGACGCTGTGCGTGCGCGCGCACAGCTGGAAATCCTGCGTGCCGCGATCCCCCCGCTGGAGGCAGTGCGGCAGCAATCCCTGTACCGGCTCGCCACGTTGACCGGCACCGCGCCCCGGGACTTTCCTGGCGCCGTAGGCCGTTGCGAGCAGCCTCCACGCGTCGCTGGACTGCTGCCGGTCGGCGACGGCGCGGCGCTGCTCGCCCGGCGGCCCGATGTGCGGCAGGCTGAACGAAGCCTGGCATCAGCGACTGCGCGCATCGGTGTCGCAACCGGCGACCTTTATCCCAAGGTGACGCTGGGCCTTTCATCAGGCTCTGCCGGCTTTCTCGACCGCTTCGCCAACCGCGAGACCTTCAGCTACAGCCTGGGTCCGCTGCTCAGCTGGACCCTGCCCGAAACAGGTATCGCTCGCGCACGCATCGCTCAGAGCGAAGCGGCGACCCGAGTGGCGGCTGCGCACTTCGAAGGCACTGTGCTCGGCGCTTTGCGAGAAGCTGAAACCGCGTTGAACGCCTATGCCCGCGAACTCGAGCGCCATGCGGCTCTCGCCGCCGCGCGCGATCAGAGCCTGACTGCGGTCGATCAAGTGCGTGCGCTGCAGATCAATGGAAAGCTGGGGCAGCTCGATGCCCTGGACGCCGAGCGAACGCTGGCTTCCAGCAAGGCGGCCCTGGCCGCCTCGGAAGCCCGGTTGGCAGAGCGCCAGATCGCCGTATTCATGGCCCTGGGTGGCGGCTGGGAGGCCAGCCCGACGGCGCCGCCCCAATGACACGGACAGCGAGCGACAGGGCGGAAGATGGATGGCTTCGAGCATCTCAGGACCTTCGCGGAAGTTGCCTTCCAGGGCAGCTTCTCGCGCGCAGCGGGCAGGCTCGGCATCTCGAAGGCCAGCGTGAGCAAGCACATCGCCACGCTGGAGTCCCGCTTCAATGTGCGTCTGCTCAACCGCTCGACCCGTTCGGTGTCGCTGACCGATGCAGGCCGCCTGCTGCAAGCGCGCTGTGCATCCCTGATGGAGATGATCGAACAGACCACGAGCGAACTGCAGGCACGCGGCTCGCACCCCAGCGGCCGCCTGCTGATCACGGCGCCGCACGGAATGGTCCAGACCGCATTCCCGCGCCTGCTCGGCGACTTCCTCACCTGCTATCCCGACGTGCAGCTCGACCTGAAGCTGAGCAACCGCATGATCGATCTGGTCGACGAGGGGGTCGATATCGCCTTGCGGTTCGGACGCATCGGCGACGAGAACCTGATCGTGCGCCGCCTGCGGCGAATGGGACTGACCCTTTGCGCAACGCCGCGCTACTGGGCTCGGCGCGGCATTCCTTCGCAGCCCGACGACATGCGAAAGCATGACGTGCTCGCCTACTCGGTCATGCCGGGACCGCCACAAATCGCATTCGAAGTGGATGGCCAACCCTACAACGTTTCCATTCACGGACGCATGGACGCCAACGACGCGAGTGCGCTCATCGGCGCGGCGTTGGCCGACATTGGCGCAGTATGCGTCCCCGACCTGCTCGCGCAACCCTACGTGGAAAGTGCGCAGCTGGTCCCGGTTCTCCAAAACTTCATGCCCAGCGATATATGGCTCTACGCAGCCTACACGCAGCGCCGCCAAAACAGCGCCGCGCTACGTGCAATGCTCGCGATGCTGGAAGTTCGAATGCGGGACAGCCCGACGCCCCTCGCTGTCTCGAGAGATGCTGCACCTGCACCTCTTTGAGGGCGAACCAAGGCCTCTTCGGTTCGACCTGCCGCGGCGGCACGCTCAAAGACCAGGAGATCCTGAGCCGGGTTTCATCATCGGCTGGGGCACCATAGGCCGGCAGAAGCGCAAGGCGGGAGACTTTGGGGTCGGCCGCGTTGATCTTCGTGGCGTCCTGACCCAGCGGGACTGCGGCGGCGGAATTCCGGGACCCGGTTATGCAGCCCTGTGGGCATCGGCATGAAGAAGGACGAGCTCGTGATTTCATCGAGCCGCGCACGGCGCTTCTTGCCGCTCATGGCCTCAAGTTCCGCCACGTCTACGTACTGACGCAGGTCTTCGCGGAACACCGTGATGTCGATGTCCTCCGAGAACCGTGAAATCAGGCCGAAGGCTTTCGAGAGCGATGTCCCGCCTTTAAAGAGAAGGCGCGGACCACCGGGCTCCAGTCCATTGAAAAGCGCATCGAGCGTCCAGCAGACCCAGAAGTCTTTCTCGACGTTTTGGACGGCAGTGCCAAGACGAGCCGCCGTGCCAAGAAACAGATCGCGGCGTTCTTCGTCACCAGCAGTGATGACGGTCTGATAGGCCTCGTTCATTTCACGCCTGCCGGTATGTCGCTGTGCGATTTCTTCTGGGCAGGCGTTGGCTGGCTAACGCTTGCCGCGTCTGGCATGAGATCAAGGACGGGGCGCAGATAGTCTTGCATCCAGATTGGAAGCGCGCCAAATCCTTGCGTCAGGTCATCGCGAATGGCATCGCCTTGCTTCTTGTCCGTCAGAAGCCTGCCGATTTTTTGCCGGATATGGTCGCTATCCGAAGGCAGCGTGTCCTTCAGCCAGTGCAAAGCTTGCACTATGCGCATGGCCGGACGGCCCGCCCAATACAACCGGCTTGGCGCGCACAGCTTGAACTCGATCAGCAGCTTGTCAAGCTGGATGGAGCGGCGCCGGGTGTCGGTATAGATGGTGACGTGAGCTGGGACGGCATCGGTCAGGCCCAGATCGTTCGCGGCCGTCATGCCGTCAACCAAGATCCGCAGGTTGTCGCGGCGGGCAATCGCGTCAATGATTGCCCGATAGTCGGGGGTGGTCGTGCGCTTGGTAAGCCTGTTTGTGACGGGCTTGTCGTAGAGCCCCCGGTCAATGCGGCGGAGCTGGTCGCGCTGGGTCATGCGCTGCAAGGTCTTGTCGATGACATCCCGGGAGCCAAGCTGCGCGAAATCGGACGGAACCCAGACATGGCCGGGGCCGGAAGCGTCGATCAGCGATGAGATACGGGTCGCAATGTCAGACATGAACAACTCCTGTCCGAAAAATATATACATTTTTCGGACAAAAGTCAAATGCATCTGTCCGAAATTTGCATACATATTTCGGACAAATTTGCGATCAAAACGAGCGAGAAGCGTAGCGCTAGCCGAATCGAGATCTATTTGTAGCCATGTCGCAATATCACTTGCACCGCATCCCATGGAACCCCGCTCACCCCGCCTTGATGTTCCATGGCAAGGGCGCTGCATGGATGCATGGGCCGGATGACATCTGAAAGAGCAGAAGCGCGCCCCGTGGTCGTGCGCCGCGCAACGGCAATGTCCCTGGCCGAGGCGTCCGTGAGGCGCTCAGGACACCGCAGCTTGTAACGCTCCCGCCCCAACCTCCTATGACACGGTATTCCGGACACCGCGCTTTGCGAGTTCACTGTTCCCCCACGCAGAGGAAGCCAGCGCATGCCCAAACGGATCATCCACAACGCGACCGTGAGCCGGCCAAGGTCTGCCGCCTTGCCGCTCAGCGGTGCAGGCGAACCACGTCGCCTTGGCCGCTGGGCTCGAACATGTAGCCCACGCCCCAGACCGTCTGGATATAAGAAAACTCGCCGTCCTGCAGATGCCTGCGCAGTCGCGAGATCTGCACGTCCAGGCTGCGCTCGAAGACACCGAGCTCACGCTCCCGCGCCATCTTGGCGAGCTTTTCGCGCGACAGCGGCTGTCTTGCATGGCGAACCAGCACCTTCAAAAGCGCGATCTGATCCGTCGTGATCCCCAGGGCCTGGCCATCCTTGCACAGCGTGCGCGTGCCCAGGTTGAATTCGAACGGCCCGAAGCCCACGACCTCGTTGCCCATCGACGGGCCGCCCGGTACCTCCTTCGGGGGGCTGCGCCGCAGGATCGCCTGGATGCGCGCACGCACCTCCTGAGGATTGAAAGGCTTGCCGACATAGTCGTCGGCCCCCATCGTCAAGCCCCTGATTCGCTCGGCGTCCCCGGCCCGCGCACTCAGGATGATGATCGGCGTGCGCACGCCCGTGGCACGCAGCCGCGTGCAGACCGAGAGGCCATCCTCGCCCGGCAGCAGGACGTCCAGCACGATCAGGTCGACGACACGGTGAGACAGGATCGACGACAGCGATGCGCCGCCGCTACCCTTGAGCACCTCGTAGCCCGCCTGGGAAAGGCAGCCGGCGAGCACCTCTCGCGCACGCAAATCGGCGTCGATGAGGGCGATCGTGTCGACCGGTTGCGGGGCCGCCGTGCCCACAGAGCGTCGCGACCAGGAAAGCAGGTCCTGCGCGGGCGCCTGCCGCGGCAGGGCCTCAAGCTCGCCCTCCCCGTGGCCGTCATTGGCTTGGCGCCAGAGTGATTTCAGATTCATGGGAAAATCGGCCCATCCGCACGGATCGGCACAGACCTCGAGCGGAATGACGACCTTTGGTTTATAGGGTCGCACCCGACGATGGATCAAATCCATCATCGACGGCCGAAGCGGCATGCGCACGGCCTCCGCACGTGAGGCAGCCCGCGAGCGTCCCGCGTTTCAAATTGCAGCTGCAATGCCCACCATTGGAATGAAGCCAAGGGCCTCTTGATCCATGCAATCCACGCAGGCACGTTCTTGTGCGGCATCAGGTTGATGCCATCTTCGGCGGTCAGGTTTGGTGCGCCGACAGCCTCGCCATTCTCGTACGGGCTTTTTCAGGGGCGCCCGATGTGCACGCCGCGTCTGACCATTTGATCAGCGATGAAGCTCTCCATCCGGCGCTGGAATTGCTCAATCGCAGCGTCCCTGGTAGGGCGTTGGGTGAGCATCAGCACACAACGGACACTATGCCCTTGCAGCAACTCGGCCCGGCCTCCAAACTTCCCGTCCAACCCTCGCCTCAACTCCAGCGAGCAGGTCCATCCTTCAGGCAAGTTGATCGTGGTCGCCTCAGCAGACATGAAAGCAGGATAGGCCCTAACGCGGCCATCATCAACCCTGCGCCCTCTCTGGCGGAAGGCATCGATCAAGTCGGAATTCGCACCCTGGCAACCGGTAAACGGTTGTGTGGGGGCGACACCTCGGTTCTTAGCACTTTGAGCAAGCGCTTCAGCGAGCGCTACTTGCGCCAGTCTCGCGCGCGAAAGGGCGAGCTCCGCTTGAAGCCGGAGGTTCCGACTCGCTTCGAGCACGCTCTGATACTTGTGCATGCGTGAGCCACGGCCATCGGCGTGCCCGACGCCAACGCAATGCGAGGCCGCCCACCCCCGCAGTTTTACGGCAAGAATTGCAAGGCGCATCGAGGCCGCTGATGCCTATGTCCGCCGGTACAGTGAGAAGCGGGTCAAGGCCTCCCTTGGCTTAATCAGCCCGATCGGATAGCGTCGAATAGCGGGTAGCCTAGGACTTGCGACGTAAAACCGGTCCAAGTTTTTGTTCGCTCCCCCAACAGGACCAACTGAATCGCTTCTGGCCGAGGGCCGCTTTGCCACTTCAGTGGCCGAGCTGGGACTGCTGCCCGACGGCGTCCAGGACCACCAGCGCATCCTCCGGCAACACCAATTCGCCCGCGGCCAAGTTCTCATGCAAGTGGATTGTCGAGGACGTCCCCGGGATCAACAAGATGTTGGGCGCACGGCGAAGCAGCCACGCAAGCGCGACCTGCATGGGTGAAGCTCCGAGCTGTCTGGCGATCCCCGTGAGGGTGTCCGACTGCAGTCGGGTAAAGCCCCCGAGCGGAAAGAACGGAACGTAGGCAATGCCGTCGCGCAGGAGTCCATCGACAAGCGCGTCATCGGCGCGATGCGCCAGGTTGAACTGATTCTGTACGCAGACGATCTCGGCGATCCGTCGCGCCTGCGCGACCTGCGCCGCCGTCACGTTGCTCACACCGATGTGGCGCACGAGCCCCTGGTGCTGAAGTTCGGCCAAGGTCGACATGGCCTCCTCGATGGAGCCTTCGACGGGATGGTGCGCATTCAGCATGCAGCGAAAGTTCACCACGTCGAGCACGTCGCGTCCCAGATTGCGCAAGTTGTCGTGGACGGCCTGGGTCAGCTCCTGCGGCGAGGCCGCCGGCAGCCACCCACCGTCAGCATCACGACGCGCACCGATCTTGGTGCCGACTAAGAGGTCATCGCGGTAAGGCGACAGGGCTTCGCGGATCAGTTGGTTGGTGATGTGGGGTCCGTAGAAGTCGGCGGTGTCGATGTGGTTGACGCCGCTTTCGACCGCCTCGCGCAACACCGCCAGCGCGGCCTTCGGATCCTTGGGCGGACCGAACACGCCTGGGCCGGCGAGCTGCATCGCGCCATAGCCGAGACGGCGCACGCTGCGGCTGCCGAGCTTGTAAGAGCCAGATTTCTCGATTCCTGTCTTCATCTTCGTTTCCAGTTGGAGGGATGACGGGAAGATAGGCCGACCCTGCTTGCTTGATAAGCCGTCACAATCGGCACAGGTTGTACGGATGAGCGAACAATGAGAGCCAACGTCTCGGACTTGGAAGCGTTCCTGGCGGTCGCGAAAGCCAGCAGCTTTCGCGGCGGGGCGCGCGCAATCGGCAGCAGCGCCTCCGCAGTGAGCGATGCGGTCCGCCGACTGGAGCGCGAGGTCGGCGTCCGGCTGCTGAATCGCACGACGCGCAGCGTTGCACCCACCGAAGCGGGCGCGCGGCTGATCGAGCGGCTGCAACCGGCCTTGGCCGAGGTCGACGCGGCCCTTGATGTGGTGAACGGCTATCGCGATCGCCCAGCAGGCACATTGCGCCTGAACGTCCCCATCAGTGCGGCCCGGCTGGTCCTGCCTGCGATCGTGCCGCACTTTCTTGCGGCCTACCCCGAGATCAGGCTCGAGGTGATTGCCGAAGACGACTTCGTCGACGTGCTCGCCTCCGGCTGCGACGCGGGCATCCGCTACGACGAACGCCTGGAAAACGACATGATCGCTGTGCCGGTCGGCCCTCGCGTCCAGCGCTTCGCGGCCGCCGCCGCGCCGCGCTACCTCGCACAGCAGGGCAAGCCAGAGCATCCGCGCGACCTGCTGAACCACGCCTGCCTGCGCGGCCAGTTCCCCAGCGGCGCGATGCCACCGTGGGAATTCGAGCGCGATGGGGAGAAATTGCGGGTCGAGCCCTCGGGACCGCTGCTCGTGCGCATCGGCGCTGCAGCCGATCTTGCGGTCGATGCGGCTGTCGCAGGCACCGGCATCGTCTACCTGTTCGAGGACTGGCTGCGCCCCTTCTTCGAAAGCGGTGCACTGGAGCCGGTGCTGCGGCCCTGGTGGCCCAGTTTTCCTGGTCCTTTCCTCTACTACCCGGGGCGGCGCCTCGTTCCCGCTCCTTTGCGGGCCTTCGTTGATTTCGTCAAAGCCGCCGGGTACAGGGACTGACCGGTCACGGTCGACTCACCTCACTGAAGAATGGCATCGTGTTGCTCCGCGGCCGAAGCCGTAAGGGCTTCCTCGAGAATGCTGAACACGTCGCGGCCTGCGCTTGACACGAAGTAGTTGCCGAGATTTGTGACTTCTGCCGCGACGTTGTTTCCCCAAGGCGGCTTCGACTGGCGATTCTCGATCTCCCACACCACCGCCGAGGGAGGCAAGCTGCTCAATGCGGCTTTGGCCTGCCGCAGTTCCCCGAGTGCCAGTAAGGCGTTCCAATGTTCCAGGCGGCCTTGGTAGAGTTCTTTCATCAGATGAGGGAACCGACTGCCCCACCCGTCGAGTTCGCAGTGCGCGCTGACGGTCGAGAAGAACGAGTGGACGAACGACGGCGCACCCAGTTCGTCCGTGATTGACCCGACCGTCACTCCCACCGCCATCAGAGCTCCTCGTGAACTGGCGTCGCCCAGTGCGTCGCCGTATGACTGCTATCGACGGGTGGCATGGCCCGGGAGTGAAGCGTCTCCTGCCCCAGATACTGCCGGTCTCGCGCGCGAAGTCCAGTTGCCGCGCATCGTCTCAACAATCTCGCTGTGCTACAAGTGTGCTACACGGCTGCAGCCGCTCATCTCAGAAGGTCAATCAGCATGTCAACGACGACCATCCGCCTTGAAGATGAACTGAAGGCCCGCATTGCTGCTGCAGCAGCGCGGTCGGGCAGGTCTTCACATGCGTTCATTCTGGACGCGCTTTCCGACATGGTCGCGCGCAGTGAAATGGACGAGGAACTGCATGGGATCGCCGACAGGCGCTGGGCTGCCTTGCAGCGCACAGGTGAATCGCTTGCCTGGGAGGATGCAAAGGCCTACATCCAGGCACGTGCAGCCGGCAAGAAGGTTGCGCGACCCTCGGCACGCAAGCCAGGGGGTTGAGCGTTTTGATGATTCGCATCGAATTGGCGCCGGAAACTCTGGATGACATCGATCGCTTCATCGACCATTTGGCACGGCACAAGATCGTCGATGCGGCGGCTCGAGTCCAGGAAATTCTCGAAGCCATCCAGATTCTTTCACGCAGCCCCCTCATCGGCCGCCCCGTGAGGGACGGAAAGCGAGAATTGGTCGTCGGCAAGGGCAGCCGTGGCTACGTGGCCCTGTACCGCTGCTTTTGAATCGATCTGGTCTGAACCCATGCGGACAAGGCTGGCGGCCCGAGGCGTGGCAGGCTGTGCGGTCACGATAAAGCGTACGCAACAACAAGTTTGAAGGAGAGCAAGCGACCACGTGTGTGATGGGCCAGACAGGTCGGACCGGGACGAGGACGCCCCGATAGGGAATGAGGGCACCAAGCTCGATGTTCAGATGGGAACCTTGTCAGCGAAAACCATCAGGGCCAGCGGGCGTATCAGCCTGCACAACAGGCCGGATATAAAACTGCAGCCCTGCCGCCTCCTGCTTCTTCACGCCATGAGCTGTTTGTGATCCGGGAGGCGCCCATTTAGATCTTCCTTAAAAGCTCAATACAGTCCACTCGCGAGTGCAGCGATTGCCAAGCCATGCGTCAGCGCGGCAGCGGGCAGTCCGGCACGCTGGTACACGAGGCCCGCGACCAGCCCTTCGATCAACGTGAAGACCAACACTGGCAGGCCCACACGCGTGACGATCACCGCCAGCCACACATGGCACAGGCTGAAGAGTACGGCTGCCACGACGACTGCACGCATCGGTGCCATGTGCTGCCTCAGTCGCTGCTGAAGCATGCCCCGGAACAGCAACTCCTCATAGGCATTGCCCAGCAGTGCGAAGACAAGGATCGGGCCGAGCAATGCCGCATCAGGCTTCGGCAGAGAGGACAGACCCAGGGCCGTTTTCAACGCGGCAGCCACCCCAGTGATGACCAACGCGCCAAGTACGCCATACAGGACCGAGGCCGCCGGACGCACGCCCCTCCACCATGTCAGGTGCTCGAGCCAGGCCACGCTCGTGAACAACACGGCCGACATGCCCGCCAATGCGAACAGCACAGGCGTCGGCGCTGCCAGCCGCATGGAGCCCGGACCCAGCTGCCAGAAGCCTGCAGGGCTCATCGCATCTCGCGCGAAGATGAAAAACAGGATGTGGACGCCAAGCCGTGCCGCAACCAAAGTGCGCGGAATGGCCAGCAGCAGAGTCAGCGCGAGCAGCCCCGGCGGCAGAATCGAAATGAGATAGTCGAAGAGTAGAGAAGACGATGAGGCCATCGGGATGGAGCATATGTCTTCCACGCCGATTCCGCCTGAGGGCGAACGACTTCCGTGGCTGCGTACATCGATCGAGGCGGCTTGATCGACCTCCCAGCTTGCCGAAGCGACGCGCAGAAAATCTTGAACATTCAAGGCACTGACACGCGACAACTGGCCCCGCCGGGCAGCCGTACGAACCTCGCTAGCAGCACGGTTCAACCTGCCTCCCCCGCCCTCGCCGATTGGAGAGTGGTTTGCCTGGTGCCTGACGGGCGGTTAAAGATGTCGGGCCCAAGGGCTTACATCAGCCGGGACCAGCGTGCCGGAACTGCTCCGACCAGATTCGCTGTCGCGACCATTTTCCGTGCCGCCTTGGAGGTGACGACGATCGGACCGCACGACGCGCTCACTCCGCGTGTTCGCGCACGTACGACCGAAGACCCTCGACGTTGAGCACGTCGATGCTGCCGTAGCGGATGCGAAGCAGACCGGCCTCCTCCAGTTCGTGCAGCGCACGGTGGGCGACCTGACGAGAAATGCCGGCGAGCCGGCCAATCTCCTCCTGCGATATGTGAAGCACCGGATGGGTCTGCGGGTTGAGTTGAGGATTGAAGAGCTCAGCCAGGCAACTCGCCACGCGCGAGTTGATGTCGTGCATCCGATAGCTCTCGGCAAGCGCAATGAACTGACCAAGCCGCGCGTTGAGCTGGTGCATCATGAAATGGCAGAAGCTCAAGCTATGGGCGACCAGGTAATGGAAGGTCTGGCTGGGCATCAGCGCGATGCGGCTGTCGTGCAAGGCGACAACGCCATAGGGACGCAATTCGCCCTTGAGCACAGAACCCTCCCCAAGCCAGCCACCATTGGAAACCCCCGTCAAGGTGGTGCTTCTGCCGTCCGCCGCCAGGACGTCGACCTTGACCATCCCATCGACAACGCCGATCCAGTGCGTCGCAGGACTTGACTTGTGGCAGACGATCTCGCCGGCTGAATAGAACCGGTCCTGCGTCTCCAGTTCGACACGTTGAAGTTGCTCCTGCGTCAGTCCGCGAGCCCAGGCAGCCGCGCGCAACGTCGAGATGGTCTGCACGTGCTTTGTCATTGGAAAGACTTTCTTCCTCGGCCTTACTGCCTAGCATGCGCTGCGCAGGCGACATGCCTGGGGCGCCCAAGTTTATGTGGCAGCACGAACAGGAGACAAATCATGAAAAACCCTCTCTCGATGACAACCTGCGCACTGTCCATCAGCCTGCTGGTGGCCTGCGGCGGGGGCGGTGGTGGAAGCAGCTTGCCAATGCTGTTTCCGACATCCACGCCCACGCAAACTCCGCCATCGCCATCGCCGACGCCCTCGCCGGTCGCGTCGGCGCAGGAGAAGTGCGCCGTCTTCGCCGGCGTTTCGCTCGCCGGTGCGACGCTGAAGGAGGCCACGCTCGTCCCCGCTACAGCAGCAGCCGCGGAGCACTGCAAGGTCACGGGCACCCTTCATGGCACGCTCAACTTCGAGGTGCATCTACCCACCGAATGGAACAACAGGCTCTTGTATGCCGGCGGCGGCGGTTGGGACGGCAGCATCAACATCGCCCCCATCTCGCCTAGCGGTTCAACCGCCGGCTACGTGCTCGTCGCCTCGGACGGTGGTCGCCAAGGGGATGCCCTGGACGCCTCGGTCTTCCTGAGCAATCCCACCGCCCAGGCGGACTTCGGCTACCTGTCGATCCACTCGGTCAATGAGATCGCCAAGGAGATCGTTCGCAAGCGCTATGACACGGATGCCGAGTTCAGCTATTTCGAGGGTTGCTCCAATGGCGGCAGGGAGGCATTGATCCAGGCCACGCGCTTTCCGAACGACTTCGACGGGATCGTCGTGCGTGCGCCCGCCTACTCGTTTACCGAACTGTTCCAGGCTTTCGTTGCGAACGGGAAGGCGCTCGCCGCGCCGGGCGGGCAACTCAGCGATGCGAAGGTCTCGCTCATCGGCAAGGCCGTCACCGCGCAATGCGACAACCTCGATGGTGTTGCCGACGGCATCGTGAGCAATCAGGACACCTGCACCTTCGACCCTTCGGTGCTGCGCTGCACCGCAGGCGATGCCGATACCTGCCTGACCGACCCGCAGATCACAACCGCCAAGACGATCTACTCCGAGCTCAAGCGTGCGGACGGAACCACCGTCTATCCGGGCTGGGGGCCCGGCGGTGAAGACCTGGGCTGGCCGGTTTGGGTGACCGGCTCGGCCATCGGCGGCACGGGCCTGCAGTTCCAGTTCGGCAGCGGCTTGGTGAAGTACTGGGTCACCGGCGATCCGTCCTTCAACGTGCTTGGTTTCGACCCGGAGTTCTACTCCGCAGGACTGCGCCTGGCCGCCACCACGCTCGATGCAACGCCGGACCTGCGCTCCTTCTTCGGACAAGGCGGCAAGATGATCCTTGCTCATGGAACGAACGACTGGGCGATCAGCTACAAGGGCTCGGTCAAATATTTCAACGACGTCGCGACCGCGGTCGGCGGTGCATCCACGCGCGATGCCTCGATGGAGTTCTTCCTCCAGCCCGGCGTTCAACATTGCGCTGGGGGCGTCGGCCCTGACACGGTCGACCTCGTGGATGCTGTCGCGAAGTGGCGAGAAGGCGGCGTAAAGCCTTCCACGCAGAACGTCGTGGCAACGAAGCTCGATCCAACGACCCAGGTGCCCGTGCTGGCGCGGCCATTGTGCAAGTACCCGAGCTTCCCGAAATACAAAGGCAGCGGCGACATCGATTCGGCGGAGAGCTACAGCTGCCAGAGTTCTTGAGCGGCTTGGCAATCTGGAATCGGTCGGAGCCGCCCTGGCAAGGGCTCGACGGACATCGGCCGATGTGTGAAGCGAAGTTTCGCTGGCGCTTGCTGCTTATCGCGCACTGTGATGCGACAGAGTTCTTGAACCGCCTACGCAATGCCTTCAAAGCTTCTGCGCCACATCCCGATGATCAAACATCCTCTTCTCGTTTGTGACACGGCCAGATGCGCTTTCGTCAATGCCTCTCGGGCCGCAGAACCGCGACGGCCGACTCGCATAGCTGCAAGCAGCTACGGCCTCGGACTCTTCATGCGCGCGGTTGCCGCAATCGTGCGAGCTCAGCCCGTCCGAGCGGCGTGATGCGCAGAATCACGCCGTAACGCTCAGCGTCGTCGCCCGGCTCAGGCAGGTTCGCGTCGATCAGCTTGGCGGCCACCAGAACGGCGGCACGCTGCACATCGGCCTCGTCATGGATGGCCAGAGGGAAAGAGGCCTCCTCGATGCTTCGCAGGAAGTCCATGGGCATTGCAATTCCTCCACAGTTCGTCCGAAGGGCT
>Ga0102588_1001244_pt1 | contig 20018 bp, 21 predicted proteins | sample AraplaMF_Col_mMS_FD_76854 | JGI IMG/M metagenome (GOLD analysis project Ga0102588, IMG submission 76854) | Arabidopsis root microbial communities from the University of North Carolina, USA - plate scrape MF_Col_mMS (SPADES assembly) (version 2) | ecosystem: Host-associated > Plants > Roots >...
ATGTGCTTCTCGACGAGATCGTCGATGACTTCGCGGCGCATGTCGGAGACGGTCTCGGAAATATTGGCCGCTTCCATCAACTCGAGGCGCTGTTCGAAGATCACCTTGCGCTGATCGTTCAGAACGTCGTCGTATTTCAGGAGGTTTTTGCGGATGTCGAAGTTGCGGGCTTCGACCTTCTTCTGCGCGCGCTCCAGAGCCTTGTTGATCCAGGGATGAACGATGGCTTCGCCCTCCTTGAGACCGAGCTTCTGCAGCATGCTATCCATGCGGTCGGAACCGAAGATGCGCATCAGGTCGTCCTGAAGCGACAGGTAGAACTTGGAACGGCCAGGGTCGCCCTGACGGCCGGAACGGCCGCGCAGCTGGTTGTCGATGCGGCGGCTCTCGTGGCGCTCGGTCGCGATGACATAAAGGCCACCGGCGGCAAGTGCCTGCTCCTTGAGCTGCTTGATCTCTTCGCGGATCCCTTCGATCTTTGCGTCGCGCTCGGGGCCGGGCTCGATCTCGCCAAGATCGCGTTCGACACGCATTTCAAGGTTGCCGCCGAGCTGAATGTCGGTACCGCGGCCCGCCATGTTGGTGGCGATCGTTACCGCACCCGGCACGCCGGCCTGCGCGACAATATACGCTTCCTGCTCGTGGTAGCGGGCGTTCAGGACCTGGAAGTCCTTGAAGCCCTGCTTGCGCATCATCTCGGCGAGCAGTTCCGACTTTTCGATCGAGGTCGTGCCGACGAGAACCGGCTGGCCACGCTTCTGAGCGTCCGCGATCTCGGCAATGATAGCCTTGTATTTCTCTTCAAAGGTCCGATAGACCTCGTCGTCTTCGTCGGTACGCTTGATCGGCAGGTTGGTCGGCACTTCGACAACCTCGAGGCCGTAGATGTTGCCGAATTCTTCCGCTTCCGTCTGCGCCGTACCGGTCATGCCGGCGAGTTTGCCGTACATACGGAAGTAATTCTGGAAAGTGATCTGCGCCAGCGTCTGGTTTTCCGGCTGGATGGTCACCCTTTCCTTGGCTTCCAGAGCCTGGTGCTGGCCTTCCGAGTAGCGGCGGCCCGGCATCATGCGGCCGGTGAACTCGTCGATGATGACGATCTCGTCGTTGCGGACAATGTAGTCCTTGTCGCGCTGGAACAGCTTGTGGGCCTTGAGCGCGTTGTTGACGTGGTGGACGATCGCCACATTCTCGATGTCGTAGAGCGACTGGCCCTTCAGCAGGCCAGCCTGGCGCAACAGGTTTTCCAGCTTCTCGGTGCCTTCTTCGGAGAAGTTGGCTGAGCGCTGCTTTTCGTCGATCTCGTAGTCGCCTTCGCTCAGTTGCGGAATGAAGGCGTCGATCGTGTTGTAGAGGTCGGAGCGGTCGTCCAGCGGACCGGAAATGATCAGCGGCGTGCGCGCTTCGTCGACGAGGATCGAGTCCACTTCGTCGACGATCGCGAAGTTGTGGCCGCGCTGGACCATCTGGTTCTTCTCGTACTTCATGTTATCGCGCAGATAGTCGAAGCCGAGTTCGTTGTTGGTCGCGTAAGTGATGTCGCAGTTATAGGCGGCAGCGCGCTCCTCGTCCGACAGGCCGTGGACGATGACGCCCGTGGTCAGGCCGAGGAAGCCATAGATCTTGCCCATGGTCGCGGCGTCGCGGCGGGCGAGGTAGTCGTTCACGGTGACAACGTGGACGCCCTTGCCGGCGAGTGCGTTCAAGTAGACCGGCAACGTGGCAACAAGCGTTTTGCCCTCACCGGTCTTCATTTCCGCGATGTCGCCGTCATGAAGGATCATGCCGCCGATCAGCTGTACGTCAAAAGGTCGCAGGCCGAGAACGCGGCGCGAAGCCTCGCGCACAACGGCGAACGCAGGCACAAGGATGTCGTCGAGCGTCTTGCCGTCTGCCAGCATCTTGCGGAATTCGACGGTCTGGGCAGCCAGCTGCTCGTCGCTCAAAGCCTTCGTCTTTTCTTCGATGGCGTTGATGGCTGCGACTTTCGGCTGGAAGGACCGCACGCGGCGATCATTGGCAGAGCCAAATATTTTGCGGGCTATACCGCCAAAGCTGACCATATGACTGGTCCTTTCTCAATAATATTCCCCGGCTTTTCTTATCCGCTGCCCGGCCGAATTTCAGGCACACGTCTCGAAACGCCAGGAAACTGTTCTGGACGCGAGGTTGCGTGACAGATAAGAGGGGGGTCGAATGATGTCAACGGATTTGGCTGATATACAAAGGCCACATTCCAGTGTTGATGGCTGTTTCAGGCTGAATTCACGAAGCTGAAGCCGGTGGGTGTAACTGTGAAGGGTTATTTGATGTTGAACTACAACAAAATCGCTGTGATGGCGTTCGCAACCTTCGTTGCGTTCCAGGCGCCGGTCCGTGCGGAAGACAAGCCGGATGCCGTCGTCGCCAAGGTCGGCGATGTCGAGATTCATCAGTCCGATCTCGATCTGGCCGTTGCCAATCTCGACCCGCAGCTCGCCCAGCTGCCGGACGACCAGAAGAAGATCGCCGCCCTGTCCGCCGCCATCGACGTCAAGCTGCTGGCGCTGGACGCAACGGCCGAAAAGCTCGACCAGAACGCCGAATTCAAGAAGCGCATGCAGTATCTCGCTGATCGCGAACTGCACAACGCCTACTTCAAGAAGCACGTCGTCGACACGGTGACCGACGCGGACGTCAAGGCGCGCTACGACAAGGAAGTCGCAGCACTTCCGAAGCAGGAAGAAGTTCACGCCCGCCACATTCTCGTGAAGACCGAGGACGAGGCCAAGGACGTCATCAAGCAGCTGGACGCCGGCAAGAGCTTCGCGGATCTGGCGAAGGAAAAGTCCACCGATCCGAACAAGGCTGACGGTGGCGATCTCGGCTATTTCACCAAGGGCCGCATGGTCAAGGAATTCGAAGAGGCCGCCTTCGCCCTTGACAAGGGCACCTACACCAAGACCCCCGTGAAGACCGATTTCGGCTATCACGTTATCCTGGTCGAAGATAAGCGCGACGCCGCTCCACCAGCCTTCGATCAGGTGAAGGACCAGGTTCGCCAGCTCGTCATGCGCGACAAGTACCTTGCGCTTCTCGCCTCTGCCAAGGAAAAGTCCAAGGTCGAGATCACCGACGAAGCGCTGCGCAAGGGCTATGACGACGCCAACAAGCAGCCGCAGCCGGGTGATGAACCCGCCGCGCAGCCGCAGCAGTAAAATCCAAAGTTTAGGGCCCGGTTCTTCCGGGCCCTTCACTATAGCAGTTGTCGTATTTCCGCAGGGCGAGCCGGCTTATACTTCGCCCTGAAAATCCTTCCAGCCACCAGGTCGATTGCCATGTCCGGTTCCGTTTCTCCGCTCGCTCCGAAATCCTATGCCAATGTGCCCGCCCTGCGCGGCGTGCGCATGGCCACTGCCTCAGCCGGCATCAAGTACAAGAACCGCACCGACGTACTGATGATGGTGTTCGACAAGCCGGCCGCAGTCGCGGGTGTTTTTACGCGCTCGAAGTGCCCTTCGGCGCCCGTCGATTTCTGCCGCGCAAACCTGCCGCATGGCACAGCACGCGCTGTCGTCGTCAATTCCGGCAATGCGAATGCTTTCACTGGTTTGAAGGGGCGCGACGCGACTGCCCTGACGGCAAAGTCGGCAGCGGCTGCCGCCGGTTGCGGCGAGAACGAGGTCTACCTCGCGTCGACCGGTGTCATCGGCGAACCGCTGGACGCGACGAAGTTCTCTGGCGTTCTCGACCAGATGCACAAGGATGCGACCGGTGACTTCTGGTTCGAGGCCGCCAAGGCGATCATGACCACAGACACCTATCCGAAGGTCGCCACCCGCAGTGCCGAGATCGGCGGCGTGAAGGTGACGATCAATGGCATTGCCAAGGGCGCCGGCATGATTGCGCCTGATATGGCGACCATGCTTTCCTTCGTGGTCACCGATGCCGATATTGCTCCCGCCGCCCTGCAGTCGCTCCTATCCGCGGGCGTTGATCCGACGTTCAATTCGATGACGGTCGACAGCGATACCTCGACCTCTGATACGTTGATGCTGTTTGCCACCGGCGCGGCTGCCGAGGACGGTCAGGCTCGGGTCGAGAGCGCCGATGACGCCCGCCTTGCCTCGTTCCGCGCTGCGCTCAATGATCTTCTGAAGGATCTTGCCCTGCAGGTCGTGCGCGACGGCGAAGGTGCGACGAAGATGCTGGAGATCACGGTGACTGGGGCCGAAAGCGATGCCGCGGCCAAGAAGATCGCGCTGTCGATCGCCAATTCGCCGCTGGTCAAGACCGCGGCCGCCGGCGAGGACGCCAACTGGGGCCGTATTGTCATGGCCGTCGGCAAGTCCGGTGAAATGGCCGACCGCGATCGGCTGGCTATCTGGTTCGGCGATGTGCGTGTTGCCGTCAACGGCGAGCGCGACGCCGTCTATTCCGAGCAAGCTGCAACCAACGTCATGAAAAAGCAGGATATTCCTGTGAAGGTCGACATCGGTCTTGGAAACGGCACCGCCACGGTCTGGACGTGCGACCTTACAAAGGAGTATGTCGCCATCAACGGTGACTACCGGAGCTGATTTTTCATTGACTGAAGCATTATCCAAGAAGGCAAATCTGCCACTCGTGCGCAGGCTGGAGGCTGTCGGCTTCCGGGCTTGGCCAGCCTCATCCGTGCAGTACGACGGCAGTTGGCAGATACGCCTGACGGCGGGGCATCCGTCCAATCGGCTGAATTCGATCGTGCCGCTCGATCCTTCGGATCACCGCGATGTCGAAATCCGTCTTGCCAAGGCAGGCCGCAAGTTCGAAGCCTATGGCCGCCCGGCAGTTCTGCGTCAGACGCCGCTCGCCTCGCCGGTATTGATCGACCTCGTGCGGGAACAGCAGTGGTCATCCTTCGACGAGACGATCGTCATGACCTGCGATCTTGCGCATGCGGAACTGCCGGATACGCTCGATCATCTGCCGACTCACGATATTGGCCGCTTCGTGGATGCCAATCTGGCAACCGACGGCGTCTCGTCCAAGCTCAAGCCGGCGCTCGCCGAAATCATCAATGCGATCAAGCCGCCGTCGGGCCTGTTCATGATCGAAGATGCGGAAACGGGGCCGCTTGCGACCGTTCTCTGCGTTCAGGACAACGACCTCGCCGGCATCATGTCGCTCTCCGTCGCCAAGGAGCGCCGCCGCGAGGGCCTTGGCATGGAAATCCTGACATCGGCCCTGCGCTGGGCCAGGATGCGCACCGCCCGTTCCGCCTGGTTGCAGGTGAAGGCGACGAACGCTCCGGCCCTGGCACTCTACGAACGGCTCGGCTTCCGTGAAGCCTACCGCTATTCCTACTGGCGGCAGGAGCCGTCACGATGAGCGAGGCAGCCCGAAACATCCTTCTCGTTGCCGCTTGTGCCCTGATCGATGCCGACGGGCGAATTCTGTTGGCGCAACGCCCCGAGGGAAAATCGCTTGCGGGGCTTTGGGAGTTCCCCGGGGGCAAAGTGGAGCCGGGCGAGACGCCGGAGGAATCATTGGTGCGCGAGCTTCACGAGGAGCTCGGGATCACGACCAAGGTCGCCTGCCTGGCGCCCCTGACTTTCGCGAGCCATACCTATGAGAAATTCCATCTGCTGATGCCGCTCTATGTCTGCCGGCGCTATGAAGGAATTCCGCACGGGAAAGAGGGGCAGGCGTTGAAATGGGTGAAGCCGCAAGCTCTGCGCGACTACCCGATGCCGCCCGCTGACGAGCCCCTGATCCCGATGTTGCAGGATTTACTTTAGGAACTTCTGATTATTATCCTATAAGCGTCCAATTTGGGTGTGGATATTAATCGATCGTTTAACACCTTCTGCCAAATATCGGCCTCAATCAAGCAACTGGCGTGTGTGTAGAAGGCTTGACGCATGGACGACGATTTCTGGAAAGCTGTTAGAGAGAAAGAACAGGCCTCGACTGGCTCGAGCAGAACGGGAGTGCTGAATATTGCGCTGCTGTTTGGCACGGCCGTTGTTGCCCTGACTTTGATCTTGACGCCGATGCTTGCTGACAAGTCCAGGTCGAGCGTCTTTGCCAGCGCTCCGTCGGAATTCGATACGATGACAACGGGCTCGATACCGAAGACCGAGAACGGCAAACGCTACACGATCCGCCGCAGCGTGCTTCAGGAAACGCCGGGTTCTGTTTGCGTGGTTCAGGGTTACGGAAGCGGAGCTGGTTGCTGATACTGGCGTTGCTGCCGCGGCAGACGCAACGTGATGAAGGACTGCCGCTTTAGCGCCGAGGTTGGCATGCGACTAATAAGGGCATTTCTGGCAGACGTCCGTGGCGCGGCCGCGATCGAATACGGCCTGATTGCGGCCCTCATATCCGTGGCTCTCATCGGTGGAGCGCGGGCGCTTGGTGGCGATATCAACGGCCTTTTGAGCAATATCGCCAACCAGTTCCCGAACTGAGCCGATTTCTACTGCTTCAGCTTATGCTCCTCGACCTTCAACGCATCGGCGAGCCTCACCTTCGCCGATCCTGGGCGAAGCGGCTTCTGCTGGCTTTCGTGCGGTGCCCATCCCGAGACATAAATGATCGAGAAGGTTGCCCTGATCCGGCCGTCCGGATCGGCGTATCGCTCGGCATAGATTTCAGCCGCCCGTAGGAAGAAGGCGCGCGTCAGAGGTTTGCGGCTGCGCGCAAGGAGCGGATTGGTCATTCCCATCGCCCGCAGGTCTTTCATCAGCGGAAAGATCGAGTCGTAGCGGACCGTATAGGTCTCTGCATCGATCACGGGCAGGGCGAAACCGGCGCGCTGCATGAGACCGCCGACGTCGCGCACGTCGGCGAAAGGGATGACCCGTGGGCTCGCACCTCCGGTCATTTCGATTTCTGTCGCCAGCAGGATCTCGCGCAGCTCCTGCAATGTGCCCGATCCAGGGATCGCGGCAAGAAAGAGCCCATCGGGTTTCAAGGCGCGACGGATCTGGATGAAGACGCCCGGCGTGTCGTTGGTCAAGTGAAGGCTGAGCGGGGCCAGCACGAGGTTTGCCGACTGTGGCTCCAGGGGAACCTCTTCCAGAGCAGCCTCGATGATAGCCTCGCCCGCTTCCGCATAGGCGTGCTCGCTTTCGACCCGTGTCAGTTGCCTGACCTTGCCGGTTGCGATCGCAGCGCGGGCCGCAGCCCCGGTGGCGCCATGCAGCTCGACCGCATGTTCGAAGGTCCGTTCGACCACGGCAAGACGCTCGCCGAGTTCTTCCGCGGCGATATCGAGAAGGAAGGTCGCCTTAGGGTCATGGTGGAGACGGGCGCGATGCCGGTTTACTGCGATCCGGGCCTGGTCGAAGATCATATCCATGGCGCAGTGCATAGTCCCGCAGAACCGGTGCTGCAAGGCGATTTTCCTCGAAGGCGAAACGCGCTAAGCTTTCGCGAGAGGGTTGGGGCAGTGGGGCTTGGGAGACGACGATCGCCTATGGAGTTGGATGGGACGCTTCTAATGCGTCCCTTCGGTCGCTTGGTCGACCTTGTCTATCCGCCGGGATGCGTGGTTTGCGGCATCGCCACCGGTCGCCACAACGGCCTTTGTCCGACGTGCTGGTCCGGACTGCGCTTCATCGAACGGCCGTATTGCGAAATCCTCGGGATACCGTTCTCGCATGATCTCGGTTCCGGCATTCTCAGCGCCGAGGCGATTGCCAATCCGCCGCCGTTCGACCGGCTGTGGTCAGCCGCCTTTCATGACGAGCCGGTGCGCCAGTTGGTGCATGGCCTGAAATACCGCGACCGAACAGATCTCGCGCCAATGATGGCCGAATGGATGCTACGCGCGAGTGACGGGATGGTGGAGCGGTGTGACGCCATCCTGCCGGTACCGCTGCATCGAAGCCGCATGTTCTCGCGCAAATTCAACCAGGCTGCAGAGCTGGCGCGTCATCTGGCGCAGCGATCCGGAAGGGCGCTTCTGCCGGCAACGCTGATGCGCGTCAAACGCACCCGCCCTCAGGTGGGTCTCGGCGCAAAGGCGCGAGGAAAATGTTCGCGGTGTCTTTGCCATTGCCAAGGCGCGGGACAACGACGTCTTCGGCAAGCGGCTTGTCTTTGTGCATGATGTCTACACGACCGGTGCCACGGTTGCCGCGGCGGCAAAAGTACTGCGCAAGGCCGGAGCGGCGGACATCACGGTTTTGACCTTTGCAAGGGCTCTTTCAGAAACTATATGACGAAAAGATAACCGTATTGTCTGGAGACCCCATGGCACCCGTGACCATTTATACGCGCCAAGCCTGCGGCTACTGCGCGCGTGCCAAATCGCTGCTGTCCGAAAAGGGCGTGGATTTCGTCGAGCACGATGCGACCTTTGCGCCGGAACTTCGCCAGGAAATGATCGGCAAGGCCAACGGCCGCACGACGTTCCCGCAGATTTTCATTGGCGAGCAGCACGTCGGCGGATGCGATGATCTCTATGCGCTGGATCGGGCCGGCGGGCTTGATCCTCTGCTTGCCGCGTAAGGAAGTGCGATGACGTTTACAACTGCCGCCATCCAGATGTGCTCCGGCGTCGATCCCGAGAGGAACGCTGCCGCGATGGCGCGCCTCGTCCGCGACGCTGCGGGCCAGGGCGCGATCTATGTGCAGACACCTGAGATGACAGGCATGCTGCAGCGCGATCGTGCCGCTGCCAAGGCACTGCTTCGCGACGAAACCAATGACGTCATCGTGCGGACGGGTTCGGAATTGGCCCGGGAGCTCGGCATCTTCATGCATGTGGGCTCGACCGCTATTGCGCTCGATGACGGCAAGCTTGCCAACCGCGGCTACCTCTTCGGGCCTGATGGGAAGATTCTTAATCGTTACGACAAGATCCATATGTTCGATGTCGATCTCGACAACGGCGAAAGCTGGCGCGAGAGCGCTGCCTACCGGCCGGGGTGCGAGGCGCGCGTGTTGTCGCTTCCCTTTGCTGAAATGGGCTTTGCGATCTGTTATGACGTTCGCTTCCCCACCCTTTTCCGCGCCCAGGCTGTTGCCGGCGCCGAAGTGATGACGGTGCCTGCTGCCTTCACGAAGCAGACCGGCGAAGCACATTGGGAAATCCTGCTTCGGGCACGCGCGATCGAGAATGGCGTTTTTGTGATTGCCGCTGCTCAGGCCGGGCGCCACGAGGACGGGCGTGAGACCTTTGGTCATTCGATGATCGTCGATCCCTGGGGCCGCGTTCTGGCTTCGGCCGGGCCGGAGGGCGAAGCCGTCATCCTTGCCGACATTGATACGGCGGCCGTCAAGTCAGCTCATGACAAGATTCCCAATCTGAAAAACGGCCGTGATTTCTCAATCGAGAGGGTTCCAGGGGCAGTCGCAGGAGGCGTGGCCGCTTGATCCGTTATTCGCTGCGTTGTGAAAATGCCCACGAATTCGAAGGCTGGTTTTCCGAAAGTGCCGATTTCGATCGCCAGATCGCATCAGGATTCCTGACCTGTCCCGCCTGCAACTCCGCATCCATCTCCAAGCTCCTGATGGCGCCTTCGGTTTCGACGGCGCGCAAGAAGGATGAAATGCAGACGCTGGCGATGGATACGATGCGGCGTGACGCGTTCCAGAAGCTGAAAGAGGCTGTTGCGACGATCAAGGCCAATTCCGAGGATGTCGGAACGCGGTTTCCCGAGGAGGCCCGCAAGATACATTACGGGGAAAGCGACGCCCGCGGCATTATCGGGCAGACCACGATGGATGAGGCCCAAGCGCTTTTGGACGAAGGCATCGAAATCGCTGCCCTGCCTGTTTTGCCCGACGATGTGAATTGAGCTAGTGCGCGCTGTAGGCGCCATCCACGAGATGGTAGCTGCCGGTGATGAAGCTTGCCTGCTCCGACAATAAGAAACAGACGAGAGCTGCCACTTCTTCGGGCGTGCCGCGCCGGCCCATCGGCTGCAGTGCTTCCATGCGACGGCTGCTCGCAATATCACGATGTTCCGATGAGAGTGGTGTCTCAATCCAGCCGGGACCGACCGCATTGATGCGGATTCCCAGGCGGGCATATTCTATCGCCGCCGCCTTTGTCAGTCCCACGACGCCGTGTTTAGCCGCCGTATAGGCGCATGCGATCGGCAGTGCGACGGCACCGAGCACGGAAGATACATTGACGATCGCACCGCCGCCGCGGGCCAGCATCGCTCCGATCTCGTATTTCATGCAGTAGAAAACGCTGTTGAGGTTGACGTCCATCAGCTTGTGCCAGTTGTCGAGCGGATAATCTCCCGTCGCCCTGCGCACGCCGTCGACGCCGGCATTGTTGACCGCAAGATGGAGGCCGCCGCAGGTTTCGGCGACCGTTTTGATCAGCTTTTCAACAGCTGCAGCATCGGTCACGTCGACCGCAAAATGGCGAGATTTGCCTCCTTTTTCGCCAATCTCCGTTGCCACCCGCTCCGCTGCTTCCACATTGATATCGGTGACGACAACTTCCGCGCCCTCCTCGGCCAACTGACGGGAGATGGCCGCGCCAATGCCTGAGCCGGCGCCGGTGACGATCGCTACTTTTCCTTCGAAACCAAGATTCATCGTTATTTGCTATCGCTCCCCTGCGACAAGATCAATTCAAACGCGAACAGCTGCCAACCTCCCGGAAGCCCCGCGATACGCGCCGGCGCCGCGGCGCGAAGCGTCTCAACCTAGCTTCGCGGCGGCCATTGCCGCAAGAGGCGCCCTCCGACAGGGCGACATTATGAAGAACTTATACAACGATAGGGAGGTTTCTGCACAGAAGAGCGCTTGAGCGGTCCACCGATGACTTGGCCTGAATACAACAGGATGCTAAAGGAAAGCGATAGGGCTCACCATAATCAGCAGGTAACGATGGATAACGACCATATTACGCGCCGTGGCCTAGTCTTGGGCTGTGTGGCATTGATGACCTCTGGATGCACCACGGCGAGTTGGCCGATAGGGTCTCCCTTTTCTTCGAATGGCGTCAGCTACCGCAACCGGCGGCGTGAGGTTGCATATTCGGGCGGCGAGGCGCCGGGCAGTATCGTCGTCAACACCTACGAACGTTACCTCTACTACGTTGAGGACGAAGGCCGCGCGACACGCTATGGCGTGGCAGTCGGCGAGGAAGGTCTTACTCTCAAGGGCAATGCCGTTGTCGGGCGGAAGGCCGAGTGGCCATCGTGGACGCCGACCGCGAGCATGATCGAACGCAAGCCGCGTTTGGCGCAGTATGCTGGGGGCGTTCCCGGAGGGGAAAACAACCCTCTGGGCGCCGCGGCGCTTTATCTTTACCAAGGCGGGCGGGATACCTATTTCCGGATCCACGGAACGAACGAGCCCTGGCTGATCGGACAGGCCGTGTCGAATGGTTGCATCCGCATGACCAATGAAGACATCGTTCACCTCTACGGCCGGGCGCCCATTGGGACCGGCGTTTTGGTCATATGATACTTACATTTTGTATCGATATTGCCACCCTCTGTTAGCTTTGCGCGTCGCCTGTGCGACGCGACGGCTAGGTGTGCCCTTTCTGCACTTGGCTTGTCGCTAATTTACCGCTATTAGTAGAATCGTTGCCTTCGATAACCTATTCCATGCTAACGGAGAGGAACTACTTGATGAGCAGAATCCTAATCATGTGCCTTGTTGCTTTGTTTTCCGTTTCGAGCCTGACGGCTTGCGGAGCAGTTGGTAAGGGCAAGGGCAAAGCCCCGCCACCGGTGGCAGAAGCCCCGATCACCAAGTAACATCTGACTTTTGAGTAAGGGGGAGGGACTTTGTGGCCCCTCCCCCAAATCGTTGTCGGAGCCAGGCTGCCTAATGCGCAAATGCGCAACCCTAGGCTGGCATTTCTGTTTGGGTGTCTGTGCTCTTCGATCTCGGAGATGAAGCGTAGCATGACGCTTGCTAAAGGCCACCTATCCCTCCTGATTCTCACCGCGCTCGCGCTCCCATCCTGCCAATCTGACGACAAGCCACCGCAACCGAGGTACACCTCGAACGCCAGCGGTGCACAAGTCGCTAAAGCCTCCCAGCGCGAGGGGCAGTATTTCATCGAATTCCGTTCACGCTATGCGCTGACCTATGGCCATACCTATGCGGTGTTCGGACGCCTGAACAAGGCTGGCGGAATGATCAATCCGCAGGTCGCCGGGCTTGCGCCGGCTTCTCCCGACGCCGCGCCTTACGTACTCGGGCATTTCATCCCCGTTCCGGCGTCGACCGGGGCCACGGATGGCGATCTTGAAGAAGCCTATCGTTCGGCAAGCTGGCGCATCCTGCTCACCGAAGCGGAGTACAACAAGACCGTCGCTTACATTCGTGACCTGCAGGCCAAATCGAAGATGTGGCAGGCCACCGTCGACAATTGCAACAATTTCGTCGGCGAGATCGCAAGTTCCATGGGATACAAGACGCCTAGCATCTGGCTTCGTCCGCAAGAGTTCATTACAAAGCTCCGAGAGATGAATACGTGATGCGGAGCGAGCCGTCGGGTCGTTCGGCACCATCGATGGCAGGCGTAGAAGGGCTCCGGTGATCTGAATTGAGCGTCACTCTCATTGGCAAAATCGTGTGGGTGCTTGGCATCATCGCCTGGTATGCCATTCGCTATCCTTCGGAACGCCGCGCGAGGCGCACGAGGGTCGTCAGCGACCGGCGCTCCGGTGTGGAGGCGGCGGGTCTTACGGCTGCGTTGATAGGGCTTGCCTTTATTCCAGGCTTCTACGTCGCAACCGGAAAGCCAGCAGCAGCCGACTACCCTGCTCATCTGTGGGCAGTGATTCTCGGTGCTCTATTGTTTTTCACGGCCATGTGGGTCTTCCGCAGGACGCACAAGGCGCTTGGCCGCAACTGGTCGATCACGCTGCAGATCCGCGAGAAACACGAGCTGATTTCCCACGGCCCCTACGCGCTCGTCCGCCATCCGATGTACACCTCCTTTCTGCTGATGGCGCTTGGCCAGGCCTTTCTGCTCGCGAATTGGGTCGTTGGGCTGGCGGGCCTGATCGGCTTCGCAGTCCTGTTCTTTTTGCGGGTAGACAAGGAGGAGCGGATGATGCTGGAGATTTTCGGTCCCGAGTACCGCGCCTACATGGACCGGACGAAGCGAATTATCCCCTACATCTACTAGAGGACGCAGGATGCGGGGACGCGCCGTCAAGCTTTCGCCATCACGACGTCTGGTCGGAGACCTGATGCGGTTCTCGATCGGCGTGCCGCGCGTCACGGTGCAGCGGCAGATGAATCTCGCGCCGCTACAGCAAGCGAGGATGGCGCAGCAGAGCAAGACGTCCTGGACGGTGTTGTTCCTGAAGGGCTATGCCCTTCTCAGCCAGGACGTGGCGGAGTTGCGGCGTGCCTATGTCAAGCTGCCCCGGCCGCAACTCTACGAATATCCGGTCAGTGTCGCCTCCGTTGCGCATGAGCGCGAGCATGAGGGCGAGCGAATCGTTCTGCTGAGCACGATCAAGGATCCGGAGCATCGGTCCATTGCCGAGATCGAGGGACATTTTCTTGCAGCCAGATCAAAGCCGATCCATGAGATCAAGGAATTCCGCAGGGCGCTGAAATTTGCGCGCGCACCCGGCCCGATCCGATGGCTCCTGATGTGGCTTGGGCTGAACCTTGGCCGTCAGCGCGGACGGCGCTTCGGCACATTCCAGCTGTCGGTCTATTCGGGCCTGGGGGCGGAGTCGTTGAACCCTCTAACGCCGCTGACCACCATTTTCAATTATGGCCCGATCTCCGAAGACGGAACGGTCACTGTGCGCATCCACTATGATCACCGGGTCATGGATGGCGCGAACGTTGCCCGTGCGCTCGTTCGCTTCGAAAGTATCCTGAATGGGGCGATTGCCGACGAAGTCGGCGGGATGGCTTCAGGCGAAGCGATCCCCGATGGGGCGGTGTCGGGGATGGCACCATGACAGACGAACAGCGTGAAGCATTGCGCCCCGCCGTCGTCGTGGTCGGTGGGTCCCGTGGCATCGGCCGGGCGATTGCCAAGGTGGCGGCCCGAGAAGGTGCGACGGTCGTACTCGTTGCGCGGTCGCTGGATGGACTGGCGGCGGCTGCGGATGATGTGAAAACGGCAGGCGGCCCAGCATTCACCCTCTCGCTCGACCTGCTTGCGGCCGACGCATCGGCGCGGCTGAAGGACTTCCTTACGGCCAACGGCCTTGTTTGCGAGGTGCTGGTCAACAGCGCCGGCTATGGTTTGCGCGGTGCGGCAACGACACTGCCGATTGCCGACCAGCTCGGTATGGTCGACCTTAACATCCGGGCACTCACTGACATGACCCTGCACTTCCTGCCGGGTATGGTGGCGCGTGGCCGCGGCGGCGTGCTCAATCTCGGCTCCATTGCGGGTTTCACGCCGGGTCCGAACATGGCGCTGTACTACGCCAGCAAGGCCTTCGTCCGCTCCTTCTCGGAGGCGCTGCATCAAGAGGTCAGATCAACCGGCGTGACGGTTACCTGCGTTGCGCCTGGGCCCGTTGCGACGGAGTTTCTGGAGCGGTCTGGTGCTGGTCGGGCGGCTCTGTTCAAGATCCTGCCCAAGCTCAGCTCGGACTATGTGGCCGAGCGCGCCTGGCGCGGGTTCAAAGCCGGACGCCGTCTGGTGATTCCAAGCCTTTCGGCGAAGCTGGTCGCCTTCGTGGCATCGTCGCTGCCATCGGCCGTGAAGGTGCCCTTGATCGGTCGCCTGCAACGGCGCAGTCGCGACCTGTGTCCATGCGGCTCGGGCCAGCCTTTCAAGGAGTGCTGTGGCTCGAGACAGGCGCGTCGAGGGGTCTGACCCTCGCGACCTCTATAAGCCAGGGCGTTTCGCCAGCATCATGTAGTTCACATCCATGTCCTTCGACAGATTCCACTGGTTTGACAGCGGATTGAAGAAGACGCCCGTGCGATCGATGATCGAAAGGCCATTGTCGGCAACCGGCTTTTCGATCTCTTCGGGACGGACCAGCTTCTCATATTGATGAGTGCCGCGCGGCAGCCACCGCAGGATATTTTCTGCCGCAAAGATGGCGAGCGCGGCGGCCTTCATCGTCCGGTTGATCGTTGCGACGAACATCAAGCCACCCGGGCGAACCATCCTTGCGCAGGTGCCCAGGAAGAAATCGACGTCGGCGACGTGTTCCACGACCTCCATGTTGAGAACGATCTCGAAGGTTTCGCCGGCCTCTGCAAGCTGTTCGGCCGTGACGGCACGGTAATCGACGGATACGCCTGAGGCTTTCGCATGGGTCGAAGCGATGCCGATGTTCTTTTCCGATGGATCTGCACCGACGACGCTGGCACCCATGCGGGCCACCGGCTCCGAGAGCAAACCGCCACCGCAGCCAATGTCGAGGACGCGAAGACCCTCTAGCGGCCTTGGGGAACGAATGTCGCGGCCGAAGTTTTCCGCTGCCTTATCGCGAATATAGGCGAGCCGCACGGGGTTGAACTTGTGCAGTGGCTTGAATTTACCGGTGGGGCTCCACCATTCGGCCGCCATCGCCGAAAAGCGGTCCACCTCTTCCTGGTCGATCGTGCTTTTTGCCGCTTCGCTCATGCTTTTGTCCTCGCATTCGTTCTGAGTGAAGTCGGACGAAGCTGTGAGGAAGTCAAGAGCTGACCGCGGGCGTGGTGTCGCAAGCAACTCCCGGTGAAGGCGAAAGCCGCGCTCCCTACACCAAGAAGATGAGAAGACGTTAAAGTTAACAATATGCTAATATACTGACAGTTTATCGGGGGTCGACCATGTCTCGCTTCTGTGGTGCTGTCGCTGCAGGTGTCTTCTTTGCTTTATTCGGTCCGCTGCAGGCTTTCTCCGCCGAGCCGGTTGGGCAGGCAACACTGATTCGAACCGAGGTTTCAGGCGAGACCGGCCCACTGGTTGTGCGATCCCCTGTCCATAAGGACGAGCGCATCCGCACATCGCAGTCCGGCCTTGGACAATTCATCTTCAAGGATGGCACCAAACTGGCTGTCGGTGCGGGGTCGACGGTCGTGATCGACAAGTTCGTTTATGACGATTCGGCCTCCGTGAAGAGGCTTTCGATCAAGGCGGCGAAAGGCACGTTCCGCTGGATCAGCGGCAATTCAGCCTCGTCGGCCTACTCGATTGTAACTCCGGCCGGCACGATCGGGGTGCGCGGAACGGCGTTCGATTTCTACGTCGGCCCGAACGGTACGACGGCGATCGTGTTGTTGAACGGTGCCGCAAGTTTCTGCGGCCCAGGGGGCTGCAAGCAGTTGCGTCAGCAATGCGACTGCGTGGTCGCAACCCGCGGCGGCCGAATGACGGATCCGAGCAAGGTCGATCGCAGCACGCTGCAGACACTGAGTAATCCGCGAGCGTTGCCCTTCCTGTCCGGCGATCAGCAGCTTTCGGGCGCGCTCGGCGGCATTCGCACCAGTTGCGGGCTGGCGTCCCTGCGCCAGGACCGTCAGGACCGGCCCCAGCCGAAGCGGCAGGAGCGGCCGGCGCCGCAGGCACCCCAGGCGCCGCAGCAGGCGCCACAGGCACCTCAACCGTCCCAATTGCCGCAGACACCGCAACAGCCCCCGGACACGCCGGATCCACCCGACAAGCCTGATCACCATCACCACCACGACCGTGACCACCATCACGACTGGGATCACCATCGCGGTTGGGATCACTTCGGTCGAGGCCCTTTTGACCGCGACCGTGGGCGCAATTGGCGATGATGAGACCACGATCGCGATGGGTCGTGGTCGTAAGAGCAGCAATCAGGGTTCGAGGTGAAGCTTGGTTTCATGCGGCAGAGCCGCGCCAATACCGTCATCGTCATTGCCGGGACTGTCGCGGAAGTGGTCCGCCCGGCGCCCGAGGCGGCTATAGAATTGGGGCAGGGTCGCGGTTAGCTCGGCTGACTTGAGCTTGGCGATATTGAGCAGCTTGCGTGTCTCCGCCGAATGGGCGCGGAGCGCGGCGACAAGCTCCGTATGAATGCGATGCATCTCGGCAAATGCACTTGAACCGCGAACGTGCTCGCCACCGACAACGGCATAGAGGCGCGCCCGGCTGCTCTTGCCTTTCAGTCCGAGCAGGCCGGCGTCGAGGAGTGCGAAATGCGCCAGTTCGCCAGCCGTGGTTTCCGAGACGAGAATGTCGAAGCCAACTTCCTTGCAGGCGGATTCGATGCGCGCCGCGACGTTGACGGCGTCGCCGACGGCGGAATAGTTGAAGCGTGTTTCGGCCCCCATGTTGCCGACGCAGGCAAGGCCGGTGTGAATGCCGACGCCGATACCGACCTGATACTCCGGGCCGAAGCCGAAAGCATCGGATGCGTTGAGCGAAGCGAGCGTCTCACGCATGGCAAGGGCGGCGCGGACTGCCTTGGCAGGATGATTTTTGACGTCCACCGGGGCGTTCCAGAAGGCCATGATCGAGTCGCCGATGAATTTGTCGAGCGTCCCTTCATTGGCCGTCACGTGGCGGCTCAACGCATCGAGGAGCGTATTCAGGAAGCGGACCACTTCGGCTGGCTGCAGTCGTTCGCTGAGTTCGGTGAAGCCGCGCACGTCGACGAACATCACCGTCAGTTCGCGGTCGTCGCCGCCGAGCCGCATCGCATCGCGGCTGTGCTCGATCCGAAAGAGCAGCGAGGGTGAGAGATACTGCCCGAAGGCACGGCGGACTGCGCGCCGCTCGCGGTCGATAACGAGGATGCGGAATGAGGTGGCGGCGAAATGGGTGATTGAGCCGGCGATGATCGGCGCGAGCGGATCGAGCAACAGGCCCCAGGCGGAAAAGGCAAACCAGGAGGCCGCAAGCGCCAATGCCGTCAGGCATAGGCCGCAGGCAAGCGCCACAGCCGGGCTGACGAAGGTCGTCAGCACCACCAGGAGCGTACCCAGGATGGCAATCGCAAGAATTTCCAGTCCATCCGCCCAATCGGGCCGGGAGAGAAAGTGGCCGGTCAGGATCTGTTCGACGGTTTGGGCATGCATGGAAACACCAGGGACGTTCTGGCCGAGCGCCGTCGTGCGGATATCCTGCAGACCAGCCGAGGATGTGCCGACAAAGACGATGCTTCCTTCGATGGCGGCAGCGACCTGCGGATCGACGCCTTGTGGCGCCAGGATCTTGCCGGCGGAGATATAGCGTTGCGGGACATCAGGACTGATATACAGCCACAACTCACCGCTCGCAGTCACCGGTATGACGAACTCACCGATCTTGACCGATGTCAGTGTATCGGGAGCCTCGGGGGCGGCTGCCAACACATAGGTCGAAGCGCCCTCGGCGACACGCAGCGCCTCGATCGCCAGATTCGGATAGAGCTGCTCCCCATCCGTCAGAAAGAGCGGGACCTTGCGTACGACAGCGGAGGGATTGCCGGGATTGAGGCTGATGTGGCCGAGACCTGTCGCATTGAGCTGCAATTGGGGGCGTACCGGTGTCGCTGCGTCGAGCCGGGGCGGCGCGTTGACGGGGCTCTCGCCGGTGAAAGCGAAGCCTGCTTTGACCGGTGGCCGATAGTTACCCTCCGTCGTCAGGCCGAAGCCGAGCACCACGGGGCGTCCGGCGATCGCTTGGGCGAAAAGCTCGTCATTGTCGGGTAGCCGGCTCAGCAACGTCGGGTCGACGCCGGCGACATCGCGCATGACAGTGCGCGGCGAGAGACGGTCCGGTTCTGCAAACAGCACATCGAAGGCGATCGCGGCGGCTCCCAGATCGGACAGGCGCTCCACGAGAAGCGCCAGCCGGTCACGCGGCCAGGGCCACTGGCCGAATTCCTTGAGCGAGGCCTCGTCGATATCGATGATGCGGACCGGTGTCGGCTCAAAGGCGCGCGGTGAGATCCGCTGATATTCATCAAATGTGACGTCGCGGATTTGCCGCAGCAGTGGTGGATCGCTTGCCCGCAGCATCGTGAACGCCGCGACGATGGCGAGGCCAATAATAACGCCGATTTGCTGCGCACGCGTCATCTGCAATCGGAGCCCTCGGGCCTGGAACCAAGTGGCGCCGGCGATAAAGGAGGCGCATTTCCGGGCGCGACTAGGCTGCCTGTTTCCACCGCGCGATGCAACTGCGCCTTTCGAGCAAATCAGTGACGCTGTTCAGTCGGTCGGAAACTCCTTGCCCAGGCGATGCGGGTTGTTGGTCTGCGAAGCTGCAGCCTCTGAATTCTCCAACGTCAGCATGCGCTCGTCATTTGCTTTGCGCGGCCCAAGAAGGGCCTTCGCTCGGTCTCCGTCGCTCGCAGCGTGCTTCGAAGGCGCAGTAGGTCCTTCCGCGCAATCAAGCCATGAAGCTTGGCGGTCTGTGGATCCACGATCGGGATGCGGCCGGAGCCAGTCGACAACATCAGGTCAGCGACATATCCGACCGTATCGTCAGGATGTGCCGCGGGGATAGATGCGTCGGACACCATGTCGTCGAGACGTTGGTCGGAAAACGCGGCTGCGTCCTGCCATCGCAACGCATCGCTACCGGAGACCAGTCCCTTGAGGACACCGCTGCCGTCAACGACCGGATAAACCCGGTGCGTTCTTGCAGGCGTCGCGAAGAAGGCGCAGGCATCGCCGACTGTCATGCTTGCTGCAAGCGTGTCGACCTCCTTGATCATGATCTCGCGCGCACGCGTCAATTCGAAGGGATCAATGCCGTATTCTCGCGTGATGTGTTGGCCGCGCCGTGCGATCTTTTCGGTGAGGATCGACCGGCGAAGAAGGAGAACGGTCACCACGTAGGCTGCTACAGTGGCCGCCAGTAGGGGTACCAGCATCGAAACGTCGCCGGTGAGTTCGACGGCAAAGAACGTGCCCGTCAGCGGTGTGCGCATCGTTCCTCCCATCATTGCGGCCATGCCCAGCAAGGCCCAGAATCCCGGGTCGCCGGGAAGCACCAGGCCGACCAGCCATCCGAGGGCTCCTCCGAAGATCAGCAGCGGCGCGAGTACGCCACCGGATATGCCCGATGACAGCGCCACAAGCCAGATGAATGCTTTCACAAGCGGGACCGCCAACACGGCCGACGGCAGAAGAGTGCTGTTCAGCAATCCTTCGATGATGTCCTAGCCGACTCCGAGGGCGCGAGG
>Ga0102588_1001246_pt1 | contig 19972 bp, 12 predicted proteins | sample AraplaMF_Col_mMS_FD_76854 | JGI IMG/M metagenome (GOLD analysis project Ga0102588, IMG submission 76854) | Arabidopsis root microbial communities from the University of North Carolina, USA - plate scrape MF_Col_mMS (SPADES assembly) (version 2) | ecosystem: Host-associated > Plants > Roots >...
GATTGAGGAAGGTCACCATGGCCGCTTCGGAATCGATCAGGCCCTCGTCCATGTTGATGTCGATGATCTGCGCGCCGTTCTCCACCTGCTGGCGCGCGACGTCCACCGCTTCCTCGTAGCGGCCTTCCTTGATCAGCTTGCGGAACTGCGCCGAGCCGGTGACGTTCGTGCGCTCGCCGACATTGATGAAGTTCAGGTCGGGCGTGATGACCAGCGGTTCGAGGCCGGACAGGCGTGTATATCGGATGCTCATGCGGCTTGCGCGTTGTCCTTGGGCACGCGCGGCGCGTAAGGCGCCACGGCGGCGGCGATCGCCGCGATATGGGCGGGCGTGGTGCCGCAACAACCGCCCACGATGTTGATGAGGCCATCGGCGGCGAAGCTCGCGATGGTCGCGGCCATCGCGTCCGGCGTTTCGTCGTACTCGCCGAACGCGTTCGGCAGGCCGGCGTTCGGGTGCGTGCTCACGGCCGCGCCGGCGATGCGCGAGAGCATCTGCACGTGCGGACGGAGGTCTTCGGCGCCGAGTGCGCAGTTGAGGCCCACGGACAGCGGACGGATGTGCTCGACGGAGTAGAAGAACGCCTCGGCGGTCTGGCCCGACAGGGTGCGGCCCGAACGGTCGGTGATCGTGCCCGAGATCATCACCGGTACGCGGGCGCCGAGTTCGTCGAAGAGCTCGCTCAGCGCGAACAGGGCGGCCTTGGCGTTGAGCGTATCGAAGATGGTCTCGACCATGATCGTGTCCGCACCCCCTTCGATCAGCGCGCGCGCCGCCTCGACGTAGTTCAGCTTCAGCTCTTCGAACGAGACGTTGCGGAAGCCCGGGTCGTTCACGTCCGGCGAGATCGACGCGGTGCGGCTCGTGGGCCCCAGCACGCCGATGACGAAGCGCGGGCGATCGGGCGTGCGTGCCGTCATGGCGTCGCACGCCTCGCGCGCGATGCGCGCGCCTTCGCGATTCAGCTCGGGCACGAGATGCTCGAGGTGGTAGTCGGCCTGGCTGACGCGCGTGGCGTTGAACGTGTTCGTTTCGATGAAATCCGCACCGGCGTCGAGGTAGGCATCGTGCACGCCGCGAATGATGTCGGGCTGGGTCAGCAGCAACAGGTCGTTGTTGCCCTTGAGGTCGCACTCGCCCGGATGGTCGTGACCATGATCGTGCGCGCTGTCGTGGCCGCCGGCGAAGCGCTCGCCGCGATAGCCGGATTCGTCCAGCCGGTGCCCCTGCAGCATGGTGCCCATGCCGCCGTCGAGGATCATGATGCGTTCGGCGAGCCCCTTTTCGATGAGGGCGACGCGGTCGGGATGGAGCCAGGGAAGGGTGCTCATGTCTGCGTTCCTCACGGCTTGCGCGCAAGCAGGCTGACGACCTCGAAATGCGGCGTGCGGCGCTCGCGGCTCAGGCGCTCGCAGCTGACCACGTGCAGCCCCGCATGCCGCGCCAGTTCGGTCAGCCCGTCGCAGGTGAAGCCGAGGTTGCGGTGATCGAAAGGCTCGACGACGGCGCGGTGGTCGTGCTCGCCGAGGGTCGACGCCAGCACGCGGCCGCCGGGCTTCAGCACGCGGGCGACTTCGTTGAAAACCCGTTGCGGACGGTCGGAATAGGTGAGGGCGTGCAGCAGCAGCACAAGGTCGAACTGGCCGTCGGGCAGGTCGAGTGCGTGCATGTCCCCGGTGCGGACGTCGACATTGGCGAAACCCGAGAGCCGCTGGCGCGCAGCGTCGACGACGCGCTCCGAGCTGTCGATGCAGACCATCGAATGCGCGTGCGGTGCGAGCAGTTCCGCGGTGACGCCGTCGCCCGACGCGATGTCGAGCACGTCGCCCGTGGCGAGCAGCTGCAGCAGCGAGCGGGCCAGGGTTTCCCATGTGCGGCCCGGCGAGTAATGGCGCTCCATGTCGCCCGCGACCGTATCGGCCCAGCCTTCGGCGCGCGCCCGCTGTGCCAGCACCGCAGGAAGGCGCTCGGCGTCTTCGCGGAGCAGCGCGTCGCTGAGCGTGTCGCGCAACGAGGCGACCAACGCCGCCAGCGTGGGGTCGGCCTCGGCGTTGGCGCGATAATAGGCGGACACGCCGGCGCGCCGGTCGCGCACGAGCTCGGCTTCTTTCAGTTTCGCCAGATGGGTCGACACGCGCGGCTGGGCGAGGTGCAGCACGGCGGCCAGTTCGGCCACGGTGAGTTCCTCGCGATCGAGCAGCGCGAGCAGCCGGACACGGGTTGGATCGGCCAGGAGACGAAGCACCGTGGAGGCCGTCGAGAGATCCATCCAACATCCTTATATCGCGATAAAGAGATACATAGGATGCGGCCAGCGCTGCCGGGCGTCAAGCCGTCATGTTGCAGTGCACGGAGGCTTGTGGTCGAACGGCCGTTAGAATGGCGGGCTCGTTCCCCCCAGACTTGCCGTCCGCATGGCGGCGTGAGGTACACCCCATGGATTTCCGCTTTACCGACGACCAGCTGTCGATCCAGTCCATCGCCCGCGACTTCGCCCAGAAGCGTATCGCGCCCGTGGCCGCCGAATTCGACGCGCGCGGCGAATTCCCGCTGGAAAACATCCAGGAAATGGGCCAGCTGGGCCTGATGGGCATCGAAGTACCGGAAGAGTACGGCGGTGCTGGCATGGACCCCGTGGCCTACGTGCTGGCCATGGTCGAGATCGCCGCGGCCGATGCGGCCACGTCCACCATCATGTCGGTCAACAACTCGCTGTTCTGCAACGGCATCCTGAAGAACGGCACCGAAGAGCAGAAGCAGAAGTACGTGCGCGCCATCGCCTCGGGCGAGGCCATCGGCGCGTATGCGCTCACCGAGCCGCAGTCGGGCTCCGATGCGTCGAACATGCACACCCGCGCCGTGAAGAACGCGGACGGCGACTGGGTCATCAACGGCAAGAAGAGCTGGATCACCTCCGGCCCGGTGGCGCGCTACATCGTGCTGTTCGCCGTGACCACGCCGGGCATCGGCGCCCGCGGGGTGTCGGCTTTCATCATCGACACCAAGCGCGACGGCTTCATCGCGGGCAAGACCGAGCCGAAGCTCGGCATCCGCGCCTCGGCCACGTGCGAGATCGAGTTCCACGATTACATCTGCCCGAAGGACGACCTCCTGGGCGAGGAAGGCAAGGGCTTCGGCATCGCCATGGGCGTGCTCGACGCCGGCCGCATCGGTATCGCCTCGCAGGCCGTGGGTGTCGCGCGCGCCGCGTACGAAGCCACCCTGCAGTGGTCGCGCGACCGCAAGGCCTTCGGCCACCCGATCGGCACGTTCCAGATGACGCAGTCCAAGATCGCCGACATGAAGTGCAAGCTCGACGCGGCCCTGCTCCTGACCCTGCGCGCCGCGTGGACGAAGGGTCAGGTCGAGAAGACCGGCGGCCGCTTCGGTACCGAGGCGTCGATGGCCAAGCTGGTGGCGTCGGAAGCCGCGATGTGGATCACCCACCAGGCGGTGCAGATCCACGGCGGCATGGGCTATTCGAAGGAGATGCCGCTCGAGCGCTACTTCCGCGACGCGAAGATCACCGAGATCTACGAGGGCACCAGCGAGATCCAGCGTCTGGTCATCGCGCGTGCGGAGACGGGGCTGCGCTGAGGCTCGGTCATCGCGTAACACCCGAACCATTCTTACCGTCACCCCGGCGCACGCCGGGGTCCACGTCCCCGGTCCGCGAGGGGCGTCGCGTCTTTGCTCCGCCCGTCGCAGAAGCAGGGCAAGCCTCTCGCGACAACCGATTGCCTCGCCGTGGGCCCCGGCGTACGCCGGGGCGACGGTGAGGTTCCGACGACGGATCGCTCCATTCGGCCACACATAAAAAAAGCCCGGCTTTCGCCGGGCTTTTTCGTTACGGTCGATCCGTTCCGCGTCGCGGGTCCGAATCGAAGGCGCTGAGGTCGCCGACGTTCGGGGCGTGCGGTGCGCCGCCATCCGACGGGCCGCCTGACGGGCCGTGGCCATCGGGGTTGTGCGGGTCGTGGCCGATGTGCGGCATCTTCGTCGACACTTCGTCCAGCTTGTCGCCCAGCAGGCGGCGCACGCTGACGTAGAACACCGGGATCAGCAGCAGGCCGAGGAACGTGGCGAAGAGCATGCCGCCGATGACGCCCGTGCCGATCGCGTGGCGGGAGTTCGCACCCGCGCCGGTGGAGATCGCCAGCGGGAACACGCCGAGGATGAAGGCCAGCGAGGTCATCAGGATGGGGCGCAGTCGCAGACGCGAGGCTTCGATGATGCCCTCGCGCAGCGTCTTGCCTTCCTGCTGCTGCTCCACCGCGAACTCGACGATCAGGATCGCGTTCTTCGCGGCCAGACCGATGACCGTGATCATGCCGATCTTGAAGTAGATGTCGTTCGGCAGCCCACGGAGCATCGAGAACACGACGGTACCGAGGATGCCGAGCGGCACCACGAGCAGCACGGAGACCGGAATCGACCAGCTCTCGTACAGCGCCGCGAGGCAGAGGAACACGATCACGACCGACAGGGCCAGCAGCAGCGTGGACGAGTTGCCCGAGAGGATTTCCTGGTACGACTGGCCGGTCCAGTCGTAACCGAAGCCCTTCGGCAGCTTGTCGTTCACGATGCCTTCGACGATGCCCATGGCCTGGCCGGTGGAGTAACCCGGCGCCTCGTTACCGACGATTTCCACCGCCGAGTAACCGTTGTAACGGTTGAGGGTAGGCGCGGCCATCATCCACTTCGACGACACCACGCTGGCGAGCGGAATCATCGACGAGTCGACCGCCGTCGAGGCGCTGGCCACCGTGCCGCCATTGCTGGACGACGACGATGCCGAAGCCGACGTCAGCGTGCTCGGGGTGAAGATGTGCTGGAACGCGTCGGTGCCCATGCGATAGGGCGCATCCGCCTGCAACAGCACGCGCTTCACGCGACCGCCGTACTGGAAGTCGTTGATGTACACCGGTGCCAGCGTGAGCTGGATGGCGGTGTAGATATCGCTCACCGACAGGCCCATGCTCTGCGCCTGCGTGCGGTCGACATGCAGCTGCAGCAGCGGCGCGTCTTCCAGCGTGTTCGGGCGAACGCCCACCAGCGCCTTGTTCTGCGCGGCGGCACCCAGCAGCATGTTGCGGGCCTGCGTGAGCTCGTCGCGCGACTGGCCGGCACGTGCCTGCAGGTACATGTCGATACCGCCGAACTGCGACAGGCCGCGGATCGTGGGCAGGTTGACCACGAAGATCGTGGCGTCGCGCACGGCCTGCATCTTGCCGTTCATCTGCTGGATGATCTGGGTGGCCGTGAGGTCACGCTTGTCCCAGTCCTTCAGGCGGATGAAGTTCATGCCCACGTTTTCGCCCGAGCCGACGAAGCTGAAGCCCGAGATCTGGAACACGCCGTCGACCGTCGGATCCTTGAGGATGATCGACCGCATGTCGGTCATCACCTTCTCGGTGCGGGCGAGGCTCGAACCCGGCGGCAGCTGCACGATGGCCAGCGCGTAGCCCTGGTCTTCGTCGGGGACGAAGCTCGTGGGCAGCTTGACGAACAGGAAGCCCAGCAGGATCGCGATGGCGACGAACACCACCATCCAGCGCGGGGCGTGGCGCACGGCGCTGGCGATGTGGCCCGAGTACGTGTGCTGTACCCAGTCGAACACCTGGTTGAACTTGCGATAGACGATGTTCTTCTTTTCGCCGTGCGTGTGCTTGAGGATCGTGGCGCACAGGGCCGGCGTGAACGACAGGGCGAGGAAGGCCGAGAAGCCCATCGACACCGCGATCGTCAGCGCGAACTGCTTGTAGATGATGCCCGACGCGCCCGGCTGCAGCGCGGACGGCACGAACACCGCCGCCAGCACCACGGTGATCGCGACGACGGCGCCGGTGATCTGGCCCATCGCCTTGCGCGTGGCTTCCTTCGGCGACAGTCCTTCCTCGGACATGATGCGTTCGACGTTCTCGATCACGACGATCGCGTCGTCGACCACGATACCGATGGCGAGCACCATGCCGAACAGGGTCAGCTGGTTGACGGTGAAGCCCAGCGGCGAGAGACCGAGGAACGTGCCGAGCAGCGCGACCGGAATGACGAGGGTCGGGATGATCGTGGCGCGGAAGTTCTGCAGGAACAGCAGCATCACGAGGAAGACGAGGATGATGGCCTCGACGAGGGTATGGACCACTTCCTCGATCGAGATCGTCACGAACTTCGTCGTGTCGTACGGGGCGAACCAGGTCACGCCGTCAGGGAAGCTGCGCGAGAGCTCTTCCATCTTGGCGCGCACGGCGTTCGCGACGTCGAGCGCATTCGCGCCGGGCAGCAGCTGCACACCGAACGAACCGGTCGGGGTGCCGTTCCACTGGGCATTGAAGCCGTAGGTCTGCGGACCGAGCTCCACGCGGGCGACATCCTTCAGACGCACGACGGTGCCGTCGTTGTTCGCGCGCAGGATGATGTCCGAGAACTCCTCGGCGCTCGTGAAGCGGCCTTCGGCCGACACGGTGGCGCTGAAGCCCTGGCCGTTGACGGCCGGGTCGGTACCGATCGAGCCGGCGGCGAACTGCACGTTCTGTGTGCTGAGCGCGTTACGCAGGTCGGTGGCCGACAGGCCGTAACCGCGCAGCTTGTCCGGGTTCAGCCAGACGCGCATGCCGTATTCCGCACCGAGCTGGCGCGTGCTGCCGACGCCCGGGATACGGGCGACCTGGTCGAGCACCTGCGACGACACGATGTCGGTCAGGCGGTTGCCGTCGATCGCCGGATTGGACGAGGTGAGGGCGACGAACATCAGGAAGTCGGGGTTGGACTTGGCCACCACGACGCCCTGCTGGGTCACTTCCGAAGGCAGGCGAGGCGTCGCGAGCGACACCTTGTTCTGCACCTGGACCTGGGCGATGTCGGGATCGGTGCCGGTCTCGAACGTCAGCGTCACGGTGGCCGTGCCGCTGGAGCTGGAGGCGGAGCTGAAGTAGAGCAGGTGATCGATACCGGTCAGCTGCTGCTCGATGACCTGCGTCACGGTCTTTTCGGTGGTATCCGCGCTCGCACCCGGGTAGGTCGCCGTGACGACGACCTGCGGCGGGGCGATGTTCGGATACGACTCGATACCCATGTTGAGCAGGGAGATCGTGCCGCACAGGCTGATCAGGATCGCCACGACCCACGCGAAGATGGGGCGGTCGATGAAGAAACTCGGCATGACGAAACTCCCTTACTGCTTACCGGCGGCGGGGGCGGCCGCGCCGGCAGCGGTCGACGCGCCGGCCGGAGCGGCCTGCGCGGGCGATGCCTTCACCGGTGCGTTCTCCTTCGCCTTGGGCAGGCCCTGGACGATGATCTGCTCACCGGGCTTCAGGCCCGCGGTGACGACCCAGTTGGGACCACTGATGCGATCGGTGGTGACCGGGCGGCGCACGGCGGCGGACGGGATCGTCTTCGTTTCGCCCGTGGCCGGATCCTTCGCGTGCGCTTCGCCCACGACCATCACATAGGCGTCGTTGGCATCGCGCAGCACGGCGGCCTGCGGCACGAGGTACACGTTGTGCAGGTCGCCCAGCGTGGCCTTCACCGTCACGAACTGGCCGGGGAGCAGGCGCAGGTCGGGGTTGTTGAGCTTCGCGCGCAGGTTCACCGTGCCCGTCTGCGGGTTCACCGTGGCCGACGAGAAGTCGAGCATGCCGGCTTCGCCGAAGTCCGAGCCGTCGGGCAGCTGGATGCGCACGGCGGTCTTGTCGGTGGGCGACAGCGTGGCGCTGCCGGCGGCCGCCGCGCGGCGCATGGCGTCGAGATCGGACACCGAGACGCTGAAGTTGATGTAGACCTTGTCGATCTGGTCGACCTGGGTCAGCAGCGTGGTGTCGCCCTGGCCGACGAGCGCGCCTTCGGTGACCTGCTGCTGGCCGGCACGGCCGTCGATGGGCGAGACCACGTCGGTGAAGCCGAGGTTGATGCGGGCGGATTGCACGCTGGCCTCGAACTGCTTCACGGAGGCGTCGGCCGTGCGCTGGTTGGCCTCGGCGGTGTCGAGGTCCTGGCGCGACACGTAGTTCTTGCCGATCAGGCCGCGGGCGCGATCGGCCTGCGCCTTGGCGTTGACGGCCGAGGCGCGGGCGGACGCGAGCTGCGCCAGCTGCGCGTCGAGCTCGGCCTTCAGCGGCTGCGGATCGATCTGGAACAGCTTCTGGCCGGCCTTCACGTCCGTGCCTTCTTCATAGAGGCGATGCAGCAGGATGCCGGGCACGCGGGCGCGCACATCGGCGGTGCGAAGCGCCGAGACGCGGCCCACCTGATCCTGCACCAGCGGTGCGTTCACGGGCTGGGCCGTGACGGTACCGACTTCCGGCGGAGGCGGCTGCTGCGGTGCCTGCTCTTTGTGGCAGGCGGCGAGCGCGACGACGAGGCCGGCGGCCAGCAGGGTCGAGCGAAGGGGCAGGGGATTCATGGGGACTCCGATCCTTTTCCGGGTTTCTTGTTCGTTCGTGCCGCGGCATCCGGAAGGATGTCGTAGGCATGCATAAATACTGTTACCGCGTGTCTGGCCCACTCGTCCTGTGCCTTCTGACCCCGACCACGCATTCCGAAGAGCCTTCGATCCCCCTCGAGCCCATGCAGCATGGACAGGAACAGTTCCGCGGCGACGTCCGGGTCTTCCGGGCGCATCCGGCCCTGTTCCATGGCCTCCGCCATGCAGCGGGACAACCGGGTCGCGACCGTGTCGATCGCGGTCCGGAAAAACGTCCTCGCCGCTGCGGGAAAGCGCGGCGCCTCGGCTATCAACATGCGACCCAGTGCCACGTGCGCGTGGTCCATCACGTAGGTGTGGTGCGCCTGGGCAAGCGCATGGAGCATCGAGGCCAGGCCTGGGCTTGCAGGGGCGAGGCTGGCGTGGAGCGGTAAGACCAGTTGTTCGACAGCGGCGTGGAACAGGTTGTCCTTATTATCGAAGTGCGCGTACACCGTTTGCTTGGACACGCCCGCTTCGCGCGCCACGGCGCCCATGCTGACGCGGTACCCGTCGCGCAGGAACAGCGCGCAAGCCGCCTGGAGCACCCGCTGCTGGTGGTCTGACGCGGGTCGGGCATCCAGGTTGGACACGGGATATACCTGCTGGACTATACCGTCCAGTTTAGAATCTCCCCCGGACGGTCGTCAACGGGCATCGCATGCATTCGCACGCGAATTGTTGCGTTGCACACGACGATGCGGATGCACGCGTCGGGCGATGTCGCCGTCCCGGTGCATCGTCGGATGCCGCATCGCAGTGAAAATACGGCAACGGCGACATGCGTCCGGTGTGGCTACATGCCATGCGTGGGAGCTATGCTTTCACGGATTTCCCGACCTTCCCCAACATCGATAATCCGCCCATGAATGCGATTCGCGCTGCCGAAAACGGCCCGTTCCACGCCGTTGTCTTCGATGAACTGAAAAAGATCGACTACCCCGCGGAGCGCCTGAACGAGGCGCGCTTTTTTATCGAGGCCTTCTTCGAGCGGATCGCCCCCGCCGATCACGCGCTCCACGCGCCGGATCGCTGGGCGGCCCTGATCGCCGATCTGCTGGCCTTCGCCCGTGAGCGCACCCCCGGCAAGGCCAAGGTGCGTGTTTACAACCCCGGTGTCTCGGGCACCCGCGCGGTGGTCGAGGTCGTCACCGACGACATGCCCTTCCTGGTCGACAGCGTGTCCATGGTCGCGGCGGCGCACGCCGAGATCCACGCGATCATCCATCCCGTGGTGCCCGTGGTTCGGTCCGCCGCCGGCGTGCTGGAGTCGATCGGCTCCGGCTCCACCACCGAATCCATCATGCGGTTCGAGATCGATCGCATCGACGACACCGAGCTCGACGCGCTGAAGGCCAACGTGGAAACCGCGCTGGCCGACGTGCGCGAAGCCGTGGTCGACTGGCGCGCCATGCGCGGCAAGATGGTCGAAGTGGCCGACGACCTCGGCAAGCGCTCGCTGCCTTACACGGCGGAGGAAGTGCGCGAAGCCACCGAATTCCTGCGCTGGGTGGCCGACGACCACTTCACGTTCATGGGCTACCGCGAATACGAAGTCGCGGCCGATGCCGGCGACGAAGTGCTGAAGACGGTCGAAGGCTCCGGCCTCGGCATCCTGCGCGCGGCCGAGCGTTCGCTGGCCCCGCGCTCGCTGCGCACGCTGGTCGCCAGCGAGCTGCCGCGCTCGGGTTCCACCGACGCCATCATCCTTACCAAGACCAATGCCCGTTCGCCGATGCACCGTCCGGGCTACATGGACTACATCGGCGTGTTGCGCTTCGACGACAAGGGCCGCCCGGTCGCCGAGCAGCGCTTCCTCGGCCTGTTCTCGTCCAACGCGTACATGGCGCATCCGCAGCACGTGCCGCTGGTGCGCGACAAGTGCGAAGCCGTGATGGCCCGCTCCGGCCTGAAGCGCGATTCGCATTCCGGCAAGGCGCTTCGCCACATCCTCGACACGCTGCCGCGCGACGAGCTGTTCCAGTGCAGCACCGACGAACTCTTCGCGCTGGCGATGGGCCTGCTCGAACTGGCGCAGCGCACGCGCACGCGCCTGTTCATCCGTCGCGACAGCTACGGCCGCTTCTTCTCGTGCCTGGTCTACATCCCGCGCGACCGCTTCAACACCGCCGTGCGCGAGCGCGTGGAAGGCGTGCTGCGCGATGCGTTCCATGGCGAGCACGTGGATTCCGCCGTGCTCATGGGCGAAGCCGCGCTGGTCCGCCTGCACGTGGTGGTGCGTCCGCGCATCGGCGATCACCCCGTGTACGACGCCGCGGCGATGGAGGCGCAGATCGCGTCCATCGCGCGCAACTGGCACGACGAACTGCGCGATCGCCTGATCGAAACCGCCGGCGAACAGCAGGGCATCATTCTCGCCAACCGCTACGGCAAGGCGCTGCCGGCCGGCTACGTCGACGAAGTGGCCCCGGCGGTCGCCGCGGCCGACGTGCGTGCGCTCGCGGGCCTCGACGGCCCCGACGCCATCAGCATGTCGTTCTACCACCCGCCGCATCGCCCGGAAGAACTGCGCTTCAAGGTGTATCGCTCGGGTTCGGACATCGCGCTCTCCGAAGTGCTGCCGCAGCTGGAAAACCTCGGCCTGCGCGTGCTCACGGAGCACATGTACGAGGTGAAGCTGGCCGACAGCCCGCTGTTCATCCAGGACTTCGAAGTGCAGCCCGTGGGCCGCCTCGCGTTCGACGTGGAGCAGGTCGGTACCATCTTCGAAGACGCCTTCGAGCAGATCTGGCGCGGCAACGCCGAGAACGACGGCTTCAACCGCCTCGTGCTCGGTGCCAAGCTGGGCTGGCGCCAGGTCGCCGTGCTGCGCAGCTACTGCAAGTACCTGCTGCAGACCGGCGTGGCGTTCTCGCAGGCGTACATGGAAGACGCGCTCAACCGCTACCCCGCGATCGCCGGCCTCATCATCGAGCTGTTCAACGCGCGCTTCGATCCACGTCGCGAAAGCCTCGACGGCGCCGAGCGCGAGCGTGCCGAGAGCATGCTCTCGCACGAAATGCACACGCTGATGGACGCCGACACGCTGGCCGCGCATCCGGGCCTGATCGGCAACCTCGTCGCCTCGCTCGGCAGCTCGCGCGGCGAGCAGGCGAAAGCCGTCGAGGAAGCCATCGAAGCGCTGCTCGACAACGTATCGAGCCTCGACGAAGACCGCATCCTGCGCAGCTTCATCGCGCTGGTGCACGCCACGCTGCGCACGAGCTTCTTCCAGGCCTGGGACGGCGCGTTCCGTTCCTACATCAGCTTCAAGTTCGATTCGCACAAGGTGCCCGACCTCGCCAAGCCGGTGCCGTATCGGGAGATCTTCGTCTACGCCCCGCGCGTGGAAGGCATCCACCTGCGCTTCGGCCCGGTGGCTCGTGGCGGCCTGCGCTGGTCGGATCGTCGCGAAGACTTCCGCACCGAAGTGCTCGGCCTCGTGAAGGCGCAGATGGTGAAGAACACCGTCATCGTGCCGGTCGGTTCCAAAGGCGGCTTCTTCGTGAAGCGTCCGCCGGCGGGCGCCGATCGCGACGCGCAGCTGGCCGAGGGCATCGCGTGCTACCGCATGTTCATCAACGGCCTGCTCGACATCACCGACAACCTCGTCGAGGGTGCGGTGGTCGCGCCGCACGATGTGGTTCGTCATGACAACGACGATCCGTATCTCGTCGTCGCCGCCGACAAGGGCACGGCCACGTTCTCCGATATCGCCAACGCGATCTCGACGGAACACGGTTTCTGGCTCGACGACGCGTTCGCGTCGGGTGGCTCGAACGGCTACGACCACAAGGGCATGGGCATCACCGCCAAGGGCGCGTGGGAGTCGGTCAAGCGCCACTTCCGCGCACTGGGCCGCGACAGCCAGACGCAGGACTTCACGGTCGTCGGCGTCGGCGACATGTCCGGCGACGTGTTCGGTAACGGCATGCTGCTTTCCGAGCACATCCGCCTGCTGGCCGCGTTCGACCATCGCCACATCTTCCTCGACCCGAATCCCGACGCGGCCGTCTCGTTCAAGGAGCGCGAGCGCATGTTCGCGCTGCCGCGTTCGTCGTGGGACGACTACGACAAGTCGCTGATCTCGGCGGGCGGCGGCGTGTATCCGCGCAGCGCCAAATCGGTGCCGGTGTCGGCGCAGATTCGCGCCGTGCTCGGCATCCGTGCCGAAGTCACGCACATGGCACCGTCCGATCTGCTCTCGGCCATCCTGAAGGCGCCGGTCGATCTGCTGTGGAACGGCGGCATCGGCACCTACGTGAAGGCCACGAGCGAAACGCATGCGGATGTCGGCGACCGCGCCAACAACGCGCTGCGCGTGAACGGCAACGAGCTGCGCTGCAAGGTGGTGGGCGAGGGCGGCAACCTCGGCATGACGCAGAAGGGCCGCATCGAGGCCGCACAGGCCGGCGTGTTGCTCAACACCGACTTCATCGACAACTCCGCGGGCGTGGACACCTCCGATCACGAGGTGAACATCAAGATCCTGCTCAACGACGCCGTGCAGCGCGGCGAGCTCTCGTTCGAGGGCCGCAACAAGCAGCTGGCCGAGATGACCGACGAAGTCGGCCGTCTGGTGCTGTGGGACAACTACCGTCAGAACCAGGCCATCACGGTCATGGAACACCAGTCGGTGCGCCGCCTGGGTTCGATGGCGCACTTCATCAGCACGCTGGAAGCCGAAGGCCTGCTCGATCGCCAGGTCGAATCGCTGCCGACGTCCGCCGAGCTAACGGAGCGCAAGCAGCGCGGGCAGGGCATGACGCGTCCCGAGCTGTCGGTGCTGCTGTCGTACGACAAGATCCGTCTGTTCCAGCAGCTGCTGGAATCCGACGTGCCGGAAGATCCGTACCTGTCGCGCGAGCTGGTGCGTTACTTCCCCGTGCCGCTGCACGAGAAGTACGCCGAGCACATGCAGCGCCATCGCCTGAAGCGCGAGATCATCGCCACCGCGGTGACGAACTCGACGATCAACCGCATGGGCGCCACGTTCATGATGCGCATGCAGGAAGACACGGGCCATGGCCCGGCGTCCATCGCCAAGGCCTACACGGCCGCGCGCGAGATCCTCGATGCGCGTGATCTGTGGGCCGAGATCGAGGCGCTCGACGGCCACATCGCCGAAGACACGCAGATCGACGCGGTGCTGCAGATCTGGTCGCTGCTGCGCCACCTCACGCGCTGGCTGCTCAATCGTCCGGGTGGCTCGCTCGACATCGCCGCCAACGTCGACCGCTACGCCAGCGACGTCACCGCGCTGCGCAAGGCGTTGCCGGATGCCCTCACCAACACCGGTCGTGGCGATTTCGCCGCGAGCCAGGAAAAGTGGGAAGGCCTCGGCGTGCCGAACGCGCTGGCGCTTCGCCTGGCCCGCGTGCCGGTGCTGCGTTCCGCGCTCGACATGGTGGAGGTCTCGCGCCAGAGCGGTCGCGACATCGCCACGGTCGCGACGGTGTTCTACGAACTGGCCGAGGCGCTGGATCTCGACTGGCTGCGTGGCCAGATCGAGGCCCTGCAGGTCGAGGGTGCATGGCATGCGCAGGCTCGCGGTTCGCTGCTGGACGAGCTCAACGCCCAGCACCGTGCACTGGCCCTCCAGGTGCTCGGCGTCGCGGGCGACCGCACGGATGTGAGCCCGGTGCAGGCATGGCTGGAGCGTGACGATCCGACGCTTAAGTACACCCGCGCGATGCTGGCGGAGATCCTGACCCAGAACGCGGACTACCCGATCGCCTCGGTCGCGGTCCGCAGGCTGGCCCAGCTGGCGCAGATCCCGGTGTGACGCGGCGCCGGTCCGGCTCCCGGATCGGCGATTCGTCGGCACGGACGTGGTAGGAGCGCGCCTTGCGCGCGACAGCTTTTCGCCGGAAGCAACAGGCCCTGTTGCTTCCGGCCTCAAAAGCTGTCGCGCGCAGGGCGCGCTCCTACAACAATCGCTTCGGCCTATCCGGGCATCGCGTTACGCACTAAGCTGCCCGCTGGACCAGGATGCCTTGAGCCCATGCGCCTAGCCTTCGTCGCCAGCGAAACCGAAGTCGCCCAACGCGCCCGCACGGCGCTCAACAAGCGTTACCACGGCGTGGAGCCGGGCGACGCGGACATCATCGTGTCGCTGGGTGGCGACGGCTTCATGCTGCGCACGCTGCACGCGCATCGCACGCTCGGCGTGCCGTTCTACGGCATGAAGCTCGGCAGGCTCGGTTTCCTCATGAACCAGCACGAGATGGATCACCTTCCCGAGCGCGTCGAAAAGGCGCACCCGGCCGTGTTGCATCCGCTCGAGATGCATTCCGTATGCTGCGACGGCGTGGAACACCGCGCGCTCGCGTTCAACGAAGTGGCGATGCTCCGGCAGAGCAACCAGGCCGCACATCTGAAGGTGAGCCTCAACGGCGAGGTGAAACTCGACGAGCTCGTGTGCGACGGCATCCTCGTGTCGACCCCCGCGGGTTCCACCGCCTATAACCTCTCGGCCCACGGCCCCATTCTTCCGCTGGACGCCAACGTGCTGGCGCTCACGCCGATCAGCCCCTTCCGCCCGCGTCGCTGGCGCGGTGCGATCCTGCCGCATGCCACGCGCGTGGGATTCGAGACCAAGGACCCGAACAAGCGGCCGATCAGCGCCACGGCGGATTTCCACGAGGTGCGCGACGTGCGCTCGGTCGAGGTGAAGCAATCGCGCCGGCATGCGGTGCGACTGCTGTTCGACCCGGAGCACAACCTGCAGCAGCGCATCCTCGACGAGCAGTTCGCTCCGTAGGAGCGCGCCTGCGCGCGACGGCCTTTCGCGAGGAGCAGCAGGGCCTGCGGCTCACGGCCTCAACGGCTTCGCGCGCAGGGCGCGCTCCTACGGGGTCACGTACATCCGGGTAGGGTGCATTGCGCTACGATGCCGCCATGAACGACGACACCAGCAACGCCCACGCCGACTCCTCCGTCCGCGACAATCGCCTCGTCGTGGCCATTTCGTCGCGAGCCCTGTTCGACATGGGCGACAGCCACGAGCTGTTCGAGCGCGACGGCCTCGACGCCTATCGCGCGTTCCAGATCGACCACGAAGACGATCTGCTGCAACCGGGCGTGGCGTTCCCGCTCGTGCAGAAGTTGCTGGGCCTGAACTCGCTGTCGGGCGACCTGCCTCCCGTCGAGGTGATCCTGCTCTCGCGCAATTCGGGCGACACGGGCCTGCGCATCTTCAACGCGATCCAGCATTACGGCCTCAACATCTCCCGTGCCGCGTTCACCAGCGGTGCGCCGACGTCCGATTACATCGCGCCGTTCAAGGCCGATCTGTTCCTCTCCGCCAACGCCGAAGACGTCGGGCGCGCGCTGCGCGCCGGCGTCGCGGCCGCCACGATCCTGCCGTCCACCGCGCCGCAACGGTCCAGCGAGCAGCTGCGCATCGCGTTCGATGGCGACGCCGTGATTTTCGGTGACGAAGGCGAACGCGTGTCGCAGGAGCAGGGGCTCGACGCGTTCCACGCGAACGAGAGCCAGCGCTGGGCCGAACCGTTGTCCGGCGGCCCCTTCCGCGGGTTCCTCGCCGCGCTGCACCGCCTGCAGGCCGCGTTCCCGGCCGAGACCTCGCCGATCCGCACCGCGCTGGTCACGGCGCGCTCGGCGCCGGCACACAAGCGCGTCATCCTCACGCTGCGCCGCTGGGGCGTGCGCATCGACGAGGCGCTGTTCCTTGGCGGCCGCGACAAGGGGCCGTTCCTCGACGCCTTCGGTGCCGACATCTTCTTCGACGATTCCCCGAAGAACGTGGAGTCGGCACGACGCCACGTCGCGACGGGCCACGTGCCGCACGGCTTCAGCAACCGCTAGGCGAAACGCTCTCGCAGCCGCGGGGCGACGAAATCGAGGAAGGCGCGCACCTTCAGCGGCAGCGGCGCCTGTCCCTTGTGCACGAGGCTGATGGGCAGCGGCGCCGATTCGTAGTCCTGTAACAGCACACGCAGCGCCCCGTCGCGCACCGCGTCGGCCACCTGATAGGACAACACGCGGATGACGCCAACGCCGAGCATCGCCGCGGCGATGGCCGCTTCTGCCGTGTTGACCGCCAGCCGTGAACGCACCGGCACCGACAGTTCCGCGTGGCCCGCGCCGAACACCCAGGCCCGCGTGGAGGCGAGCACTTCGAAGGTGATGCATTCGTGCGCCGCGAGGTCGCGCGGCGTCGCCGGCACGCCGTGGGCGGCCAGATAGCCGGGGCTCGCGCACACCACGCGACGCACGGTGCCGACGCCGGCCGCCACCAGCGCGCTGTCGGGCAGCTCGCCCACGCGCACGGCCACGTCGGTGTTCTCGTCCATCAGGTGCACGACGCGATCGGTGAGCATCAGGCTGACGTCGATCTCGGGGTAGTGGGCCAGGAACTCCGCCACCACCGGCACCACGTGAAGCCGCCCGAACACCACCGGCGCGGTCACCACGAGCTCGCCTTTCGGCGACGCGTATTCGCCGGTCGCCGCCCGCTCGGCTTCCTCGATTTCCTCGAGCACGCGGCGGCAGAACGCGACATACGAACTCCCGGCTTCCGTCAGCGACAGCTGCCGGGTGGTGCGGTGGAGCAGGCGCGTATGCAGGTGCGACTCGAGCTCGGCGACCTTGCGGCTGACGGTCGCCAGCGGCATGCCCAGGTGCCGCGCCGCGGCCGACAGGCTGCCGGCATCGACCACCGCGACCAGGATGGCCATGGCTTCGAGACGGTTCACGACAGTCTCCCGAAAAATGGAAGGATCATTCCCAATCGTGGGCGATTCTCTTTAGCCGTTCAAGTCCCTAGGTTTGCGTCCTGCCCGAACCTTCGAGGACCCGTCAATGAACGGCGCAACGACCGCACCCGCCCCCACGCCCGAGATCGCCTCGCGCGGAAAGATCCTCATGATGGCGATCATCGCCGGTGCGGTGATCACCTGCCTGTATTGCACCCAGCCGATTCTGCCGCTGATCGCGGACGGCTTCGGCGTCGGGCTGACGACCGTCGACATGGTCGCCGGCATGGCGCTGCTGGGTTTCTCGGCCGGGCTGGCGTTCCTGCTGCCGCTCGGCGATCGATTCGACCGGCGCAAGCTCGTGCTCGGCCAGATCGTCGCCGCCTTCGTCTTCGCGCTGGCCGCGGCGCTCGCGCCCGGCATCTGGGCCCTGATCGCCGCATCCTTCTGCCTCGGCATGGTCAGCTGCGTGCCGCAGCAACTCGTGCCGTTCGCGGCGGTCATGTCGCTGCCCAGCGAGCGCGGCAGGTCGGTGGGCACCGTCGTCAGCGGCATCATGGTTGGGATTCTTCTGGGTCGCACGATCAGCGGGGTGGTGGGCGACGCCTGGGGCTGGCGTGCGGTCTACGGCGTGGAAGCCGCGTTCATGGTGCCCGTGGGCATCGCGGGCGCGTGGCTGCTGCCCAAGGGTGTGCCGAGCACCAACCTTTCCTATGGGCGCCTGCTCGCCTCGCTGTGGCCGCTGATGCGCGACAACCGCGCCATCCGCCAGTCGATGGTCGTGCAGGCGCTGCTCTGGGCATGCTTCAACGCATTCTGGGTGAATCTCGCGGCGCTCCTGGCCAGCGGCCCATGGCACCTGGGCAGCGCGTGGGCGGGCGGCTTCGGCATCATCGGCGCGGCCGGCGCGCTGGCGGCGACGCTCGGCGGGCGCGCTTCCGACCGCCTCGGCACGCACCGCGTGATCGGCGCGAGCATCGGCATCGTCACCCTGGCGTTCGTCGTGCTGGCCGGCGCGGCCTCCTCGATGACCCTGCTGGTGATCGGCGTGATCGTGCTCGACATCGGCGTGCAGTCGGGCCTCGTGTCCAACCAGACGCGCGCCTTCGCCGTGGACCCGAAAGCACAGGGGCGCATCAACAGCCTCTACATGACGGCGACGTTCCTCGGCGGCGCGGTCGGCGTGAGCATCAGCGGCTGGCTGATGGCCCGCTACGGATGGACCGGCATCGTCTGCTTCGGCATCGCGCTCGGGCTGATCGCCACCGCGATCCATCGCTTCGGATCGCGGCGCGGGCACTGAGCGCCCGAACGGTCACACGATATTGGTCCAGCGCCACCAGTCGGTCTTCTTCTCTTCGCGCACGAAGGTGAAGAGGCCGGCGCCCAGGATCATCACGATGCCGATGAGCATCGGCCAGTCCAGATGGTCGTGGAACAGCAGGTAGCCGAACAGGATGGCCCAGAGCATCTGGCTGTACTGCGTCGGGGCCACGCGGTTCGCCGGGGCGTGTTGCGTGGCGAGCATCAGCAGCACGGCCCCCGCGGCGGCCAGCAGGCCGTAGCCCAGCACCAGGAACCACTGGTGCGCGTCGGGCCAGACGAAGTGCGGCAGCATCATGATGAAGCCGGCGATCATCGGACCGATGACGCCGGCACCGTACAAGGTGAGGCGCTTCTCCGTCGCGCCCGCCATGCGCAGCGCGATGATCGACAGCGCGCCCGTGATACCGCAGATGATCGCCGCCACATGGCCGACGCCCAGATGCCGGAACCCCGGCCGCAGCACGACGAGCACACCGAGAAAGCCAACGATCACGGCCGACCATCGACGCCAGCCGACATGCTCGCGCAGAAACACCACCGAGAGGATCGTGACGAAGATCGGCAGCAGGAAGATCAGCGAGAACGCTTCCGCCATCGGCAGGGCGGTGAACGCCATCACGGCCGTGACGTTGCCGATCGCGCCGGCCATGGCGCGTAACAGCCACAGGCCCGGCATTTTCGAGATCACGATCTCGCTCCAGCGATCGCCGGGCTTTTTCAGGAAAGGAAACGCCAGCATGGCGAGCACGGCCCCGAAGAACACCGCCTCGTAGGCGGGCAGGGACCCCTCCAGCGATTTCACGAACGCGTCGCTCCACGCGTAGGCCGCGTAGCAGGCGAAGCCGAGCAGAACGCCTCTGAACATGAGCGGAGCCGGGTAGCGGGGAGTTCGGCATTATGTCCCGAACCGGTTCGTAGCTCCTTGGCGGGAGCCAGCCTGCTGGCGAATGGGTGCTCGCGGCAAACACGCATTCGCCAGCGGGCTGGCTCCCACCGGACGCTCGCGCTGATCTGGCCTCGACGGGTCACCGCACGATCGTAAAAGACCCACTGCTGAATCGCTATATAGTTACCTATATTTCGATTCAGGGGGTTCCATGCGTCATTCGTGGCGATATCCGGCCGCACTCGCCTGCCTCGCCGCCGGACCGGTGCCGGCTCAGCAAGCCCCGCAGAAAACCGACCTCGAGGGTTACACCGTCGAAGCGGCTCAGCCGTCGTACCGCACGGAGAAGGTCGGCATGGGCCCGCTGGGCGACCGCTCGCCGATCGACGTGCCGTATTCGGTACAGGCGGTGAACAACGATCTGGCGCGCAACCAGCAACTGCAGAGCGTGCGCGAGGCGTTCCGTCTGCTGCCGAGCGTGCAGGGCGAGAATGTTCGGCCGCAGACACGCGGCCTGCAGGCGGGCGTGGGGCAGAACACCCGCATCGACGGGCTCAACATCGCGGCGACCCCGG
>Ga0102588_1001264_pt1 | contig 19749 bp, 21 predicted proteins | sample AraplaMF_Col_mMS_FD_76854 | JGI IMG/M metagenome (GOLD analysis project Ga0102588, IMG submission 76854) | Arabidopsis root microbial communities from the University of North Carolina, USA - plate scrape MF_Col_mMS (SPADES assembly) (version 2) | ecosystem: Host-associated > Plants > Roots >...
GCCACGCTCTTCGAGCAGGTCCTGAAGCAGCTCGGGGCACGCGCCGTCGATGACGTCGGGCGCGATGAGCGTGAATTCGGTCGCGTCGTCGGCCACGAGGCGGTGGCCGCGGCTGATGAGTTCCAGCGCGAGCTCGCTCTTGCCGGAGCCGGGATCGCCCGTGATGAGTACGCCGATGGAGAACACCTCGAGAAACACACCGTGCAGCGTCGTGCGCGGCGCGAGCGTGCGCGCGAGGTGGTATTGCAGGTAGGTCAGCAGTTCATGGCCACGCTTGGTGCTCTGCCAGAGCGGCGTGTTGGTTTCCTCGGCGACCTCGCGCAGGTCGGGCGGAATCGACTGGTCTTTCGTGACGATCAGTGCGGCCGGCTGGTACGCCGCGATCTTGTGGATCGCTTCCCAGCGCTGGCGGGAATCGAGGCCGTCGAGGTAGTTGAGCTCCTCGGTACCGATGATCTGCACCTTGTTGGGGTAGATCACGTTGAGGTAACCCACCAGCGACGGGCGGCGGCTCTGTTTCGCGTTGGGTTCGAGCACGCGCGATTCGCCGCGCATGCCTGCCGCCCAGCGGAGTGCCATGCGCTCGTGTACGCCGTCGAAGAGTTGTCTGGCGGTCAGCCGGTCCACGCGTTGGGTCCCTTGAAGGAAAAAAGCCGGCACGCGGTGCGTGCCGGCTCTCGCCTATTGTGCCATCAAGGGCGGGACGGGTCTCGCGGGGCGGTCAGATGGCCGCTCGGGCCTCGCGAACCTCGGCGTTATGGTGGTCCTTGAGCTTTTCCTTGTGCTTCTTCAGCTGGTCGGCGAGCTTGGCGATCATGGCGTCGATCGCGTTGTAGAGCGTGTCGCCCTTTTTCTCGTCTTCCAGGCGGGCCAGGCCGTCGGCGTGGAGACGGGTGCCGGCGCAGTGCAGCGTGCCGCTGGCCTTGTGCTCGTTCTTATCGACCGAGAGCACGACGTCGAGGGCCTTGATGTTGTCGAAAAGGCGTTCGAAGCGACCGATCTGCTGTTCCACGCGCTCGCGCAGGGCGGGGGTGATCTGGATGTGCTGGCCGCTGATCTGGATTTGCATTGACGCCTCCTGAGTACTGAGGGTGCCGCCGTTCGGCGACGAGATCGGAACGACGGGATGCCGTTCCTCTAGCCTGAAATCATGGGACCGTGGACCTCCGCAAGGGTTCCTTCGATGCCGTCAATTGGCGCGGACGCGTTCGCTGGAACTCGGGATCCGCATCGCTTCCCGGTACTTGGCTACCGTACGGCGGGCAACCTGAATACCGCGTCGATGAAGTTCCTCCGCGAGTGCCTGGTCGGAAAGGGGACGGCGTGCGTCCTCGGCCGTGATCAGCTTGCGCAGCATCGCCTGGATGGCCGTGGCCGATGCGCTGCCGCCGTCTTCGGTCGCCACGCCGCTGGAGAAGAAGTGCTTCAGTTCGAACGTGCCGCGCGGCGTGTGCATGTACTTGCGCGTGGTCACGCGGGAGATGGTGGACTCGTGCATGCCCACCTCTTCGGCCACCTCGCGCAGCACCAGCGGGTGCATGGCCTCGGGGCCGTAATCGAGGAAGGCGCTCTGCCGGCGCACGATCACGTCGGCCACCTTCTGCAGCGTCTCGGCGCGCGACTGCAGGCTCTTCAGCAGCCAGCGGGCTTCCTGAAGCTGGCCTTTCATCCAGCTGGCGTCGTCGCCGCGCGCACGCGCGATGAGGTTGCAGTAATGCTGATTGAGGCCAAGCCGGGGCTGGGCGTCGGGATTGAGGCTGACCTGCCAGCGGCCGTTCTCGCGGCGCGCGTAAACGTCGGGCGCGACGTATTCCACCGGCGTGGCGTCCAGCGCCGCGCCAGGGCGTGGGTCGAGGCTGCGGATCAGGCTGGCCGCCGCGGCCACGTGGTCTTCGGCGGCCTTGAGGCGACGCGCGATCTTCGCCGTGTCGTTGCGGGCCAGCAGCTCGAGTTCTTCGTTGACGATGCGGATGGCGAGCTCGCGATGCGGTGTGGACAGCGCGAACTGCGCCAGCTGGCAGAACAGGCAGTCGCGCAGGTCGAGGCTGGCGATACCGGTGGGATCGAAGCGCTGCACGCGCTGGCGCACCGCTTCGATCTCGTCGACGCCGGCGTTCAGTTCGCGGGGCAGGGCGGCCTGCACGGCCTCCACGCCATCGCGCAGATAACCGTCTTCGTCGAGCGCATGGATGATGGCCGTGGCGATCGCGTGGTCGCGTGGCGAGAACTGCGACAGGTTGAGCTGCCATTCCAGATGCTGCTGGAGGCTTTCGGGGGCCGCGTTCTGCGGCTCGAAGCCGTCGTCTTCCGCGCCGCCCGCACGCGACGGCGCGCCGGCGTAGTCGCCCGCCTCGCCATGGAAACGGTCGTCGTCCCACTCGGGGGCGAGTTCCTCGGAAGGGGTGGCGTTGAATTCGTCGTCGTCCTTGGACGATTTCGCAGGCGCTTCCTCGCGAGGCGACGGCGCGTAGTCGCTGGCGTCGAAGCCCGCCTCGTCTTCCGCGCCCTCGTCATCGGATTCGGCATCTTCCGCGAACTCGAGCAACGGGTTGCTTTCCGCGATCTGGCGGAGTTCGGCCTCGAGCTCCAGCTGCGACAGTTGCAGCAGGCGGATGGCCTGTTGCAGCTGCGGTGTCAGCGTGAGCTGCTGGTTGAGGCGAAACTGAAGTCCGGGTTTCATGCCTGCGGCGCTTGGGGTTACCGATCCATCCTAACCCCTGAAGGGGGCCGCAAACCAGCACCGCGGCGGGCTATGCCCAACGGTGTCTCAAATACGGAATTCACGGCCCAGATACACCTCGCGAACCTTTTCGTCGGCAAGAATGTGCTGGGGTGTACCGCGGGAGAGGACCTCGCCGTCGTTCAGGATATACGCGCGGTCGCAGATGCCGAGCGTTTCGCGGACGTTGTGGTCCGTTATCAGCACGCCGATGCCGCGTTCCTTCAGGTGACGCACGATGCGCTGGATCTCGCCCACCGAAATCGGATCGACGCCGGCGAACGGTTCGTCGAGCAGCATGTAGCGGGGGCGGGCGGCCAGGGCGCGCGCGATCTCCACGCGACGGCGTTCGCCACCCGAAAGGCTGATGCCCTTCTGTTCGGCGATGTGCGAGATCTTCAGTTCGTCGAGCAGGCTTTCGAGTTCCTCGTCGCGCTGCTTCTGGGTCATGCCGTCGCGCAGTTCGAGCACCGCCAGGATGTTGTCGGCGACGCTGAGGCGGCGGAACACCGAGGCCTCCTGCGGCAGGTAGCCGATACCGAGCTTGGCGCGCGCGTGCATCGGCAGGCCGGTGATGTCCTGCTGGTCGAGCTTGATGGCGCCGGCGTCGGCCTGGATCAGGCCCACCACCATGTAGAAGCAGGTGGTCTTGCCGGCGCCATTGGGGCCGAGCAGGCCGACGACCTCGCCTTCGCGGATCGAGAACGCGAAATCGCGGACCACCTGGCGCGCACGGAAGCGCTTCTGCAGGCCTTGGGCTGAAAGCATGGGATCAGGGCTTCTTCTTGTCGTCGGACGCGGCCGGTTTGGCGGGAGCGGCGGGCTTCGCGGGGCCGGCCGGAGGCGTCTTGTTCTTGGGCTGGAAGGTCATGTGCACGGGGGCGCCGCCGCTGCTTTCGCCCGTCATCGTGCTGTCCTTCGTGTTGTAGGTCAGCTTGTCGCCATCGGCGGTGCCCTTGACCGGCTGGTCGATGTGGGCGTTGCCGGTGAGCACCGCGTAGTCCTCTTCGACCTTGTAGTCGATGTTGTTCGCGCGGCCGTGCATCCAGTTGCCGTCGTCGTCCTGCTGCTGCATGGTCGCCGGGCCGCCGTCGATGACGACACGTTTCACCGAGTTGTCGTCGTTGAGGTAGACCGTGGCTTTGCTGCCGGTGACCTTCAGCGTGCCCTGCGTGATGACGACATTGCCGGTGTAGATCACGATGCCCTGCGGCTGCTGCTTCCCGTCGAATGCCTTGGCATCCACCTTGACCTGCTCGTTGCGATCCGACTGCTTCGCGACCGCGGGCATGGCGGCCAGCATACCGGCGCCGAGCACGGCGAAAAGGGCCTTAGCGCTTGCGCGGCTGATACGTGCTGTGGACTGCATCGAGGAGCTCCAGGTGCTTGCTGTCGAGATTGGCGCGCATGCCAACGCCTTCCATTGTAGAGGTTCCCTGAACGATCCGGGCCGCCTCGGCGGTTTCCAGCCGGTTGTCCTTGGGCCAGGCGGTGACCTCGGAGGTATCGATGCTCGCGGGGGGCGTGGTGCCGAACGCCACGCGGTCCATGTGCACCTTGCCCTGCAGCTTCAGGAGGCTGCCGTCCTTGTTCACCCAGCCGTACTGCGAGTGACCCTTCCACGGTGGAACGTCGGTCTCCTTCGTCGACGGCAGGATGAAGTCCGGCGCGTTGATGTACAGCGACTCGTCGCCCTCGCGGCGCTCCAGGTGCGGCGCGATCAGCGTGAAGGCCGGCTTGCCTTCCTCGTTGAAGGAGTCGAGGTCGAAGTTGGTGAGCACGTAGCCCGACCGCGGCGGCCCGACGAAATCCTGCACCTTCTTTTCGGGCGCGGTGGCGTAGTAAAGAAGCACGCTGGCGCCGAGCACCAGGGCGAGCATCCCCGCGACGCTGCTGGCGCTGCGGTCGCTGAAGAAGTTCGCGATGCTCACAGCCAGCGATCCCGCTCGGCCTCGGCCTTGCCCTGTGCGGCGAGGATCATGTCGGCTACTTCGCGCGCTGCGCCATAGCCGCCGATGAGCCGCGTGCGCCAGTGCGCGCGCTCGGCGACCCAGGGGTGGGCGTTGGCGGTGGCGACCGCGAGCCCGGCGATGCCCATGGCGGGCAGGTCGGGGAGGTCGTCGCCGACGAACGCCGCCTGGTCGGGCGTCATGCGCAGGGCGTCGAGCAGGCCGGTCAGGCAGGCGCGCTTGTCCTTCTGGCCCTGGTAGACGTTGGCGATGCCGAGTTCCTCGGCGCGCAGCGATACCGGGTGGCTGATGCGCGCCGTGATGATGGCGACCCGGATGCCGTTACGCTCCAGCGCCTTCAGGCCGAGGCCGTCGTGCACGTGGAAGACCTTCGTCTCGCGGCCGTCTTCGCCGTACCACAGGCGCCCGTCGGTCAGCGTGCCGTCGACGTCGAACACGACGACGCGGATGCGTGACGCGCGTTCGGCGACATCGGCGGGAATCTCGGTGTAGTGGGTGTAGGCCATGGTTCGCTATGTGGGGACGGTCGGGCGCGCGGGGAACACCCGTGGGGCGAGGTCGTCAGACGACGCGGGCGCGGAGCAGGTCGTGGATGTTCAGGGCGCCGACCGCGCGGCCATCGGCATCGACGACGAGCAGGGCGTTGATCTCGTGCTTTTCCATCAGCTGTGCGGCTTCGACCGCGAGCTTGTCCGAGCCGATCGTCTTCGGGCCGCGCGTCATGAGCTGCGCCACCGAGGCGCTGCGCAGGTCCACGGCGTCGTCGTCGAGCGCGCGGCGAAGATCGCCATCGGTGAACACGCCGAGGAGGCGGTCGTCGTCGTCGACCACGGCCGTCATGCCGAGCCGCTTGCGCGACATCTCCACCAGCGCCTCGCTGAGCGTGGCGCCGAGGCGCACGCGCGGCACGTCGTCGCCGGCGTGCATCACATCGGAGATATGCAGGAGCAGGCGGCGGCCGAGGCTGCCGGCCGGATGCGAGCGTGCGAAATCGTCGGACGTGAACCCGCGAGCCTCGAGCAGCGCGACGGCGAGGGCGTCGCCCATCACCAGCGCGGCCGTGGTGCTGGCCGTGGGGGCGAGCCCGTGCGGGCAGGCTTCCGAGGCCACGTTGGCGTCGAGGTTGAGGTCGGCCTGCGTGGCGAGCGACGACTTCGGGTTGCCCGTGATCGAGATCAGCGCGATGCCCTGGCGCTTGATCGCCGGGAGGATATAGAGGAGTTCGTCAGTCTCGCCGGAGTAGGAGATTCCGAGCAGGAGGTCGTCCGGCTGGATCATGCCGAGGTCGCCGTGGCTCGCCTCGCCGGGGTGCACGAAGAACGACGGGGTGCCGGTCGACGCCAGCGTCGCCGCGATCTTGCGCGCGATATGGCCCGACTTGCCCATGCCGGAGACGACCACGCGGCCCTTGCAGGCCAGGATCATCTGGCAGGCCTCGACGAACGCGGCGTCCACCCGGGCCTCGAGCGCCCTGATGGCGGCGGCCTCGGTCTTTATGACGGTGCGCGCGCTGCGAATGATGGTGTCGGCATTCACGAGGCTGGCGTCGGCGGGCGGGGCGGTGCGTGCGTTCATGCGAGCTCGGTTCCGGGCGGGGTCTGTCCCTGGTCACCCGGGATGTCCATTTCTGCGACACCGGATTTCCATTACCATTACATATTCTCATTTTATCGTCGCTGGCATCGACGGGTGATTCAGGGTCCGTTTCGGAACCGACGCCCCCGCCGCGACCCCCTTACCGGAGACTCCATGGACGCTGCGCGCATCCAGGCATTGATCGAAGCCGGCCTGCCCGGCGCGCGAGCGGACGTTCGTGGCGACGACGGCGTTCATTTCGAAGCCGAGGTGATCTCGGATCAGTTCGCGGGCAAGCTGCCGCTCGCCCGCCACCGCCTCGTCTACGCGACGCTCGGCGACCTCATGGGCGGTGCCATCCACGCCCTGGGCCTCAAGACCCTCACCCCCGAAGAAGCCGCCGGTCGCCGCTGATCACGCGCGCCGGGCCTTCTCGCTCCGTCCTCCTTTCAAGGCACCCTTTCCATGGCCAAGATCCTTATCAGTGGCGGTCAGCCGCTTCATGGCGAGGTGAGCATCTCCGGCGCGAAGAACGCCGTGCTGCCCATCCTCGCCTCCTGCCTGCTCGCCGACGAGCCGGTCAGCATCGGCAACGTGCCGCACCTGCACGACGTCACCACCTTCATCGAGCTGCTCGGCCGCATGGGCGTTCGCGTGGTGCTCGACGACCGCATGAAGATGCACATCGACCCGCGCCCGGAGAATTCCTGCGTGGCGCCGTACGACCTCGTCCGCACCATGCGCGCGTCGATCCTCGTGCTCGGCCCGCTCGTGGCCCGTTACGGCAAGGCCGAAGTGTCGCTGCCGGGTGGCTGCGCCATCGGCTCGCGTCCCGTCGACCAGCACATCCGCGGTCTGCAGGCACTGGGCGCCGACATCACGGTGGAGAACGGTTTCATCAAGGCGAAGTCCGGCCGCCTGAAGGGCGCGCGCATCGTCATGGACATGGTCACCGTCACCGGTACCGAGAACATCCTGATGGCCGCCACGCTGGCGGAAGGCACCACGATCATCGAAAACGCCGCGCAGGAACCGGAGGTCGTCGACCTCGCGCACTGCCTGATGGCGATGGGCGCGAAGATCGACGGCATCGGCACCTCCACGCTGATCGTCGAAGGCGTCGAACGCCTCCACGGCGCGCACTACGAAGTGCTGCCCGATCGCATCGAAACCGGCACCTTCCTCGTCGGCGCCGCAATGACCGGTGGCAAGGTTCGCGCGCGCGGTGCGCGTGCGAACACGATGGACGCCGTGCTGCAGAAGCTCGAGGAAGCCGGCGCGCACATCAGCACCGGCCCGGACTGGATCGAGCTCGACATGCAGGGCCGTCGTCCGAAGGCCGTGAACCTGGTGACCGCGCCGTATCCCGCGTTCCCCACCGACATGCAGGCGCAGTTCACCGCGCTCAACTGCGTCGCGGAAGGCGTGGGCGTGATCACCGAGACGGTGTTCGAGAACCGCTTCATGCACGCGCTGGAACTGCAGCGCCTCGGCGCCGACATCCGCCTCGAGGGCAACACGGCCATCATCACCGGCGTGCCCAAGATGAGCGGTGCGCCGATCATGGCCACCGACCTTCGCGCGTCGGCGTGCCTGGTGCTCGCGGGTCTGGTCGCCGAGGGCGACACCACCGTCGATCGCGTTTATCACATCGATCGCGGCTACGAGAACATCGAGGAAAAGCTCGGCGTCCTCGGCGCGCGCATTCGCCGCCTGCCGGGCTGAGTCCAGAACCCGTAGGAGCGCGCCTCGCGCGCGACGCCGTTGGAGCCGGACGCAACAAGACCTGTTGCATCCCGCGAAACGCTGTCGCGCGCGGGGCGCGCTCCTACAGGTTGGCCTGCGGATTTATTTCGCGCTGTAGCTCACCAGCTCGAGCGTCAGGTCGCCGCCGTCGGTCTGCGCGAGCTTCACCGGCACCGGGTATTTCGCCGGCACGTACCACGCGGTAAAGCCCTTCTTCTCGTCCACGCGCTCGACGCGCACGGCGTTGAACGTGCCCGCGGTCACCTTCACCTGCTCGTTGCCGGCCGCCTTGAACTGCTGGCTCTCGATCGCCTGTTTCACGGCCACCGGAATCGTGATGTCGGTCTGCCCGGCACCGAGCGCGACGCCCAGCGCGAGCGGCAGGGTGTTGCGGTCGACCATGCCCGCCTGCACCGGGTAGCTGTAACTCTTCTTGTTGTCCTGCACCTGCACGGTCGAACCCTGCACGGTGACGTCGCGGGTCTTCGGCTTGAAGCCTTCCATCGCGTACTTGTAGCTCACCAGCTGGGGTACGTTGCCGGCCCAGGTGAAGCGCGAGGTCTCCGACGCGCTCACGCCGAGCATCGCCGCGAGGCCGGCGGTGCCCTTGCTCTGGTTCGTGTAGACGTACTGGCCGCCGCCCGCGGGCGCGAGCTGGATCGTCGCTGTGCCGAGCGGGCTGTCGCCCTGAAGCACGTTGTACGTGGCCGTGAATTTCTGCGGCACGTTCGCGGCCATGGCGGCGACGGGCAGGGCGAGAGCCAGCGCGAAGCCGGCGCGGAGCAGGGAGTTGGTCTTCATCTTGCCGAGTTTAGCCGCGGCGGCTGAATGCCGGGCGACGGCGGCGGGGGATTTGGTGGGAGCCAGCCTGCTGGCGAAGGGTGCTCGCGGCAAGCACCCTTCGCCAGCAGGCTGGCTCCCACCGTCAGAATGAGGAGAACTCCAGCGGATGCTCGAGCGGCAGCCCATCGAACACCGGCCCACCGGCCCAGCCGAGCCTGCCCGTCGCGATCGCGCCGACGACCGCCGGCAGCAGCCTGTGCTCCTCGATCAGCAGACGCTCCGCGAGGTCGGCCTCGGTATCGCCCGCGTGCACGGGGATGCGCGCCTGCGCGACCACGGGCCCGCCGTCCAGCTCGGCGGTGACGAAATGCACGCTGGCGCCGTGTTCGGTGTCGCCGGCTTCGAGGCAGCGGCGGTGCGTGTGCAACCCGCGGTACTTCGGCAGCAGGGACGGGTGCACGTTGATCGCACGACCTTCCCAGGCGGCCACGACGGCCGCATCGACGATGCGCATGTAGCCCGCCAGCACGAGCAGGTCGGCCCCGCTTTCGGCGACGCGGCCGAACAGCGCCGCGTCGAATTCGGCGCGGGTGGCGTAATGCTTCGGGCTTAGCGACACGGTGGGAATGCCGGCCGCCGCGGCGATGGCCAGCGCGCCGGCCTGCGCCTTGTCGCTACCGACCAGCGTGAATTCCACGGGCAGGCGGCCGCCGTCGCGGGCGGCGATGAGCGCGGCGAGGTTGCTGCCGCGCCCGGAGGCGAGCGCGGCGACGCGCAGGGGGCGGCCCATGGCGTCCGATCAGGCGATGTGGACGCGCTCGCCGCCGGCGGCGGCGACGACGGAGCCGATGGTCCAGCTGGCGAGGCCATGCGCGTCGAGCGCAGCCTTCGCTGCGGCGACCTGATCCTGCGCGAGCAGCACCGTGAAGCCGATGCCGCAGTTGAACGTGCGCCACATTTCTTCGCGGGCGACGTTGCCTTCGCGCTGCAGCCACTGGAACACCGGCGGGAGTTCCCACGTCGACGCGTCGATCGAAAGGCCGAGGCCTTCGGGCACGACGCGGATGATGTTCTCGGTGAGGCCGCCGCCGGTGATGTGCGCCATGCCGTGCACGTCGACCTTGCCGATCAGCTCGAGCATCGGCTTGACGTAGATGGTGGTGGGAGCCATCAGCGCGTCGATCAGCTTCACGCCACCGACCTCGGTGTCGAGCGGCGAGCCGGCGCGCTCGAGGATGCGGCGGATCAGCGAGTAGCCGTTCGAATGCGGACCCGACGACGCGACGCCGAGGATCACGTCGCCGGCGACGATGGTCGAGCCGTCGTTCATGGCCGACTTCTCGACCGCGCCGACCGTGAAGCCGGCGAGGTCGTATTCGCCCGGCGGGTACATGTCGGGCATCTCGGCGGTTTCGCCGCCGATCAGCGCGCAGCCCGCCAGTTCGCAACCGCGCGCGATGCCGCCCACGACCGAGGCGGCCGTGTCGACGTCGAGCTTGCCCGTGGCGAAGTAGTCGAGGAAGAAGAGGGGTTCGGCGCCCTGCACCAGCACGTCGTTGACGCACATGCCGACGAGATCGATGCCGATCGTGTCGTGGCGGCCAAGCTGCTGCGCGAGTTTGAGCTTGGTGCCCACGCCGTCCGTGCCGGAGACCAGCACCGGCTCCTTGTATTTACCGGAGAGGTCGAACAGGCCGCCGAAGCCGCCGAGCCCGCCCATCACTTCCGGACGGAAGGTGCGCTTGACCAACGGCTTGATGCGCTCGACGAGGGCATTGCCGGCATCGATGTCGACGCCAGCGTCGCGGTAGGTGAGGGAGCCCTGGTCGGAGGACATAAGCGGTACCGGCGCGTATTGGAAACCGCGCATGATAACAGCATGCGGCCTGCCGGCCCCGCCCTCCACGCCGTCTGGATGGACGCCATGGCAAGGTTTGGGCAGACTGCCCGTCTTCACGAAAGCGACCCCAAGACCATGCGCCCAGCCCGCCTCATCGCCACCCTGCTGTTCCTCGTGATGGCCAGCCTCGGTGTGGCCGTCGCGCAGACGTCTATCTACACGGTCACCGTGCCGGTGGCCGATACCAGCGCCGCGGTGCGCGATCAGGCCTTCGCCACGGGCCTCACCCAGGTGCTCGCCCGGGCCTCCAACGGCGCCGATCCGCGCGGCAAGCCCGGCTTCGCCGACGCGATGAAGCAGCCCGGCGGCCTCGTGCAGCAGTACCAGTACGCCCGCACCAACGGCGCCAACGGCGCGCCGCTGAGCCTCGACATCGTGTTCGATCCGGGCGCCATCCGTCGCGTGCTGGCGGTGGGCGACGCCGCGGTCGCCGCGCCGAAGGCGCCGGTGCTGGTCGTGGCCCGCGATGCCTCGGGAAAGCTCCTTGGCCAGCAGGACCTCGCACCGCTGGCGCAGATGGCCGATTCGCGCGGTTACGCGATCGTGGTGCCGAAGGAGGGCTCCAGTCCCGACGTGAACGCCCTTTCGACCGGCGACGCCGCGGCCGTTGCCGCCGTGGCGCGCCAGTACAACACCGGCGTGGTGCTGGTCGGCCGCATCGGCGACGGCCAGACGGACTGGACGCTGGTTTCGGCCGGCCGCACGTCGAGCTGGAAGGACAGCGGCGAAGCGCGTGCCGCGTTGCTCACCAATGGCGCGAACGCGATGGCCGACAAGCTGGACCGGCAGTTCGCCGCCACGCAGGGCGGCAGCTCGAGCGGCAGGATCTGGGTGTCCGGCCTGCGCTCGGCGAGCGATTACGCCGGCCTGCTCGCCACGTTCCAGAACGATCCCTCGGTGAAGACGGTCGCCCCCGTCGGTGCCACCGCCGATGGCGTGCTGCTGGCCGTGAGCGCCACGGCGCCGCTGGCACGCCTCGTCGCCGGCTACGCCTCGGGCGGCCATATCCTCGCGGCCGATGGCCACGACGGTGCCGACCTCGCGGTTCGCTGGGTGCCCTGAGCGCCTCGATTCGCCCAAACGGGGGGCGATCCGCGACAATCGCATCACCCGCGCCCAGGGACCATGGCCGCGGGCCTCAACGACGAACCTGGACTCGCATGACTCACGACACCTCGCGCCGCTGGCAACTGCTCGCGATCACCGCCGTCATCATCTTCGTCATCTGGCTACTGGCCCCGGTTCTGATGCCGTTCGCCCTCGCGGCGATGCTGGCCTATCTGGGCGATCCGCTGGCCGACCGGCTGCAGCGGCTGGGCATGGGCCGCACCTGGGCCGTCAGCATCGTGTTCACGGTGATCTCGCTCGTGGTGATCGGCGTGCTTCTGTTGCTGATCCCGCTGATCCAGCATCAGTTCGAAAGCCTGTCGGAGAACCTGCCGCGCTATGTCGACTGGGTGCGCGGCACCGCGCTGCCGTGGGTCCAGACGCGCCTGCGCCTCGATCCCGACGTGTTCGACACCGATCGCCTGCTGGCGACCGTTCGGGAGCACATCGGCTCCGTGGGCAGCATCGCGGCGAAAACCGTCGCCAAGGTCACGCAATCCGGCATGGGCATCGTGACGTGGCTGACCAACGCGGTGCTCGTGCCGGTGGTGGCGTTCTACCTGCTGCGCGACTGGGACACGATGATCGCGCACATCCAGCGCCTGCTGCCGCGCTCGATCGAGCCGACCGTCGTGCGCCTCTCGCGCGAATCCGACCAGGTGCTCGGTGCCTTCGTGCGCGGCCAGCTGCTGGTGATGCTGGCGCTCGGCGTGTTCTACGGCCTGGGCCTGACGCTGGTCGGCATCTCGATCGGTCCGCTGATCGGCATGGTCGCGGGCCTGCTCAGCTTCGTGCCGTACCTCGGTTTCATGATCGGCTTCGTCGCGGCGCTGATCGCCGCGCTGGTGCAGTATGGCGACTGGACGCACGTGATCCTCGTGGGCGTGGTGTTTACCGTCGGCCAGCTGCTCGAAGGCTACGTGCTCGTGCCGCGCCTCGTGGGTGGCAAGATCGGCCTGCATCCGGTGGCCGTGATTTTCGCGGTCCTCGCGGGCGGTCACCTGTTCGGCTTCCTCGGCGTGCTGCTCGCGCTGCCGGCCGCCTCGGTCGTGGTCGTGCTGTTGCGTTACGTGTTCACGCGCTATCGCGAGAGCGAGCTCTATACCGGTGGGCCGGTGGATCCCGACGCGGTACCTGTCGAGATCGACGTCGAGGTCAGCGTGGAAGCGCATCGCCCGCGTCCGTTGCCCGGTGAAGGCGGTCCATGACGACGCAGTTGCCCCTCGCATTGCGCTGGCCCCGGCGCCAGCGCTTCGAGCATTTCCATCCCGGCGAGAACGCGGCGGCGGTCGACGCCCTGCGCGCCGCGGCGGGTGACGCGGCGGCGCCGTGGGTCTTCCTCGCGGGGCCGGTCGGCAGCGGACGCACGCATCTGCTGATCGCCGCCTGTCAGGCCGCGATCGACGCCGGCCGCACGGCGCAGTACCTCCCGCTCGCGGGGCTACGCGGCTCCCGCGCCGACGCCATTCGCGCGATGGCGGGCAGCGATGTGCTCGCCATCGACGATATCGATTCCATCGCGGGCGAAGCCGATGCCGAGCACGCGTTGTTCGACACCTTCAACCGCTATCGCGCCGAAGGATGCACGCTGCTGTTTTCCGCCACGGCCGCGCCGGTCGCGCTGGACATCGCGCTGCCCGACCTGCGCTCGCGCCTCGGATCGCTCACGCAGATCGTACTGAAACCCCTCGCCGACGCGGAGCGTCGCGACGTGCTGAGGGAGCAGGCGGGCGCGCGCGGCATCGAGCTCGACGACGTCGTGCTCGACTGGCTGTTCGCGCATCATGCGCGCGACCTGGGTACGTTGCTGGATCTGCTCGACACGCTGGACCGCGCGTCGCTCGCCGCGCAGCGGCGCGTCACCGTGCCGTTCTTGCGCAACCTGCTTCGCGACGGCCACGGCTGAATCGCATCAGCCGTGGCCTTCGCGATCCGACGCTCAGGCCTGGAGCAGGCGAGCGGTCGAGTTCGCGCCGATGACGGTCGTCATGGCGGCGGCCACCTTGTGGTTGGCGGCGATGATGTTGCCGTTCTCCGGCAGGCCTTCGCGGCCGGCGAAATCGCCGTAGACGCCGCCGGCTTCACGCACGAGCAGCGCGCCCGCGGCGATGTCCCACACGTTGAGGCCCGGCTCGAAGAAGCCGTCGACGCGGCCGGCCGCCACGTAGGCGAGGTCGAGCGCGGCGGAGCCCATGCGGCGGATGTCCTCGGCTTCCTTCAGCAGTTCGGCCGTCATGGCCAGCTGGGCTTCGAGGTGATTGCGCGCGCGATACGGATAGCCGGTGGCGATCAGCGCGCCGGACAGGCCTTCGCGCTTGCCGACGCGGATGCGGCGATCGTTGAGGTAGGCGCCATCGCCCTTGCTGGCGGTGAAGAGTTCATCGCGCAGCGGATCGAAGACCACGCCGTAGACCGGCTCGCCCTTCTCGACGAGGGCAATCGACACGCAGAAATGCGGGATGCCGCGCAGATAGTTGTGCGTGCCGTCGAGCGGATCGATCACCCAGGTGAGCGGGCCCTTGCCGATCTGGCCCGTTTCCTCGCCCAGAATGGCGTGGGTGGGGTAGGCACGGCGGAGTTCCTTGACGATCTCGGCTTCGGCGAGGCGATCGACCTCGGACGCGAAGTCCATCCGCTGCTTTTCGACGACCGTGAGGCCTTCGATGCGATTCATGTAGCGCAGGATGATGTTTCCTGCGGAGCGCGCGGCGCGCGCCGCGACGTTGACGGCGGGTCTTGGCATGGGGATCGGCTTGGCAAAAGAACAGGGGAAGCGGTCGTGCCGCGTCGGTCGTGAAGTTTAGCACCGCACCGGCTCTCGCCCAAGTCATTGCCGTTGTAGACTTTCCGGTCCTGTCCCCGGTGTCGACCGCCCATGGCCCTTTCCGAGCTCCACGACCGTCTCCGTTTCGTCCTCGTCCGCACCTCGCACTCGGGGAACATCGGATCGGCGGCGCGCGCCATCCGCACCATGGGCTTCGACCGGATGACGCTGGTGGCCCCCCACCGGTTTCCCGACCCCGAGGCCACCGCGCTGGCTGCGGGCGCCGACGACGTACTGGCAGGCGCCGCGATTCACGACGATCTGGTGGCCGGCCTGGCCGGGACGACGTTCGCGCTGGGGCTGTCCGCCCGCCGCCGCGGCGTGAACCTTCCGGAGCTCGACCCGCGCGAAGGCGCCGCGCAGGCCATCGCCGCCGCGCGACGCGGCGAGCACGTGGCGCTGGTTTTCGGCAACGAGCGAACGGGCCTGGAAAACGACGAACTGTCGCGGTGCCACGCCATGGTGCGCATCCCCAGCGTGGACGACTTCAGCTCGCTCAACCTGTCGCAGGCCGTGCAGGTGGTGGCTTATGAACTGCGAACGGCCCTGCTCGCCGACGAACACGTGGCGCCGGTCGCCGAAGCGGATCCGGACGAGGTGCCGGCCGACGCCGAGCAGCTCGAGCGCTTCTTCGAGCACCTCGGCAAGACGCTCGACGACATCGAGTTCCACAAGGGCCGTTCGCCGACCACGATCATGCTGAAGCTGCGCAAGCTGTTCCTGCGCGCCCGCCCGGAACTGCGCGAACTGCGCATCCTCCACGGCATCCTCGCCGATGCCCAGCGGATGGCGGACATCGCGCACAAGGGCGATTGACGAGCAACCCACACCGTCATACCGGCGAACGCCGGTATCCACGTCCCCGGCTCCCGGGCATGCGATGCCGTTCGGCGATCCGGGCGAGAGCGGTGTGGCCGCGTCGCGAAAGCTGATCGCCTCGCCGTGGGCCCCGGCGTTCGCCGGGGCGACGTGAGGGGGCCGCGGACGCTTGCTAGAACAGGTCGCGGAAAAGATCCACCAGCGCGCGGCTGAACGTCGCCGACGCGATCACCACGACCACGGTGGTCGTCCATACCGCGAGCAGCAACACGCCGTCGCGCTCCACCAGCGCGAAGGCGAAGGCGATCAGCATCGCGCCGAACACGTAGTTGGTGAACGGGATCGGCAGGGCGAGCAGGATGCCGATGAGGATCATGATCGCGCCCGAGACGAACGTGAAAGGGCGTCGCGTGAGGCGCTGCATGCGCGGCTTGCAGATGCGTTCCAGCCGCTGCGTCATCGGCGCGATGCGGTCGAGGAAGCGCAGCAGGCCTTCGCGCGACATCGTGCGTCGGCGCAGGAACCCCGGGATCCACGGATGCTCGAGCCCGATCAGCATCTCGAAGCCGAGTGCGATCACTAGCACGCCCATGATGCCGCCGATGCCGAGCGGCACCGGGATGAAATTGGGGATCGCGAGCAGCAGCAGAAGAAAGCCGAAGGCGCGGCGACGCAGCGGATCGAGCAACTGCTCGACGGTGATGCGCTCGCCGGGCGTCGACATCAGCGCCGCCCGGAGCAGGGCGGCGGTCTTGTCTTCGCGGGGTTCCTTGGGCGTCATGCGTCGACTGTCGCCGGGCTGGCTTGAACCGGCATTGAATCGCACCGGATCACTCGACCGGCGCCGCGATCTCGTCCGCGCCGACGCTGCTGACCAGCACCTTGTCGATGCGGGCGCCGTCCATGTCCACGACCTCGAAGCGGTTGCCCTGCCAGACGAACGACTCGCCCGCGCGGGGTATGTGGCCGAACTGAGTGGTGACCATGCCGGCCACCGTGCGGAAATCGTGCTCTTCCTCGTTCGGCAGGCGGTCGAGCTGCAGCAGCTCGCGCAGGTCGTCCGCCGGAAGCGATCCGTCGATCAGCCAGCTGCCGTCGTCGCGGCGGACGATCGGGCCCTCGTGCGCGGTGTCGTCGGCGGCCGGGGCGGTGGCGCCGACCACGGCGGTGAGCAGGTCGTTGAGCGTCACCAGGCCTTCGATGTCGCCGTACTCGTCGACCGCCAGCGCCAGCTGGGTGTCGGCGTCGCGAAAGGCTTCGAGCAGGTCGAGCGCCCGGGCCGCCGCAGGCACGAACAGCGGCCGGCTCACATGGCCGAAGAGGTCCACGGGGCCGCGCTCCAGCGAGCCGATCAGCGATTTGACCTCCACGGTGCCCACCACGTCGCTCTCGTCGCGCCGGTACACCGGATACCGCGAGAACTGGGTCTGCCGCAGGATCTCGAGGTTGTCCTCGCGGGACGCCTCGACGTCCAGCCAGGCGATCTTCATGCGCGGGGTCATCACCGAGCCCACCGTGCGGTCGCCCAGCCGCAGCACGCGGTTGACCATGTTGCGCTCGTCGCTGTCGAGGATGCCCTGTTCGGCGCTTTCGGCCACGAGCAGGCGGATCTCTTCCTCGGTGGCGGCTTCCGCGGCGGTCCGGTGGAGGTTCATCACCCGCAGCAGGCCCGTCGACAGGTGGTTCAGCAGCCAGACCATCGGCAGGGTGATCCGGGAGATCACCAGCATGGGCACGGCGATCTGGCAGGCGATCTTTTCCGGGGCGGACAGGGCCGCGCGCTTGGGCACGAGCTCGCCGATCACGATCTGCACAAGCGACATCAGCAGGAAGCCGATGAGCCAGCCCAGCGCGCGCGACCAGGGCTCGAACCAGGTGGGGGCGTCGCCATGCACGATCTCGGCGAAATGCTCGCCCAGGCGATCGCCCGCCACGGCGCCTGTCACCAGGATGATCAGGGTCATGCCGACCTGTACGGTGGAAAGAAACCGCTCGGGGGCCTCGGCCAGTTGCAGGGCCACGCGGGCGCGGCGGCTGTCGCGGGCCATCTGCTTCAGGCGGCTCTTGCGCGAGGCCACCACGGACATTTCGGACAACGCGAAGAACGCGTTGCCGAGGGACAGAACGAGGAGAAGAAGGAGTTCGCTGAGCATCCGGGGCTTATATAGCAGATGGACGGTGCGGGTCGTGGACGTTCGCGGAACGGCGGTGAACCCATGCCGACGGCCAGTCCGGTAACATTGGCGTCACAATTCCCCAGGTTCCCCCAGGCGACCCCATGTTTTCACTCCAGACGATCTTCGGTAAGGGCGACAAGTTCTACGGGCTGCTCGAAGCGAGCGCCGAGGCTGCCCGCGAAAGCGCCCGGGCCATGCACGAACTCGTGACCCAGACCGACCGCACCCCGGTGATGGCCGCCTTCAGCACCGCGCGCGCGCGGGAGAAGGCCCTGCACGGGCAGATCGGCGAGGAGCTGGTGAACACGTTCGTCACCGCGCTCGACCGCGAGGACATCGAGGCGCTGAACTCCGCGCTCTACAAGATTCCGAAGACGATCGAGAAATTCGCGGAACGCTACGTCATTGTGGGCGATCGCCTGCAGGGCATCGATTTCGGCCAGCGCGCCGCGCTGCTCGAGCGCTCGGCGGAGGTCGTGGTGGCCATGATCGGCCAGCTGCGCCACGGCCTGAAGATCGATCCGGTGAAGAAGCTGCGCGACCAGCTCCAGGCCCTGGAATCCGAAGCCGACCGCCTGCTGCTCGATCCCTACCGCACGCTTTACGCCGAGGGCTCGGATCCGCTCAAGGCGATCCTCGCGAAGGATCTCTTCGAGCTGGTCGAAAAGGCCGTCGACAAGTGCCGCGACGTGGGCAACGTGGTCTATTCCATCGTGCTCAAGAACTCCTGACGGCGGGCGTCCCATGAGCATGGTCATCGCGGTCGTCCTGATCGCTCTCGCGTTCACCTACATCAACGGCTTCCACGACACGGCGAACTCCATCGCCACCGTGGTCGCCACGAAGGTACTCACGCCGGGCCAGGCGGTGCTGCTCGCGGCGGTCACCAACCTCGCCGGCGCCCTCTGGGGCACGGCGGTCGCCGCCACCATCGCGTCCGGCCTGATCGACACCGGCGTGGTCGACGTCGGGTCGCACCTGCTGATCAGCGCTCTGCTCGGCGCCACCATCTGGAACCTCATCACCTGGTGGCTCGGCCTGCCGTCGAGCTCCAGCCACGCGTTGGTCGGCGGCCTGTGCGGCGCCGCGCTCGCGGCGGCCGACGACAACCTGCACTCGATCATCTGGTGGCAGGGCGGCGAGCACTGGTGGCTCGGCAAGGGCGTCGTGCCCAAGGTCATCGTGCCGATGATCGTCTCGCCCTTCCTCGGTTTCGTGATCGGCTTCGCGATCATGGGAGGCCTTTACGCGCTGCTCGGATTCTTCTCCAGCCAGAAGGGCCCGCTGCGCCGCTTCGGCCGCACGCCGTTCGTCAACAGCTTCTTCGGCAAGGCGCAGATCGTGTCGGCCAGTGCCATGGGCCTGTCCCATGGCATGAACGACGCGCAGAAGAGCATGGGCATCATCGCGCTGGCGCTCGCCGGTGCGACGGCCGCGGGCCAGTTCGACCACCTGCCGACGATGCTTCATTTCCTGCGCATCCCGCACGATCCCGCCGCGGCGGGCGGCTTCCCGATCCCCATCTGGGTCAAGGTCGTCTGCGCGCTGACCATGGCCGGCGGTACCGCCGGCGGTGGCTGGCGCATCATCAAGACGCTCGGCCACAAGATGGTGAAGCTGCATCCGATCAACGGCTTCGCCGCGGAAGGCAGCTCCGCCGCGGTGATCCTCACCGCCTCGATGCTCGGCGTGCCGGTGTCGACGACCCACAACGTGTCGGCTTCCATCATGGGCGTCGGCGCGGCCAAGCGCTTCAACGCCATCCGCTGGTCGGTGGTGGAACGCATGGTCTGGGCATGGATCCTGACGCTGCCGATCACGGCGGGGCTGGGCTACGGGCTCGTGAAGCTGGGGCGGCTGTTGTTCTGACGCGTTTTGGGGCGCGGCTCGGCTTCGCCCTCGCGTTTTGCTGCGCTGTCGCGAAGAGCCGTCGGCCCTCACCCTCGACGCGACTGTGGAGGCGAGGGCTTCGCGCGGATAAGGCCCGTAGGGGATCGACCCGGACGGTCGATCGTTTTCGCGAGGCAGGTGGTAGGAGCGCGCCTTGCGCGCGACGCCGTTGGGGCCGTGAGAGACAGGGCCTGTTGCTCGTCGCGAAAAGATGTCGCGCGCAGGGCGCACTCCTACGC
>Ga0102588_1001283_pt1 | contig 19542 bp, 20 predicted proteins | sample AraplaMF_Col_mMS_FD_76854 | JGI IMG/M metagenome (GOLD analysis project Ga0102588, IMG submission 76854) | Arabidopsis root microbial communities from the University of North Carolina, USA - plate scrape MF_Col_mMS (SPADES assembly) (version 2) | ecosystem: Host-associated > Plants > Roots >...
GCCGTATAGAAGGAAAGCGCCAGGAAAAGCGACATGAATTCCGGGCCGACCACGGAACCGCCGGTCAGATTGAACTTGCCGGCGACCGGGAAATCAAAAGACAGCGGTGCGCCTGCGAGCAGGAAGGCAATGAGCGGCAGGCCGACGATGAGGCCGATCGAAACCCAGATCGTGTGGAACGGCTGACCTGTCGCTGCCTGCCGGCGATGCGCCCACCGCGCGGTGATAACGGTGGCGATGATCGCGACAGCGAAGGCAACGCCGACCAGCCAGAAACCGTCGCCGAAGATCGGCTTGGGGAAGGCGAGGCCGCGATTGTTCAGATATGATCCGAGAGGGAGATGCAGCGAGTCACGGGCATTGGGCAGAATAGCCAGAACGCCCGAATACCAGAAGAAGATCACCAGCAACGGCGGAATGTTGCGGAAGACTTCCACATAGACCGTGCAGAGCTTGGCAATCAGCCAGTTCCGCGACAGGCGGCCGATACCGATGACGAAGCCGATAATCGTTGCAGTGATGATGCCGGTGACGGCGATCAGCAGCGTGTTCAGAAAGCCGACGAGAAGCGCGCGGCCATAGGTCGAATCACTCGAATATTGGATCAGCGACTGGCCGACTTCGAAACCGGCGCGGCCGTTCAGAAAGCCGAAACCCGATGCGATGTTGGCGCGTGCAAGGTTGACTGCCGTATTGTGAGCAATCGACCAGATCAGCGCGACCAGCAAGACAATGGTAAGAGCTTGGAAGAAGATGCCCCGAATTGTCGGGTCATAGAGGGCAGACTGGAAGCTCCAGCCGCTCCTAGTCAAAGAGGATGAATCCGCAACCTGATGCGTCATGCCTGGCCAATTCCCCGCGTTATGCGCCCCTTTTCGGAGCTTTTTTATAGGAGGATGAGGAAAGGCGGTTTCCCGCCTTTCCGGCTTTTCATGCCTGATGCCGGTTAGCGAACCGGCGGAGCGTACTGAATGCCGCCCTTGTTCCAGAGAGCGTTAAGGCCGCGTGCGATCTTCAGCGGGCTGCCCTGGCCGATGTTCTTCTCGAAGACTTCACCGTAGTTGCCGACGTTCTTGACGACATTGTAGGCCCAGTCGTTGGTCAGGCCGAGGTCGGTACCGATCTTGGTGTCGGCTTCAACGCCGAGGAAGCGCTTGATATCCGGGTTCGGCGAGTTCTTCATGTCGTCGACATTGGCTTGCGTGATGCCGAACTCTTCGGCGTTGACCATCGCATAGCCGACCCAGCTGACGATATCGAACCACTGGTCGTCACCCTGGCGGACGGCTGGGGCGAGCGGCTCCTTGGAGATGATTTCCGGCAGGATCATGTGTTCGTCGGGGTTCTTCAGCGTCAGACGCAGCGAGTAGAGGCCGGACTGGTCGGTCGTGTAGACGTCGCAACGGCCGGAGTCATAGGCGGCGTTGACTTCGTCGAGCTTCTCGAAGACCACCGGATTGTACTGGAGATTGTTGGCCTTGAAGTAGTCGGCGAGGTTGAGCTCGGTCGTGGTACCCGACTGTACGCACACGGATGCGCCGGAGAGTTCAAGCGCCGACTTCACGTTCAGGCTCTTGCGAACCATGAAGCCCTGGCCGTCATAATAGTTGACGAAGCGGAAGTTCAGGCCGAGAGCGGTGTCGCGGTTGATCGTCCAGGTCGTATTGCGGGCGAGCACGTCGACTTCGCCGGACTGCAGGGCAGGGAAACGGTTGGCGGCGCTGAGGGGGGTGAACTTCACCTTGTTGGGATCGCCGAAGATCGCAGCGGAAACCGCGCGGCAGAAGTCGACGTCGAAGCCCGACCAGTTGCCGGACGCGTCAGGGGCAGCAAAGCCGGCAAGACCGGTGTTGACGCCGCACTGGACAAAACCTTTTGCCTTTACGTCTCCGAGAGTTGTGGCCGAAGCGGCCGAAGCGCCAAGAGCGAAAACTGCTGCGCCGACAGCTGCGGACAGGAGCTTGTACTTCATTTTTCCCAACCTTTTTTCCGTTGTCTTATATTTTATCATTTCGAGGAGTGGCCGGATTGAAATTGCCCGTGTGCCTCCCCGTTCCCCGCAACCCTCCCGGCGCGAGCGGGTCTATCACAGTCGCAAATGTCACTATGGTCAAGTGTCGCGGCCAATAATTGCGGCAAAATTCAGCATTTTGGTAGATTGCGCTGCGTCTCTAGGCACTTGGCTAGAAATTGGGCTCTGGTCTGAGGAAAAAATAGCGCTGAAATCGCGAAGTAAAGGCCGACGGCTTTGCGGGGCGAGACTGTCACGTCAAGTTGTAGGGGTTGACCCTGATGGCGACGCGGTTCAAGAGTTCGGCCTTTGCATACCCTCGCCAGAAGGCCATTTCCTACATGAAAGATCTAGACAGTCTCCTGCCGGGCGCCGGCATCAACACCCGTCTTTCCCATATCGGCTACGACCCCGCGGATTATCACGGTTTCGTCAATCCGCCGGTGGTGCGCGCTTCGACGGTGCTCTTTCCCGATGCCAAATCCATGGAGACACGCAACAAGAAATACACTTACGGTACCCGCGGCACGCCGACGACCGACGCTCTGGCCGAAGCGATCAATGCGCTCGAAGGCTCGGCCGGCACTGTGTTGGTGCCTTCTGGGCTCGCCGCCGTTACGGTCGCGATCCTCGCCTATGTCGCGGCGGGCGATCATGTCCTGGTCGTCGATTCCGTCTACGGTCCGACGCGCCATTTCTGTAACACGATCCTGAAACGCATGGGGGTCGGGGTCGATTATTTCGATCCGGCGATCGACGCGGCCATCGAAACGCTCTTCAAGCCGAACACCACGGTCGTGCTGACCGAAGCTCCTGGCTCCAATACTTTTGAGATGCAGGATATCCCGGCAATCGCAGCAGTGGCACACAAGCACGGTGCCGTCGTGCTGATGGACAACACCTGGGCCACGCCTCTTTATTTTCGGCCGCTGGACTTTGGCGTCGACGTGTCCATCCATGCCTCGACCAAATATCCATCGGGACATTCCGACATTCTGATGGGAACCATTTCCGCCAATGCCGAGCACTGGCCGCGGCTGATCGAGACGCATGGCACGCTTGGCCTTTGCGGTGCGCCTGACGATTCCTATCAGATCCTGCGTGGCCTGCGCACCATGGGGATCCGGCTGGAGCGCCACTACGAAAGCGCGCTGGCAATCGCCACGTGGCTCGAAAACCGCGAAGAGGTTGCCCGCGTCCTGCATCCGGCCCTGCCGAGCTTCCCGTCGCACCATATCTGGAAGCGCGACTTCAAGGGTGCCAGCGGCATCTTCTCCTTCGTGCTGAAGGTTGACGATCCGCAAAAGGTCAAGCCGAAGGCACATGCCTTCCTCGATGCGCTCTCTTATTTCGGTCTGGGCTATTCCTGGGGCGGCTATGAAAGCCTTGCCGTGCTGGTCAGCCTGTCGGACCGCAAGATCGCCAAGGCGCCGGCTGAAGGTCCGGTCATTCGCCTGCAGATCGGCCTCGAAGATATCGTTGACCTCAAGGCCGATATCGAACGCGGTTTTGCTGCGGCAAACGCCGTTTGATTAACCGATGGGGCGGTAGCCGTAAATCCAGTCAAGATCCGCCGCGAGGCTTTGCGGCGGTTTCAGCGACAGCACGATATCCCGGCCGAGGCGGATCGGTCCGCTTGCATGATAGGCGAAGCGGTTGAAGGCACCGCGCTGGCGAAGCTTGGCGATGCGCGGCGTGCGATGCCGCTCGAAAAGCGAGATGGCTTCGGAAACCGGACGGGTGGCGAGGAAGGCCGCAAGCTCGAAGGCATCCTCGATCGCCATTGCCGCGCCCTGCGCCGCAAAAGGCATCATCGCATGCGCTGCATCGCCGATCAGCACGGTCTTGTTCCCATCCTGCCACTTGCCCGGCGTCGCTTCGAAGAGCGGCCAGAAGGTGATGTCGCTGCGCCCGCGAAGCAGGCCGGCAATAACAGGATGCCAGCGACGGAAGCGCGACTGCAGAAGCTCCTGCTGGGCCTGTGTCGGCGCGCCCTGCCAGGCTTGCGGAGCAATATTGCCGGCGGTGATTGCCACCATGTTGAAGCCGCCGGTTTCCTTCAGCGGATAGCAGACCATATGCGCCGACGAGCCGAGCAGGGCCGAGACGCTGGTGCGATCGAGAAAGCCCGGCGCCTCGGCCTCTGCGATGGTGAAACGGAAGGCGACATTTCCAGAGAATTGCGGAGCAGGGGCGCCCGGTATTGCCTTCCGCAGTCTGGACCAGACGCCGTCGGCACCGACGATGACATCGGCCGGACGCCCGCCCTGCGGCAAGTTCGATTCGAAACGCGTTCCAAGATGAAGCGTGCAAAGCGGATTGGCGATGACCGCATCCAGAAGAGCCTTCTGCAGCGTCTTGCGATGCAGGACCCCATAGGGCGCTCCCCAGCGATTCCTGGCGAAACTCCCGGCAGGAACGGCAGCGAGCTCGCGCAGCGAACTGCCTGAGATCAGCCGGATGGATTGCGGCTCGAGCCAGAGGCTGGTCAGCCCGTCGAGCACACCGAGTTCGGCAAGCACGCGCGATGCATTGGGAGAGATCTGCAGGCCGGCACCTACCTCTGCAAGCTCGGACGCCTGTTCGAAAATGTCGGAGCTGATGCCACGCCTTGCGAGCGCCAGAGCGGCCGTGAGGCCCGCAATTCCAGCGCCGATAATGGCGGCATGTTCGACCGGCATGGGATGTCCGATCTGAAGAGGGAAGTTACGCCGCCTTGATGTGGAAGACGCAGCCGGGCGGGTTAGTCTGGTTGGACTTCAGCGAAGCATTGTAGCGATAGAGGGTCGAGCAGTAGGAGCAGACCTTCTCGTTATCGTCGCCCATATCGATGAAGATATGCGGATGGTCGAAGGGGGCGGAGGCACCGGTGCACATGAATTCCTTGACGCCGACTTCGATAACGCGGTGACCGCCGTCGTTCTGGAAGTGGGGAATGCTGTGGCCGGCCATGTCTGTCTCCGAATGCTTTGAAATTCTGCGCGGACCTTATAGGCCTTCGAAGCAAAAGTGTAGTGCCAAAGCATGGTTCCATTGCGAGTTTTTGGCTTCACCCTCAAAGGCCGCTCGACTATGGTCGCGCCAAACAAGGACGGCCCGATGAACCTGAATACGCCTGCATTTTCAAGCTTCACCCATGATGGACTGAAACTCGCTTTCTTCGATGAGGGCGATCCTTCCGGCCCGCCGGTGCTGCTGATCCACGGCTTCGCCTCGTCGGCGAGCGTCAACTGGGTTCATCCGGGCTGGCTTAAGACCCTGGGTGATGCCGGCTACCGTGTCATTGCCATCGATAACAGGGGGCATGGCGCCAGCGACAAGCCGCGTGATCCCGAAGCTTACAGGCCATGGTTCATGGCTGGTGACGCGATCGCGCTGCTTAATCATCTCGGTATTCCCGAGGCCAATCTGATGGGCTACTCCATGGGCGCCCGCATCTCCGTCTTTGCGGCACTTGCCCATCCAAACCGCATCCGCTCGCTGGTGCTCGGCGGTCTCGGTATCGGCATGACCGATGGGGTAGGGGATTGGGACCCGATCGCCGATGCGCTGCTTGCTCCGTCGCTTGCTGATGTCACCCATCAGCGCGGCCAGATGTTTCGCGCCTTTGCCGAGCAGACGAAGAGCGACCGCGAAGCCCTTGCCGCCTGTATCAAGGGTTCGCGCGATCTGGTTGCCCGCGCCGATATGGGCAAGATCGATGCGCCCACCCTGATCGGGGTTGGAACGAAAGACGACATTGCCGGCTCTCCCCAGGAGCTTGCGACGCTGATGCCTGACGCCGAAGCGCTGGATATCCCCGGCCGCGACCACATGCTCGCCGTGGGTGACCGGGTGTTCAAGAAGGCCGTGCTGGAGTTCTACGCGAAGGTCGCCGCCGGTTGATGTCGCCGGCAGGTGACATCAACGTGATTTCCAAGAAAAACGCACTGCACCGGTGTGCCGCAGGCACCCATTTATGTTATTGGCGTTTTCCTCTATATAATCGCATTCCAACGGGAAATGAGGAGACCGGAAATGGTCGCTAAGACGGATATCCGCACGCTGGAGGCAGCCCATCCGCTGAAGGTGATGGACCCTATCTGGGACAGTCTGCGGGAAGAAGCGCGCCTCGCTGCGGAAAGCGATCCGGTGCTGGCAGCCTTCCTCTATTCGACGGTCATCAACCATCGCTCGCTCGAAGAATGCGTCATTCACCGCATCTGCGAACGCCTCGACCATCCCGACATGCAGGCAAACCTGCTGCGCCAGACCTTTGAGGAAATGCTGGAGGACTGGCCGGAATGGAGCTCGATCCTGCGCGTGGATATCCAGGCAATCTATGATCGTGACCCCGCCTGCCTGCGCTTCATGGAAGCCGTTCTCTACTTCAAGGGCTTCCATGCGCTGCAGACGCACCGGCTGGCGCACTGGCTGCTGAACCGCGGCAGGCGCGACCTCGCGCTCTACCTGCAGAGCCGTTCCTCCAGCGTCTTCCAGACGGACATCAATCCCGCCGCTCGCATCGGCAAGGGCATCTTCCTCGATCATGCGACCGGCCTCGTCGTCGGCGAAACGGCGGTCATCGGCGACAACGTCTCCATCCTGCATGGTGTGACGCTCGGCGGCACCGGCAAGGAAGGGGCCGATCGTCACCCGAAGATCGGTACGGGCGTGATGATCGGCGCCGGCGCCAAGATCCTCGGCAATATCGAGATCGGCTTCTGCTCGCGCGTTGCCGCCGGCTCCGTCGTCCTGAAAGCGGTGCCGCCAAAGACCACGGTGGCGGGGGTGCCCGCCAAGGTCGTCGGTGAAGCGGGCTGTTCCGAGCCTGCCCGCATTATGGATCAGGTTATCGGCGCCGATATTTGAGCCTTCATTGGAAAAATGCGGAAAAACGCCTAGATCCCGGTGGAGACAGTCGTTGCTAACTCGATCTTGCGACCTTTACAGCGCCGCTTTACCTGTGCAAGAAGCGGCCAACCGAGATCGCTTACGGAGATCAAAAGAGTGAAGCCTGAAGAAATCAAGAAGCTCGACGCCTATTTCAAACGCACGCTGAACCCGCAGATCGTGGTGAAGGCGCGCCCGCGCAAGAACGACTCTGCGGAAGTCTACATTGGCGAAGAATTTCTGGGTGTCATCTACATCGATGACGAGGACGGCGACCGTTCCTACAATTTCTCGATGGCGATTCTCGACGTCGATCTCTGATCGGCCGTCACATCGATCGAAAGCCATGCATCGCCAGCCGATGCATGGCTTTTTTGTTTACGCCGATCGCCAAATACGCTGGTTCGACAAAATTTCTTATAACCCTGTGGTTGCAGTCGCCTGATATATTTTAGCAAAATCAATAAAAGACGAACGTGCCCAAAAATCCGGCCTTTAGCACCGGAAGCGGATGCAACCATTGGATGTTTTGCGATGCACAAAACCACTTGACTCTTTGTGCGTTGCAGCTACCCTCTGCTTGCAACTGCCAATTGGAGGATGGTCATGTTCAATTTCGACGATACAAACCGGAAGAGCAAGGAAGCCGTAGATTCGATGCTCAAGAGCTATTCCGATACTGCCAAGGGTTTCCAGGCGATTGCCTCCGAGGCGGCCGAATATTCCAAGAAGTCCTTCCAGGATGCCGTCACCCATTTCGAGACGCTGTCGGGCCTAAAGAGCTTCGAGGCGGCCTTCGAATTGCAGACCAATTATGCGAAGTCTTCCTATGAGGCTTTCGTTTCCGAAGCGACCAAGCTCGGCGAAATGTATGCCGACCTCGCCAAAAATGCTTATAAGCCCTACGAAGCACCGATGGCCGCCGCTGCCGCCAAGGTCTCGAAAGCCACTCCGGTAGCCCCCGCCGCCGCATAAATCTTGTGGCGTGTTGCGCGCCGCCTATTGAAAATCAAAGACCGGCACCGCATCTGCGGCCGGTCTTTTTTGTTTCCCGAAGCCTGCCCTGGTTTTTACGCAGACTTTTTTGGCCTTTGCGTCAAGTCCTGCGGAATTGTGATTGCAGTCGGAAACAAGGGGCTTAAAATCGCTCTATTATGAACTACCTTAGGGTTTCAGATATTCGTCGGGAAAGCACCCCTCCCATGCTCCCCTGCCGGATTGATTGAGGAATGAATGACAATGATCGCCAGACCGATCCGGATGCAAAACGACAGCGAAAGGAACGGGGACAACGGAAATCGAACCTCGGTCATCACGCGCACCAAGCCGAAGACCAAGAAGCCTAATCTCTATCGCGTACTGCTTTTGAATGACGACTACACCCCAATGGAATTCGTCATCCATATCCTGGAGCGTTTTTTTCAGAAGGATCGGGAAAGTGCCACCCGCATCATGCTGCATGTCCATAACCACGGCGTCGGCGAATGCGGAATATTCACATACGAGGTAGCGGAAACCAAGGTGAGCCAGGTGATGGACTTTGCCCGGCAGCACCAGCATCCGCTGCAATGCGTCATGGAAAAGAAGTGAGGAACTGAACGTGCCAACATTTTCGCCTAGTCTTGAGAAGGCGCTCCATCAGGCACTGACCTTTGCCAACGAGCGGCACCATGAATATGCGACGCTCGAGCATCTGCTGCTCGCCCTGATCGACGATGCCGATGCGGCTGCGGTCATGGGTGCCTGCAATGTCGACCTCGACGCGCTCCGTAAAACGCTCCTGGAATATGTCGATAACGAACTCTCCAACCTGGTCACCGGTTATGACGAGGACTCCAAGCCGACGTCAGGCTTCCAGCGCGTCATTCAGCGCGCGGTGATCCATGTCCAGTCTTCCGGCCGCGAGGAAGTGACCGGCGCCAACGTGCTCGTCGCGATCTTCGCCGAGCGCGAGAGCCATGCTGCCTATTTCCTGCAGGAACAGGAAATGACCCGCTACGACGCCGTCAACTACATCTCCCACGGTATCGGCAAGCGCCCCGGCGTATCCGAAAGCCGTCCACCGCGCGGCGCTGAGGACGAGTCCGAGTCCAAGCCGACCGCACGCGGCGGCAACGAGGAAGAAAGCGGGCCGAAGAAGCAGCAGGATGCACTGAAGGCCTACTGCGTAAACCTCAACGAGAAGGCCAAGGGTGGCAAGATCGACCCGCTGATCGGCCGTCACGCCGAGGTGAACCGGACCATCCAGATCCTGTGCCGCCGCTCCAAGAACAACCCGCTCTACGTCGGTGACCCCGGCGTCGGCAAAACGGCGATCGCCGAAGGCCTCGCCAAGCGCATCGTCGAAGGCAAGGTGCCGGAAGCTTTGGCTGACGCCACGATCTTCTCGCTCGATATGGGCACGCTGCTTGCCGGCACCCGCTATCGCGGCGACTTCGAAGAGCGCCTGAAGCAGGTCGTCAAGGAACTGGAAGAATATCCGGGTGCCGTGCTCTTCATCGACGAAATCCACACCGTCATCGGTGCGGGCGCAACGTCGGGCGGCGCAATGGATGCTTCGAACCTCTTGAAGCCGGCTCTGTCTTCGGGCGCGATCCGCTGCATCGGTTCGACCACCTACAAGGAATACCGCCAGTTCTTCGAAAAGGACCGGGCTTTGGTCCGCCGCTTCCAGAAGATCGACGTCAATGAACCGTCGATCGACGATGCGATCGAGATCATGAAGGGTCTGAAACCCTATTTCGAAGAATACCACCACCTGCGCTACTCGAACGAGGCGATCAAGACGGCCGTCGAGCTTTCGGCCCGCTACATTTCGGACCGCAAGCTGCCGGACAAGGCGATCGATGTCATCGACGAGACCGGTGCGGCCCAGATGCTGCTGCCGCCGTCCAGGCGCCGCAAGCTGATCACCGAAAAGGAGATCGAAGCGACGATTGCGACGATGGCCCGTATCCCGGCGAAGACCGTCTCGAAGGATGACGAAGCCGTTCTTGCCAATCTCGAGCAGGAACTGCGCTCGGTCGTTTATGGTCAGGATGTGGCGATCGAAGCCCTGTCCACCTCGATCAAACTGGCGCGTGCGGGTCTTCGCGAGCCGAACAAGCCGATCGGTGCCTATGTCTTCTCCGGCCCCACCGGCGTCGGCAAGACGGAAGTCGCCAAGCAGCTTGCTGCCTCGCTCGGTGTCGAGATATTGCGCTTCGATATGTCGGAATACATGGAGCGGCATACGGTTTCCCGTTTGCTCGGTGCACCTCCCGGCTATGTCGGCTTCGACCAGGGCGGCCTCTTGACCGATGGCGTCGACCAGCATCCGCATTGCGTGGTGCTGCTGGACGAAATCGAGAAGGCGCATCCGGATATCTACAATATCCTGCTGCAGGTCATGGACCACGGCACGCTGACCGACCATAACGGCAAGAAGATCGACTTCCGCAACGTCATCCTGATCATGACGACCAATGCGGGCGCTTCGGAAATGGCCAAGGCTGCCATCGGCTTCGGTTCGTCCAAGCGCACCGGTGAAGACGAAGAGGCTCTGACCCGCCTGTTCACGCCGGAATTCCGCAACCGCCTCGACGCGATCATCCCGTTCGCGGCGCTGCCGACGGCCGTCATCCACAAGGTCGTACAGAAGTTCATCATGCAGCTGGAAGCTCAGCTCTCCGAACGCAACGTTACCTTCGACCTGCACGAGGATGCGATCGCCTGGCTGTCCGAAAAGGGTTACGATGAGAAGATGGGTGCCCGCCCGCTGTCCCGCGTGATCCAGGAAAACATCAAGAAGCCGCTGGCGAACGAAATCCTCTTCGGCAAGCTGAAGAAGGGCGGCGTCGTCAACGTCACCGTCGGTCCGAAGGAAGACGGCAAGCCCGGCCTCATTCTGGAAGCCATTCCGGAAACGGCGCCGATCAAGCCGAAGCCGGAGGCCGAGCTGGTTCACCCGGAAGCGGCTCACGAGGATGATGGCGAGCTGAAGACCAAGCCGGTCAAGAAGACGAAGGCCAAGACTGTGCCGCAGCCCGAGCCCGAAGTTCGCGACGCCCCCAAGAAGGGTTCGACGGTTCCGAAGGTTCCGCGCAAGAAGTAAGAGCTTCGAACAGAGACAACGAAAAAGGCCGCTGCAAAGCGGCCTTTTTTGTTTGCTCGGATGTGTCAGAGGCTCGTGTAGTCGATCTCGAGGAAGTCAGCGACCTCGGGTATCCAGCGGTCGCGCACGAAGGCAATATGCAGCGGGTGGACGTTATAGGCGTCGTAACCAGCTTGGTCGCCGAACTCCATCGAGAAGCCGAAGGTAAAATCGTTCTTCGGGCTCGTCTGGCGAAGCTGCTCGAAATTCCTGACGCTTGGGATCTGCTTGAGCGTCAGCGCCTCTTCTAGGAAAGCCTTCTCTTCGGCGGAGCCGGCGGCGTGCTTCAGGCGGAATGCAACAGTATGGCGGATCATGATTTCCTCCTAAATCGATGAAGTAATTTAGTATTTCGAAAAATAAGGCGGCGTTTCCGTTACGCGAGTTCCGCCTTGATCTTCTCCGCGTTGGCGGCGAGCACCGCGCCGTCCTCCATCTTGCCGGAATGCGGCTTGAGTGCCACGCCCTCATGCCGAGGGATGACATGGAAATGCAGGTGGAAAACAGTCTGACCTGCTGCCGGCTCGTTGAACTGGGCGATGAAGACACCGTCGGCGTCGAAGGCTTCTTTCACCGCATTGGCGACCTTCTGGACGACGGTGATTGTGTGAGAGAGCGAAGCCGGATCGGCGTCGAAGATGTTGCGGGAAGGTGCCTTCGGCAGGACCAGAACATGGCCCGGCGCCTGCGGCATCACATCCATGAAGACGACCGTCTTGTCGTCCTCATAGACGCGATGTGACGGGATCTCGCCGCGCAGGATCTTGGCGAAGATGTTGTTGTCGTCATAGGCGGCGCTGGTCATGGCGAAATCTCCTCATGCTTTCCTTGATCGCGTAGCGCGGCGGAGCCAAGCGCGTCAATCCTCCTGCAGCCGTTCGCCCTTGCGGAAGGGAGTGTGTTCGCTCAGCATCTCGTTCATGTACTCGACATCCTCCCGCTCACGCTCGAGGTAGTCGGCAACCGCACGGCGCAATCCCGCATGGGCGATATAATGGGCGGAATGCGTCGTCACCGGCAGGTAGCCGCGCGCAAGCTTATGTTCGCCCTGCGCGCCGGCCTCCACCTTCTTGAGACCCTTTTCCAGCGCGAAGTCGATTGCCTGATGGTAGCAGACCTCGAAATGCAGGTAGGGATGATCTTCGATGCAGCCCCAGTGCCGCCCGTAGAGCGTATCGCCGCCGACGAAATTGATGGCGCCTGCCACATAGCGGCCGTCGCGCTTCGCCATGACGAGCAGGATGTCGTCGGCCATGCGCTCGCCGATCAGCGAATAGAATTTGCGCGTCAGATAGGGGCGGCCCCATTTGCGGCCGCCGGTATCCATATAGAAGGCGAAGAACTGATCCCAGATTTTTTCGGTCAGGTCCCTTCCGGTCAGCCAGTCGATCGTGATGCCGTTCTCAACCGCCGTCCGACGCTCCTTGCGCAGTGCCTTGCGCTTGCGGGAGGCAAGTGTTTCCAGGAACTCATCGTGGTTGGCATAGCCTTCATTGATGAAATGAAACTGCTTGTCCGTGCGATGGAGATAGCCGTCGGTCTCGAAGACCGGCATCTCGTCCTCTGGCACGAAGGTGATATGGGCCGAGGAAATATCGAGACGGCGCACGACCTCCTTGAGGCTCTCCGCCATGGCATTCTGAACTGGTAGTCTTGTAAATCCTTCGGCCACGAGCAGGCGAGGGCCGGTCGCGGGCGTGAAAGGGATCGAGCATTGCAGCTTCGGGTAATAGCTGCCACCGGCCCGTTCGAAAGCGTCGGCCCAGCCGTGGTCGAAGACATATTCGCCCTGGCTGTGGTTCTTGAGATAGCCGGGCAGGGCGCCGACCAGTTCACCCTTGTCTGTTTCCAGAAGCATGTGATGGCCGAGCCAGCCGGTCTGTGCAGTGGCCGAGCCGGATTCTTCCAGCGACGAGAGAAAGGCATGCGAAACGAAGGGGTTATAGGCGATGATATCGCACGCCTTCGAGGCTCCCGAGAGCCTGGACCAGCGCTCTGGGGAAATCGCAGTGAATGATCGCTCGATGCGAATGGAAAGTTCGTCTGACGATTCGTCTGTCATGAAGCAAATGCGAAGCCGTTGGGAGGAGGGAGCGGGCTCCCTCCCAGTCTGCGCACGATCTTGTCGAAAAAGCGAGCGTCAAACCGCCGCGCGTGGATCGAAGCCCTCGAAAGTCATCTGGTCGGCGTGCTCAAAAGTCTGCTTGCGAGCCTCACTGTCGCGCACCGTCCAGGTGATGACCGGAATGCCCTTTTCGCGCTGAGCGGTGATGAACGGGTTCGGCAGGTCGGCATAATAATAGGAGATGAAATCGAGGCCGATCTCCATCGCCTTTTCATGCACGGCATATTCTTCCGCCGTGTTGCCGTTGGCCGTCAGGCCGAGCGGGTAGGGCGAATTCAGATCCTTGAGGTCCTTCAGCAGCCAATGGTCGAAGCTCATCAGCGCAACCTTGCCTTGGTAGCCCTCGAGCACTTCGAGAACGGCCTCGGCAAAGCCCTCGTCATCCGCCTCGCGGCCCTTGAGTTCGAGAACCAGCGGCACTTTGCCCTGCACGAGGTCGAGAAGCTGCTTCAGCGTCGGCACCTTGTCCTTGGTGCCCCCGACCGCAATCAGACCGAGCTCCTTGGACGTCCGTTCGCGCACGTCGCCTTTCAGGTTGCAGAGGCGTTCCAGATCTTCATCGTGGAAGACGACCGGCACTGCATCGGAGGCGTAATGCAGGTCGCATTCGATGGCAAAGCCCGCCTCGACGGCACGCGAGAAGGCCGACAGCGTATTTTCCCAGAAGACATTGTTGAGGTCATGATAGCCGCGGTGCGCAACCGGCAGCTCTTTGATCCATGCGGCATTCGTCATAATGCGATTTCCATGATAGCATCGATCTCGACTGCGGCATTGAGCGGCAGAGCAGCCATGCCGACGGCAGCGCGGGCATGTTTGCCGGCTTCGCCGAGCACGCCGGCGATCAGGTTCGATGCGCCGTTGATGACAAGGTGCTGCTCGACGAAATCAGGTGCAGAGGCAACGAAACCGTTGAGCTTGATGACGCGGCGGATGCGGCCGAGATCGCCGCCAAGCGCTGCCTTTGCCTGAGCGAGGATGTTGATGGCGCAAAGTTCTGCAGCACGCTGACCGGCGGCGACGTCGACAGTCTTGCCGAGGTGGCCGGAAACCGCAACCTTGCCGCCTTCGAGCGGCAGCTGGCCGGAAATGGTAAGAAGATTGCCGCTGATGACATAGGGAACATAGTTGGCGGCAGGTGCGGCAGCTTCGGGCAGGGTTATCCCCATTTCCGACAGGCGCGTGGCGATTTGATCGGACATTTTCGTCTCCGCTTTTGTTGTCAATTCTTCAAAAATTATGCATCAAGACTAGAATCTTTAATGTGACAGTTTCGAGCCTCGACTTGGCCGCCTCTATTTGGCCGAAACGGTTCTTATAACATCGCGGACGAGTCCAACAGGAGTTAATGAATGTTCCGATCGTCACTTGCCGCTCTTCTTCTCGCAAGCGTCTCCGCCAATGTTTCGGCGGCCGCGCCGGCGACGAGCGCTGCGATCGCGACCGGGCTTGTCGCTCACCGCGCCGTCTACGACCTGGAACTGAAGGATGCTTCGGAACGCTCAGGCATCTCCTCCATGTATGGCCGCATGGTCTATGAGTTCGACGGCAATTACTGCGAAGGCTTCACCACGAATTTCCGCTTCGTCACCCAGATCGACACCGGCGACAGCGTGCGTGTCAGCGACCAGCAGACCAAGACCTTCGAAAGCCTGAAGGACGGCAAGTTCACCTTCGATACGAAATCCTTCACAGACGACCAGCTCGACAAGGAGGTCAACGGCGCGGCCGAAGATAAACCTGAAGGCGTGAAGGTCGATCTTACACAGCCGGCCAGCCGTGAACTGCAGCTCGCCGAAAGCCGCTTCCCGACCGAGCACATGCTCGACGTCATCCAGAACGCCAAGGACGGCAAGCGCTTCTTCGAGGCTCGCGTTTTCGACGGCTCCGACGATGGCGACAAATCCCTTGTCACCACGACCATTGTCGGCAAGCAGGAAACCCCGGTTACGGATGAGGCCGATGCCGGCAATGCCGGCCAGTTCGCCAAGTCGTCCTTCTGGCCGGTGACGATCTCTTATTTCAACGAGAATGCCAAATCGGACACGCTGCCGGTCTACCGCATGTCGTTCAAGCTCTATGAGAACGGCATCACGCGCGACTTGACGATGGACTACGGTGATTTCGTCCTGACCGGCAAGCTCGCCAAGCTCGAGCTTCTCGACAAGAAGGCTGCGCCGGCCTGCCACTGAGGCGGCCTTCGCCTCAAGCTTAAGCGGCTGTACGAGGAAACGAAGCAGTCGATCGTGAAACTCGATGCCTATGTGCACGCGGGCAAGAATTTCGCCGAGCAATTCCGTTCGATTGAGCTGCCGAAACTGAAGAGCGTGGCTGACACCTCGGCCTCCAGCCCCGGCGGCGGTATGTTGGAAGCGCAGGCTTATCAGGACAGCGTGCAGGCGCTCGACCGGCTGGAAAAGCGGATCTTCTATTTGCAGCAGGCCCGCCAGCTCGGTATCCAGCAGCTTCCGCAGATCCGCATCGTCCAGGCCGGCGACGAAACATTGATCGAGAACTTGCAGGCGACATCGGTGCTGACAGTCCCCGCCTGGAAGCAGAAAATGGTGATCCTTCTCGGGCTCACTCAGCAGAAATCGGCCCTCGACCTGCAGAAGACGGTCACCGACGCCACCAATGACATGATCCGGCAAACCTCTGAAATGATGAAGGATCAGGCGATCGCCATCGAGCAGCAGTCGCAGCGCGGCATCGTTGACATGGAGACGCTTGCCAAGGCCAATCAGGATCTGATCGACACCGTGACCGGCGTGCTGCGCGTGCAGGAGGAGGGCCGCAAGAAGCGTACCCAGGCGGAGCGGCAGATGGAACAGCTGACGATCGACCTCAAGAAGGTAATGACCCAGGCGTGACCGGCAAAACCATGATCCGCTCATTCCTCTGCGCTCTGGCGCTATCTGGTCTCGCGGCTTTGGCAGGCTGCGATGCTTTCAGCATCGGCCCGGATTTCTCGATCGTTTCCGGCTCGGAAAACACCGTGCTGCAGCCGATCGTCGAGGAGTTCTGCAAGCAGAAGCATGCGACCTGCTCCTTCAAATACGAGGGCACGCTCGATATTGGTCTCGCGCTGCAGAGCGATCGGGGTGTCGAGCAGGATGCCGTCTGGCCGGCCTCCAGCGTCTGGGTCGACATGTTCGATACCAAGCGCAGGGTCAAGGACCTGACGTCTGTGGCGCAGACGCCCGTCATCCTTGGCGTGCGCAAGTCGAAGGCCGAACAGCTCGGCTGGATCGGCAAGGATGTCTTCATGAAAGATATCCTGGCAGCCGTGAACAGTGGCTCGCTGAAGTTCCTGATGACATCGGCCACGCAGTCGAATTCCGGCGCCCGCGCCTATCTCGCCATGCTCTCCAGTGCGCTCGGCAACAAGCCCGTGATCGAGCCTGGCGATCTCGATGACAAGACGGTTCAGGACACCGTTCGAAGTCTGCTTGCCGGTGTTGCACGCTCCTCCGGTTCCTCGGGCTGGCTTGCCGACCTCTATACGGATTCCGCCAGCAAGGGCACGATCTACGATGCCATGTGGAATTATGAGGCGGTCATCAAGGAGACCAACGACAAGCTTTCGGGCATGGGCAAGGAGCCGCTTTACGCCATCTATCCCGCCGATGGCGTGGCGATGGCGGATTCGCCGATCGGCTTTGTCGATCATGGCCGTGGTCCCGAGGTGCAGACCTTCTTCAAGGACCTGCTCGCTTATCTCCGCTCGTCCGATGTCCAGAAGAGGATCGCCGAAACTGGCCGCCGCCTCCCGCTCGGCAGCGTCACCGCCGAATCTGAGCCGAGCTGGAATTTCCATCCAGCCAAACTGGTGACCGCGATCCGCATGCCGGAGCCCGCTGTCATTCGCCAGGCGCTCACGCTCTATCAAGCGGCGCTGCGTAAACCGTCACTGACGGCGCTCTGCCTCGATTTCTCCGGCTCGATGCAGGGGGATGGCGAGAACAGTCTGCAGCAGGCGATGCGCTTTCTCTTCACGCCCGAAGAGGCAAGCAAGGGACTGGTGCAATGGTCGCCAGCCGATCGCATCTTCGTCATTCCTTTCGATGCAGATGTTCGCGATATCTTCTCGGCTTCGGGTGACGCGATGGAGCAGCAGGGGCTTCTCAACGCCGTTGCCGGCAAGCATGCCGGCGGCGGCACCAATATGTATGCCTGCGCCGAAAGGGCGCTCCAGCAGATGGCGAAAACCGCTGATCTGTCCAATTATCTGCCGGCGATCATCATCATGACCGACGGCCGATCCGATGACCAAAGTGCGGCCTTCATGAGGGATTGGAACGCGATGGAACCACGCGTGCCGATCTTCGGCATTACCTTCGGCGATGCGGACAACACCCAGCTCGACAATCTGGCTGCAGCGACATCGGCGCGTGTCTTCGACGGCCGTTCGGACCTTGCGGCAGCGTTCCGTACCGCTCGCGGCTATAATTAGGACCGGCATGCGCAACTGGCTCGGCAATGACGGTAACTGGATCGTGGCGGGAGTGGTGACGGCCATTCTCGTTCCCGTCCTCGCCTTCGCTGCCGGTATGCCGTTCTGGATCGCCGCCGTGATCGGCCTCTTCGTCTTCGCCGGCCTGGTTTTCCTGCTGGCACCACGGCGGCTTTTCGAGGGGCTCAATATCAATGCGATCGGCCGCGGTCGCGTTGCCTTCGCGAGAGAATTGCTGGAAGAGGCTGCGCCCGCCGCGCAAAGGCTGGAAACGGCAGCAGACGACATCACCGACAAGCAGACGGCAGTGCGCGTGCGCCATCTGGCGGAAATCGCCGCCGATGTCTTCCGCAAGGTGGAGGCCAAGCCGGAAAGCGCCAATGCCGTGCGCCGCTTCCTCAACTACTATCTGCCGCGCGCGGCCGAAGTCGCCGAAGGCTTTGCGGTGATCGAGGCGAAGCGCGCTCCTGACATCAAGCAATTGGAGGATGTACGCGCCGTGCTCGTCAAACTGGAGGACGCCTTCGTTCATTACGCCGACAGCGTTGTCGATGATGCGCTCGGCACGCTCGATACCGACCTGCGCCTCATCCAGGCATCGCTCAAAGAGGATCTCGGACGCTGATGGCTCTTTCCCGCCGCGCCTTTGGAGTTGGACTGCTTGCCACCGGTATTGCCGACACCGGCGGCTATTTCGCCGTCCGCGACAGGCCAGAACTGCAGGGCCTGCTGGGTACGCGCATAAAGCTGTTCGGCTTCATCGGCGGCGAGAAGGAGGCTTTCCTCGCCGACCCCGATGTCGTCGACGCTATCAACGGTTACGGCCTTTCGATAGACAGTCGCGTCGCCGGCTCGGTCGAAATGGTGCGCGAGCAGGCCTTACTCTCGCAGAACCCGCAATTTCTTTGGCCGTCATCGTCCATCATGGTGGATATCGCCCGTCAGAGCGGCGTGAAGATCCGCGATGACAGGGTCATGCTCAACACACCCGTCGTCGTCTACACGTGGCAGCCTGTCGTGGCTGATCAAATCGGGCCTCGTGACCGTAGCCGACGGTCATCACCAGCTCGACCTGAAGGCTTTGCTCGACGCCATCCTTGCCGGGACGGATTGGTCGAAACTCGGCGTCAATGCGCTTTATGGCCGGGCGCGTATTGTGTCCACCGATCCGAACCGATCGAATTCGGGCTTTATATTCTCTGGCCTCACGCTCAGCCTCTTCAGCGGCAATGTCGCAACATCGGACGATCTCGCCCGATATGGCGGCAAAGTGCAATCGATCTTCCGCAATATGGGTTTCAAGTCGCCGTCGTCAGGCAAGCTTTTCGATCAATATCTGGCGGGCGGCCTCGGCGGCGAACCGATGATCGTCGGTTACGAGAATCAGCTCGTCGAATGGGCGCTCGCCGATACCGACCGATGGAGCCGTATCCAGTCGGGGCCAGGCGCCAAGCCGGTCGTCCTCTATCCGCGCCCGACTGTCTATTCGGCCCACCCGCTGATCGTCGTCGATGAAACGGCCGAACGCCTGATCGAGGCGTTGACGAATGCCCGCCTGCAGGAGCTCGCCTGGACCAAACACGGCTTTCGCGGGCCGCTCGGCACGGCAACCGGCGATACCAAGGGGCCGATCGCCGGCCGGCTGCCGGCCGAGATCGATGCCGTGTTGCCGATCCCGGACGCTGGCGTGATGCTCTCGCTGCTGAACATGCTGGCAAGCTGAGCCAGCAACGCGTATATATTGTAGGCGCGGCTCATTCGTCCGTTCTCGTCAGATTTTTTGGCGCAAGCCTTGCTTTTGCAGGAAATCGAATGTAAGGCGACGCGCATTCCACACGTAAGGCATGGGATCGTCCGGGAGAAATCCGGCTTTTCCGCCCGGTGGCATCTTCGAAGAGGATGCTGTTCGCCTTGCGGAGGTTCAACCGGAAAAGGAGTAACAAGGCATG
>Ga0102588_1001292_pt1 | contig 19475 bp, 10 predicted proteins | sample AraplaMF_Col_mMS_FD_76854 | JGI IMG/M metagenome (GOLD analysis project Ga0102588, IMG submission 76854) | Arabidopsis root microbial communities from the University of North Carolina, USA - plate scrape MF_Col_mMS (SPADES assembly) (version 2) | ecosystem: Host-associated > Plants > Roots >...
CGGCGGCGGCGAGGGCGGGCTGGGATCGCGCTAGTCGCTGGCGGGGCGCGGCGGCGGCGGCGCGGCCGGCGCGGGATCGGCCAGCTCGACGATGTCCTGCCGCTGCGAGCGGGCGCAGGGCCGGTCCTGGAAGGTCACCCGTCCATCGGCGCCGGTGCATTTGTACACGGTGGCGGCGCCGGCGGCCGGGGCGGCCAGCGTCAGCAACAGCAGCAGGAAGAAGGAGCGCATCGGCAGGATTCTATGCGCGCGGATGCGGGGCCGACTCAGAACTCCGCCTCATGTTCCTCGGCGGCGAAGCCCAGGGTGATCGCGCCCTCGCCGACATTGACCATGCCGGTGATGCTCATCGGCGCCTCCATCAGCTCCACGCCGTGCTCCGCGCAGGCGGCGCGCAGGCCGGCGTAGCCGGGCAGGCGCTGCAGTTCGGCCAGGTCGCCGCCGTAGCTGACGCACATCACCGGCACCAGCAGCCCCGCGCGCACGCGCTGCACCGCGTAGCCGAACAGCGTCTCCGCGCCGTGCTCGAAGCCGCGCACCTTGCCCACCGGCCCGGTCTCGCCGCGGAAACAGCGCAGCAGCGGCTTGATGTCCAGCGCCGAGCCCAGCACCGCGCTGAACAGGCCCACGCTGCGGTCGCCCTTCTTCTTGGCGCGGGCGCGCAGGTAGTACAGGTCGCGCGGCAGCATGTAGCCGTAGGAATGGTTGGCGATATAGGTGACGCGCTCGCGGATCGCCGGTGGCGTCTCGCCGGCCTTGACCAGGCGGGCGGCCTCGACGATGGCCGGCGCGGTGCCGGCGAACAGGTTGCGGGTGTCGATCACGCGCATCAGGAACTGGCCGGAGAGGCCGCCCTTCTCGCGCGCCTCGCGGTAGTGCTTGAGCACCGCGAAGCTGGCCTTGTTGACGTGGTCGTTGATCGGGCTGCGCGTGGCGGTAACGGTGAGGCAGAACACGCAGTCCTGCTCCAGCACCAGCTTCTCCAGGAACAGCTTCTGCACTTCCTCGACGGAGCAGGGCTCGGTCTCGGCCGAATGGCCGCGGTCGCCCAGCTTGCGGTCGATGAAGCGGCGGACCTCTTCCGTGCCGCGGTCGTCCAGGAAGGTCTCGCTGTCGACCCGTACGGTGATCGGCATCACCGTGACGCGGTTTGCCTCCAGGAAACCCTGCGGAATATCGCAGGACGCATCGATGGCCAGGCCCATGCGCATCTCGTCACCCCCCAAGAGCCTGTTTATGACCTTCCCGTAGCCCGCGCCGATCCCGGCCCTTCGGGTTGCCGTTGAATGGCCACCAGGCGGTAGCGCGCGGCTTGCCCTGGCAGCCAGCCAGGCCTGCGCCACGCACTACCACCTGGCGGCCATTCAACAACAACGCGGGCCACGGGAAGGTCATAAACAGGCTCTCGGCTGGACTGCGGCGGCAACATACCATGGCCCGCCGCGCCACTGACGACCCCATCACAGAATCGACAGGCCGGCGTCAGTCATGCGGCAGTGCGCCATACAGCTGATCGGCAGGCGCTTGCCGCTAGAATGGTTGGAATCATTCGGCCATTCGCCGGCGTGGCGTCGCCGGTAACGCGGCGCGGGAGGCTCCCGCGCGCATCGACCTCGAAGGGTCCCATGAAAGACAAACAGGAAATCGTCTCCAACTGGCTGCCGCGCTACACCGGCACGTCGCTGGAGCAGTTCGGCGACTACGTGCTGCTCACCAATTTCGGCCACTACGTGGACCTGTTCGCGCAGTGGCATGGCGTGGAAGTGCAGGGACGCGACCGTCCCATGCCCAACGCCACCGCCGACGGCATCACCCTGATCAACTTCGGCATGGGCAGCCCCAATGCCGCCACCGTGATGGACCTGCTCAGCGCGATCTCGCCCAAGGCGGCGCTGTTCCTGGGCAAGTGCGGCGGCCTGAAGAAGAAGAACGCGATCGGCGACCTGGTGCTGCCGATCGCCGCGATCCGTGGCGAAGGCACCTCCAACGACTACCTGCCGCCGGAAGTACCGGCACTGCCGGCGTTCCAGCTGCAGCGTGGCGTGTCCACCATGATCCGCGACCTCGGCTACGACTACTGGACCGGCACGGTGTACACCACCAACCGCCGCGTGTGGGAGCACGACGAGCACTTCAAGGACTACCTGCGCCGCACGCGTTGCATGGCGGTGGACATGGAGACCGCGACCATCTTCGCCGCGGGCTTCCACAACGAGATCCCCTGCGGCGCGCTGCTGCTGGTGTCGGACCAGCCGATGATCCCGGAAGGGGTGAAGACCGAAGCCAGCGACCGCAGCGTGACGGCGCAGTTCGTGGAGCGCCACATCCGCATCGGCATCGAGGCGCTGAAGCTGGTGCGCCGCAACGGGCGCAGCGTGAAGCATCTGCGCTTTGAGGAAAACGTCGAGTGAGGTGCCGGCCGGTGCGCCACGCGCCGGCCGCTGTCCTGAAGGCACATAAAAAAGAAGGGCCGCAGCGCGGCCCTAGTGGGGAGATCCAACATTATCGGCATGCGGCATCGTCCTGATGCCCGCATGCGCTTTGTGATGAGTCCATGCCGTCGTGGCTCCGCCGCACCAATGGGGGGGGGGGGGCGGGGGGGGGGGGGGGGTTTTTGTGGTTTGTGTGGTGTTCCCTGGTCGAACGGTGGAGTGGTGGCCGGCTGGGTGATAAATGGCGGCGATCAAATGCCGGACTTGTATTTTTATGCAATGGCAGTGCCGCACTGTCAAGCGCGATTAATTGACGCAAGTTAATGCCTGGCGGCTGGCCGCGTATTTATTGGCGCATGGCGAAATATATTCTGTAAACAAAGGTTGCGTTTTGTTTTGTTGATGCAGTCGCAATGGATAATCGGAGCGCAAATATACCGGTGCGACCCGCGCCATTTGCGTGTTTTGCCGGGGCTGGCGGGGCATCGCTTTTATTTGCCGCAACGGCCTCGATCTTGCGCTTCATTCGCAAGCCCGTGGCGCGCTTTCGCAGGAACAAAGTTAATGCGACGCGGCGTAATTTCCCGGCGTTAAGCGCGCAATAAATCATTGTTGACTCGCCGTTATTCGCCCGATTAGGGTGGCGCCGGATCGCGTTGCCAGAGTTCGGTTTCGGCGTTATTGCAAAAGCGCCGCTGCGATCGTTGGACGCAAAGGACTCAAGACATCCGGTGTTGATCGAAGCGCCATGGCCGACGGTTATGGCGAGTGGGGCGTTTTTCTCTGAATTAACTCATTGGCTGTTTTTTCTCTGCTCGGGGGAGTATCGAATGACCCATCCATTCCATCGGCCGCATGACGGCCACGTATCCATTCGCCGCACCGCGCTGGCGCTCGCCATCGCGGCGGGCTGTGCCCTCGCGGGGCAGGTCTACGCGCAGGCTTCCACCGGCGCGATCTTCGGCACCGCCCCGGCGGCGCCGGGCGAGACGGTGCTGATCCAGAGCGACAGCGGCGTTACCCGCGAGGTGCCGGTCGACGCCAGCGGCCGCTATTCGGCCGCCAGCCTGCCGCTGGGCAGCTACAAGGTCAGCCTCAAGAAGGACGGCGCCGTGGTCGAGTCCCGCGAGAACGTGGGCCTCACCGTCGGCGCCGGCACCCAGGTGGTGTTCGCCGGCGCCTCCGCGGCGAATGCGACCAACCTCGGCAGCGTCACCGTGGTGGGCAATGCCCTGCCGGCGATCGACGTGAGCCAGGTCGACTCGCGCACGGTGATCAACAGCGAACAGCTGGCCAAGCTGCCGATCGCGCGCAGCGCGGAATCGGTGGCGATCCTGGCGCCGGGCGTCAACACCGGCAGCAGCTACTTCACCAGCCCGACCGGCCAGGTGCTGGTCTCGTTCGGCGGTTCGTCGGTGGCGGAGAACGCGTATTACATCAACGGTTTCAACACCAGCGATCCGCTGCATAACTTCGGCGGCCTGACCCTGCCCTATGGCGCGATCGACCAGGAGCAGGTCATGACCGGCGGCTACGGCGCCGCTTATGGCCGTTCCGACGGCGGCGTAATCAACCAGGTCGGCAAGCGCGGCACCAACGAATGGCACTTCGGTGCGCAGGTGGTGTGGCAGCCGAAGTTCGCCGAGTCCGATCCGGACAATGCGATGTACCCGACCGGCCCGGCCTTCCTGTCCGGCCCCAATGGCCGGCAGGGGCAGATGTTCTGGACGCGGCAGGACAACAAGTCCTGGGAGCATGTCGAGGACGCCTATTTCGGCGGCCCGCTGATCAAGGACAAGCTGTACATCTTCGGCGCGGTGGAAGCCGATCACATCGACAGCGGCGTCAACGTCTCCGACCGCATCACCAACACCGAGCAGACCTATTCGTACTCGCGGCCGAAGTGGTACGGCAAGATCGACTGGAACATCACCGACAGCAACATCCTCGAGCTGACCGGCGCCTCCAACAAGAGCACGTACTCCGGCAACACCTACGCCTACGCGTACACCCCTGACAGCGCGAAGGGCACGCGCGGCGACTACCTCGGGCCGGCGACCTACACCAAGGACGGCGCCGACATGTGGGTGGCCAAGTACACCGGCTACATCACCGACAGCCTCACAGTGGAAGCGCTGTACGGCAAGATGACGCAGACCGACTACAGCAATGCCGAAGGCGGCGACGCGGCGTACATCACCAACTCCAGCTTCCAGAATCCCGCGCTGCTGCCGGCCGGTTCCAGCGGCATCAACGGCACGCAGATCAACCAGACCGTCGACGATCCGCGCTCGCACGACAAGACCTCGAACCTGCGCCTGGACGTCAACTACAAGATCGGCAGCCACTCGATCACCGCGGGCATCGACAACCTCAGCGTCAACGCGATCGACATCGGCACCACGCCCTCGGGCCCGGGCTATTACTGGGTCTATGGCCAGGGCGACCCGAACACGCCGATCAGTACCCTGCCGGGCGAAGGAGTGGGCGCACCGGGCGGAGCCGGCTACTATGTGGCGCAGACGATCTACTCCAACTCGGCCAGCGCACGCGTCAAGCAGCATGCGCAGTTCATCGAGGACGCCTGGCAGATCAACGACCGCATCCTGCTGAACATCGGCATTCGCAACGACCAGTTCACCAACTACAACCCCGACGGCGTGCCCTACCTGCGCCTGACCCGGCCGCAGTGGGCGCCGCGCCTGGGCGCCAGCTGGGATGTGTTCGGCGATTCCAGCCTGAAGATCTACGGCAACGCCGGCCGCTACTACCTCGACGAGCCCGCCAACGTGGCGATCCGCGGCGCGGCAGGAAGCACCTTCACCTCGCAGTACTTCACCTACAGCGGCATCGATCCGGTCACCGGCGCGCCGACCGGCCTGGTGCAGATTCCGCAGGACCGCTATCCGGGCGTGTCGGCCAACAACGAGTTCGGCATTCCGCCCGACCCGAAGACGGTGACCAGCCGCAACGCCAAGGCCGAATACCAGGACGAGTACATCGCCGGCTTCGACAAGACGCTCGATGCGTTCGGCCAGAAGTGGGTGTACGGCGCGAAGGGCACCTACCGCGTGCTGCGCAACGACCTGGACGACGTCTGCGACGACAACACCATCCAGGCCTACGCCGTGCAGCAGGGGCTGGACCCGGTGGCGGCGCTGGGCTCGACCGGCTGCTACATCATGAATCCCGGTAAGAGCGCGCAGATCAACGTCTCCAACGGCGCCGGCGGCTACAGCATCCTCAACATCCCCTGGTCGGCCTGGGGCATGCCGGACCTGAAGCGCAAGTACGTGGCGTTGAACACCTACCTGGAGCATCCGTTCGACGGCAAGTGGTACGGCCGCATCGACTATGTGTGGTCGCACAACTTCGGCAATACCGAAGGCTCGGTGCGTTCGGATATCGGCCAGACCGACGTCTCGCAGACCGAGGACTGGGACAACGCCGGCGTGATGACCAACTCCAACGGCTCGCTGGCCAACGATCGCCGGCACCAGCTGAAAATGGTCGGCTACTACCAGGTGACGCCGGAGTGGATGATCGGCGGCAACGTGCAGATCCTGTCGGGCACGCCGAAGACCTGCCTGAGCTACTTCGGTCCGGATCAGACCGATCCGTTCGGCTACGGCGTGGCTTATCACTTCTGCGGACCGGACGGCACGCCGGCGCCTTACGGCTCCACCGGCCGCACGCCGTGGCAGGAGATCGTGAGCTTGAACGGCGAGTACCGCCCGGAATGGGCCGGCAAGAAGCTGGCGTTTGACGTGATGGTCTACAACATCTTCGACAAGCAGGTGGTCACGCAGTATCGCCAGGGTTCGGTGTCCGGTCCCGGCACGCCGAGCGTGAACTGGCAGACGCCGTTGTCGTATACGACGCCGCGGTATGTGCGGTTCTCGGTGAGTTACGACTTCTGACGCGAGCGTAGAAAGCTGGCCGTTGTTGATGAAGAAGCCCTCGCCTATGGCGGGGGCTTTTTCTTGAGCGCCTCTCCCTTGCCGTCATCCCGGCGCAGGCCGGGATCCAGTGAGGAGGACGACGGATTTTCGCGATAGAACTTATGTGGATTCTGGCGAAAATCGAGCGATGTCGTTACTGGATCCCGGCCTACGCCGGGATGACGGCTGATTTCGCGAGGTAGGTTGGGGTGAGCCGAAGGCGAACCCCAACATCGGTGCATCTGATGTGCATCGCGGCGTTGGGCTTCGCCTTCGGCTCACCCCAACCTACGCCCGACAAACTTTTTCGGGCAATTACTACAGACAACCGCCGGTTGCCTTTGCTAGCGTGGTTCTCGTTATCCGCGGTGTGTTTCTGCGCCTTGCGGACAACCATGGCAGCAATGCTATGAAAGCGCGGGCCGCAGGAGTTCAGACCTCCTACGACCCGCTGACCATCACCAACTTAGGAGAGTTGATCATGGCTAAGCCAGATCATACGGGACTTCCGCGCTCGCCGATCCCCTCGGCGACACACCCACCGACCATCCGGGCCGTCCGACGATTACGCGGACACGGTTGAAGAACCTCGGACTAAGAGTTTTCTCCGCCAGTTTTCCGAGCCGTCCTACCCGGCACGTAGCTCTGCGCGACCACGAAAACTACTGACTCCGTATCCACTTCCTCAATCAAGCCGCCCGGCGCTCACCCTTTGAGCTTCCGGTGAACCCTCGAATCCGTGTGATCGCGGCATGCCGTGCTGTCTGCGGCATGCCGTTTACGGAGCGAGGCTGCGGCACAGCATGGAGTTGCTCATGAACAACGTCTTCGGCGAACCCTGGATCATCCGCCACACCAGTTATTTCTCCGACCCCGCTGCGGGCCCGGACGAACTCCTAAACGACGCCACCGAGTGGCTGCACTACGCCTACAACTCGCTAAAGTTGCTCGCTGAGCTGGCGGACGAGCGCGGCAGCATCGATGCCCATCGCCTGCCGATCATGCTCGACGGCATCGCCGCCTTCGTCGAGATGGGCACCCGTTGCGCGACGCAGGCGCATCTACGCATGCAATGGCAACAACAACCGGCGTAAACAACTGTCGTAGGTTGGGGTAAGCCGCAGGCGCACCCCAACGTTGCGGTGCGCATCGATGCGCCCACGTTGGGGTTCGCTGCGCTCACCCCAACCTACGCCGGCGCTTTGCTCGTCATCCCGGCGCGGGCGGGCATCCAGGCAAGGGGCACGAATGCTTGCGGGCCCATGGGGAAGATGGGAAGTTAGAAAACTTGGAGAACTCGGCATGCGTGCCATTGCTTCTGGGTATAAAGACGTCATTGGGGGCGTTGTGACGAAGACAGGGAAGTACATATCAACCGCCGGTCCGTCCTGGCTGCGCAACGAGATGGGACTCCGTTTCCTGCAAGGTGTTGTGGGATTGCTGTTCCTGCTGGCTGTGGGAGCGTTGCAGGCCACGCCTGCCTGCGGCGCCGCATCCGCCGCGGCCTACCAGAAGGCCAGGATCGGGCCCAATCCCGGATGGGACGTCTGGGAGCTCAAGTCATGCGCCAAGCGGTCCGATGGGGCCATCTGGTTCTGGCAATGTGTTTTCCGCTACGGAAACTCACCGGATTCAACATGGATGGGTACCGGAGGGCTTCAGTACATCTGGTGCCCCGATGGGGCGACGCCGCCGAACTATCTGCCAGGTCCTAATCTGGGCCCGACCTGCCATTGCGCCGGCGATCCGATCAACCTGGCGACGGGCAATGAATTCCGTCGCGAAGAGGATTATGGCTTCGGACTGCTGACGGTCGAGCGCTACTACAACAGCGACGACTATGTAGCGCCGGCCAACCTGGGCGCACATTGGCGCCACTCCTACGATCGAAAGGTGGTTTACTCCGGGGGCTCGAGCCCGAGCGCCACGCTGTATCAGGCCGATGGCCGCCAGCTCATCTTCATGCAGGTCGGCACTGCCTGGGTGCCGGATCTGGATATCTCCGACACCTTGCAGGCCAGCACGGATGCCTCGGGCGCCATCACCGGCTGGGTGCATTTCGATGCAGGGAAAAAGATCTTCGAGACGTTTTCCGCGCAGGGAGCGTTGATCTCGTATCGCGACTACGCCAACCAGGTGGTGACGCTGCAATACAGCGATGCCTCGACGCCGGCGTCCATCGCCCCCGCGGCGGGCCTGCTGATTGGCGTGACCGATCCGGGCGGGCGCACCCTGTCACTCAGCTACGACGCGCAGTCCCGCGTCACCGCGATCGCCACGCCCGATGGGCAGGCGATCCATTATGGCTATGACACGGCGAGCAACTTGAGCCAGGTGACCTGGCCGAGCGGCGAGACGCGAACGTATCTGTATGGAGAGGCGGGGTTGGTGGCCTCGCCGCTTCCGTATGCCTTGACCGGCATCGTCGATGAGTCCGGCAGGCGCCTGGCCACGATCACCTATGACAGCTCCGGCAGGGCAACCTCGTCCAAGCTGGGTGACGGCGCCGAATACACGCAGGTCACTTACGCCACGGGGGCGGCGGGCGACTCGGCGGCGGTCACCTATGCCAACGGCGTGACGTCTACCTTTGGATTTGCTGCGCCGTATGGCACGGCCTCCATCCAATCCATGGATGCCCCCTGCGGGGCCGCCTGCGACCAGTCGTCGGCGTCGCGCAGCCTGGACGCCCGGGGCCACTTGTCCAGCACGAAGGACTTCAACGGGCATCTCACCCAGTACAGCTATGACGCCAACGGTCTCTTGACCAGTCGCGTGGATGCCTCGGGCGAAAGCGGCCAGCGCACCACCGTCACCGCCTGGGATTCGACGTTCCGCGTGCCGCTGCAACGCACGGTCGCGGACGCCAACGGCGCGGTGGTGGAGAAGAAGGCCTGGACCTATAACGACCGTGGGCAGTTGAGGGCGGCGTGCGAGGTCGATCCGGCCTTGGCGGGCGGTTACACCTGTGCTGCTACAGGATCCGTACCTGTTGGCGTGCGCCGCTGGACGTATGCCTACTGCGATGCCGTAGATGGCACGCAGTGTCCGCGGGTGGGGTTGTTGTTGAGTGTGACTGGTCCGCGGACCGATCTGGCCAGCACGACGCATTACAGCTATTACCTGAGCGCCGATGAGTCCGGCTGCGGTACGGCCGGTGGTGCTTGCCATCGCGCCGGCGATCTCTATCAAATCATTGATGCTTTGGGCCATATCAGCACGATGGTGGCCTACGACAAGAACGGCCGTGTGGTTCGGGTCCGCGATGCCAACGGCGTCGTGACCGATTCGACCTACCACGCGCGCGGTTGGCTGCTGACCCGTACCGTTAGGGCCAATGCCGACGGCACGCCTTCTTCAAACGACGCCACCACCCAATTCGGCTATACGCCGTATGGTGCTGTCGCCTCAGTGACGGACCCGGACGGCGTGCAGGTCACCTACACCTACGATGCCGCCCATCGCCTCACCGACATCACCGACGCCCTGGGCAACCGCATCCACTACACGCTGGACGGCGCTGGCAACAAGACCAAAGAAGAAACCTTCGACGCCAGCAATACCCTGCGCCGTTCGCTGGCCCGCAGCTACAACACCCTGGGGCAGTTGACCGGCATCAAGGACGGCCTCAACCGCACGGTGTTTGATGCCAGCTTCACCGACAGCTACGACGGCAACGGCAACCTGGTGCGCAGTGCGGACGCGCTGGGCGTCCAGCGCAAGCAGGGCTACGACGCCCTCGATCGCCTAGTCAGCACCCTCGACAACTACAACGGGACCGATACCGCCACGCAGAACACGCAAAGTGTGTTCGCCTATGGCCCACGCGATGAGCTGCAGGGCGTGAGCGACCCGGATGGTCTTAACACGACCTACGACTACGACGGCTTGGGTAATGCCACGGCGGTGCACAGCCCCGACACGGGGACGTCCAGCTTCGTCTATGACGCCGCCGGCAACCGTATCCAAGCCACGGATGCCAGGACCATCGTCAGCCACAGCACCTACGACGCATTAAATCGCCTCACCGCCACCACCTACCCGACCAGCGCCGAGAACATCAGCTACCGCTACGACGAGGCGGACAGCGTCACCGGCTGCGTAGGCTCCTATCCGGTCGGTCGCCTGACCAGCGTCGTGGAAACCGCCGTCACGACGGTCTATTGCTACGACGCTCGCGGCAACGTGGTGACGAAGCGCCAGACCCAGGGCACGAACGTCGACACGGTCAGCTACACCTACACCCTGGCCGATCGCCTGGCGAGCATCGGTGCGCCGGATGGCACGGCTACGCAGTACGGAAGGGATGGGGCGGGCCGCATCAATACCGTCACTGTGCTGACGCCCGGTGCCAGCGGGGCCGGTGCCGGCAACGTCGTCACCAACGTCAGCTACCTGCCATTCGGCCCGATCCTCAGCTACACGCTGGGCAATGGCCAGACCATCACGCGCACCTACGATGCCAACTACGCCGTGACGGACGTCGTCAGCCCGGCGCTGAACCTGCACTTCGCCCGCGACGCGATGGGCAACATCACGGCGCTGGGTAATGCGTCGGGAGCCAATCCGGCGATCGAAACCTATAGCTATGACCCGCTGTATCGCCTCACCGGCCTCAAGGATGCCCAAGGCCAAGCCATTGAGGCCTACACCTACAACAAGACAGGCGACCGTCTCAGCAAGGCGAGCAATGGCCTGGCGACCGGCACGTATGGCTATCAGGCGGGTACGCACTGGTTGACCAGTATCGGCAGCAGTGCACGGACCTATGACGCCAACGGCAACACCACGGGTAGCTCAACCGGTGGCGACACCTTTGGTTACGGCTATAACGATCGCAATCGCATGGCGGTGGTACAACGAAACGGACAGACCGTTGCCAACTACACCTACAACGCGATGGGGCAGCGCGTGGCCAAGGTGGCCACGGCCAATCAGCGCTTCGCCTACGACGAAGGAAGTCAGCTCATCGGCGAGTACGGTACGACTAGCCGCAGCTATGTCTGGCTAGACAGCTTGCCCGTGGCGATGGTGGATACGACCGGCACCACTAGCACTGTGAGTTACGTCCATGCGGACGATCTGGGCACGCCGCGCGCGGTGACGGATGGCACGGGATCGACTGTGTGGGAGTGGCGTTATCAGAGCAATCCCTTTGGTGAGCTGGTAGCTTCGGGAGCCTTGACCTTTAATCCACGCTTCCCGGGTCAGTACTATGACGGAGAATCCAATCTGTCTCATAACATCAATCGGGACTATGAGGCTGCAACGGATCGGTATGTGCAGAGCGACCCAGTTGGATTGGATGGTGGTTTAAGCACGTATGCGTATGTTGGTTCAAATCCTTTTCTCGCAACGGACCCACTGGGAACACAAGGCGTTCCGATACTGATACCGGTGCCAGTGCAGCGAACGCAATCTTGGCCTCTAATACCGGATTTACCGAAGCCAACCAATAATATAACTAACAAATATGATCCGTTGGTCACGGCGTGCGCATTAAATGGCCCGGCGTGTCTCCCAAATACAATTGAGGCGATGACTGCGCGTGGCAACGTTGCAGACACTCAAATAGTTGGTGACTACGGTCGGGAATATAGTGAATCTAAGGCTAGGGGTTGCCCTCCACCCGATCGCTGCAAATGGTTGGAGGAAAATGCTGGTCAATACCGTCCGGATCAGGTTAAAAAAACGCAGAAAGCGTGGGGGTGTAGAGGGTCGCGATCCGGAAAAGGTGGAAAATCAAAGTGAGGTAAATCATTATGATCAGCGAATTCGATGCTTCGAGTTCTACATTACATCTGTTGGTTTGGCAGGCACTGCGGACCTACACCATCGATGCGCTCCTAGCTCTGTTGGAAGACAAGGATCCCATCGTCAGGACGGCTGTGGCGCGCGAGCTGCAAACGAGAGGTGGCGTTAAGGTATTCGAAATTGCGCTCGCGCGCTGTGATGATCCCGGCGCAGATGCTAGGGAGAATGGGGCATTCATCTTGGGGCAGCTGGGCACACCCGACTTCCCATTTCGCTCCCAGTCCATACCTCGTTTGGTCGATTTGGCCATCTCGGATCTGTCTTCCGAAGTGCGCGCTGCGGCTGTTGCCGCGCTCGGCCACCTGCGCGCGGTCGAAGCAAAGGATGCTTTGTTTAAGGCGGCCCATGATATTAGTGCAGATGTGCGAGCCATGGCTGCGGTATCGATTGGTGGGTTAGGGGCGACAACAGACGTCTTGCAAGTATTGGACGAGCTTATTCATGACGAAGTTAATGAAGTTCGGGAGTGGGCTGAACTCGGTCTCGATATTGCGACGGGATCCGAACAACCTGCTGTATAGGAGGGGATCGTTCGATGAGGGCTCAGCTCCTCTCATTCGGATCCGGGGATAAAAGGGGCGAGGCGTTAAATGCTCTCTATTTGTGGCGGCGCTAGCTTGTGCGCCTTAACTGCTCTCGCTCCCTTACTGCAGACATGGCCAGAGCAATGGATCGCGGTATGGCTATGAAAGGAACGAGTGCAAGATCCTTCAGGATGCTGGCTGTTTGTCTACTCGCCGCAGTTGTCGCGTGGGTTCTGGCGTCGATATTTGGCTATGGCATGACCTTTAATCGGACGGAGCTTGATGGGCTCAAGAAGGGGATGTCCCGTGCGGACACCATGGCTGAGTTGAAAAGGATCGGGGTCGTCGAATTAGAGGCGATACCTGACAATGAGTCGAGCGCATTAAGCGATGAGAAGGCTCGTGGTGGATTTTGGGTCAGGCTAGACGTGAAAGATTACGCATCAAAGATATATCAGCACGATACTTGGCGTTATCAGATTCCACATTCGTACTCGAATGTGGACATCACGTTTGGGCGAGATGGACTGGTTTTGATTAAGTATCGCTGGCGCCCCTTCGAGGGGTGATATGTAAAGCGATAAAGGGTCGGAGGGGGTTAAGGCGAGACGCGCGACAGCGGCGGCATGGGGTTCGCCTAAGGCTTGCCAACCCGCGCGCTAACTGTGCTGAGCGACTATTGAGGCCGGGCTAGCTATTGGCGTCGATCCTGGCCAATTCATGCTCCAGCCCCGTATTGTATGCCGTGTAACATCAGGCAGCTGGTCGAGAGAAGATTGCTACATGAATCTCGCTGAGTTCACTAAGTATCTATTTGAGCGCCCGACTGATGGCCTTGAATGGTATTTCCGCGATGAGCATGAAGATCCGTCTGTCGCGAAGGAGCTGCTTGTCGAATTGGTGGCGGGCGTATTCATGCAGGCTGCCAGCATTGGCAGTCAATTTAGTGAGAGGCAGGTATGCATGGGGCTGCGCTACTTGGTGAATCCAAGTAGCGGTCCGATCGCATACCGATATTTGGACGCGTCGATCGATTTTGAGGTCCGCAAGTGGGCGATTGCTAGTATGCGATTTGTGTTTTCCGACTTGTTTGCGCAGAAGTTGGAAGGGAATGGCGCCTATCGAGAGCATGGTGGCCTGCCGCTGAGCTACGGAGAGACGTGCTACATGTGGTGGGATATGTTTCCCAGGCATGGCATCCCTAGGCGCGCAGATATGGAGGACGTCGACTCTGTTATTTGCCAGACGATCGGCTCCGTTCTGGAGGTTGACGTTCTGGCTTGTCAGGAGTCCGCCTTGCATGGCCTTGGACACTGGTTTTCATCTCGGCCCGACGAGGTCGAGACGGCCGTGAAGTCGTTTTTGCCTCGAGCGCCGTTTGCTCTTCAGCAATACGCCTTCGAGGCAATGCAAGGTCTGGTGCAGTGAGTTCGCTTCTCGGTCATCTACGGTTTTGATTCACTAACTTCGGAGCTGATGCAGCGGTTAGCGCGCCTTGGCGTTTCTCTGTTATTCGATATCTATCCGTTCGAAGAGACTAAAAGGGGCCGGAGGCGTTAGATGTCCCTCGTCCCCGTCATCATTCATCGAGATGGACTCCCGCTGCGTCACGAAGGCGCGTCTACGCATGCAGTGCCAACGCCAGCCGGCGTAAACAACCGGCGTAGGTTGGGGTAAGCCGCAGGCGCACCCCAACGTTGCGGTGCGTATCGATGTGCCGATGTTGGGGTTCGCTGCGCTCACCCCAACCTACGCCGGCTCTTTTGCTCGTCATTCCGGCGCAGGCCGGAATCCAGTAACGACACCGCTCGAAGGTCGCGAGTAGCCAAACTGACGCTATCGCGAAAATCCAGGGTTTGCGCTACTGGATTCCGGCCTGCGCCGGAATGACGAGCAATGGGCTTGGCGCTCCACAGACAATGCACGGACATCGTCACCCGCAGCAACGCAGCATCGATTAAAAAAGAGCCGCCTCTCGGCGGCCCATATGGGGAGATACCAGCTGTTCTTGGCGCGGGAACCTCCATCCAAAGGTTCCCGCGCACTTTGTGATGACTTAAGTGCTCACAGCGAGAAGTCGTAACGCGCGCCGAGGCGGACGTAGCGCGGGTCCTGGAACGAGCGCGGGCGGAAGCAGTTGATGGTGGTGTTGCCCGAGGGGTCTTCGCAGGTCTCGTTGAGCTGGGTGATGCGCTGCTTGCCGAGCAGGTTGAACACGTCGGCCGACAGGGTCAGCTTGTGGTCCAGGAAGGCCGGCTGCCAAGCAGCGCTGAGGTTGATGGTGTAGGTCCACGGCGTGCGGCCGTACGAACCGCGCGGAGCGGGCTTGCCGTTGCACCAGAAGTACGCCGCCTGGTAGCCCACCGGGTCGCCGCCCGCGGATTCCGGACGGGCGCCGATGCAGCTGATCGGCGTGCCGGAGGCGATGCGGGTGACAGTGGAGAGGCGCCATTCCGGCGTCGGCTGGTACACGCCCAGGATGCGCAGCTGGTGCGTCTGGTCGTTGGCCAGCGGGCCGTTGGTGTTCTCCATCAGTTCCGGCGCATCCCAGCTCTCGGTGGTCGACACGTCCGCCTGCACGATGTCGGAGTCGAGCTGGCCTTCGGAGTTGCCGTAGCTGCGCGAGAAGGTGTACTCGACCTTGGCGTACCACTTGTCGCTGAACTGGTGCTCGGCATACAGGTCGAGCATGTAGTAGCGGCGCTTGGCCTTCGGCTCGCCGATCTCCTTGGCGGTCAGCGGCACTTCGAAGTACTGGCCGGCGGCGGGCGACAGGATGAAGGTGTTGGCGTTGCCCGGGTTGTACAGCCAGCACTGCGTGCTGTTGGCGATACCGGCGGCGACCGCGGCGCTCATGCCGTGCGCGTCGCCCCAGGCCTGGATCGGACGGCTGTCGCAGTCGTCGTCGATCAGGTTGCGCAGCACGCGGAACATGGCCTTCGCGCCGACCGTCCAGTTATTCGCCAGCTGCTTGTCGAAGCCGAGGATGTACTCGTCCTGGTAGTAGGTCTTCAGGTCCTTTACCGACACCGTCCTGGCATCCGGCGGGGTGCCGTTGGCGCCGTTGTTGTAGAAGGTCTGCGACCACGGCGCGCCCACGCTCAGGCCCTGCGGCACGCCGGTGACCGGGTCGATGCTGGTGAACGAGTAGTAGGTGGACGGGAAGGTGGAGGGACCTGCGCCGCGCACGGCCACGCTGGTGGGCAGGCCGAGGTGGTAGCGGCCGGCGTTGCCGTAGACCTTCAGCGAGCTGTCGCCGTACACGTCCCAGGCGAAGCCCAGGCGCGGGTCGAGCTGGTTGCGCTCCTTGGCATAGGCGGCGCCGACGCCGTTGTAGTTGGTGAACTGCTCGTTGCGCAGGCCCAGGTAGATGTTCCAGCGGTCGGTCAGCTGCCAGTGGTCTTCGATGAACTCCGAGCGCTGCGCGGTGCGCGCCGAGGTGCCGGTGCTCAGGCCGGTGGATTCGGCGTAGTAGCCGTTGGCGAACGAGGCCGGGTTGTACAGGGCCGGATCCAGGCCGAGGTTGGTCAGGCGCTGGGTGATCGCCTGGCCGCTGCCGAGGTCGAAGTAGCGCCAGCCGGTGCCGGTCACCGGCGCGCTGCCCCAGGTGGCGCGCAGGATGTAGTTGTCCATGCCGCCGCGGAAGTCATGGCTGCCCAGGCGGTACTCGATGTTGAAGCTCCAGCCGTTGGTGCGGTCCTGCGAGCCGGGGCGCAAGGTGGTGGTGGCGCCGAACTGGCAGCTGGGCGCCGGGTTGGTCGCGGCGATCGCGCGGTTGTCGGTGATCGCCGGGCAGGGCGTGCCGCCGGCGCCGGTGATGCTCTGGATATGGTCCGAACGGCTCTTGCCGTACATCGCGTTGACGGTCAGGTCGTCGGTGATGTAGCCGGTGTAGTGGCCGATGTAGATGTTGCCGCCCGGCGTGCCGTTGGTCTGGGTGCCGTTGTAGTTCTTGGTGTACTGGTGGCCCTTGTAGCCGGTGTTCGACAGGGTGGAATAGTTGTAACCGTAGATCTGCGAGTCGGTGGTCTCGTCGTCGCCGATCGCGGTGAATTCCACGATGTGGTTGTCGGTGATGTTCCAGTCGAACTTGGTCAGCCAGCGGGTGATCTTGTTGGTGTCGTTCTGCACGGTCGAGTTGTTCGACTGCGTGCCGTAGGCGACATCGGTCTGGCGCACCGCGTCCGCGGCGCCGAAGAAGAACAGCTTGTCCTTGATCAGCGCGCCGCCGATCGAGCCCGAGTACTGGATCTCGTCGCGGTCGCGCGGCGAGAAGGCATTGCCGACCTGATACAGCGTGCCGTTGCGGCGATACACGTTGCGCGGCTGCTGCGCCAGGTCGCTGGGCGACCAGAACGCCTGGATGTCGCCCTTCCACTGGTTGGTGCCGCGCTTGGTCACCACGTTGATCACGCCGCCGGTGGAACGGCCGTATTCGGCGCCGTAGCCGCCGATCAGCACCTGCTCCTGGTCGATCGCGTCATACGGCAGCTGGCGCGAGCTCACGCCGGTCAGCGGGTTGGTGGCCGAGAAACCGTTGATGTAGTACGCGTTCTCCGAGGCCGACGAACCGCCGAACGACAGCGCGTTGCCGTAGCCCCTCGCGGCCGGCGTGGTGCCTGGCGCGAGCAGGGCGATCGAGCTGATCGAGGTGCGCGCGATCGGCAGCTTGGCCAGCTGGTCGGCGGTGAGCACGGCGCGCGAGTCCACCGACGACACGTCGATCGCCGGCAGTACGTTGCCCACGACCTGCACCGCGCCCAGCGTCTGCGCATTGGCGGCGTTGGCGGAGAAGGACACCTCGGTACCGCTGCTGATGGTGGTCTGCACGTCATTGCGGCTGTCCACCACCTTGCCGTCCTTCACCAGCGACACGGTGTAGATCGTTTCTCCCGGCGCGGCCTGGCCGAAGATCACGCCCGTCGCGTTGGACTGGGCAAGCGCGACGCCGCTGCTCGCAAGGCCCAGGCCAAGGGCCAGGGCGAGAGTGAGCGGGCGCAGCGGCAGCGGAAAACCACCGGAGCGATTGGCTTTGCTGGAAGTCATGGTCGAACCTCGGTTGATGATGTTTTGGTCTCGAAGACTGAGCGAGTCGTTTCATCGAACCGGAATGCCGCCCACGGCAAAGCCATGCCCGGAGCGGGATGCCCCTGTCATGCCTGCCTTGGTAAGCCTTACTCCCCCGATTCGTCCGGATGTCCCCACACCCGGAGGCCTTTCATGGCGTGCCCCGCCGTGACTAGTGGCCTAGACCGAAGCTACGAACCACGCATTTGTTATGCAATGGTTACGGGGCGTGAGAAAAAACGTATGGGCGCTGCGATGGCGCGCTTCATGCGTACGAAAAATCTCGCATTTCAGACGCAAGTAATTGCGGTATTTGGAGATATCGCAAGCTCGTAGCAAGGAAGCCGAAGACCTTTGCGGCCAGCGCTCACAGCTTCTCGCGGCGACTCCGAGCACGTTTCGCACGAAACTGCGAATCAAATAAACAAATGCTGAATAACAGGCGCGTTTTGCCCTGTTTTTTTGCCCTTCGCGAACGAAGACGGGGCCCGAAGGCCCCGTTTTTTATAGGAAATTTTCCTAGGTGTTCAGTAGCGCGGCACGCTCGGATCGATCTCCTCCGCCCATGCATCCATGCCGCCCTGCACGTTGTAGACGTTGCTGAAGCCGTGCGCGGCGAAGCGCTCGGCCACGCCGCGGCTGGACACGCCGTGGTGGCAGATGAAGGCGATGGCGGTGTCCTTGGGCAGGGCGGCCAGCGTGTCGTAGCCCTCTTCCTCAAGCACGCGGGCCTGGGCCAGCGGTGCGGCCTGGGCGCGGCCATGGGCCGGGCGCACATCGACCAGCACCAGGTCGCCGGCGGCCAGGCGGGCCTTGAGCTCCTGCACGGTCAGGTTCTTGATCTCCTGCGCACCGGGGAACTTCAGGCTCAGGCCCTCGCCCTGCACGGTGGAGACCCAGTCGATCACGATGCCCTTGGCGCGCTGGGCGCTGCCCGGGTCGAAATGCACGTCGATGCCGTTGCTGCTGGAGACGATGTCGTGGTCGCCGGCCGGGGCCAGCTGGAAGCCGGCGCTGTGGTCCGGACCGATCTCCAGGTGCAGGGCCAGGCCCTTGGCGTTGGCGGTGCCCTGGCGGATCGCCTCGGCGGCCTTGTCGGTGATGGTGATCTCAGGCGCGCTGCGGTCCGGCGGGGTGGCGCCGAACAGGCTGTGCAGCTCGCCGCTGGTGTACATCTGGCGAATGATGTCGGCGCCGCCGACCAGCTCGCCTTCCACGTACAGCTGCGGGATGGTCGGCCACTCGCCGTAGGCCTTGATGCCCTCGCGGATATCCGGGTCTTCCAGCACGTTGACCGTGTGGTAGTCAGGCAGCAGCTCGTTGAGCGTGTTGGTCGCCGCGGCGGAGAAGCCGCACATCGGCTGCTGGCGGGTGCCCTTCATGAACAGCACCACGCGGTGGTTCTTGAGCAGGGTTTCGATGCGTTCGCGGGTGGCGCTGTCGAGGGACATCAGTGGGACTCCGGCAAAGAGGGTCAATGATACGCCCCTCCATATGCCGCCGCGGTCGGGCACCTTCAACGTCCCCAGGAAGAAGTCCTTCTCCCTCCGGGAGAAGGTGGCGGCAGCCGGATGAGGGTACGGGCGGAGTGGGGCGTTGCGCTCCGCCCGTACCCCCACCCCCACCCCCCCCCCCCCGGGGGAGGGGGTTTCCGAACGAGGGGGGGGGGCGCGGGCCCCCACCCCCCGGGGGGGCCG
>Ga0102588_1001300_pt1 | contig 19399 bp, 21 predicted proteins | sample AraplaMF_Col_mMS_FD_76854 | JGI IMG/M metagenome (GOLD analysis project Ga0102588, IMG submission 76854) | Arabidopsis root microbial communities from the University of North Carolina, USA - plate scrape MF_Col_mMS (SPADES assembly) (version 2) | ecosystem: Host-associated > Plants > Roots >...
AAATCCCCGATGGCAAGGCGAATTGGCGTTGCGATCAGGTTCATATCCATTGAGCACACATCCTGTTGGTATTGCGGATGGCGGTAAACTAGGTGGAAAATGGCGTAAATTCAAGGCGGGCCGTCAACCGGCCATCGGCACGAGCGCCGAAACCTCGTCCGCTTCCAGTTCGACGATCCAGAGATCGGGGTCGAATTTGCGTTCGCGGTCCAGCATTTCCCGCACCTTGTCCGGCTCGGCGCGTTCGAGTCTGATCTCGAACAGGCGGTCGCCGCTGCTCTCCTCGTCGAAGAAGCTCTGCGGGGCGGGCGCATAGAGGGTTTCGAGACCGTCGCGGAAACGCTGTCGGATGAAGATGGCACCGGCCTCCTCCGCGCCCTTCTTCTCCACGGCAGCAAAATCGCCCGCAGAGAAAACCCTGCGGACGAGAGCGGAAACGTAGATATCGGCGCGCAATCTCATGAGTGCGGTATAGACTGCGCGGCAGGTGGCGGCAACGTTAGATCTATACTTTGACCGCCAGCCGCAGGCCGCCCCAATGGCGGCCGCGGACAGTGATCGGCGCGGAAATATCCTTCATCATGACGAAATTGCCGGCACCCATGTCCCGCCGATAGGTCTGGACGAGGAAGGGCGCGGTGCTTCTGCCGGCAGCAAGGCCGACACGATCGTTGAAGATGCGGCGGTTGCGGCTGTTGGCGGTATTCCAGACGATATCGCCGGGCCGCTGCGGCTGCGAGAACTTCTTGTTATGGGTCGGCAGGTAACCGTTTTCATCGACGGCGGCACAGAAGGCGATGCGCTCGTCCGAGCCTGCCACCGGCTCCTGGATCGGCGGCAGCAGTCGGTCGGTGAGTTCGGTAAAGGAAGTCATCATCTGCACCGGATCGGCGCCGGGAATGGGACGGTACTGGCGGCTGAACAGGCTCTCCATGCCGATCGTGCCCTCGGCAACGGCACGCTCCAGGGCACGCGATATGTCTGCGGCGACGGATTGCGCCTGTTCGATCCAGTGGCGGTCGGCGGTTTCCACGCCGGCGCTCGCGGTCAACTGGATCAGCGTTTCGGACAGGCCGACGACGCTGTCGACGCGTTTTGCCGCCTGCTGCAACCGGCCGTTGGAATCCAGCACCTCGGCGGACATTTCGCCGAGCTTGGCGACAAAGCCGGCGCAGTCCCTGTCCACGGCCTCGGTCGTATTGGCCATGACGGCGGAACTATCGAGGATGCGGGTGATGACATGCTCCATGCTTTCGAAGGCGCCGCGCATCGCCTCGGATTTTTGGCGCACGCCGGCCGCACTTTCCCGCGCACCGCCGCCGACAACCGATAGTCGGTCGATCTTCGCGCGAAGCTGCTCCAGCGTTTCCTGGATGGAGCCTGTCGCCTTGGAGGTCTGCAGCGACAGAGCGCGGATTTCGGAGGCGACGACGGCAAAGCCCTTGCCCGCCTCGCCGGCACGGGCAGCTTCGATCGCCGCATTGAGAGCCAGGAGATTGGTCTGGCGGGCAATGGTGCTGATCTCGGCGGCGACCTTGTCCACATCCGTCAGCGAGCGGGAAAAGCCGGAGATTTCCGTGCTGATCTCTTCGGAAGACTGGACCATGTGACGGATTTCCTCGACCGAGCCGGAGAGGCGATCGGCCGATTCCTTCAGCATATGGCGGGCCTCGGAAGCAGTACCGTCCGTCTCGCGAAGGGAAACGGCGACGGAGCGGTTGATCTCGGCGATCGAGAGAGCCGTGCGGGTGACGTCGTCGAAGGCGGCGGCATGGCGGGCGGACATCGCCGCCATGTCCTGGATGGCGCCGGCAATATCGACGAGATCGACGCCGAGCGTGGAGGCCTCCTCGGCGAGACGCGAGAGGATATGGCGCAGCGCGTCGCGATCCGGCCCATCCGGCTCATAGGCTGGACTTACGGCATTCTCTTCCACCGCTTTCAGCGCCTGCACGATCGAGCTCCCCCAGCTATATTAGGGAAGCTTCAAACAACATGGTTAACAATTGGCTAAGAATGCCGGGGCTTATACTTAGGTCGTACCCGCTCCTCCGTAATGCTCGGGCTTGTCCGAAGATATCGTCGAGAAAAAGAGCGCGGCCTATCGGACCAAACAGATCTCAGCTCTGCGTGAGCCCCGTCAGCCTTTCACTCATCTGCCAGAGACGTTCGGCAAGTTCCGGATCGGTCGCCCAGGGGCGCACGCCGAGCAGTTCCTCGGAGTCCGCCGGCACGGCCTTGGCGATATCGCAGTTCTCGCAATAGACGCCGCCCATGCCTTCCAGCTCATCGCTGACGGCGCACCAGACGGTGGTTGCCGCTCCCTGGGCGATGGTCTTCTTGTTGTTTTCGGGGTCGATGACCGGGTTGCCGTCGGCATCCACATAGCCGCTCGCCTGCAGATATTCGCGTGACTGGTGGCGGATGAGATCGGTCGTGACGATGCCGCCGGGATGCAGCGAGAAGGCGCGAACGCCGTGCCTTGCGCCCAAGGCGTCCAGCGATACAGCGAAAAGCGCATTTGCCGTCTTCGACTGACCGTAGGCGACATAGGGCTGGTATTCGCGGTCTTCGAACATCGGATCGTCGAAATCGATGCCGGCACGGACGTGGCCGCGGGAGGAGACGGCAACGACGCGAGCGCCTTCCGCCTGCACCAGCGCCGGCCAGAGACGGGCAGCAAGCTGGAAATGGCCGAGGTGATTGGTGGAGAACTGGGATTCGTAGCCGCGGCCGTCGCGCGTCAGCGGGTTGGCCATGACGGCGGCGTTGTTGATGAGAAAATGCAGCGGCTCGCCGTCTTCAAGGAAGCGATCGGCGAAATCGTCGATCGAATTGGGATCCATCAGGTCCATATAGGCGAATGTCAGGCCGGGAACGCTTTCACCCGCGGCTCTCGCCTTCTCGATATTGCGGGCGGGAACGATGACCTTGGCACCGGCGGCCGCCATCACGCGGGCGGTCTCGAGGCCAAGGCCCGCATAACCGCCGGTGACGATTGCCACCTTGCCGGAGAGATCATGGCCGGCGATCACTTCTTCCGCCGTGGACGCTGCGCCGAAGCGGGAACCGATGGGAGCTTGGGGAGTAGACATGGAATGTCTCCTTTCTAGAGTCTTTCCGTTTCTCTCCGAGTCACGGAAATGCTCTATCTCTTTGCTTTTCCGCAATTCCGGACGCAAAACCGCTACGCACTTTTGCTGGAACTGCTTTCGTCGGGAAACATCTATGCTTGGCGGCCGGGATTCTGAATGCTTGTAAATCCCGATTTCTTGCGCCATCGTACAAAGATGACCAGTGATCCCCTCTCCGAAATGCTCAGTCTGCTCGATGCCCGCTGCCTGATGGCCGGCGGGCTGATTGCCGGCGGGCCTTGGGCGCTCGCCTTTCCGCAGCCGAACCGCATCAAGATCAGCGCCGTCGCCAAGGGCCGCTGCTGGCTGGTGCTTGATAATGGCAGTGCGCCGATCCTGCTCGAAGCGGGCGACGTCATCCTGCTGAATGGCAAACATTCCTTCGTGCTGGCAACTGATCTCGCGCTGAAGCCGACCGATGCCGTCACGGCCTTCAAGGAAAAGAAGGTCAATGGCATGGCACGGCACGGCGCGGGCGAGGATTTCCTCTATATCGGCGGGCATATCGCGCTTGGTCCGACCGGCACGGCACTGCTGCTCGATGTGCTGCCGCCCGTCATCCACGTGCGGGCGACCCTTGCGGAAGCCGGCGTGCTGCGCTGGCTGCTGGATCAGCTCGTGCGGGAAATGGCCGCCGGCAAGCCGGGCGCGCTGCTTGCCTCGGCCCAGCTTTCGCAGCTCATCTTCGTGCAGGTATTGCGCGCCCATATCATGACATCGGAGCCGCTGACGGTCGGCTGGCTGCGCGCTTTCGGCGACGAGAAGATCGCGCCGGCGCTGCGGCAAATGCATGCGGACCCGGCGCGCGACTGGCAGCTTGGGGAACTGGCAAAGGCGGCCGGCATGTCGCGCACCAGCTTTGCGCTGCGTTTCAAGACTGTCGCGGGTGTGGCGCCGCTGACCTACCTCACCGCATGGCGCATGCGACTTGCCGAACGGGCGCTGCGTGAGGGCTCCATGCCCGTCTCATCGCTGGCGCTGTCGCTCGGTTATACGTCCGAAAGCGCCTTCTCCAACGCCTTCAAGCGGGTGACCGGTGTTGCGCCGAAACGCTACCGGAGCTCGGCCGCCATCAATATCGGACCGATCGAGGAAGTGGTCGATGTGGAAGGACGGGCGCCGACGGTGGACTATCGGCCCCTGCGGCTGGCGAACCAGCCGTCAGTGCCGGCGCGGCAGGGATGATCTCAGTCTCGCTATTTCACCATCCGACGACAGCAGAAGACAATTGCCGTAAATGCAGGTTACTTACATGGGCTGCCGGTCAGAGCGCGCCGATTTCCTTGAGCTTCTTCAGCACGGCTTCGCTCGGCTCGCCATTCTCAGGCAAATTGTAGTGCTTCTGGAAATGGCGGATGGCAGCGCGGGTCTGTTCGCCGGCAACCCCGTCGACGCCGACATTGGCGTAGGCCATGTTGGTCAGGCCCTTCTGGATCTTCAGCACCAGATCGACGTTTGAAATGCCTGACAGGGGAACCTGTTTCGGCGCTGATGGAGCCGTCTTGACGGTCTTTTCGGCGCTGCGGATGGCGGCTGCGACCGGATCTTCCTCCGTCGCCTTCGATGTCACGTCCTCCCGCGGTTTTTCGGCGGGAATGGTCGAGGGGCCGGCAGCATCGGTCCTGAGCGCGGCGAGCACGTCCGGCGTCGCATCGCCCGACTGCGCCATGCCGACGGTTTCTTCGAAGAAGAGGATGGCAGCACTGGTGCGCGGGCCGATAACGCCGTCCGCATTGCCATTATAGAGGCCGCGGCGGATCAGCTCTTTCTGGATATCCATGACGAGCTGGTTCGGCTGCTGGCCAGGCACTGCAGGCGGTGGCGTGGTCTCGGTCGTCGCGGCGGCATCGTCCGGCCGCTCGATGCGGAACGTGGTGACATCGCCCTGCAGCTCGGGATGCGGGCGGAAACCCATAACGTTCGGCGCGCCCGGATCGCGGGTGCGGAAGATCGGATGCGGATGCGTACCCGGCTGATACCAGAGCGCGTTGGCGGCGACGAAGGAGAAGATGACGACGAAGGCGATCGTGCCGCCGGCAACTGAGGGATTGCGGCCGATGACGCCACCGAGCGCGCCCGCACCCTGAAGACCGAGGCCACCCAGCGCGGTGGCACCCTGCAGGCCGACGCCGCCGAGCGCCGCCGCACCGGTCATCAAAAGGCCCGGCTGCTGCCGTCCTTTCCTGCCCTTAGGCGATTTTCGCTTGCGCGCGGCCATCGAAGAGCCCCTCCTCCACGTCTGCGGTATCCACCGCACCCTTCAGCCGCGGCGGAAATTCGACCGCCCCCGCCCGGCCGGTATCCTCGCCAGTGCAGGCGCCGGACCCATCAGCCGCGATCTCGATGGTGATGATAGTGCCCTCGCCCGGCTGGCTGGCGATGGCGAAATGGCCGCCATGCAGGGCGACAAGGCCCTTGACCAGCGAGAGGCCAAGACCCGTGCCCTCGAATCGGCGGGTATAATCATTCTGGATCTGGACGAAAGGTTGGCCGAGCGTCGCCAGCCTGTCGGCGGGAATGCCGATGCCGGTATCGCTGACCGTCAACTTGAGGATGCCGTCGCGCATGGCCGCATCGACAGTGACCACGCCGCCGGCCTCGGTGAACTTTAAGGCATTGCCGACGAGATTGATGAGGATCTGCTGCAGTGCGCGCTGATCGGCCATCACTTCGCCGATGCCGCGCTGGACGCGGTTCGTCAGAGTGACGCCCTTGCTTTTGGCCTGCAGCGCCAGCATCGATTCACAGGAGCGGATCGATGCGCCGATATCGAAAGGCTCGAGCAGCAATTCGTAGCGGCCCGCCTCGATCTTGCTCATGTCCAGCATCGTGTTGACGACCGAAAGCAGATGCGCGCCGGATTCGCGGATCAGGCCGACATATTCGCGCTGGCGGTCGTTTTCGAACTTGCCGAAATATTCGCCGATCAGGATATCCGAGAAGCCGAGAATGGCGTTCAGCGGTGTGCGCAACTCGTGGCTGACGGCAGCGAGGAAGCGGGATTTGGCGTCGTTGGCCAATTCCGCATCGGCCACACGCGTCTGCGCCTCGGCGCGAAGCCGCTGCTCCAGCGACACGTCATGCAGCTGGGCGATGACGGCCGAAAGCATGCCGTCCATATCCCGCCGGGCGGTCATATCCATGCGCAGATAAGCAAACTGGCGGTGATCGCGCGAGACGGAAGGACGCTCCAGCCTGACATCGACGGTTGCCTTTTCCTCGCCCTGGCGCAGGGCATCCAGCGCCTGCAGGAAAAGGATGCGGTCGGAGACATGAACCTGTTCGAAGAAGCCCCTGCCCTTCGGATCGCGCATCCAAGCGAGATAGTCGCGCCTGTCGCGACCGCCCGCCATCGTCACGCTGCCGTGCGGATCGAGGAAGAGCACGAGGCCGGGGCTCATTTCAAGGAAGAGATCGTCGGCGCTGGCTGCTGCCGCGTTCTGGGGGATAGCCTGGCGGGAAAGCGCGATACTGCCGACGGCGGAAAACAGGAAGGCCGCGCAGACGGTGGCGACGCCAGCCGGAAGGGCGACAGCGGGGCTGGTGACGAGAGAGAGAGAGAGGGGAGCAGCGACAAGGGCTGCAGAGGACAGGAAGACGAGACGGCGCAGAATGGCGAGCTCGCTCTGGCGCACGGCTTCGCCACCGCTCGTCCGGGAGAGCCAGCCTTCCGCTGCCCGGTCCACGAGGGCTGTCGCCCGGCCGACGATGTCACTCAATACTCGCACGCAATACCTGCCCGAAAAGGCCTTTCATTGCCCCGAACAATAGGCTCCCGCGGCTTAAGGAAAGGATAAGGCAAAGTCGCCCTCCACAGTCCAAAAACGCCAAAAGTCCCGTTTTGGGCCATCCGCACGGCTCTTTGAATTTTGTGGTTAACAGCAGGTAAGCGACGGATTTTCCTTATATTTCAGCATCGTGTTAACTCTTGTGGCAGAGTGGCGGGCCAAAAGCCCAACAATTGCGGGCCGCGGTTGCCACCATGCTTAACGGCGATCATTAGAATTCGACTGAAATGCCCCCGGAAATTGCGATCATTAAAATTCGAGACAAATTTGCCGCAAATGCCGACGAGTTTCGAAAAGCGGCATTCGCAACTTGCCGGTAGGGTGAAAACACACCGGACAACCGGCCCGATTCGGCAGCAAGACCGGACGGGAAAACAGGATGGGCAAGACAATGTGGTTTCTGATCAAAGGATCATTCTGGTTTGGCCTTGTGCTCGTGGTGCTTTCCGTTTTCAGCTCGGAGAACCCCGACAATGCCGGCCACACGCAATTGCAGCTTTCCGACGCTTTCACGGCGGCAAGCGGCGCCTATGACTATCTGACCGGCATGTGCGCCGAAAAGCCTGAGGTCTGCACCAAGGGTGGCGAAACCTTGACGGCTCTCGGCTACCGGGCTCGCGAAGGCGCTCGTGTCGCCTACGAACTGCTCGACAGCCAGTTCAAGGACGATAATTCCAAAATGGCTTCCGCAAAGTCGGCCGTGCCGCCCGTGGCGCTCGCCGCTCCTTCCCTGCCGGAGGCCGTCACCAATACCGTGCGCGAAGCACAGGCTGCGCTCAGCCAGCCGATGCCGCACATGCCGCAGCCCTACCGCCCGCCGGTGGAAGACGGCACTTCGGCCGAACAGGTCGTGACCGGTACCATTCCGGCCGGCACGATCCCACTGCCGACGCCGAAGCCGACCATCTGACGAATTTCGCGGGCAATCCGCCCGTACCCAAGCTTGCATCGGTGGTCCGCATGACGCGGAGACGCCCCATGCCTGACGTGCCTGCCCTGTTTATTTCAGCACTATGCTGCGCCGTGAGGATGCCCATCCCTCACGGCGTTTCTTTTTACCAGTTCAATTCTGCGGTCGCTGCGCCTATATGATCAGGTAACAGTGAAAGGCCTGACAAGTATGGCAACCCTCGACCAGATCATCGACGACTTCTCCTTCCTGGACGATTGGGAAGACCGCTACCGCTACGTCATTGAACTCGGCAAGGCGCTGCCGGACCTGGCCGATGAGAAGAAGACCTCCGAGAACAAGGTGATGGGCTGCGCCAGCCAGGTGTGGCTGGTGACACATACATCAGGCAATCCGGACAATCCCGTCATGACGTTCGAAGGCGATTCCGATGCGCATATCGTGCGCGGCCTCGTCGCCATCGTGCTCTCCACCTATTCCGGCAAAATGGCTTCCGAAATCGCTGCTCTCGATGCTTTCCAGATCTTCTCCAAGATCGGGCTCACCGAAAACCTCTCCTCGCAGCGTTCCAACGGGCTGCGCTCGATGGTGAACCGCATCCGCGAGGAAGCACGCGTGCGGGCTGCCGCCTGAGCCAATCAAGCGTCCGAAGAAAAGCCTCCGGACGCTTGATATTCACTTTTCCGATCGGATTATTTGCCGTCGGCCATCTTTTCACGCAGGCGCTCTTCCTGCTCGACAAGCTCCGGCGTGAAGGCTTCGCCGAAATCGGCGGCTTCGAAGACCTGACGGATCTCGATCTCGCTCGGGCCGGGCATCGGATTAGGGCAACGTTTGATCCACTCGATCGCCTCATCCATGTCCTTGACCTGCCACAGCCAGTAACCGGCGATCAATTCCTTGGTTTCGGCGAAGGGGCCGTCAATCACCAGGCGCTTCGGACCATCGAAGGCGACGCGTTTGCCCTTGGAGGAAGGATGCAGGCCTTCGCCTGCCAGCATGATGCCGGCATTGACGAGATCCTCGTTATATTTGCCCATGGCGGCCAGAAGCTCGGTCGAGGGCATGACGCCCGCTTCGCTGTCCGCAGTCGCCTTGACGATAACCATTACGCGCATTGTCTCTTCTCCTCTTATTACGGCGGCGCGAGCGCCCGCCTTTCCTCAATCTTTTCATGCAATTCCGAACGCAAAACCGCTGAGGGTTTCTGCCGGAATTACCCTAGAGACGGATGAGCAATTGCTGCGCCGACATTTTTTGCCGCGCTTTTTTTGAAGATAAATGACGAGGGCCGAAAATCATCGGAAGAGGCGACCGGCAAATACAAAAAAGCCGGGCAGCAGGCCCGGCTTTTTATCGTCCAGCGGTATAATACTCAGCCGCGGCCGCGCTTGCGGCGCTGTCCCAGGCCCATTTCCTTTGCGAGGCGCGAGCGCGCTTCGGCATAGGCCGGGGCCACCATCGGGTAATCGGCAGGCAGATCCCACTTCTCGCGATATTCTTCCGGCGCGAGGTTATGATGCGTCATCAGGTGACGCTTCAGGGACTTGAAGTTACCGCCACATTCCAGGCACGTAATCTGCTCGTCCTGTACGGACTTGCGGACAGAGACTGCGGGCTTCTGCTTTTCGACGACCGCGGCCACCGGCTGCGGTACGGATGTGTTGCTCAATGCCGAGTGTACGTCGGAAATCAGATTGGCCAGGTCGCTGACCGGGACAACGTGGTTGCTGACATAGGCCGCGACGATATCAGCCGTCAGTTCCACAAGCAGCTCCGGCGCATTGCCGGTCGCCATATCCGTCATATTCTTTCTCCTGTTAGCATGCTCAAACGGTCCTTCTCCCAAAAGACGAAGAACCCTCGTCGTAGAGCGAAACAGCAAAAGAGCAGGTTGCAGCCTTTGTTTCGAAAAACCGGAAATCCACCCCTAGATTCCGAAGACCGTTCTCTGCACCAATACTGCCTGAAGGTGAGCTACTACGTATTCTTCCAGGCCGTTACCCAGTTAGACATTGGCAATCAAGGCTAAGGGACTTGGAAGCAGTACGATTCTAATTCACAATCAGAACTCTACTTGAGTTTTCAAATAGCATCGTTTTCCCAAAAGGCCAATTATTAATTACGATTTTCCTAGAAAAAAAATCCATCACAAAGAATTGGTCAGCATGTCAGCAAGCTTTACTCGTGCTTCCAGTGCATAAGTTTGCGTAAATTAGCTTAAAATTCTGAATAGCCCTCACTCTCTGCGCATTCGCATATCGTCACGTATTGAGATACGTGCTGGGAAATGCCCAGTTTTATGCGAAGCTCTCGCAAGAAGGTGTGCAGAAACAGGCGCCGTCAGGATGAAAAAGAGGAAACCGGCCAGTGCTCTGGCAAGCACAGCAAGTTCGCCCGAGTAAAGCCCGGCGCTGAGCAACAATAGGCCGGAACCGACCGTGCCTGCTTTGGAGGCGGCGTGCATGCGCGTGTAGAGATCCGGCAAGCGCACGATACCGATCGCAGCCACCAGCGCGAAGAAGGCGCCTGCCAACAGCAGCACAGCGGTGATCATCGCAAGCGCATAGTCCATCATCATTCGCTCCCCCTTCGTGTCTCAGGCCCGGACTCTCCCACCTCTCCGCGCGAGAGCACGAAACGGGCGAAGGCGACGGTTGCCAGGAAGCCGACGAGGCCGAGCGCAATGGCGATATCGATGTAAAGCGAGAAGCCGGTGCGCACGGCGACGACGGCGATGAAGCCGATGGCGATGCCCGTCAGCATGTCGAGCGCCAGAATGCGATCCGGCAGGCTTGGGCCGGCAATGACCCTCAAGACCGTTATGAAGAGCGCCACGCAGAGGATGCCAAGCGCTGCGATAGCGGCGGCGGAAACGATGGCGGCGGGCGTTATCATCCGAATGCCTCCATGATGCGGCGCTCGAATCCGTCGGCAATATCGCGTCTGACCGCCAGCGGATCGGCACAGTCCAGCGCGTGCACATAGAGCGTGCGCTGGTCCTCTGACACATCGACCGAGAGTGTGCCGGGCGTGAGCGTGATGAGATTGGCAAGCAGAGTGATCTGGAAATCGTCCGTCACCGTCAATGGGAATGCGAGGATGCCGGGAGCGAGCTGCATGCGCGGCGAAAGCACCGTCAGCGCCACCCGCCAGGCCGATAGCGCCAGCTCTTTCAGGAAAAGGCCGGCAAGCAGGAGGATGTGCAGCGGACGGATACGGCGCGGCGGCGAACGGCCGGCAAAGGCCTCGCGCACGACGGAAAGCGACAGCAGCGACAGGGCCAGGCCGAAAACGAAATTATGCGGCAAGGCGCTGCCTGTCACGGCGACCCAGGCAATGGCGAGCGGCAAGCTCAGGAACAGGACGACGATCATCGCATGGCCCCTTCCGGAAAGACGGAGAAGATATAGGCGGAGGGATCGGCAAGCCCGTCGGCCGCCGACCGGGCGAACTGCAGCAATTGCTCCGGCAGGACGCCGAAGCCGATGACGAGGATCGTCAATGCCGCAAGCGGCAGGCCGACCGTCCAGTCTGTCCGCACTGGCGGGAGTGGCAGCGGGGACGGACGCCAATAGGCAAACAGGAAGAGGCGGCCGAAAGCGATGGTGAGCAGGAAGCCGCCGAGCAGGATTACGCCTGCCAGCCACCACGCACCGAGATCGAGCGAGGCCTTGACCAGCAGCACCTTCGGCCAGAAACCGGAAAAGGGCGGCAGGCCGCAGGCGGCGAAGAACAGCATGAGCGAAATCGCCGCGAACCAGCCGCTCTGGCGATAGAGCCCCCCCAGCGCGGCAATCGAGAAGGAACCGCCCCGCCTGCCCGCTTCACCCGCCAGCAGATAGAGCGCCGTCATCAGCACGACCGAATGCATCGCATAGAAGACCGCGCCGCCGAGGCCATCGGCCGTACCGAGAGCAATACCGACCAGCATATTGCCGATGCCCGAGATCACCACATAGCCGAGCAGCCGGCGCAGGTCGGTTTCGGCAAGCGTCCCCAATGCGCCGACGAGGATGGTCAGAGCACCGACGATGGCGATCAGCAGGCTGAGTTCGTCTCGCTCAGTGGGCAGCAGCATGACGAGGACACGCAGCAGCGCATAGACGCCGACCTTGGTCAGCAGGCCGGCAAAGAGCGCGGAAACGGCGATGCGCGGCGTGTGATAGGAGGCCGGCAGCCAGAAATTCACCGGAAAGGCCGCGGCCTTCATGGCGAAGGCGAGCAGAAAGAGGCAGGCAAGCGTCATCAGCGGCGCGGTGCCACTGAGGCCAGCGGCCCGCTCGGCGATATCGGCCATGTTGAGCGTGCCGAAGCTCGCATAGAGGATGCCGACAGCAATCAGGAACAGTGTCGTGGCGATGAGGTTCAGCACGGCATATTTCAGCGCGCCGTCGATCTGCGCCCGTTCGGAGCCGAGGATCAGCAGGCCGAAAGAGGAGATCAGCAGTACTTCGAACCAGACATAGAGGTTGAAGATGTCGCCGGTCAGGAAGGCGCCGGTGACGCCTGATATCAGCAGCATCAACAGCGGGAAGAAACCGTATCGCCGGCCGCTTTCGGTCGCGTCCGAGAGAGCATAGACACCGGCTGCAAGGGCGGCCAGGGCCGCGGCAAGTGCCATCAGCGCGCCCAAGACATCCACGGTGAACGCAATGCCGAAGGGCGGCAGCCAACGGCCCATCACCATGGTGAGCGGGCCGTTCTGGGCGACCTGCCGCAGCAGAGCGGCATCGAGAAGCACGAGAAGAGCGAGACCGGTGATGGCGATCCATGCCTGCAGACGGGGAGAGCTGCGCAGCATCAACAGGAGCGCGCCAAAGCTGATGCAGAGGGCCACCGGCAGGATCGCCAGCCAATGGACCGGCGGGATCGGGGTGGTGACCATGGCGGCCGAAAGGTCGGCGACGGGGGCGGCCATCAGGCAGTGCCTCCCGTAAGGGTCGTCGGGGTGAGCATGCGCACAACCATCCTCAATACCCCAACGGCGGCAACGGCCGGTCTTCAGGTTCGGCATCATGCATGCGGGTCGTATCGTCAGTGCCGAGCTCCTGATAGGCGCGATAGGTCAGCACCAGCAGGAAAGCGAGGAAAGAAAATGAGATGACGATGGCGGTCAGGATCAATGCCTGCGGCAGCGGATTGGCGGCACCCGAGGGCAGCATATCGACGCCGGCGGGGATGATCGGCGGGACCTCGCGGGTCAGCCGTCCGGCCGTGAAGATCAGCAGGTTCACGGCGTTGCCGAGAATGGCGATGCCGAGCATGATGCGGATCGAGAAGCGCGACAGCATCAGATAGACGGCGGCCGAAAAGAACAGGCCGACGAGGATGGCAAAGAGCGCCTCCATCACTCCACCTCCCTTTCTTCCAGCGCCAGGGCGATCGAGGCGACGGCCCCGAGAACGACGAAATAGACGCCGAGATCGAAGAGCATAACGCTTGAGAGCGGCACTTCCACGCCGAAGAAGACGGGGTAGGCCCAGAGGCCGGTCATGAAGGGCACGGCAAAGAAGATCGAGATCAGGCCCGCGCAGCACGAGAGCAGCAGGCCGAAGCCGGCAATCGCTAACGGGTGAAAGCGGATCGCCCGGCGTACCGCCTCCACACCGAACGCAATGCCGTAAATCGCGAGCGCAGAAGCAGCAATCAGCCCGCCGATGAAACCGCCGCCCGGCTCGTTGTGGCCACGCAGCAGGATGAAGACGGAAAAGAGCAGCATCAGCGCGGTGATGAAGGGTGCGACCGTGCGGAAGATGAGGGTGTTCATGGGGCGCCTTTGGTTCTTTGCGTGGCGGGGCACCCGAACATCGAAACCGGGATGCCAGCGGCCCCCTCACCCTGCCCTCTCCCCGAGGGGAGAGGGGAAGCGCCACATGGCATCGTCGAGAATGCGGAGAGGGTGCGGCAACGTCCCTTCTCCCCTGGGGGTCCGAAGGACGGGTCGAGACCCGTGGCTCGACCCCGGTCAGGTGCCGGCAGGCGGATGAGGGGGCGAAACCGCAGTATGTCATCTATCGTGCTCATGCCTCCTCCGCATCCGGATCGTTCGTCGCCAGCCTGCGCTCCGCATTGCCGCGGATGCGGATGAGCGCGAGGATCGCCAGCCCCGTCACCGCCACGACGGCGATTTCGCCGAGCGTATCCGTGCCGCGGAAATCGACGATGATGACGTTCACGACATTGGCGCCGTGGGCGATCAGCTTCGAATGGGCGTTGAAGAAATCGCTGAGTGCCGTGTTGAACGGTGCTTCCGTGGCGCGCATCAACAACAGCGCGAGGCCAAGGCCGCAGGCGAGCGAAAGGGCGATATCGAAGAGGCGGCGGACACCGTGGCGCGGATCGGTCGGCGACAGGCGCAGCCGGGTCATGACGAGGGCGAGGATGACGACCGCGAGCGTTTCGACCATGAACTGGGTGAAGGCGAGGTCCGGCGCGCCGAAAAGCAGAAAGATCAGCGCAACCGCAAAGCCCTGAATGCCGAGCGAGACGATCGCCGTCAGCCGGTCGCGGGCGATCAGGACGGCAAGAAGGCCGAGCACCGCGATGAGCATGATGCCTGCCTCATGCGGGCGCAGGCCGGCGGGCCAGGCAAAGGCCAGTGGTCGTTCGCCATGGAGGATAAGCGGTCCGAACAGGATCGCCGCGACGCAGACGAAGGTGGCGGCGACATAGATATCCAGCCGTCCCGGCTGAACGATGCCGATGACGCGATGGGCGAAACGGACCAGCCCGGCGATGACATGGTCGAAGCCGCGATCCGGACCCCGGACGGAATGCAGGAGAAACGCCACGAGAGTACGAGCGCGGTCGAGCTGCCAGTAGACGGAGATGCCGATCAGCATCGTCAGCAGCGACAGGGCTAAGGGCACGCCGACATGCGGCGCGAGCGTGATAGAGACGATGGTGGTCGCCTTACCGGTAACGGCAGAGGCCATGGGCGAGGATATCGCGCCATGCATGAAGCCGGAAAAGAGCGCAGCAAGCAGTCCTGCGAGCGCGAGGACTGCCGGGCCGAGCCAGAGCAGGACCGGCGCCTCATGCGGATGTTTCGGCGTTTCCACCGGGCGGCCGGTAAAGGGCCTCAGCGCCACGGCAAAGGCGATCGCAAACATCAGCGCATTGCCGAAGACGGCGATGGCCGCAAACAGGATGGAATAGAGATCACCGGCAGCCAGTGCCGTATAGATTTCCTCCTTGGCGAGGAAGCCGAAGAAGGGCGGCAGGCCGGCCATGGAAAGGGCGGCAGCCATGGCGATCGCAAAGGTCAGCGGCATGGCCTTTCGCAGTCCCCGAAGCCGCGTGATGTTGCGCGTGCCGGTCTCATGGTCGATGATGCCGGCGACCATGAAGAGCGCACCCTTGAAGAGCGAATGCGCCACCAGATAGAGCACCGCTGCCTTGATGGAATAGTCAGACCCGAAACCGGTGAGCAGCACCAGCAGGCCGAGGGAAGAGACGGTCGTATAGGCGAGCTTCAGCTTCAGATCCGTCTGCCGGATGGCAAGCACCGAGCCGGTGACGAGCGTCAGGCCGCCGAAGACGGGCAGCAGGACCTCCCATGCTGGCGTCGCGCCCATGACCGGGTTCAACCTCATCAGCAGATAGACGCCAGCCTTCACCATGGTGGCGGAATGCAGGTAGGCGGAAACGGGCGTGGGCGCCTCCATGGCATTCGGCAGCCAGAAATGAAAAGGAAACTGCGCCGATTTGGTGAAGGCGCCGCCAAGCACCAGCAGCAGTGTCGCGAAATAGAGAGGGCTGCCCCTGACGACATCGCCTGATTGCATGAGCTCGGACAGCTGCGCGACACCGGTCTGGCCCCAGATCAGGAGCAGGCCGGCGAGCAGTATCAATCCTCCGCCCCCGGTGACGACGAGCGCCTGCAGAGCTGCACGCCGCGCGGCCTCGCGCTCGTGGTCGAAGCCGATGAGCAGGAAGGAGGTGATGGAGGTGAGCTCCCAGAAGATGAAGAACATCAGGAAGCTGTCGGAGACCACGACGCCGAGCATCGCGCCCATGAAAAGGAAGATGAAAGAGAAGAACCGGCCCTGATCCGGATGACCCCTCAAGTATCCGCCGGCATAGAGCACGATGAGCGTGCCGATGCCGGTAATGAGCAGGGCGAAGGTGAGCGACAAGCCGTCCAGGAACCAGGAAAAGCGGACGCCCAATCCCGGTACCCAGTCATAACCGCCGGTTATGATTTCGCCATGAGCGATCTGCGGCACCAGACGCAGGAAATGCAGGAAGGCGAGCAAAGGGGCGACGGCGAGCATCCAGGCGCCGCCTGCGCTTAAAACGCGGATGACGAAGGGAGCAGCGAGAGCACCGATCAGCGGCAGACACAGGGCCAGAAATGTCAGAGCCGTAACATCGGCCATGTCCCCTCCCCGCGGTACGGATGAACGCCGGCAAAATAGCCTTTTCCAAGGCTTAGGTGAATCGGCTGATGGCCTCAAGCAATTTCGGCGACCCGCAATGGATGCAGGCGGTGGTTTTCACAGGCTTGACGTTCAGGAAAGGCGCGTGACGAGACGGGAAAAGGAGCCGTGCAGGACGAAGAAGGCAAGCGGCAAAGGCCAGAGAATGCAGGCGATGAGCCCGGCAATACGATGCACCGTCCAGCGGTCGTGATTGACCCAGCCTTCCAGCAGGGTCACGCCCAAGGCGATTGCGGCGACTGCGCCGTACAGAACAATCATCAGAGTATGAAACACCGTTTGTCCCCGAAACACGCAGCATTAAGCTTAATGGCACACTAAAGATAAAGCACGGGTGATTCGTCGTCTTCCCCCGAATTGGGTAGATGGCAATTGGGGCCTTGACGCGGCAGGTTTGATCCCGAGGTCTGATCCCAGACTTGATCAATCGTGCTCCGCGCCCCACATTTGCGCACGAAAAGAGATTGCCCCCGGCGAAAGGAGCACTCCATGGCCGAAACGACCGCTAGCCCGAAAGTTCACAAAACCGATGCCGAATGGAAGGAACTGCTGACCCCCGAGCAGTACCGTATCACCCGCCAGCACGGCACCGAACGCGCCTTTACCGGTCCCTATTGGGATTCCTTCGAGACCGGTCTCTATCGCTGCGTCAGCTGCAATGCGCCGCTCTTTCGCTCCGATACCAAGTTCGATGCCGGATGCGGCTGGCCGAGCTATTTCGAGCCGGTTTCCCCTGATGCGGTGACCGAGCATCGCGACAGCACCTATGGCATGGTGCGCACGGAAATCCGCTGCGGCACCTGCGAGGCCCATCTCGGCCACGTCTTCCCGGACGGGCCGCCGCCGACCGGCCTGCGCTACTGCATCAACGGGCATGCGATGGTTTTCGAGCCCGGCAAGTAAAGGAAAGCGGACCCCACCGGGTCCGTTTTTTCATATCAGGCCAGCCGGCGGGATGAGCGGAGAGCGCCTGCCTTCCAGCACATGGTCCGCCGCGAGCCGGCCGAACAGCGGCGCGAGAATGACGCCAGGGTGGCCGACCACAGCATAGGCGCCCTCGACGCCGGGCAGGAAACCAAGCCGCGGCATCCCGTCGGAAAAGAAGGGCCGGTAACCCGCGGCGGCTTCGACGAGCGTCACGCCTTCGGGCAGGCGCAGGCGCTCATGCATGACCTTCAGTATCCGCTCGCCAACTCTCTCGGGTGCATTCTCCGCCGTATCGTCGATATAGCCCTTGGCAACATGCAGCATGTTGTCCGCCGACTGGCGGATTTCCAGGCCGGGGCCGCGCAGGATGCGGTTCGCGACTGGTTCAGCACAGCGATAGCGCAGGATGATCGAGGGCGAGGCTTCGATGCCGATGTGGAAGCCCAGATTTTCCGTCAGGCGGTCGACCGCCGTTCCGCCCGCGAGGATCACGAGATCGGCTTCGATCACGCCCTCGGGCAAGCGCACGCCACTCACCCGGCCGCCTGAAAGAAGGAGGCTTTCGACCCTCCGGCCGAACGTGACGGTCGCGCCGGCGGCAATGGCGGCATCGATCAGGTCCCGCGCCAGCCTTGCAGGATCGAGCGCGAGATCGCGGGGCGAGAAGGCGGCGCAGGCGGGAGGCTCAAGCAGATTGGGCTCCCACGCGGCGATCGTCGCGGCATCGACCAGTTCGACGTCGGTGCCTGCAGCGCTGTGGGCTGCGGCGAAGGCCTCGATTTCGGCGGAGCTTTCGAGCCAGAAGAGCGAACCGGGTCGCGCAGCGGTGAAGCCACCCGGCAGTTCTGCCTGCAGGCGGGCATATTCAGCCAACGCTTCCTGCACCAGACCGTAATTTACGGCTCCCGGCGCAATATTGATGATATTCACCCAGCCGAAGGCACGTGCCGTCACGCCGCTGCCCGGTCGTGCGCCCTCCTCCACCACGTGAACGGTGGCCCCGCGCCGGGCGAAATGGAAAGCGAGCGAGGCGCCGACAATGCCGGCGCCGACGATGATGACGCTTATCTTTGCAGATGCCATGGCGGGGTCTCTCGTATAAAGCGGATTGAAGACGTGGGTGCGGACTTAGACGCGCTCCACGACAGAGGGATGAAACAATGGTCGAAGTGCGGGAAGGCAACCCCTTCCATGCCCAGTCGCGCGAGATCATTCCGGTCGGGCGGCCTGCCTGAACAGGAAAGGCTCTGTTTTCACGCAGTTCCGGAGTTCAATCCTGCTCCTGCGGGCAGGGCCAGCTGGAAGGGACGGAAAGCCCCGGAGGGAGCTTGGTGGAGGAATCGCCGCAGGCAAGCTCGATCTGCGCCTGCTGCAGGCCGGTGGCGGCGGACAGATCCAACCCCTCGATGCGGGTCAGAAACATGAAGGCGCGGTCGAAACTGATCGGCCCTTCATAGCGCGCGCCCGTCAGATCGGCGCGGGAGAGATTGGCGAGCGCGAAGCTGACACCGGTCAGAACGGCCTTGTCGAAATTGGCGCGGCCAAGCTCGGCCTTCTCGAAATTTGCCTTTGTGAGTTGCGCGCCAGTGAAATCGGCCCGCTGCAATTCCGCGCCGGCAAAGCTTGCGCCGTCGGCGATGGCCCCGGCAAAAGTCGATCGATAGGCTTCGATTTTTCCGAAATTGGCGCCCTGAACGCTTGCCCCGGCCAGCGAGGCACGCACGAGAGTCGCCTTTTCCGCATTGGCGGATTTGAGGTTGGCGCCGCCGAGATCGGTCAGCGAGAAATCCGTGCCGGCGAGATTGGCGCCCTGGAGATCGCTGCCCTGAAGCATCAGGTTCTTCTTGTTGCAGTCCTGCCAGTCGAGCTCCGGCGAAGCCGTGCTGCCGCAACTGGCGGCCACCGCCGGCAGCGAATAAGCCGCCATGGCCAGAAAAGCCGAAAGACCGAGCACCGTGCGTCCAAACATCAACCTCTCCTTCGCGAGTCGCGCCACCAGAGATTCCTACAAGGCGCAGACTACGATAAAAATATGGTTAGTCCTCGCCAGCAATCAATCTGGAGAAAGCCCCGTCAGGCCTTCGGCACGCGCAGTTCCATGCAGGTCAGATCGAGCCAGCGGCCGAACTTGACGCCGACCTCGGAAAAAGTGCCGGCGACGCGAAAGCCGAGCTTTTCGTGCAGCCGGATGGAGGC
>Ga0102588_1001301_pt1 | contig 19383 bp, 16 predicted proteins | sample AraplaMF_Col_mMS_FD_76854 | JGI IMG/M metagenome (GOLD analysis project Ga0102588, IMG submission 76854) | Arabidopsis root microbial communities from the University of North Carolina, USA - plate scrape MF_Col_mMS (SPADES assembly) (version 2) | ecosystem: Host-associated > Plants > Roots >...
GATCGCCGAATTGTCTCTCGATGGCCGGCCCACAACGATCGACAGCGGTCGCGATTACGTCCCGATGACGTCCTCGTGAGGGCCGAAATGTGCTCGTCCCTCGCGCCGCGCTTTGACAGATATCAAGAGGATTTTTCGGAACGCGATGGACTGACCTCATCGTTCAAGGAGGGAAGTCCATGGAGTCGAAGTCGACCGGGCTGACAAGTGTCGGACGCAGCGTGGATGAAACCTTGAGGCAACATACAACTGATGTCGCCGCCGATATGATTGTAATGGGCGCCTGTAACCACCCAAGGCTACAGCAACGCCTTTTCGGCGGCGTTACGCGCTCAATGTTGAAGGACAGCAACATTTCGCTTTTCCTGTCTCGATGATGGGACGGCTCGCTGCGAGCGATAATCCATCTGCTTCCGGTGGCCATGAAGGAACAGTGACGACGCCATCGGAGGCGCGCCCTTCATCGCTCCCTCTGTTGCGCTAGCTAGCTCTCGTGAAGTGCCCCTGACCAACGTCAGGTCTCGTCATCTCGCAGGTCACGAGCGCCGCCCTGCCCTTGCCAGCGATCGTGCGATGTCGACGATGTCGTCGCGGCCAGCGGTTGGATCCTCTTTATTCCAGGCGATGCCAAGCCCGATCCTAAAGTCGATCCCGCTTACCTTCTTCAGCTCGAAGCCGCGATTGGGAAGATCAAGCGTCCATTCCGGCGCAAAGCCGATGCCTAGCCCGGCAGAGACCAGCGACACCAGCGCATAGGTGTCATCGCAGCTGAAGGCAATGTTGGCGGTGAGCTCGTATTCGGCGAACTTCTCATTGAAGTAGCGCTCCGTGAACGACAGGTTCTGCCGGTTAAAGGCGATGATCTTCTGGGTGCGCAGATCGTCGATGCTGATCTCGTCCCTGGATGCCAGCGGATTGGCATGGCCAACCGCCAGGTAGTAGCGCTCATGCGCAAGCGAGACGAAGCGCAACGAGCCGATGTTTTCCACCGGCCGGATGAAGCCTAAATTGAGCTGGCCGGTCTCCAGGCCGCGGATGATCTCGCCGGTATTGCCGGAGGCGATATGGATGCGGACATCGGGATACTTGCGGGCGATCTTGGCAAGGAAGGTAGGGAGCATGCCCATGGTGGCCGGATAGATGCTGCCGATCCTGATCTGGCGGATGCGGCTGCCGCCGGCTGCCCGGGTCAGTTCGGTGGTCAGGTCGATGTCGCTTAAGATCCGCACACAGCGATCGTAAAAGGTTTCCCCTGCCCTGGTCAGTTCCACCCTTCTGGTCGAGCGGATGAACAGCGGGCAGCCAAGCTCCTTTTCCAGCGACATCACATGATTGCTTAAGGCCGGCTGGGCAATGCGCATCCTGGCCGCCGCCCGGCCGAAGTGCAGTTCCTCGGCCACCGCTTTGAAATAGGTGAGTTGGCGCAGTTCCACCGGTTCGTTCCTCTGCTCGCCATGTAAGCATAGTTAGACTACCGTTATTCGTATAGAATAGCCAGTTATTTTATTCGCAACAGAATGATCAGGTGGACGGATGTCGCCACGTGATCTACTCGCTTGGAATGTTAAGAAACTTCGTGTTCGTCGAGGCCTCTCACAAGAGCGGCTTGCGCTCGAAGCGGGGTTAGAGCGTGTTTCAATCTCTCAACTCGAGCGGAAACAGGTGAATCTCGGAGTCGATTCTTTAGGAAAGATTGCCTCTGTATTGCACTGCAAGATTTTTGAGCTATTGCTCGAACCGACCGACGGTGAGCGACCGCCGCAAAATTTGCGTCGCGGGCGTCCAACGAAATAAGTGATTTGCCCCCGAAGCGAGTGATGGACTTGAGCCGAACCGAACAAGCGGCTCATAACCGCTTGGTTGGAGGTTCGAGTTCCTCCAGGCCAACCATCGCGCAACAGGGACACCAGATATTCATTCTGGAAAGAGGGTTCGACTCCCCTAGGGCGTGCCATCGTTTTTTCTTACAAATCAGTAATTTAGGTACCAACTTGCGGAAATTCGATAATTAATTCGGGTTTCGGGGGCAAGCCGACTATTTGCGACTATCGCAAAACGATATCAGTGAATCAGCGACCTGCTATAGCTTAGGCTAGGCCTCCAAACATGCATGGTTCGAATCGCGCCCTCCCCGGCATCGTAGGCTGTTCTCACCAACCGCGCGGCGTAAATGACAGCGCCACAAGTGGACATTGCGCACCTGGCTGTCAGTCTTTTTTAGACGGGATCAACCAAACTATTCTCGGCAAGGTGAGCGGCCCCTGCGACTTCCGCCGTCGGCATGGACAAGACAATCTGAAATGATCCGCCAATGACGATGCCACCAGACCGGCGCAGCGGTTCGGTCGAGAATTTCAGGTGCGTGTCAGACGACTGAGGCACGTTTACCCGATGAGACGATACTTCGGGGCTGGGTGTCTCACGGAGAAAATAGGGAAGGCAGTAAATGTATGAACTCGACGCGGCAATCACTGGCTGGATCAACGGTTTCGCCGGCAATGGCATTCTCGACCAGATCATGATCATGGTCTCCGCCTACGGTGTGCCGCTGCTCGTCTTTGCTGTCGCGGCCCAGTGGTGGGCTAACTCCGAGCCGACAAAGACGCGCCACGCCCTGATCGCCGCCGGCCTGACCTTTCTGATCGGGCTCGGTATCAATCAGCTTATATTGATCTTCGATGACCGCATCCGGCCGTATCATGCCGGAATTACGAAGCTTCTGATCGAGCACAGCGGCGACCCGTCCTTTCCTTCCGATCATGCAACGGCGACGTTCGCGATTGCCGCGGCGTTCCTCCTCCAGAATCTGCCTAAGCGCGCGCTTTTCTTCCTTCTGGCGGCAATTCTTGTCTCCTTCTCACGCGTCTACGTTGGTATCCACTACTTCAGCGATGCGCTGGGTGGAGCTTTGACGGGAATCCTCGCGGCAGTCATCGTCAAAACCCTCTACAAGCCGGAAACGCGGGTGGACCGTTTCATGACCGGCATCCTCTGAACCCACAAACGGGCGTACCATCATGAGGTGGGTCGAGGCGATTTCGGCTTTTGTTGGTGCCTATCCGCACCTCGCCTATGGTCTTGTGTGCCTGCTGGCGCTCTCCGAATCCCTACCGCTTCTCGGCGCGGTCATTCCCGGAACTGCCGTCATCGTCGGCCTTGCGGCTCTGGTGCCGTCAGGCGCCCTTAAGCTTTATCCGATGCTCGGGTCAGCCGTTGCCGGTGCGATCATCGGCGATGGTTTCTCGTTCTGGCTCGGCCACCGTTTCCATCGGGAGATCCTCGATCGGTGGCCCTTCCGGCGCTATCCCGCTCTCATCGAGAAGAGTGAGGCCTTCTTCCATCGGCATGGCGGCAAAAGCGTTTTCCTTGCCCGCTTTACGCCGGGCGTCAGGGCCTTCATACCGCTGGTTGCCGGCATGGTGCAGATGTCGGTGGCGCGGTTTTATGCTGTCAACATCATGTCGGCGGCCATTTGGGCGCCGGCTCACATTCTTCCGGGCGTTTTTGCCGGAGCGCTTGCCGCGTCCATGGGACCCGAAGGAACTCGACTGGTCATTGTTGTCCTGATCGCCGTGCTGGCAGCATGGTTCTTGGTCAAGCTGATCCGACATGCGATCCTCCGCGCCGTGCCCGTAATGATTGAACTGGTCGACCGGCTCCGTGACTGGGCAAAGGGCCGCGACGATGTCGTGAGCAGGCTCCTCCTCATGCTGGTCAGTCCGACGAAGAACGAGCCGCCGGTCCTGGCATTGCTGATCGTCGTGCTTATCGGAGCGGCATGGCTGTTTATCGGCATTGCAGAGGATGTGATAACGGGTGATCCGCTTGTCGCCTTCGATCAGGCGGTGTTTGAGCTTCTACAGGGGCTCAGAAACAGACCTGTCGACGCCCTTATGATCGCCATCACGGAACTTGGTGATACGACGGTTGTCGTGGCGGTCACGGTCGTGGTTCTCGGTTTGCTGCTGCTGCGCCGATCGTGGCGGACGGCAGGCTACTTCCTGTCGGCAGTCGTGGGCGCATCCCTCTTCAACACGGCCATCAAAGTGGCGGTCCATCGGGAGCGCCCCAACCCCGACCTTTATGTCGGCTGGAGCGGTTTTTCATTTCCGAGTGGCCACAGCACCGAGAACGCTGCGCTCTATGGGTTCATTGCTTTCCTGGCCTGCCGCCGCCTACCGGTGACGGGAAGGATATCGATCGTCCTGCCCATCATGATGCTGGTCCTGGCGATTGCCGTCTCGCGTGTCTATCTCGGCGCGCACTGGTTTTCGGATGTATCGGCGGGCCTGGCATTTGCAGCCGTCTGGTTGACTATTCTGATGATCTCATACCTCAACCATCGGGCCAACAACGAGCGTATCGATGGCATTCTCCCGGCAACGGTACTTGCCTTGGCTGTGGGGGGATCCTTCAACATCTGGCATCACCACACGGCCGACGTCGGACGCTATGCGGTCAAGGCCGAGTTGCAAACCGTCTCGGAGGCGGAGTGGTGGAACGGGGAGTGGCAGACCTTGCCGACCTGGCGGGTCGATCTGAAAGGCGAAGAGGAAGAACCGTTTGTCGCACAGTGGGCCGGCGAACTCACTGACCTCGAAGCCCAGCTCAAAGCCGAGGGGTGGAAGGCTCCGGACGACTGGTCCCTCAGGGGTGCGCTAAACTGGTTCAATGCCGCGCCCGACATGGAACGCCTTCCCGCGATGCCTCGCCTTGATCGCGGCAAGCTTCCATCGCTTGTTCTGGTGAAAATGCTCACTGGTCAAAACTCGGCGCGGTATGTTCTCAGTGCCTGGCGTTCCGACGTCGATATTCAGAACGACCGCCGGAAACCTCTCTGGCTCATCTCGGTCGTCGAAGAGAAATCCTACGCAACTCCCTTCGGGTTCAACATTGTGACGACGAGCAATGACTTCAATTTCGCCCGAGATATTCTGGACGGTGACGTGCTCCCCGCACACAGAACCGAACGAAACTTGTTGCCGCCATCCAGCGGCTGGGACGGTCGGCTGGTCCTGTACCAAGGCTGATGGACCTGACGACCGGCGGCTCGCAAATGCCACGAAGTTCTAATTAGATGCAGTTTGTGGAGAGTTTCGGAATCGAGCTGGCCCCGATGAGGCAGATCGTATTGCTGCGATTGGCATACTGCTCTATCAGCCGCGAGTACGTGACGTTGGTAAATTGAAGCGTATCGTTGACGGAGCGCGCGGCCCCGATCAACGCAGGCCTTGCCCGCGTTCAACCCAAGCCGATCGAGGACCAGAAGATTCAACGTTAAACTGGTGAACGTTTCAGGGTGGGCGTAAACTGACTCGGCTGCCCGCTTAAGATAAAGCGCACACCTTGGCGGGTAACTTGGCGGCGTCCCTTGGGACGACCGAGGGCATTGCTGATGGGGTAAGGCAGGATCCTCAGGATTGGACTTTGCTGCCGGAACGTTCACGGCTGCGGAGGTGCCTCTTGGATCGGTCGTCCTTGGGGCCGACATTCATTGCGGTCGCACCCGTTCAATCTCAGCCTATACGGGACTATAAGGCGATGGTGCGCGCTCCCTCTGGGCCCACCACTTTTTCCAGGGATTTGTTCCCTGCGGCCCGTCGCCGGCATCCGCCGGCCGACAGGCTAAAGGCTTACTTTTGCCTACTGTCACCGGAATTATACGAGGAATGGCAGGAACCGGCGTCCGGCTTGGTCACCCCTCCGATCAGCCAGACGTTCGGGCGTTGTGACGTTGCCTCGCTTCGGTCGCTGCCTTTACCCCTTAGGGCGGCACGACGCGCGAGCAAAGAATGCGTCGTCGCGGACGGCTTCCATCGCTGGCAAGCACAGCGGTTGATCACGGCGATTCCCTAAAGGGCAATATCTGCATCCTCTAATACACTGTAGAAAATGGTTGGAAGAGTGGAAGTCCTCTTCTGCAAGTCGAGGGTTACGTACGGCCGTGAGCCGCGTCTTTACCGGAGCAGACCTGCCCATTGGGTAGTGAACTGGGCGCCGCCGAGAAAACCCTCTTTTGCTTTGACTCGTCTTTCAACCAACCTTGGCCGTCATCGGACGGCCCCCAGAGGGAGGCATTCGAAATGAGACGGACCACGAAGCTGATAACAACCGCGATGGCGGTCGCGGGCAGCCTGCTGGCGAGCACCGCGATAATACACGCGCAGGAGGAGAGGAAACCCAACATCCTGTTCATCATGGGTGACGACATCGGATGGATGCAGCCGAGCATCTATCACCAAGGCCTGATGGTCGGTGAAACGCCCAATATCGACCGTATCGGCCGGGAAGGCGCGAAGTTCATGACCTACTATGCCGAGCAGAGCTGCACGGCAGGGCGGACCGCGTTCATTACCGGCATGCAGCCGGTGCGCGTCGGCATGGTTCTGCCGGAGATTCCCGGAAGTCCGTCCTACCTGCGGGCCGGCACGCCTCACCTCGCCAAGTTCCTGTACGATCTCGGCTACTCGACAGGTGAGTTCGGCAAGAACCATCTCGGAGACACCACAGAATCCCTGCCGACGGCGCACGGTTTCCAGGAATTCTGGGGCTATCTCTATCACCTCGACGCCATGCAGGGGGTGAGCTTCCCCGACATCAACAAGACCTCAACCGAGCAGGGGATCGCGCCACCTTGCAGGAACACGCCCATTCCCGGCATGGCGGACGATCCGGCGGCGGTGGATGCCAAAACCACGACCTGCCTGACGCCGCCGCGTCCGATGCTCGCGTGCAAATCCTCCGACGGGTCGCCTGCCAACCAGTCATGCAAGGACGAAGGGCCGCTGACGCTCGAGCGCTCCAAGACGATTGACGAGGAGATCTCGGCCAAGGTCATCGATTTCCTCGACCGCAACGACCCGAAGAAGACCAACAAGCCGTTCTTCGTCTGGTACAACCCCGCACGCATGCACATCACCACCATGCTGCCGGACAAGTACCTGAAGATGGTTGGTGAGGAGGGCGGCAAGGACTGGGGCGTCAACGAAGCCGGCATGAAACAGATGGACGACAACATCGGCTACGTCTTGAAGAGGCTCGAGGAAATGGGCGAACTCGACAATACCATTGTCGTCTTCACCACCGATAACGGCGCCGAGACGATCACATTCCCGGACGGGGGCACCACTCCGTTCAAGGGCGGAAAGCTCAGCACCTGGGAAGGCGGCATGCGTGCGCCGCTCGTGGTTCGGTGGCCAGGGCATATCGAGCCCGGTACGGTCAAGAACGACATGTTTTCGGCCCTTGACTGGCTGCCGACGTTTGTGAATATCGCCGGTGGTCCCAAGGGTGACGACCTGAAGAAAGAGATCGAGGCGGGCAAGTATCCTGGCATCGTCAAGACCACGCTCGACGGGATCGATCAGCGCGACTTCCTGGAAGGCAAGTCGCCATCCAAGCGCGACTCGTTCCTGTACTATTCAGGCAAGGAGCCGTCTGCTGTCCGCTACAAGAACTGGAAGATGTATTTCGCCATGGTGTCCGACGATCCCGCGGGCTTCATCCACGGCGTTCAGCCATATTCGTGGACGCAGGTCGTCAACATCAAGCGCGATCCGTTCGAGACCTCGGTCGGACAGCAGATCAAGACCCTTTTTGGCATGGCCGGTGCCATCGCGTCACCGTCCACCGCCTATGTCTATGATTGGAACATCCTGCCCATCGGCCAGCAGTTGTGGCTGAAGCATCTCGAGAGCTACGTCGACTTCCCGCCTCTGCAGAATCCCGCAAGCTACAATCTGGAGCAAGTGATGCAGCAGGTCCGCGAAATGAAGACTGGTCACGACTGACGCGCGGGCAAACAATTGTAGCGGACGCCACATGGCGGCCGCTACATCGGTGCCCAAGGGCTGCAGAGGGCCGAACGATGAGCGATTTCAGCCAAGCAGATCGTGATGAACCGCGATGGGCTCCGGTGTTGGCAATCCTCGGGGTGTTTGTCTTTCTGGAGGTGCTGCCGCATCACGTCTACGCCCTGCCGAGGTGGATATCATACGCGGTTCTGGTGGCAGCCGTTGTACCGATGGTCCTTGTCACGCTTTCAAGCGACAATGCCGTGTGGCTGCGGGTCGAGCATGTCGCGATCATGCTGCTCGCCAGTGTTTACGCGGGGAATACGGCAGCGGAGCTTGGCGACATGGTCGGGATCATCACCGTGCATCCGCCCGAGACGCGTTCGGTTTCGCTGTTGACGTCATCCTTTACGATCTGGATCACCAACGTCCTGACCTTCTCGCTGCTCTACTGGCAGATCGACGCGGGTGGTCCCGCGCGCCTCGCGCGTAGCATGGCAGGTCGACCCGACTGGCTTTTTCCCCAGACCTCGGCACCCGAACTAGCCGCGCCGGACTGGCGACCGCTCTACGTCGACTATCTTTCCCTCGCGTTCAATACGGCGGCTGCCTTCAGTCCCACCGACGTGCTGCCGCTGACAAGACGTGCGAAGGGACTGATGATGATCGAAAGTGCCATTGCTCTGTTGACGCTCGTGCTCGTGGCTGCCCGCGCCGTCAATGTCATTCCGTAGCGGCGCATTGTTCGTGCCGTCGAGATCGAAGGTGCCTGATGTCAGTCGAGGCCGATCAGCTTTCAACAATGATCAATCACGCAGTGGCGCCCGCGTTCATGCTCAACGGCGTCGCGGCGATGGTGGCCGTGCTCGTCAACCGGATCTCCACCGTTACCGAGCGGATCAGAAACCTGCGTGAGATCGATGAAGCTGACCTCGTTCGAGCCAGGCTAAAGCAGGAGATCGGCGAACTCAGGCGGCGGGAGCTGCTCTTGAACAGTGCCTTGCACCTCGCTGTCCTTGCCGGGATCGGGGTGACGCTGTTACTCCTCTTCGGCTTTGTTGTGGCATTCTTGGGGTATCGCCACGAACCAGGAGCCGCCGTGCTTTTCATCGCGTCGCTTTGCTTTCTGGCTGGATCCCTGTTCCGGTTCCTGCAGGACATCAGGCTCTCCCAAGGCGAGCACAGAGATCGTCAGTTGCGGTAAGAGCCCGAACTGTGCTGGTTCCGTTCGCCTTCACTAGAAGTGGAAGGCTACCCCTATGATCGGCCCCTGCTGGACGACGTCGAAGACAAAACCATCGTCCTCGTAGTTGACGCCTATGGCTCGGTATCCGGCCACTGCCGAGATGGTGTCGTTGAACTTGTAGCCGAGGCCGAGGCCCACGTCCCAGTCGACGTCGGCGCCGCCACCGCCCACCAGCCCCCATCCCGTGACATAGATTTCGGGGGTGAAGAAGTAGTTTCCGCGCAGGCCCACGACCGCGTCCACCCACGTGGCACTGTCATCCCGCTCCACACCAGCCAGAAGTCCGCCGTTGAAGGTGATGTCGGTCTCAACCGACCAGACTTTCATGCCGCCGAACACGTCGAGGTGGCCATTCTGATCTTCGAGTACGGCGTAGCCCACGCCCAGAAGTCCTGCAAAGGTCTCCGACGTCACTCCGACGCTATCGGCGAAGATGCCGCGCGGCGTGTGCGCATCGGCCCCCAGTTTCACGTAGACAATGTCGCCGACGACGCTGTAGCGGTCATATCGTGCCTCGGCTGTAGCCATGAAGGCGAAGTCGAGATTGTCGAGAATGTCGCCGAAATCGGCATCGATATTGACCTCGGGAAGCCCGAATTGCCGTACGTTCCCGGAAATTCCGGCAGCCCAGAAGTAGGGCGCCACGGTGAACTCCCAGCCGCTGCGGGTCTCGACCGTTTTCGCTTCGGGTGCCAGGGGCGTGAGATCCGCCGCATTGCCGAGCGATGTGGTCGACAGGACTGCGAGCATGACGATCGCAGGCAAGTGAATGGTTTTCATGAGAATCCCCCGATCTCGTTTACCGCCCAGCATTGCTTCCGGGTCGACAGTGTGTGACGGGATTGGAGTTCGGCAAGCCGAAACGGCTATTCGGACTTGCTGGAGCCACAGAATGCCTGAAACTGTGGCTCGTTGGCCTCAGTCTTGCTTTCCTGACGGCAGGGGGACGCCCCCGAACGGACGGGGCCCTGCTGGGATCAATAGCAAGGCGGGAACGGATAGTACCCACATTGCTGACCGTTGTAGTAGGAGTTGTAGTAGTAGGGTCGCGCTGCGGCCGCTCCTACAGCCGCGCCTGCAACCACGCCCGCGGCAACCGGAGCACCACGATACCAGGCACCATGATAGACGGGCGCCTGCCAGTATGTACCTCCTACGCGGTTGATGTTGGTGTCGCCGACATGCACGTCGTCCCCCCGGAAACCGCCCGCAAAGTCTCCTCCGCGCATGTCTCCTCCGAATCTGCCTCCGCCGCCGAAGCTACCACCGGCAAAGTCTCCTCCGTGGAATCCTCCGCCGCCGAATCCTCCACCACCGAATCCTCCGCCACCACCGCCGAAATGATCGATGAAAAGGGCTGCCGGTCCGGAGGCACCATTAAGGCTGCCCTCCAGAACGGTTATATCGAAGGTGAGCGTCGTCCCATCCAGTTTAGGGGTCTTGAGCGTCACGACAGCGTCGCTGACATCTGAACCGTCGCCGCCCAGAACCGACACCGTTGCGTTCGGCGGGTCGACCGCAAAATTGTCCTTGCCGTCATCCCACTGCATGATGAATTGTTCGGTCGTTACATGCCCTGCGGCCCGAACCGGCCGATCGGCAAAGACGATCGAATTGGCCGACACGCCTGTCAGAATGAGCTTGCCGCCTTCGATTTTCGCGCCAGACGAATTGAGCACCGCCAATGACGGGACCGGCCCTGCCGGCGTGACCACGCCAATCGTCTTCTCCAACGGCACGTGCGGCTTCTTCGGTGCGTCCTGGGCGAAGGCGGCGGGGCTCAAGGCAACACTTCCGAGCAGGATGAGCGTAGTCAATCGGTCGAGTTTCATGGATCTGTCCTCGCAGTTGGAACGGGTAGTGTTGCATCACCTTCCACGCCCCGTTTTGAAGTCTGAGACTTCTGGTGTAGCGACCTCCCAAACAGCAGAGCCGCTTAGTCCTTGAAGATCTTTTTCCAGTCGGCCTTCATGTCGACGACGGTCCAGCCCGTGATCGCGGCCGCATCGAGCGCCTTGTCGAGGCGGCCGAATTCGCTCTTGCGGTCATAGGCGTATTCACGTTCCTTATCGGTGTGGTGAATGAGCACCCCGAGACGCGCGGGCGCGCCTGCCATTGTCGTCCACTGCAGCATTTCGAGGTCGCCGTCGGAATTGCCGAAGGCTGCGATGGGACGACGACCGATCTCCTGGTTGATCCCAACCGGCTTACCGGCCTTGTCGTCGATGAAGTTGACTTCCGGCAGACGATACAAGGTCGGCGTGTCGTCCTGCATCTTGAACTGCGTCTTGATCGAGGAGCCGATGACCTGCTCCGGGGGAACGCCGTAGACCTTCTCCGTCCATGGCCGCATGAACTCAACCCCGCCGCCCGACACGATGAACGTCTTGAAGCCGTTGGCGCGCAAGTAGGAAAGCAGCTCGACCATCGGCTGATATACGAGTTCCGTGTAGGGTCGTTTGAACTTCGGGTCGCGGGCCGTCGAAAGCCAGTCGGTCACCACCTTCTCAAAATCAGATGTGGTCATTCCCGCATGGGTCGCCATGATGAGTTCTAGCAGACCCTTTTCCCCTGACGCGGCGAGTGTCTTCATGTCGCCGTCGAGCACGGCCTTGAATGGCTGGACGTTCTGCCATTCCGGATGCTGCGGAGCGAGGGTCTTCACGCGGTCAAGGGCAAAAGCAAGCTGGGTGTACATGGGGTGCTCGACCCATAAGGTCCCGTCATTGTCGAAGACGGCGATCCGTTCCGGTTCCGGGACGAAGTCGGGTGATCCCTGCTTTGTCACTCTCTCCACGAACGACACAATTGCCGATTTTGGCCCGGTATCATTCCAGGACGGCAGGGGATCGCTTTGTGCGTACGCGGATATTGCGAAGGCGAACGTCCCAAAGATGACGGCGGCAGCCACTTGGAGTGGCCCGATGACGAGCTGGCGGAACATTGTTTTTACCCCCGGGGCAAGAGTGGCGCGGACTACGCGTTCCTTCTCTTCCGGCATGGATCGACTCTAACGAAAGCGTTCCCTCCGCGATATTGCCCTTTGGGGAATCTGAGCAACCATGAGTGGCTTTGGCGGCGCATGACACCTCCCCGATAAGATGTTATCATCCGCCGGCTTTGGGGGTGGACCAATGGCCTTAGGCAAGGGGGAAGGTCGACTGCAGTACGCTGGCCTCTTGCTGGCACCCCTCTTTCTGACGGCCTCAGTCGTATTCGCTGCCTCTCAAACCACACCACCGCCTCTCGATCGGCCGCCGCGGGTTCTCATACTTTATCCATATGACGAAAGGATCGCGGCGACCACGGCTGCCGGGGAAGCACTGCGAGGCCGGCTCCTTGAAGCAACCAGTGGGAAGATCGATCTGTTCTCCGAGTTCCTGGACCTGTCGCGGTTTCCGGAGGCTGAACATGTCCAGCGACTGGGGCGGTACATGGCAGAGAAGTATGCCATCCGTCGCCCGGACGTCGTCGTCGCGCTGGGCAAGGAGTCGGCCAGTTTCATTTCGACAAACCGGGCAAGCATCGCTCCCGACGCGAAGATCGTGGCGGCCGGTTTCGGCAATTCGACCTCTGAAAACATCGACCTTCCCGATGACATGATCGGCGCGTTCACGACATTCGACATTCTGAAGACCGCGGAAATGGCGCGAGGTCTGCAACCCGGCGCCCGTCACCTCTACATCATCGGCGGATCATCTGAGTTCGACCAGGGTTGGCTGGCAACGGCGCGCGCCGACCTCGCCGAATTCTCCAGGTCATACGAAACGACTTACCTCGAAAACCTGACGATCGAGCAATTCATTGAACGGGCAGCCGAAGTCCCTACCGACAGCATCATACTGGCGTTGACGGTCTTCAAGGATCAGGCCGGGCGGAATTTCATACCGCGCGAAGCGATAGGAAAAATCGCTGCAACGGCCAGTGCTCCGGTTTATGGCCCCTACCAGACCTACATCAACTACGGGGTCGTCGGCGGCAATACCGTCACATTTGAAACCTTGGGTCAGACCGTCGGCAACCTGGTCCTCGATGCCATTGCCGGTAGGCCGATTAAGGATATTCAAGCGCCCCAGACGTACATCGTCGACGCGCGGCAACTGAAGCGTTGGGGCTTGGCGGAAAAGAACCTGCCCGCGGGCACCATCCAGATGTACAGGGAAAAGGGCCTCTGGGAAGGCCACTGGTTGGCAGTGACAGGAGCGTTTGGTGTCGTTTTGGTGCAGGCCGGCGTCATCGCAGCCCTACTTCTCGAGCGACGCCGTCGAAAGGACGCAGAAAGCCGGTCGCGACTTCACCTGCTCGAAGCTGTCCACCTGAACCAGTCTGCGACGGCAGGGGCGTTGTCGTCTTCCGTTGCCCATGAACTCAATCAGCCACTGTCGGCCATCAGAAACAACGCGGAGGCTGCCTCCGTACTGCTTCAAAATGACAGCCCGGACCTTCAGCTCATCCACCAGATCCTTCTCGATATCCAGGCAGATGATCAGCGTGCGGGCGACATCATTGGCCGGATGAGAGGATTGCTCAAGAAAAGAAGCGAGATCGACTGGCAGGAGTTCGACCTGAACGATGTCACGTCGAACGCAATCAGTATCATTCACGGAGAGGCGGAACGCAGAGGGATCACGCTGAAGACAAAGCAGCCGACGACAGAGCTACCGGTGCGCGCAGACAAGGTTCATGTGCAGCAGGTTGTCCTCAACCTGGCGACCAATGCGATGGACGCCATGACCGAGGCGGGGTCCGACAGCAGGATTCTGACGCTGGCAACAGGAGTAGTGAAGGAGAAAGCCGAGCTCTGCGTGGCAGACACGGGCAACGGAATTCCGCAGGAACGCCTGTCCAGCATCTTCGAGCCGTTCTACACGACAAAGCAGGCAGGAACGGGTCTTGGCCTTTCCATCGCTCGCGCGATTGTTGAGACTTACGGGGGAACGATCTCTGCGACCAACCGACCCGAAGGTGGCGCAATCTTTCGTGTGGCGCTCCCGCTTGCCCGAGGCGGGGAGCGACACTCATGAAGCCGGTCGTCCATATCGTCGATGACGATGAATCTTACCGCACGGCAACGGCACGGCTGCTTTCCGCCTATGGCTTCGCAGTGGAGGTCTATGAATCCGGTGATGAGTTTCTTGCCCGCCTTCCAGGCTGCGAGCCGGGCTGCGTTCTTCTTGACCTGCAGATGCCCGGTCGGTCCGGCTTGCAGGTACAGCACCAACTATCCGAGCTCGCACCGCTGCTTCCGATTGTGTTTCTTACGGGTCAAGGGGACATAAAGGCCGGCGTCGACGCGATGAAAGCGGGCGCCCAAGACTTCCTGGAGAAGCCGAGTTCAGGTGCGGTCCTGATGGAAACCATCCAGCGCTCGTTGGCTCAGTATGAGAGGCGCAGGACCGAGTATGAGCGCCGGCAGCAAATGAGGACTTTGGTGGCTGGCTTCAGTGCCCGCGAAGCTGAAGTGTTTGGGCTTGTTGTCCGTGGCCATCTCAACAAGCAAATTGCCTATGCCCTTGGTATATCGGAGCGCACGGTAAAGGTTCACCGTCATCAGGTGATGGAGAAGCTCGGAGCAAGGTCGCTCGCAGAGGCTGTGTCGATTGCCGCCGACATCGGGCTCGACCACGGACAAATACGACGTGTGTCGCAAAGTGACGGGTCGCCTTCCCCTTAGGGCAATATCGAGTTTTCGACGACGCGCCTACAATGGGTGGCAACTGCGTATCTCGAGAAATGTCACAATGGGGGCATGATAGTGGGAAAGCTGCGCGGCACGGTCGCTGTTGTCGATGATGATGCGAGCCTGCGTCGAAGCGTCGGACGCCTGCTCTACGCTTACGGATTTCCGGCCATTGAGTACCAATCTGCAGAAGCCTTCCTCGGTCGCGATCCAAACATCCTGATCGACTGTCTCGTATTGGACATCGACCTCGGCGGCATGTCCGGAATCGAATTGCAGCACAAGTTGAAAGAGGCAGGATCGAAACTGCCGGTGATTTTCATCACCGCCCTCGAAGACCCCCGCCTGAAAATCCAGGCAGAACGAGCCGGGTGTGTCGCCTATCTGCGAAAGCCTTTCGCAGGGGTCGGGCTCATCGACGCGGTGAAGAAGGCGATCGGATCGTGAGTTCTTGGACGACGACCGACCGCCACGGCGCTCAGGCAGACTGACCAGCCAGACGCGCTAACAGGGAGGTCTAATATGGAATGGCTTAGACACTGGCGGCCGATGGCCGAAGCATTGGCAATGGCGTCCTGCCTCAGCGTGCATCCGTTTTCTGCCGGAACCGCATCCGCTCAGCCAGCAAAACCGAACATCGTGTTCATTCTCGGCGACAATATCGGCTACGGAGACATTGGCGTTTACGGAGGCGGGAATTTGCGTGGATCGCCGACGCCGCGCATTGACCAGCTTGCCTCCGAAGGGCTGCGACTGACGCAGTTTCTGGTCGAGCCCTCCTGTACGCCGTCTCGCGCAGCCTTGATGACAGGACGCTATTCCATTCGTTCCGGACTGTCGTTGGTTGCTGTTCCGGGCACGTCTTTTTCCTTACCCGCAAACGAAGTCACGATGGCGGAAATGCTGCATGACGCAGGCTACGCGACCGCAATCTTCGGCAAGTGGCATCTCGGTGCGCAAGCCTACAGTCAACCGCAAAATCAGGGTTTCGACGAATTCTACGGTATTCCGCCCGGCGATACCTGGGACGCATTTGGAATGATCCGGCAGGGAAGGCAGACGAACGCGCTCAATATCCCTCTCGACAAGGGGCCACAAATCGTCGAAGCGAGCCGCGGCCAGCCACTTAGATCCGTGAAGCCGTACACAGAGGAAGTGCGCCGCGAAATCGATTGGGAACTGGCGGATCACGGCATCGACTTCATGAAGCGGCAAAAATCGGCGGGCAAGCCGTTCTTCCTTTACTTGCCGATATCGCGCACGCACTTCCCGAACCTGCCTTCGAAACGGTTCGAGGGCGCGTCGCGGATTGGTCAGTTCGGGGACTCCCTGATGGAGGGCGATGCGATTGTTGGAACGATGCTTGACGCAATCAAGGACCTTGGGGTTGAGCAGGATACGATCGTGGTCTTTGCATCAGACAATGGACCGGACGGCCCTGGCGCAAACCGGTTCGGCGGCGACATGCCGGATATTGGCAGTTCCGGACCATATCGTGGTGCGCTTGGCGAGATCAGCGAAGGCGCGATACGCACGGCCGCGGCGATACGCTGGCCGCGCCGGATCAAACCGGGATCTTCGTACGCGATGTTTTCGATCATGGATTTGTTCCCGACCTTCGCTCACATCGCTGGCGCCAAAGTGCCGGATGACCGGCCAATCGACGGTGTGGATCAAACCAGCCTGTTGCTAGGAGAGGACGATGACGGTGCCCGTGATCATCTGCTGACCTTCGTCGGGTCGGAATTGGTCGCAGCCCGCTGGAAACAGTTCCGCGCGTATTTCGTCAACGTGGCGCCGGGCCGTAGCGGCGCAGGCGGCGCAACGTTGATGGGAGGCGTTGGCGCGAGTGCTGCACCCATGAACGGGTATCCGCAAGTGTTCAACATCGAGGCCGATCCACAGGAGGAGCACAATATCGGTGAGATGTACAACTGGGTCCTGGGGCCGCTGCTGCAGGCGGTGGGAGAATATAAGGCGAGCCTTGCGCGATCACCGAACCCGCCGGCGGCGAACATGACAAGGTTCTAGCAGCCGCAGCCTTGCGCGAACTCAAGCACAGCTCGTTCCATGGTCGCAAATTCCCGAGTGAAGTACACGGAAAACAAATCCTGGTCAGGCGCAGCTGGTTGCGCCTGAAGCAGAGCATCTGGCTTCGCGATCCCCCTAGCCGATCGACATCAGGCTGGCATTACCGCCGGCCGCGGCGGTATTGATCGACGTGGATACCTCTTCCAGAAGCCAGTTGAGGCAATAGGCATCAGGGTCGCGCTCGAGTTGCTCAGTCGAGGCAGACTGCGTGAGCAGCAGCGGGCCCGGCATCGCGGCGATCTTTGCGAGCATGGCGGAGACACGATCAGCATCGCCTTCAACAAGTGCGCCGGCCATGGGCTCGGTATCGTCAGTTGCCTTCTTCCAGGAAATCCGCTGCGCGACGCTGACGGGTAGATCTTTCAGCGTCGTGCGGAGGCTCCCATCGCATTCGATTGCCGCGCTGTTGCCGGTGGCAAGCACAGCCGAGACCTGGCGAATGAGGCCGGTCCGGGAGACCGGAGCACACAGGATCGCTCCGCGGGGATGAAGCGCATAGAGGTTGCGCTCACCGACGGGGCCGGCAAGTTCGGTTTCAAGTCCGAGGGCCGACTGGCTGCCGAGATGGCGCGCCATCTCAGCATCCTCGAAAAGACCCTGCTGGTCCAGCCACTTCGCAAAGTCCGAAAGAGCCGGGTCGCTGTAGACGGAACTGTGCTGCGGTGGGATCGGTGGCGTCGTCACCAACCGCCCGAGATAGAGCGGGCCGCCCGCTTTCGGGCCGGTGCCCGACAAGCCGCGGCCACCGAAGGGCTGGACGCCGACAACGGCGCCGATGACGTTGCGATTCACATAGAGGTTGCCGGCCTTCACCTGCGAGGTAACGTTCGCAATCGTTTCGTCGAGGCGTGTGTGGAGCCCGAAGGTCAGGCCATATCCGGTTGCATTGATCTCGTCGATCAGGTGGCCGAGGTCCTGGCGGCGCCAGCGAACGACATGGAGGACAGGCCCGAACACTTCGCGCTTGAGTTCAGAGATCCTGTTGATCTCGATGATCGTCGGCGCAACGAAGGTGCCATTCCTGGTCGCATCGGGCAATTCGACGCGCTCCACGGCACTGCCGGAACGGCCCATGGCATCTACATGCTTCTCGATAATGTCCTTGGCTTCGGCTGTGATTACCGGGCCGATGTCGGAGGCCAGCCGGTTGGTGTTGGCGATCGAAAGCTCGCGCAACGCCCCCTTGAGCATGGCCAGCGTGCGATCAGCGACGTCTTCCTGCAGGCACAGGATACGAAGTGCCGAGCAGCGCTGCCCGGCACTGTCGAACGCAGAGGCGATCACGTCGCCAACGACCTGTTCGGCGAGCGCCGAGGAATCGACGATCATAGCATTCTGACCGCCAGTTTCGGCAATCAGCGGAATCGGCTTGCCATCCTTTGACAGACGCTTGGCAAGTTCCGCCTGGATCAGTCTGGCGACCTCAGTCGAGCCGGTAAACATCACAGCGGCGACTTCAGGCGCTGCGACGAGGGCCGCCCCTACCCTTCCGTCGCCGGGAACCAGTTGGACGACATCGTCGGGGATACCAGCCTCATGCAGGATGCGAACTGCTTCGGCGGCGATCAGCGGCGTTTCTTCCGCAGGCTTGGCAAGAACAGGGTTGCCGGCAACAAGAGCAGCAGCCACCTGCCCGGTAAAGATTGCCAGCGGGAAGTTCCAGGGGCTGATGCACACGACCGGCCCGAGTGGCGCATGCGAAGGGCCAAGAGTTCGGCGGGTCTGCTCGGCGTAGTAGCGCAGGAAGTCGATTGCCTCGCGCACTTCGGCAATCGCATTGAGCAACGATTTGCCGGCTTCGCGGATGATGAGGCCGAGCAAGGTCTCCATCCTCGCCTGCATGATGTCGGCAGCGCGATCAAGAAGTGCTGCCCTTTGACCCGGCGTTACCGATCCCCAGGACGAAGCAGCTTTCAGGGCGATCGCGGCTGCAGAGGCGACCTCTTTTGCGGTTGCTTCGCGGACGGCGCCGACAACGTCGCGGTTGTCGGCCGGGTTGAGAACGTCGCGGGCAGTTCCCGCTTCGGTCGGGTTGGTTGGCGCGGCCGACCACGAGACGGTGGCGCTCGCCTTCAGTGCTTCTGTAAGCGCCTGTAGAGATGTTTCATTGGAAACATCAAGGCCGGCAGAGTTGCGGCGCTGGCCGTAGAGGTCGGAGGGAAGCGCAATCTTGTCGTGCTTCTGGCCGGGCACCTGCATTCTCGCGACAATCTCAACCGGATCGGCGACAAGCTCGTCGATGGAGACATTGGGGTCGGCAATCCGGTTGACGAAGGAGGAGTTGGCGCCGTTTTCGAGAAGGCGGCGCACAAGATAGGCAAGCAGCGTTTCATGGGTGCCGACAGGAGCATAGATGCGGCACGGGCGGTTGAGATTTTGCCGGCCCACGACCTCGTCGTACAGTGGCTCGCCCATACCATGCAGGCACTGGAACTCGTACTTGCCGACATAGTAGTCGGAGCCGGCCATGTGGTAGATGGTGGCGAGCGTCTGTGCATTGTGGGTGGCAAACTGCGGGAAGACGGCATCGGTCGCGGCAAGCAGCTTCCTGGCGCAGGCGACATAGGAAACGT
>Ga0102588_1001313_pt1 | contig 19193 bp, 4 predicted proteins | sample AraplaMF_Col_mMS_FD_76854 | JGI IMG/M metagenome (GOLD analysis project Ga0102588, IMG submission 76854) | Arabidopsis root microbial communities from the University of North Carolina, USA - plate scrape MF_Col_mMS (SPADES assembly) (version 2) | ecosystem: Host-associated > Plants > Roots >...
AAGCCGTCCCGCTTGTCGTGGACCTTGCTAGCACTGCCGATCAGGGCGAGGCGCAGGCCATTGCCGAGCTCGGCGCGGAAGCCGCCGGTGACGCCGAACGAATAGCCCTTCGAGCTGATGTCGCCGATGGCCAGGCTGGTCGTGCCGCCGAGGCTGAGCGTGCGGCGGCTGTCGAAGTCACCCGAATACCAGCTGCCCGAGGCGGCAACGAAGAGGCTGCCGGCATCATAGCTGGCATAGCCGCCCAACTGATACTGATTGCCGCTCACGGTCGAGTTCCGGCTGTTCACGTCGGAGTCGATCTGCGCCACGCCGCCGGCAACGCCGAGGGTGAAGCCGTCGAGCCTGGTCTCGACACCCATCGCGACACCCGCCGTGGTGTTCTCGACCCCGGCATGGACGCCATCACCCAGCAGCTTCTGATAGCCGCCATAGACCTGGCCCCAGATCCCGCCGCGGCTGGTGTCGTCACCCGCACCGGTGCCCGGCAGGGTGGCGCTCGAAAGCGCGCTGGCGAAGCTGTTGCCCGCGGTGGTAGTGGTGCGGACATCGGCGAGGCTCGAACTGGCGAAGCCGCCGCCGACCAGGGCATCGCTCCCGTCGCCCACGCGCTGGCGGAGCAGGTCGGTGAACAGGTTGTTCGCCGAGATCGTCGCCGTCGAGATGTCTGCCAGTGCTTCGCCGCTGAAGCTCTTGAACGCCGCGACGCGCTGCGCGGTATTGAGCGCCGTGATCGTGTTGAGCGTCGCCGACCATTCGTCCGAGGCATTGCCGGTGGTCGAGTTGCTCAGCGCATTGGCCACCGCCAGCGTGTTGACGTCGCCGGCCGAGACGCCGTCGTTGAACTCCATGTTCTTCTGGACCTGGAGGACGACGGCATTGGCGACCAGATCGTAGCGCAGGCGCCACTTCAGGTTCGGGTTGCTCGCCACGGTGGCGAACACGCTGCCATTCGCGAAGGTGCCGGTGAGGCTGTTCGCCTGGATGATCGTGTAGAGCTGGTTGAAGCGATAGTCGCTTGCCGTCGAGGTCAGCGCGTTGACCGCCACCGTGCCGCCCGAGAGCGTCGCGGTGCCGTTCACCTTGATGCTGTCCGAGGCGAAGTTGAAGCTCGTCCCGCCGAAGTCGAAGAGCAGCGTGCCGCCGGTGGCGACGAGGCTGCCCACCGTCCAGTTGCCGATCGGGTTGATCGCGCCCAGCGCGCCGGTGGCGAGGCCGCCCGGCGAGAAGGTGCCCGAGGCGATCGTCAGCGCGCCTGCCAGCGTGCCGCCGCCGATCAGCGTGCCGCCCTGGACACGGATGCCGCCCTGGGTGGAGCCCGAGAAGGCGAGGGTGCCGGCCGAGACATCGAAGCGGCCGGTGGTGGCGAAGGTGCCGGCCAGCGTCAGCGTGCCGGTGCCCTGCTTGTCGATCGTGCCCGCCCCGGTGATCGCTCCGCCAAAGCCGGTGCTCGAGCTGCTCGACAGGGTCAGGCGACCCGTGCCCAGCGCGATCGTGCCCGTGCCGGAGATGCCCGCCAGCGTCTCGTTATAGGTGGCGAGGTCGAAGGTCGCGCCCGAGGCGACGCCCACCACCGCGGTGTCGGCAAGCCGGTCGCTCGCACCGAGGCGCAGGGTGCCGCCCTGGACGGTGACGGTGTTCGCCGCCGCCGTGCCGCTCAGCACCGAGGTGCCGCCCAGGTTGAAGATCGCGCCTGCGCCCAGGTTGGCGTTCACCGTGGCGCCGGTCAGCTGATACTGGCTGGCGGTCAGCGTGCCGGTGCCGGCCAGCGTGCCGTTCAGCGCGAGCGCGCCGACCGTGTCGCTGTTTGCGCCCAGGTTGAGCGTTGCGCCGGTGCTCACCACCACCGTGGCAGTGTCGGCGAGGCGGTTCGCGGTGCCGAGCGTCAGCGTACCGCCCTGGATCGCGACGTCGCCGCCGGCAGTGCCGTTCAGCGTCGAGCTGCCGCCCAGGTTGAACACCGTGCCTGCACCCAGATTGGCGTTCACCGTCGCGCCGGTCAGCTGATACTGGCTGGCGGACAGCGTGCCGGTGCCGGCCAGGATGCCGTTCAGGCCGAGCAGGCCGATCGTGTCGTTGAAGGCGCCAAGGTTGAGCGTGGCACCCGATGCGACGGCGACATTGGCGGTGTCCGCCAGGCGGTTTGCCGCGCCGAGCGCCAGCGTGCCGGCCTGGACCGAGAGGTCACCTGCGGCGGTGCCGTTCAGCGTCGAGGTGCCGCCCAGGTTGAAGACGGTGCCCGTGCCCAGGTTGGCGTTCACCGTCGCGCCGGCCAGCTGATACTGGCTGGCGGTGAGCGTGCCGGTGCCGGCCAGCGTGCCGCTCAGGCCGAGCACGCCGACCGTGTCGTTGAACGCGCGGACATCGAACGTCGCGCCCGAAGCGATCACGACATTGGCGGTATCGGCCAGGCGGTTCGCCGCGCCGAGTGCCAGCGTGCCGCCCTGGACCGAGACGTCGCCTGCGGCAGTGCCGTTCAGCGTCGAATTGCCGCTCACATTGATCACGGTGCCCGTGCCGAGGTTGGCGTCCACCGTCGCGCCGGTCAGCTGATACTGGCTGGCGGTCAGGGTGCCGGTGCCGGCGAGCGTGCCCGCCAGGCCGAGCACGCCCACCGTGTCGTTGAAGGTGCCGATGTCGAGCGTGGCGCCCGAGGCAACGGCGACATTGGCAGTGTCGGCCAGCCGGTTTGCCGTGCCGAGCGCCAGCGTCCCGCCATTGACCGCGACATCGCGGCCGACGGTGCCGTTCAGGGCCAGCGTGCCGGCCTGGACGACAAGCGCGCCTGCTGCGTTGCCGTTCAGCGCCGAATTGCCCGCCACATTGAAGACAGTGCCTGCGCCCAGGTTGGCGTTCACCGTCGCGCCGGTCAGCTGGTACTGGCTCGCGGTAAGGGTGCCGGAGCCGGCCAGCGTGCCGTTCAGCGCAAGGGCACCGATCGTGTCGCTGAAGGCGCCGATGTCGAACGTCGCACCCGATGCTAACGCCACCGTAGCGGTATCGGCCAGGCGGTTCGACCCGCCGAACGCCAGCGTCCCGCCATTGACCGCGACGTCGCCGCCGGCGGTGCCGTTCAGGGTCAGGGTACCGGCCTGGACGACGAGCCCGCCCACCACATTGCCGTTCAGCGTGGAGGTGCCGCCCAGGCTGAACAGAGTGCCTGCGCCCAGGTTGGCGTTCACGGTGGCCTCTGTCAGCTGATACTCGGCAGCTGTGAGCGTGCCAGTCCCGGCCAAGGTGCCGTTCAGGCCGAGCAGAGCGACAGTGTCGCTATAGGCACCGATGTCGAGCGTGGCGCCCGACGCGACGGTGACAGTGGCGGTGTCGGCCAGGCGGTTCGAAGCGCCAAGCGCCAGCGTGCCGCCCTGCACCGAGACGTCGCCCGCGGCGGTGCCGTTCAGCGTCGAGGTGCCGCTCAGGTTGAACAAGGTGCCGGTGCCGAGGTTGGCGTTCACCGTCGCACCGGTCAGCTGGTACTGGCTGGCGGTCAGCGTGCCGGTGCCGACCAGCGTGCCGCCGATAGCGGCGACCGCCACGGTGTCGCTGTTCGCGCCCAAGTCGACGGTGCCGCCGGTCTGGACGATCAGGGTCGAGGCATCCGCCAGCACATTCGACGCGCCAAGGGTCAGCGTGCCCGCCACCACGGTCTGGCCGGTATAGGCATTGGCGCCCGACAGGGTGGCCGTGCCGCCGATCAGCAGGCTGCCGTTGCCCAAGATCGTACCGGCGAAGTTGGTGCCGTTGCCGGCCAGAGTCAGCGCGTTGGCGCCGAGCGTTACGTAGCCGGTGCCCGACAGGCTGCCGATTGCTTCCGAAGCGCCGAGCTGCAGCGCGCCGCCGGTCATCGCGACGGAGGCGGTGTCGGCGATGGCATTGCCGCCCGTGAGCAACAGCGTGCCGTCGGCGATCGTCCACAAGGTCATGCTCGTCGGCGCTGCGATGGTCCAGGTGCCAGTGCCCGACTTGGACGCGCCTTCGATGTTGAGCACCCCGCCGAGCGTCGCCGAGCCGCTGCCGGTCAGCGCGAGCGTGTCGTTGCCCGCGCCGCCGTCCAGCGCCCCCGTCACGGTCGCGCCGGTATCGAGCGTGATCGTGTCGATGCCGCTGCCGCCGGCATAGCCGCCGTTCAGCGTGCCGAGGATGTTGATCACGCGGTCGCCGGTGCCGTTCGAGGCGATCACGCCATTGGTGGTCGAGCCGGAATTCAGGTTAACCGTGATCAGGTCCGCGCTGTCGAGGAGTACCGCTCCCAGGCCGCCGCCGATCGTGCCGCCAGACTGGTTGGTGATCGTCGAGGCCGCGTTGCTGCGGAGGCCATAGCCATTGGTGCCGCCTGCGATGCTGCCGGAATTGGTGACGGTACCGCCCGACCAGAGATAGACACCGTGGCTGCTGCTCGAACTCACGCTGCCGGCATTGGCCAAGGTCGTGCCTGCGGCGTCGACGTACACGCCGTAGCTCTGCCCGGTGATCGTGGCGCCTGCCTGGTTGGTCACTTCCGCATTGGCGCCAGCGACAGAGACGCCGCGGGTACCGGTGATGGTGCCGCCATTGTCGAGAAGCGAGTCGGCGCCGCCCAGATAGACGCCGCTGTTGCCGGTGCTGGTGATCGAGCCCAGGTTGTACACGCTCTGGTTGGCACCATTGCCGTTCACGGCGGAGAGGGTGGTGCTGGACAGGCTGCCGTTCGCCGTAACGTCGAGGCGGCTCGCATCCAGGCCCATGTCGAGGAGCAGGGTGCTGGTGCTGCCGTCGATCACCAGGCTTGATGCATCGCTGATCAGAAGCCTGCCACCGATGTTGTTGGTGCCGGCAAGGGTCAGGGCGCTGCCCGCGGAGAGACCGCGCACTTCCACCGTGCCGCTGCCGGAGATGTCCTGCGAGACCGTGCCGCTGTATGACTGCGCATAGATGAGCGAGCCGTTGTTGACGATCGAGGCGCCCGAGATCGTGTCGCTGGCGCCTTGCAGCTTGGCCCCGGTATTGATCGTGGTGGTGCCGGTCCAGTTGTTGGCGGCGTTGGTTAGGACGATCGTGCCCTGGCCGCCGATCACCAGGTCCTGGTTCGGATCGACCCCGGCCTGGCTGCTGGTGGTGATCGCGCCGGTAAGGGTCGCGATAACCCCGGCGGTCGTGTTGAGCGTCGCCGGATCCGCCGAGGACGGGGAGACGACCTCCAGCGAGATATTGTTCCCATAGGTGCCAGTGGCACCGAATGTCGCCGTCGGGTCGATCATGTGGATCGTGCCCGAGCCGAAGGCGCCCGCAGTGTTGGCGACGATCGAACCGCCGTTGACATAGATGTCCCCGGTGAGGCCCGCCGTGCCGTCGAACGTGACCGTGCCGCCCGTGCCCGCGCCGTTGCCGGCGAAGATGTCAGCATCCGGCGCGTTGCTCGTGCCGGTTAGCGTGACATTGCCGGAAAGGACGCCGAAACCTTCGAACTGGGTAAAGCTGGCGAGGCTCACCGAGCCGCTATTGCCGGCACCAAAATCGGCGAACAGCGTGTCATAGCCGGCGCCCCCGTCAATCATCCCGCCGATGCTGCCGCCAACATAGATGAAACGGTCGTCGCCGGCCCCTAGATTGGCGGAGCCTAGCGAACCGCCCGCGCGCAGCGTGACCACGTCCCTGCCCGATCCCGCCGAAGCGTCATAACCGCCGTCCAGCGTCCCGGAGATGTCGAGCGTGCGCGCGCCCGCGCCGGAGCTGACGATATTGCCGGTGGTGACCGAGTTGGCCGCCAGCACGACATTCAGGCCGCCGTCGCCGGCCAGCAGGATCGCGCCGGCATTCCCGCCGGCAATCCGCCCGCCCGCCTGGTTAGTGAGCTCCGAGACGCCGCTGCCGGCGGTGAGCGATACGCCCCAGCCCGTGCCGCCTTCGATCGTCCCGGCGTTGAGCAGCGAGGCGGTGCCGCCGGATATGCTGACGCCGCTCCCATTGCCGACGATGAACCCGCCAGCCTGGTTTGCGACCGAGCCGCCGGCGAGGAACACGACGCCATCGCCGCTGCCGTCGCGCTGGATCTGGGACAGCTGCGTGGTGGCGTCGGTCGCCTGCCCGGTCGCGATCACGCCGGAATTGATCAGTGTCTGCGCAGCGCCTGCGCCGTACACGCCGTTGGTCTGGCCGACGATGATGCCGGCATTGGTGACCGTGTTCGTGCCCGTCTGGAGCGTGATGCCATTGCCGGCGGCCGCGATCAGGCCGGCCGCCTGATTGTCGATCGTGCTGCCATTGGCGAGCACCCCGGCAAAGCTGGTGCCCGTCGAGCGGATGAGTCCTGCATTGGTGATGCTGGTCCCGGCGGCCGCGGTCGCGCCATAGCCGTCATACCCGACCAAAGCGGCTCCGTCGGCCACGGTGAGGCTGGTGCCGCTGACGGCGAGCGTCGCTGCCGTGCCGCTGACCAGCACCTGCGCGGTGCCGGAGAGGGTGAGACTCCCGCCATTCACCGTCCAACCGCCGTCGCCGGATGCCTGTGCGGCCGCAAGCGTCAGCGCGCCACCGTTCAGGCTGTGCGCCTCGAACTCGGCAAGCGATTGCAGGTCGAGCGTCGCCGAGCCGCTCAGGGTCGCGACAAAGGCGTCGGTTCCCGAGCCGCCGTCGGCGGCCGCAAAGCTGCCCCCGTTCCAGTTGAACATGTCGTTGCCCGCGCCGAGCACGATGCTGCCGATCGACCCGCCGGCGCCCAATGTCACGGTGTCGCTGCCGGTAGCACCTGAAGCCGTGTAGCTGCCGTTCACCGATCCGGCGATATTGATCGTGCGGCTGCCGCCGTTCGCGCTGAAGATCGATCCGGTGGTGATCGACCCCGCTTCCAGATTCACCGTGATCGCGCCGCTGCCCGCCAGCTGCATCGCGCCTGCACCACCGGTGATCGTGCCGCCAGACTGGTTGGTGAGCGTCGCACTGCCGTCCGCGACGACGACGCCCCAGCCCTGCGTTGCATTGTTGCCGCCGGAGATAGTGCCCGAATTGGTCAGCGACCCGCCCCCGCCCAAGCGCACGCCGGCATATTGGGTGGCCGAGATGCTGTTGGTGTTGACGGCATCGAGGGCACCGCTCTGGGCATTGATACCATATTCAATGCCGGTGATCGTGCCGCTGTTGGTCGACGTGAAGGCCGAGCCCAGCGCTTCAAGCCAGATGCCGCTGCCGGCGTTGATCGTGCCGGAATTGTTCGCACGGCCGCTGCCGCCTGCGATCAGGATGCCCCACGCGCCCGTCGTGCCGGTGGCATTGATCGAGCCTGAATTGGTGGCGGTGCCGCCGATATTGAGCGTGATGCCGTTGTCGACCGAGGCAGTGATCGATCCGGCGTTGGTGACGTTGGCATTGATGCCGGTCAGCAGGATGCCGCGCTGCCCGGTGATCGACCCGCCCTGCTGGTTCTCGACCGTACTGTTGGCACCGGCGAGATAAACCGCGGCGTTGTAGCTGGAGCCCGCGCTGACCCCAGCAATGGTGCCGCTGTTGACCACGCTAGAATTGCCGCCGGTCATGTAGACGGCCGAGTAATCGGCCGAGGGGTTGGTGACCGAGATCGTGCCGATATTGGTCAGCTGCGCGCCGGCCCCGCTCAGATTGATCGCGGCAAAGGTCGAGCCGACGCTCAGCACGCCTTCGTTACGGATCCTGGCATTGGCGCCGCTGCCCGTGATGCCCCAGGCGCTGGCGGTGACGCTGCTCCCGGCACCGATATTGACCTGGGTGTTCGCTCCGTTCAGCGTCACGGCGCTCAGCACCGTGCCCCAGTTCGCGGCCTGTCCGGCGACGCCGATGTTGAGCGTGGTTTCGGTGCCCAGCGTCCAGCCATATTGGCCCGAACGGGTGCCAGTGAGTGTCAGACTGCTCGATCGCAGTTCCTGTACCTCGAAGCCGCTGACACCGGCGAGCTCGAGCGTCGTGGTGATGCCGCGATCGAGGTAAAAGCCGTCATTGCCGGTCCCGCCATCGATCGTGCCGGAAATGGTACCGCTGTTCCAGTATACCGCGTCGCTGCCGGCGCCGAGCGAGATCGATCCGTTCACGGCCCCGCCGTTCAGCGTCACCGTGTCGTTGCCTCCGGCGAAAGCGATATTGCCGTTGATGGTTCCCGAGTTGGTCACGGTCGCCTGGCCAGCCGCGCTGATCGCCGTGCCGACGCCGGTGATGGTGCCGGTATTGGTGACCGTCAGTGCTCCGGTGCCCACATTGCGCACGCCATAAGCGGTGCCGACGCCCTGGATCATGCCGGCATTGGTAAGGACAAGCGCCGCGTTGCCGCGCGCAGAGACGCCAGCGTCGCCCTCCCCGCGGATCGTCGCGGCGCTCTCATTGGCCAGGTTGATCGTGCCGCCGTTCAGCAACACGCCGCCCGAAGAGCCGCCGATGCCGGTAATCAGGCCGCCCGACTGGTTCGTGACGGTCGAGGTGCCACCGACCTCGAGGCCGGCGAAGACGTTGCCCTGCAACGTCCCGCTATTGGTCACAATGCCGCCACCGGCAAGGAACACCCCGTCCCAGCCACCCAGGATCGTACCGCTGTTGTTCAGCGTCGAGGCGTTGGAAGCGAAAACACCGTTGTTGCGGACAGTCGAGCCCGAGCCGGCGGCCACGCCGTAGATATTGCCACTGTTGGTGATCGTGAGAGCGGCCGCGCCATAGATGCCATGACTGCCATTGCCACCCCCGGCGAAGCCGCCGCTGGTGATGGTACCAGCGTTGTTCACCACTGTATCGACATAGGAATAGACGGCCGCGACATTGGTGCCGCTCGTCGCGGTCGAAGTGACGCTGCCGCTGGGCGTGATTCCAAGGGTCTCGCCGGCAGCGGTGATCATCACCGCGCCAGGCGCATGGGCGTTCGACACCGAGCCCGAAAGCGTCAGATCCCCCGCCGCCATGGCGAGACCGCCTGCGTTGGTAAACGTGCCCGAAAAGACCGGCGTCACGCCCGTTGCCGCGTTGATCACGAGCGCGCCCGAGCCCGACACGGTACCGCCAAAGCTCCCGCTTTGCTGGGTGAGCGTCAGCGCATTGCCGCCGAGCACAACGGCGCCGGTGCCGGTCAGCGAGGCGACGCTCGTGCCTATGCTGCGCCCGGAGATATCGAAAGTCGCACCGCTCGCCACCGCCACCCGCGAGGAGGTGGTGATCGCGCCATTGCCGCTCAGCGCCAGCGTGCCACTCGAAATGGTGGTGGAGCCGGTATAGCTGTTGATGCCAGAGAGCGTCTGCGTACCCGTGCCCATCTTGATGAGAATGAGCGGGCTGTTGGGATTGGTGCTGTCGGCGAGCGTACCGCTGAAGGTGCCGCTGCCGTTGTCTACGCCGATCGTGAGGCTGCCCTGTCCGAAATAGCCGTTTCGAACCGTGCCCGCGCCGGTCAACGCATCGATCCGGATATTGCCTTCGACGCCGTCGAAAGTTGCGCCCGATGCCACGTTGAGATCGGCGAGATTGCCGGTCCAGAAGCCCTGGCCCGATGCGCTGCCCGCCACGGTGCCGCTCTGGACGTCGATCAGACCACCCGAGCCGAGCGCGAACGTCACATTACCGGCATTGCCCAATATCGTCGTGGCGGCGCTCGAATTGCCGGTGAAGCGGATTGTGCCGGCGCCCGTATAGCTGCCCGCCTCGATGCTGAGACCGCCGCCGGTCTGGTTGTCGAACCAGAGAACAGCGCCTGCATTCACCACCACGCCGCCGCTGCCAAGCGCGCTGGCGGTGTTGGACTCGACCACGGTCCCGTTGCTGATCGTCGTCAGGCCGGTCCAGTTGTTGGCGCCATTGGTGAGGAACACCGTGCCGGCGCCATCGAAAACGACAGGTTGAGACGAGCCAACTTCGGCGATCAGCCCGGTCAGAGTCGCGCTTACGCCGGCATCGGCCTGGATACGGGTGGGGTCGCCGACCGGATCGGTCGACATGAGCAGGATCTGGTTCGAATAAGTGCCAGTTGTGCCATATTGCAGCGTGGGGTCGAGGGCGTAGATGGTGCCCGTCCCGAAGCCGCCGGCGCGGATCGCCCGCAGTGTCGAACCATTGGCCGTAACGACGCCCTGATAACTGGTGAGGTCGAAAACAAGCGTCCCGGCGGCGCTGCCATCGCCCCCGGTGATCGACATGAACGGGTTCACCGGGGCGCCGGTCAGCGTCCAGGTCCCACTGTCATATTTGGTCAGGATTGCGACATTGGTCACGGATGCAAGCGACAGCGTCCCTGCCGCGCCGTTCGCCGCGGTTCCGTCACCGCCGCCGCGCAGGGAGATATTGTTCGAACCGCTGCCGAGGTCGATCGCGCCGACCACCGCAGCAGCGCTGGCACCCGCGTTCTGAAGCGTGATACCGCTAGCGCTATCGACGATCGCAGCACTGCCGGTGCCGCGCCCGGTGTAGAGCGACAGCGCATCATTGCCGACACCCGTCGTGACGCTGCCGGTCACCGAGCCTGCAAAGAGCTGGATAGTCGTCGCGGCGCTCCCGGCGGTGACGATCCCCTTGCCGCTCGTGCTGGTGGCGCTACCATAGTTCCGAACCTGGCCGCCTGCGCCAAGTTCAATGGCCGCGCCCGATCCCCCGCTCAGCACCCCGGCGGCGCCGTTCGTTACGATCGAGCCGCTTCCGGCGGCGTAGACGGCGCGCGCACCCGGCTGCAGGATCGAACCGCCGTTGACGAGCGTCAGCGTGCCGCCTGCGTTAACGCCGTCCATCGGCGCGCCCGAGAGATTGCCCTCGCCCCGAATGGTGCCGGTGTTCTGCAGGGTCAACGCGCCGCTGGTAACGACGCCGGCGGACGCACCGTCGATCAGCCCGGTGTTGATGATATTCGCGGTGGTGCTCCAGATGCCGCCCTTGCCAGCACCCGACTGGAAGTTGTTGGAGCCGTCCAGCAAGCCCGAGCCGATCGTGCCCGCGTTGACAACGGTGAGCAGGCCGGAACCCCGGTTCCAGATGCCATATTCCCCAGCGCCGACGATCACCGCCCCGGCCGCGTTCGTGACGGTGCCGGCACCGCTATTGACGAGGAGTCCCGATCCTTCGCCGGTCGCCCCATAGACTCGGCCGCCCGCATTGTTGGCGAGGCTGTAGGTGCCGTTGACTTCGATACCCGCGAACCGCTCGCCGCGCAGCAATCCGGCATTGGTGATATAGGCGGAGCTCTGCGCACGCACCGCATCCCAATGGCCGATGACCGTTGCGCCGGCGCTGTTGGTGAGGTTGAGCGTGTCGCCGGTGGCCTGGACGCCGTGCGCCTCTAACGTGACCGAGCCGCCCGCGGTGTTGGCGATCGAACCCCAGTTTAGGACGGTGCCGCCGCTGAACTTGATCGCGGAATAAGTCGCCCCGGCGGTAACCGTGCCCGAATTCTCCACGCGGACACCGGTCGCTGTCGAAGTCACGGCGTTCGCGGAGGAACTTAGCGTCGCGCCGGGGTCAATGGTCACCGTGCTCGCGCCAAGCAGCCGCGCGCCCCAGCTCGAGCCGTTGAGCACGCCGTGCACCCACAGCTTCGAGTCAGCCCCGCCATCGACCGTCCAGCCCAGGCCCGAGGTCCGTGATCCGGTCAGGACGAGCGTACCGCTGTTCAGGCGATATCCGGTGAAGTTGGTAACTGTCGACTGATCCAGCACCTGCATCGCGGCGACGCCGAGGTCGACCGTGAAACTGTTGGTGCCGGCACCGCCATCGATCGTGCCGGTATAGGCGCCGCCGCCGAAGTAGAAATAGTCGTCGCCCGCGCCCAGCGAGACATTGCCTTCGATTCGGCCAGTGGCGCTCAGGGTCACGGTATCGACGCCGTTGCCGACGCTCGCGTCGTAATTGCCGGTCAGCGTGCCGGCGACGGTCACGGTACGGGTGCCGATATCGTCGCCGACAATGTCTCCCTGCGTCAGCGAGCCCTGTTCGAGGTTGACGACCTGGTTGCCCCAGGCGCTGAGCCGCATCGCGCCAGCGGTGCCGCGAATTACGCCGCCGGCCTGGTTGTTGACGACGAGGTTGCCGTTTTCGATCGCGATGCCGTAGCCGTTGTTGGCATCGGTGCCACCCGCGATGCTGCCGCTATTCGTGATGACGTGGCTACCGGTGGCGTCGATATATATCCCGGCGGCCGAGCCGGCCTCACCGGTCGTTTCGATGGTGCCGCTGTTGTTGATCGTTGCCGATCCCGAGGTCGGCTGGATATTTATGGCATCGGTGCGACCACGGATCACGCCGACGGCCGAATTGGTCACACTGAGCGCGCCGCCGACATTGTAGACGCCCCAATAGCCGATCAGCGCGCCGCTGTTGCCGATCGTACCGCCCGCCGACGCGACCGCCGCGCCGGTCGTCGGCAGGCCCACCCCGGATCCGCCGGTGATGACGCCGCTATTCGTGAGCACGATTGGCTGGATGGCGGAAACACCGGTGACGCCAGTCACCGTCGAACTGTTGCTGATCGAGCCTCCGGCAGTCAGGCCGATGCCGGTGCCGCGCGAATAGATGTTGCCCAGGTTGAGCACCGAACCGCCGCCGCCGTCGCGAACGCCGTAGCCAGTCGTGCTCATGGCGTTGATCTCACCGCCGGCCTGGACGGTCGTCAGGAAGCCGCCGGTGCCGGTGACCACGCCGCTGTCGCCGCGCAGATGGGCGCCGATCGTGATCCGGTTGGTACCCGCGGCCGAGCCCGCTGCATCGATGCCGACAGAAAAGTAGGTGCCGAGCCCGATGATGCCTGACGTGGTGATATCGACGGAGCCGCCGGCGCGCGCGAAGATGCCGGTGCCGGTGGCCTGCGAATTGCTATCGATCGTGGCACGGGCAGTAACCGTGACTTTGCCGGTCGCCTCGGCGTCAATGCCGATAGGTGCCGTGACAGGCGCGGTCTGGTCGATGACGAGATTGCCAGCGACCTGGGCCATGGCCGGGGTGGCAAAAGAGGCTGCGACAAGGGCAGTCGATGCCAGGAGTGCCTTGCGCGCGAAACGCCCATGCGCACGCGAAAGTCCACGCTCCAGCGCTACCGCGCCGTTGCCACGATCGACCATGTCGGAACCCCCTGATGCCTGTACCGAACCGGAAGCGAGAGCCTGCCCCCAGGGAAATTTATTCTTAATAATCGGTTACGGCGATAACCTAAATCAAGGCCGAGTTCGAACCAACGTGTCACCGCTTAACCGATGTGCCATGCGTCCCGTAGGGCCGGGCAGCGTGACAGGTAATTGCTAGTCGCTGCGACGGACGTCGAAGGAGTCCAAAAGTTGCATGCTCGCGCTGGACAATCGAATCAGCCCCCGTCGCTATCCAATGCGACCAGCCTGTCCGACGGTAGCCCTTCAGGCCAGACCCAGGCTCTTGACTACCTGGCTGCGCCCCAATTTCGTGATACTGTCGCCAGCTATTGCCGCGAAATAGTTGCGACCGACATGCAGGCTTGGCCTACGACCAAGCTGTTCCACCAGCTCGGCCGATACATGATCAGCTTTCTGCTGATCCACCATTATCAGGACTGGTATCGCCATGATGGGCCGCCCGCTACGCTCAGCCGCCTGCAGGCAAGTTGCCCCCTTAGTCCTCGTCAGACCGCGGCGATCGTCGCCGGCCTGCGCGCCGGCAAGCTCCTAACCGCGGAATCGCCCGCCAGCAGAGACCTCAGCACAGCCTCGGCCACGACAGAAAATTCCGTCGATTTCACCAAAGCGCAATCAAGCCATGCAAGAATATTGGTTCCGGCCTCGCCGATTATTCAGGCAATCGCGCGACCGATGCTCGCAATCCTCGCCGCCGCCGACCAGCTCGACCACAAGACCCGCGCGCGCCGGTTCGCCGGCGATTTCGCCCTGCAGAGCGAACTGGTCCATCGCTCCGCACGATATGTGGAACTACACGGAACGCTACTCGAAGCCTTTCCGCGCGTGCGCCATTTCACCGAAAAGGACTGTGGCTATCTGATCCTGTGCGCCGTCATGGCGAGCGCGCTGAGCCCGTCGACACCGGTGCCCCTCTCCTGCCGATACTTGGCCAAGCATTTCCGGATCTCGCGCTCGCATGCCAGCAACCTGCTAGCCCATGCCGCAGCCAGCCAATGGTTCGCGACCGACGGCCGAGGGCGCCTTGCCTATATTGCGCCTGACCTGATCCTGGAATTTGAGCGGTGGGTAGCAACAGAAATGGCGCATTATGCCGAAATCGCGGAGGATATGCTTGTAGTCCCCGCCCGCGAGAGCTGCGCTTAACATCCGAGTTACTGCAAACTTCGGCCACCTTCATGAATGTCTCGGTCGGTGTCAACGGGCGGGAATTGGGGCCCATTGCCGTCAGGTCGGTTTCTGGGCAGTCAGCGTACGGACAGTTTTCGAGCCACGACCACTCGGCAGCTTCCCGGCCGCCAGAGGAAACCCCGGCTTGCCGTCCCACAAGCCAAGTCGCCATCAGGGCGAGTTCCACTGGAAAATCTGACGATCTCTTTCGGTGCGCTCGGGATCTCAGTCCGTAAAGGGGGGCCGGGAGGCTGTAAGTCCAATCTCGCGCCCGCCGCGGCAGGTCGGCTGAACGAACGGCAGCTTTTGCGAAGGTCGCTGGCGGCGCTAAATGGCAGCAAAGGGGCGCAAAGCTGCCATGCGCTCGTCGTCGCCCGAACGTCAGGTAACCACCCAAAAAGCGGACTGGCATGCGGTCAGCTTTATGGTTTGCGCGGTCGTGGCTGCGGCGCGGGCTGCTCGCTTGGCCCCGTACCCGCTTTGGGGGCCTGCGGCGCTCACCGGCTTACTCAATATGAGCGCCGGCCTTCAAGTTCGGGATACCCACGCAAACCCTAAGCCGATGCTTGAAACGCCGCGATCGCCCAGCCATCTCCCGCGCTGCCTGACATTGGAGAACTACAGGAAGATTGCATGACGACGACTGAAGCCACGCCCGAAACCCGCTCCTTTGAAGCCGACGTCGCCAAGCTGCTTCACCTCATGGTGCACTCGGTCTACTCGGACAAAGAAGTCTTCCTGCGCGAGCTGATCTCTAACGCAGCCGATGCGTGCGAGAAGCTGCGCTATGAGGGTCTTGGCAATCCTGCCCTGCTTGGGGACGATAGTGAACCTCGCATAACCGTTACGCTCGATCCCGAGGCGCGTCGACTGATCGTCGAAGACAATGGTATCGGCATGAGCGAAGGAGAGCTCGCGGAAGCGCTCGGCACAATCGCTCGCTCCGGTACCAAGGCCTTCATGGAAAAGATCGCGGGGTCCCAGGATGGTGGCAATAGTCACCTCATCGGGCAATTCGGCGTCGGCTTCTATTCTGCGTTCATGGTTGCGGACCAGGTCGAGGTCATCTCGCGTCGGGCCGGCGCGGACAGCGCAGCCTCTTGGTCGTCGGACGGGCTGGGCACCTATACGATCCAGTCCGTCGAGACGTCGGATGCGCCCGTCCGGGGTACCCGCGTGCTGTTGCACCTGAAGGAAGACGCGGCGAGCTACACGCAAGTCTTCACGGTGGAGAGGATCATCAAGGCACAGTCCGGCCACGTGCCCGTCCCGATCTTCCTCAAGGACAAGTCCGATTCCGGGCCCAGGCAGATTGCCGATGGTGGTGCGCTCTGGCTCCGACCGAAAAGCGAAATCACGTCCGATGAATATAAGGACTTCTATCGAAGCGTTGCTGGCCAGTTCGATGAGCCAGCCTTGACCGTGCACTATCGCGCGGAGGGCCGGCACGAATATAGCGTGCTCGCCTTTGTGCCACAGACCAAGCCATTCGACCTGTTTGAACCCGACCGAGCGGGCCGGATGAAGCTCTATGTCCGCCGCGTCTTCATAACCGACGACGCCCAGATCCTGCCGCGTTACCTGCGATTTGTGCGTGGTCTGGTGGACTCGAATGACCTGCCGCTCAACGTCTCGCGCGAGATGATCCAGGAGAGCCCGATCCTCACGGCGATTCAGAAAGGCGTTTCAAACCGCGTGTTGTCCGAACTCGAAAAGCTCTCGACGAATGACAGCGACCGCTATCTGGCGCTCTGGGACAATTTTGGCGCGGTGCTCAAGGAAGGGCTTTACGAGGATTATGCCCGTCGCGAGACGCTCCTCGGCCTCGCTCGCTTCAAGACGACTGCGTCCGGCGGCGAATGGCGCTCGCTTAAGGACTATGTCGCCGGGCTGAAGGAAAACCAGACCGCGATCTACTATGTTACTGGTACCGATCTCGACCGCCTTGCCAGTTCGCCGCAGCTGGAGGGTTTTCGTGCCCGCGGCATCGAAGTTATGCTGCTCGCCGATCACATCGACAGTTTCTGGGTGAATTCCGGCGTTGACTATGAGGGCAAGCCCTTCAAGTCGGTGACACAAGGCCTTGCCGACCTCTCGCTCATTCCCCGCGCCGAGGGCGAAGAACCCGCGGGGGCAGCGTCAGATGCGGTCGAGGGCTTTATCGCATTCGTAAGGGAAACTCTGGGGGATGCGGTTTCCGACGTGCGAGTTTCTGACCGCCTTACCGAGAGCGCCGTCTGTCTGGTAGCTCCCGATCATGGAATGGATCGCCAACTGGAAAAGCTCCTCGCCGGAGCGGGGCGTCTGGACTCGATGGAGAAGCCGGTGCTGGAGGTCAATCCGCGGCATGCTCTTGTCGAGAAGCTCAGTGCGCTTGGAGAGGGGGATGAGGCTGTCCGCGCCGACGCGGCGCATCTTCTGTTCGATGAAGCCCGTATCGCCGATGGTGAGCTGCCGGTCGATCCGCGCGCCTTCTCGGCACGTCTGATGCGTCTGATGGAGCGTGGTATCGGCTGACCGAATAATCGGCGCGGAGCCAAGGAGGCTCCGCGCCGCAAGCGCTTAAGACTTGCTTGCGTCCTTGAACATATTTGCGAGCATCGCTGCCAGCGCTTCCTCTGCGCGTTCGCGCGTCGCGTGATCCTTAGCGGCCATTTCCTGGCGTATCCACTCCGGTGTACGCGCGATTACGGCAGCGATCGCGGATTGAAGGTCTTCGGTCATTTCGAGGCCTGTTGCAGCGAACAAGCCCCATGAACAAGGACTTTTGACCCGAGTTCCATCTTCCGCGAGACCAGCGGCAGTCCTGTCGTGAATGGCAGATCGAAAGGGATTGCGCCCGCTCTGTTTGCACGAACCTGAGCTAAATCATTGAGCCAGGTAACAATGGGCAAGAACTGCTTTTCCCGAGCAGGCTGCGCAGATTTTTCGTCCAGCGGAATGTTTCTGTGTCTGGACGATAGAGCGCAGACGAGCATCCACTCTAGCGCCTGCAAATATTTGATGGTTGGTTCAGGCTAGCCAGTCCGTGACCAATACAGGATAGAAATAATGGGCGTGCCGCGACCGGATTCGATCGGCGTTTCGGTGAGATCCTACAACCGCCGCACGGAATCAGATGGCGCTCGCTCTGTAATCGCAGCGAAGTAACCTATATCACAGCTCGACCCGAAATCAGGTGCTACATCGGGTCCGAGCTTCGGGGGCCATGGAGCGCGAAATGGTCAAGGAAGATGAAATCGAGTATCTCAGCCGCAGGGTTGAAGAGGAGCGCGATAAGGCTGAGCACGCCCGCGACCCTTCCAGTTACCGCGTACATACCGAGTTCGCTCGAGCATATGAGCGTAAGCTGCGGGTGTTGATCGCTTCTCAGTCCAAACCGAAGCTTCGGAATGGCCATGCCATTCTCTAAGCGCGAAGAGCGGATGGATCAGCAAGCCAAAGAAGCGAAAATCGCGCAGACATTACTGTGGATACGGTTGCGCGATGAGGGACGTCGCGCAACGGCTGCGAAGCGTTCCTGGGTGATGCGTTTGCTGCCGCGGCGTTTCAGGCGCCGGGGGAATTGATAGCAACGCAAACTGAAGCCCCGGCTACCATCACACGCGCGCCAATGCCTTGGTCCGACGGATAACACAGCACGTAGAAAGTGGGATTGGGTCGCCGCAGCGGGGATCGCGACCAATCTGTGGAGGCGGGGAAACCGAAACGCCCCGGGAACATTCTTGCCAGAGACTTTTCTTCGAGGACCATGGTGACGAGCAAGAATAGCGGCCAGGCCGACACTGCCCAGCAAGCGACCGGCGAACCGGCGGGCAATCTCAAGGACCCCACCTCATACAGCCCCACGGGCAACAAGGGGCGGCATCACTGGAAGAGCTCGACGGTCGCCGAGCCGGGGCTCGACCAGCGCGGCACCGTCTTCTTCGCGGCGCTCCAGATGACGCGCATGCCGATGATCCTGACCGACCCGCGGCAGGACGACAATCCCATCGTCTTCTCGAACAAGGCCTTTCTCGACCTGACCGGCTATGAGGAGGCCGAGGTGGTCGGGCGCAATTGTCGCTTTCTCCAGGGGGCCGACACCGATCGCGAGACAGTCCGCGAACTGCGTGAGGCGGTCGCCGCCGAGGAAGCGATCTCGATCGAGATCCTCAACTATCGTCGCGACGGCTCGGCCTTCTGGAACGCGGTGTTCGTGGCGCCCGTCTATGATGCCGATGGCCAGCTGATCTATTTCTTCGCCAGCCAGCTCGACGTGACGCGCCGACGCTCGTCCGAGCAGGCCTTTCGACAGGCACAGAAGATGGAGGCGATCGGTCAGCTGACCGCGGGGCTTGCGCACGACTTCAACAACCTGCTCCAGGTCGTCGCCGGCAACCTCGACATGCTGCAGGGGGACGAACTTACCGACCGGCAGCACCGGCTGGTCGGCAATGCCGCGCGCGCCGCCGATCGCGGCTCCAGGCTGACCCGCCAGCTGCTTGCCTTTGCCCGCAAGACCCGCCTGGAACCCCGGCGTACCGACCTCAACACCCTGATCCACGAGTTTGGCGACCTGATCGACAATACGGTCGGCGCGCAGGTCCGCCTCGTCACCGCGCTGGAGCGCCGGCTGCCGGAGATCGACATCGACCCCACGCACCTCGAGATGGCCGTGCTCAACGTGCTCCTCAATGCCCGCGACGCCATGCCCCAGGGCGGCAAGGTGACGATCGCGACCGAGCTGTGGAAACTCAACGGCAACGCCGCCGCGCACCAGCTGCCCGAGGGCGACTATGTCGTGCTGGCGATCAGCGACGAGGGTGTTGGCATGAGTGAGGAGGTGCGCCAGCGCGCGACCGAGCCTTTCTTCACCACCAAGGGCAGCGAGCGCGGCACGGGCCTTGGCCTCGCGATGGTACATGGCTTCGTCCAGCAGTCGCGCGGGCGCCTCGAGATCGATTCCGAGCTCGGGCGCGG
>Ga0102588_1001318_pt1 | contig 19124 bp, 15 predicted proteins | sample AraplaMF_Col_mMS_FD_76854 | JGI IMG/M metagenome (GOLD analysis project Ga0102588, IMG submission 76854) | Arabidopsis root microbial communities from the University of North Carolina, USA - plate scrape MF_Col_mMS (SPADES assembly) (version 2) | ecosystem: Host-associated > Plants > Roots >...
CCTGACTTTTTGTGGCATACATCGCTCGCCAGGAAAATAAAGAAATATGAATATTTCGGTTATGCGACCCATGAAGCCCTGTTTCTCTCGGACCGGGAGGAGCAGCTGATCAATGACATCGTTAAGAATATTAAGGATGAGTACCATTCCAATATTGACAAATTCAGCCAGGACATTATCGTTTCCAACCTGGAGACGATGCTGAACTATGCTGAACGCTTCTACGAACGTCAGTTCATCACCAGGAAAATAACTAACCATTCGATACTTGACCGGCTAGAGGGGGAACTGGCGGATTATTTTGATAACGATAACCTGCTTTCCAAAGGTTTGCCAACCGTGCAGCATATGGCTGACAAACTGAATATTTCATCGAAATATTTAAGCAGTTTGCTTAAGCAACTCACCGGGCAGACTGCACAGCAGATGATCCATGAAAAACTGATCGATAAGGCAAAAGAAAAATTATCGACAACTAAACTGTCTGTTAGCGAGATCGCGTATCAACTGGGTTTTGAACATTCGCAATCGTTCAACAAACTTTTTAAGCTCAAAACCAATCAAAGCCCCTTACAGTTTCGGCAATCCTTCAACTGATCGCTCTCCAGGAACAGATTGCCCATAGCGGTTCGGCAAACAGCCGATCGATTTGGTTCGTCTTTATCCAGTCTCCGTCTAGTTAAATCGGCTCTAATTCGCTCTGTATTGCTATGTTCTTCTGTTAAAACCATCGCCAGGCAGTAGAGAGTAACTGAAAAACTTGTTGACTCATTTGACAAATCGTCAAAATGTTCGCGTCGGTAGGCGGCAATTAATCAATTTTCATATTCGATGCTGATTGCTTCGAATTAATAGTCAGTAATATTCATATTCTGTATCTTAAGCTGATGGCTTTTCCAATCGCTTTGAGTAATCCATGATCCAGGTCGTGCGTCGTTTCGGAAGGTAGCCACTGTCCATCTTTTCTCACGAGCGTAACCGAATGGTCCTCCAATAATAGGTGGATTTGCCCGACTCCTTTTGAAATCGGTTTTTCATTAAGTAGCTGATAGCTATAATCTTTTGAGCCGTATGTGATTCGTAATAATTGTCTCATAACGATTTAAAAATTAACTATCTCTTTTTGCAATACAAGTTTTTTTTAGCTGAGAGCAACTTTCGAAGTATGCTAATCCTTAGACGCTGGTATATGGCTCCTGATCTTGGAATACCGACTGTCATGTCTGCCCGGATAGAATCCGTTCGGATATTTCAGCCGGGAAAAACCGCCTGTCCCATGCCACGACTTGGAGTTACCAGGCGGCAACATCTATTCAAACCTGGGCTAAAAGAAAACGTCTGGCGATGAAAATTTGGCACTGAAGCTGAAATTTTTACAGCTGCTCGCTGCAAAAATTTCAGCTTTAAATCCATTTCTGGACTTGGCACACCACTTGTATTAGTGCTATTGAACAATCGTTCTTTAAGTTTAATGAATAAATGGTTTGATCCTTTAAAAACAATTAAAAGAAAAAAATTATGACATTGGTTAAATTTAATCCCGAAAAAAGAAACAACTCACTATTACCAGGTTTTAGTGATGTTTTCGACTCTATTTTTAATGACACCTTTTTTAATGACCGTATGGTAACCCGCGTGCCTGCTGTCAACATCAGCGAAACCGAAAACAACTATCATGTGGAACTGGCTGCACCAGGTCTGAAAAAGGAAGATTTTAAACTGAACCTGGAGCGCAATGTGCTGAATATATCTGTTGAGCAAACTGCCAATCAGGAAGATAGTCAAAAGAATTACAGCAAACGCGAATATAGCTACAGTTCGTTCGTGCGTTCCTTTACGCTGCCGGACAGCGCGGATGACAACCAGATCAACGCAAGTTATACCGACGGTATCCTTCGCATCGATATTGCCAAACGCGAGGAAGCAAAAAGCCTGCGCAGGCAGATCGAGATAAAATAATCGATTCCATCATATATCCAAGAGGGCTGCCATCATGGCGGCCTTTTTCAGGATGTACCAATGACTTGGTTTGATTAAAGTAGGACTTTAAATTCGAAGACCATGAAAACGATGAGTAAAGTATTAACAAATTTATGCATCGCAGGTTCGCTGTTTTTAGGTTTAACCGCTCCTGCTGGTGCCCAAACGGCCGGCCGGATGGCCGCTATTCGCAAGACAGCCTTTGATAGAGGGGCGAACGCGCTTAAAGTAAACTCCTCCGGATTCTATCACCCTTATGTTTATCCGGATATCGGTGTAGTCATGAATAGACTGCCGCTGGGTTATTATACCTTTAATTGGAATAACGTGCCCTATTATTATGCGGACGGCCTGTTTTATCAATCATATGCGAGTGGGAGCTATAAAGTCACCGTGCCCCCGCTCGGCGCGGAAATCCCTTCACTGCCCCTCGGTGCCGATATCATTACCATTGACGGTAATCCTTATTTCCAGTATAAGGGAATCTATTACGAGTCCGTTATCCGGCCGGAGGGACGATTCACGTACAAAGTAGTAGGAAAAGATGGTATCCTCAGGGGCGACGCTGAAGCCGATCCGGCTTTACCGCTGGTTGGAGATATTAACGACCGGGTGCCCGACGGCTCCCACCAGGTTACGTTAAACAATAAAACCTATTGGGTAACGCCGGATCAAATCTATCTGGAAGAAGTTAAAAAAGACAGGACGATCAGTTATCGCGTTGTTTGGGTACCCGAAAAGAAAAAGAAGGAACTAAACCGGTCCGTGCAAAGCGAAAGTTAAGGATTATAAGGGCTCCTGTTTGCAGGGGCTCTTTCGTTTACAAAAGCTATGAAAACACAATTCTATATCTTGTTAAGCATAAAAACGCCGCAGGGTTTTGTCGATTATGGGCAGTACTTCTTAGGTGATGACCGCCGCGCCGCAAATGGATTGTTCGGGCAGTTAAAAGGCAGCCCATACATAAAAGATTCGTGCCTTTTACATATCGACCTGATGGAAATGGTTGGTGAACTGCCTGTGAAGATTAAAACGATCTGCTGCACGCTCGACGAACTGGCTTACAACGCTAGATTGATCGCGAAAGCGGTCTTTCGGTTAAAGAACCTGGAGGAAATAGAATGATGGACAAGTTATTTTTATTTCGGACGCTTATTCTCTCTTTAATGATCTGCCTGGTGATCTTTGATGGGCTGGGGATAATGATCCATTTGGCAAATGCCTTCCCTGAACAGCATAAAAAGCTATTGCTGACCGGGGCTTTGCTGTGGGGCATCTCTCTATTTATTAACCAGGGGAGTAATGACGACGATTGGGCCGGAGAGTACTAAGCCGATCAAAATTTGCAAGTCGGGTACATCGTGTAAGTAAGAGTAAATAGTTGACTTGTACTGGGTATGCGAGAAGATGTATCTGTTTTTTGGCGACTGGTAAATATCCATTGCTCACCATCCATGCCAATGCCAATCTCATTTCGTTTCAACTTCTTGACATCGGCATAAGACAAACCAGTGTAACAGCAAAAAACAAAAATATCTCTTACTTGCTTCAGACGCTCAATCGTAATCTTTGGGGATGTCGTAATATTATCAAGTTCCTGCTGCGTAAGAAAAGTACGCTCCTTTGCCTTTGCAGTGGATTTAAAATTGATGAATGGATTTTGCTTTAGCCAGCCATTAGCAATACAATGATTAGCTATTTTTTTAAGATGTTTAATGTACTTTGCAGCAGATACACCGGTAATTTTACAATCTGCTTTCAGGTAAAACTCAAATCCTGTAATAAAGGCGTAGTTTAATTGGCTGATCTCTATATCTGTTTTGCCATATTCCTTTTGCAGGAAGCCTGTAAGGTGTTTTTCAGACGTATTGTATCCTTTTAATGTATTAGCCTCAAACCCATTACCAATCAATGCCTTTACTTTGGCATTGTGTTCAGCAAACAGTTTCATCAGATAGCGGCTCTTTTCTGTTTTTCCTGTGAATTGGTTCTGTAGGCTTTCAGTAGTGACGCGCTGGTTTGAATCAATCAGTACCTGGTGCGCATTTCTAACTTTGGTTAGCAGGCTGTCCAGATAATTATTAAGCGATTTGATCTCTTCTTTTGCGCCGATGGCCCGACCCGCATGGCTGTTCCATTTGGCCGGATCACATTCACGTCCGGCAGACATTTCTACGCGTTTACCATCTACGGTGATGCGCATGTAGACAGCCATAGGGCCGCCTTTGTAGTTTTTTTGCTTTCTCAGGTAAAAAAGCAGGTGGAAATTACTTTTCATAATTACAAGCTTAAAAGTGAAACAAAAGTAAGTTTGTAGCCTGCTATTATCAAGATGCTCAATGATTGAACATCTTGATAATCAATCAATTATAAGCAATTCGGTGCGTAGCATTTTTCCATTTAGGTACGCACCGAATTTGCATCTTTTTTGTTGCGATTCAGTGCATAAAATGGCGTTTTGATAGAAACAAAAAAACCTGCAATCATTTGATTTGCAGGTTTTTAGCATCTTTAGCTATTGTTTTAAGTAGACGATAGGGGAAACTTCCCGAACCCCTTTTTAATAGATTTACGTAGGTTGGCAAATCCTTAAATTATTTAAATATCTAATAATCAATATATTGAATTTAATTGATAGCGGTCTATAATCGTTTCCTACTTAACATAATATCGAAAATAGCAAAGCCTTATTTAATGCACAAATAGTCGTTTAAATCTACCCAACCTAATTTACAATGCCTGGGCACTTTTAGAAATATGTTTTCGATAAAACAGATGTCGATTTTTAACCAGCTTTTATAGCTATGCGCCACACAATAATATCCTGATTAATAACATGTATTTGCACTACAGACTCATTGTCAAGTGGCAAAGGTCGACGTTTTGGGCTCAAAGGTGAAAAGCGTAGCAAACTATTGAAAAAAGTGTCGCATGAACTTCTGGCAATCACGGAAATCGTTAATTCTGACGTGGTGTATCTAAGATATCAAACGCTATGTCAATTTACCTGTAATTATCGCCTGTTCATTTGCGATATCAAAAGAACCTGTGATACCCAGTTGTAGCTGAATGCCGTTTTGTAGCCTCAGAATCGCCTTCTCTGTCGGTGTTTCAGGATGGCTTCGTGCCGCCGCTAACGTTTCCGCTTCGGCTCTGTCAAAAGTGTCAACTATAGTAGTTGGGGTTTCGGTATTTCCGATTTGCCCGAAATCCGCTTTGAAGGCCTCTTCAAAGGATGCGATCACGGCGAAACCTTCCAAGCTATTGGCGTAAGAACTGTAAACAGGAACATCGTTGAACCATCCTTTTAAGGATTTAGGCTGCGGTTTTTCCTCGTTATATTCTTTTTCAACATATCGATCATCGTCAAGAAATTCCTGCTCCAGATATAATCGAGTTGCCGAAACAAAAATGCAGTCGGGTTTGATGTCCATACTTTTGAGTTCTTCAATTGCGGCTGAAACAATTTCTAATAGGCTACCACTCTTTCCTGAAGGTTGCTTATTGATGATCGTAAAGAAAAACTCTTCGTCAACAAGCCGACCGGCCTGCGCACCTAGATCAGCCAATATCCGTATATCGGCAGGCTCTTTATAATTGACAAAAAATTGCTTGAGATCAGGAATAAATTCATTTAACCCGATAAATAGATCCGGTGCAGGTGTTCCGGTTGTATTCATTTCCTTGAAAAATTGGTATACACCGGATTCGTTTTGCCATCGTTCAGCAGTAAGCTTTTTAAATTCGATTAATGCATCTGATTTGATTTTCGCATCTGCGATGAGTTTAAATCCTGTTTGGACGCGGGTAGATTCTAACCGTTCGAAATAAGAAATTACTGCATCAGCTTTGCGTTCCAGTTCGGTGAGGTCAACGACTTTCAGGATATCTTTCCAATCAGTAAAATTAGTGACGAAATATTGTTTGTTCTGTTTTAGCTGGCTGATTAAAAAATCGAGATGCTGTACCTTTTCCAGTTGTAATCCGATGTCGAATACAGGAAGTTGAAAGCGAATGATCTGGTCGGCCATGAACCCGAAAGTCAACCATTCGGTGGGATCACCGATCCCCGTTTCCTCGCTGTCGAAATAATCAGGAAAAACCCAGCTCTGCCAGGTGAAATAAAAAGTGAGTCCCTGACGGTAATAAAGGATATCGTCTAATACGTCTTCAGTTTCATTATAAGCGACTTTAATTGCTGTGGTGAGTTGAATGGTTTCTTCGATTGTCAATTTATTCCAGCGTCTTAAGTGAAAGATCCATCCCCTGATACTTGATATGGTACGCTGTTTATGCACTTGCAATACTTTCGCTTCTGCAAATTGTTGCCTTGTTGTTTTTACTTCTTTGGCATCGCGATCATCTCCTGTTTTTCTCAATGCTTTGAGGTAAGCCGCCCTCGCTTTGTAATCGGGCTCATCGCCTAGTGGTTTATCAAGCAATTTAATAGCCTTCAATAGCCCTTTATAGTCTTTCAGACTCAGCATGTAATACAACAACAGATTATAAGCGCGGTAGGCCTGTCTGCCGAAATCATTGATGATTTTGATCTTATCTGGCCTTTCCTTTTTCTGTTCGCTGATTTTATAAAGGAACAGTTCGTAAAAACCGGCAGGATCTAATGCCAGCGGCAGGAAATCTTGGTAAGCGCCGTCACTTGCTTTAAGCTTAACAATACTGAAAATGTCCGGGTAAAAACTGAGCATCAACGTGAAAATCTGAAGGTCGAGCAGCTCGATTGCTTTAAAGCAATTAGCCGAACAAAAGGTGAGCAATTGCCGGAAACAACCCAGGTGTTTCTTTCTGATAGAAGTTCTTAACGCTTCGGCTAACACGCTTTGTAATCCCCCCGTAAGCTCAAATTCCCCGCTATGCTGAAAGGTCATCTGTAGCTCGTACAGCTGCGACAGACCATTAAGCAATCTATGCAGTTCTTTGTCCTTGCCTGCCTCTGCATAATCGATTAAGCGGGTATCGTAATGTTTGCGAAGTTCTGTTAACGCCAGGGTATCTTTCTTACTGCGCGAAGACCGGATGAAATTGCGCAGTGCTGTCTTCGTTCCCCTATCATTTTCGACATTCAGTTGAAAGGCGTAATTTTCTAAATTGTCTGTACGTAATCCGATAAAAGTATCGTGATAGTACAGTTTTTCGTCTTTTTTGCTGTGGAGGTATGCGGAAAGCCCGATCATATTTACATCCGTAATGTAAACCTGACGCGCTTCTCGTGCTCTGATTTGTTCAGGTGTAAGTTTGGTCATGGAAAAATTGAACCAGTCTTTATCAAAGTGAGCGCCGACATCATACTTCGTACATCCCCGCTGGGCCATTAACTGCTGGTATTCAGCCAAACTATAAGTTGGTACCAGGCCGTCATAAATTATACAACTGGCGTTAAGGATCATCGTTTCATTAACCAGTTCGTCGATCGCATTGGGGTTGGTGTATCTGATTGCTGATCTGAAGATATAACCGATCAGTATCAAAATCCCAATGAAGACAAACATAGCGGAAAGCATCAGGTCTAAATACCATTCATCCGGTTTGTAAATCGACCTGAATGTGCCAATCAAAACAAAAAAGATTAAGGCAGTCAGTACAGCGATAACTACCGTAGAAAATTTAGTTTTTTCCAGGACGATCTGAAACGCATAGTTTTCTTTGATGGCGATATTCCCCATTAAAAAAGCGATCACTGCAAGACTAAGGCCTGCGATTGTAGAAAGATTGGAAGTGCGTGATTCGATCAGCCCGCCAATGTCTTTTATGGCGGTGGCAAAATCGTTTTTCGGATGATCTTTAGGCAGATCGAAAACATGAAATACCAATGTGCCGGCCAAGAAAACAAGCAGGGTAAGAAGGACGGTAACATACCAATGTTCTGTACTGATCCACTCCGTGAAGAAGTTTCTTGTATTTCTCTTTTTTATAGCGTTAAGTAAACTGCTATGTTTACGTGCGATGGTTTTGTCTACGCGGTAGCGCAGCCAGTTTTCGTTTTCTCTTAGCATTTCTGGATAAGATATAGATTGTAGGTTAAGGACGTATTTGATTGAGAACTAACTCTGTAATTATGAAAATAAGTCACTGCGATAACTTTGATTTATAAAGTGCCCCATAACACTAAAAACTTCATCAAATTCATCCTCACTTAGGAGGCTATATTTCTCGTTTAGCTCGATTATTTTGCCATCGAAGTTAACGTTGTATAACTCCTCTAAGCCAAGTATCATTTGGGAATCATCTGGTTGATTATCGCGTATAAATGTATAAATCCGTTCTATATGACCTTCATCCTGAGCCTGTTGATTTGGGGAGTCGATAACTATCGGACAACTGATGCCTGTTTTATATTTTGCCATTACTTGGAAAATAGCAAAATAGTAAGCAACTAACATACGGGCTCCTGCAGATCCAGTATTATTAATACTTTTGGTTAAGTCACTGTAATCCTTTTCATAAAGGTTCGTTACATCTAAATCATGAAGGTTTTTTTGCATTTTGGCTCGGTAGAATGACCTTATATTTTCCTTTCGAGTTTTATCTTCAAGCTGGCTTAATCGATCGGTGAGTCGAATTTTTTCCAATATGTTCTCCTGAATTTCTTCTTCGATGTCCTCAATATCTTTCTGGAATATTCCATTCAGTTCACGCTTTCCTTCTTTTTCAATTATATCTTTTAACCGGATTTCTCCCTTCTTTTCTTCAAGAATAACTTCTATCCTTTCAATTTCTTTTGAAGCATTATTAAATTGCCCCTCCATCTGCTCAATTTTTGCTTTGATCAGGAGTAATTCAGATTGTAACTCATCCAGCAATTCAGCAGTTTTACGTTCGTCGACAGCAATGTCAAAGCGTTCAGAAAAAGAATTTTCGTAATGTGCTCCACAAGTTGGGCATTCAACGTCATCATCTGACACAAGTGCGTATGAATAATCTTTCCCCAGCTCGTTCACAGCCTTGTTAGCAATAATTATTTGTGATTCCAAGTTTACCTTTGTGTTATACAGATCGAGCAAGCGTCTTTTATATTGTTCTTGATGTTGCTTCAACACACCACATTGAACTAATAGCTCTTTTACCTCTTCCTGGAACGTTTCGATATCAATGTCAAAAGTATCCTCACTTAATTTATTCTTTATGCGTTCAAGTAGTTTGCGTGACAATTTGCGTTCCCTGTCAAGTTCATCAATTTGCTGTTGATAAGCTTCCATTTGAGATTTCGTTTCATAAAAATCATCAGGTCTTAATCCTGTATGATATTCTATCATGGGTTTCTTGTACCCTCTTACTTGTCCCAAATTTTTGAAAGATTCCCATGGTTTCTGCCAGCTAACATCCTGATCTATGTAATATGGTAAAAAGCAATATGCTGGCGGTGGAGTGATGATTTTTCCTTTTTGGTCAGGTAGTTTTACACGAAAATTAAAGATATTGGCCAGATATGGCCCTAAGCCATTCGTCACACTATCATAAGAATTAATGAGTCGATCATCTTTATCAAAAATGGAATAGATACTACCATCTTTAAGGATTGAATAGTTAAGTCCGCTTATAGAAAACTTCAGAAGAATGACGGGTTGGATGCTTTTCCATTTTGTGTTTTCCTTACCGGCACTGGCTCCGAGAGCAGAATAAATGCTTTTAATTAAAGAAGATTTACCTGTGTCATTCTTCCCGAGTATTATTGTTCTTTTTGGATGAAAGATTAGTCGTCGCCCCTTTTTCTCCATCCTTGATAAAATGAGTATTTCTCTGAAAATAAAGCTTTTCATAACTTTTGTTCCTTAGGTTCCTGATCAGCCTTTTTAAACTGCCGGGTTTGTTCATATTAGTATAACTGGTTTAAAATAATAGCCTTGGTCGTGGCTTCGCTGTTCACAGCTGAAGAAATTTTTTCTTCGATAGCCTGATAAATTATCCTCATCTGCTCATGTAAAGTGAGCTGTTTATCCTTAACCAAAGGCAGGCCTGTTTGCTGTACAATTTTTGTCGTTTGATTAATATATTGATTATTGGGGTCTTTTGACATAAGTACAAAAGTTGTCCATCCTTCTTTTAATTTTTTGACTTCAGTGAAATGAACTTGCTCACTATTTAATTGGCTTAATATTTCTGGCCACTTGTCTTTAAGTGATTTTTCTTGATTGACAATATGATTTATCCAATGAGTAAAAGCAGACTTAGGAATAGCTTTATTTTGCAACAAGTCCTCGTATGATTGGATGTCTTTTTGAAAATTGCTGCGTTTTGTAATTTCATTAAGAAAGTGCTGATAAATCAAATCAACATCAGGCGTTATATCAAATTTTCGTTTAAAGAAATCACCTAGTATTCCTCTAAGATGACGGGCACTGTCAGTTAAGCTAATATCGAGTACTTGCAATTGAAGAAAATCATCTACTTCTGGATCTTCAGAAATGCCTAATTGTTGCTTAAGATTTGCCTTAAGCGCATCTTTATCTTTTTTGCAAAGTTCTAGACCTGATATAATGTCTTTCGCTTCGGAACTGCTTTTATCCTCAAGACCAATTTTGTATCGTGCGTTGGACAGAAAGCTTAGCTGCTTCGTTTTTTCTTTGAACTTTTGCCGGCAATCATACAATTTTCCCAGTGTAGACAACAGTGGATTGTTTTCTGAATCCAGTTCTGTTTTGGAAAGTGATTTTAATGACCAGGTGCCTGTCTTTTTACCTTTGATCTGATAAAAAGAAATTTCATCTGGTGCAGCTTCGGCGTCCATAATCACCAGATCCTCATGAAAATCAAAAACGAAAACATAGTCAGAACGATTACTTTCTTCATAATCTAAGAGCAGGGAAAGCGACACATCTTTTTGGAACCCAAATCTTCCTGAAGCAACAGAGCCAGATTTTTCACGAGGTTTTTGGGTGGGAAATGCCTCTTTAAGATCCATATTGTGCGTTTAGGGTTTTAATAAAATTCTAATTTATGTAGAAATATTAAAAAATATAATAAAACTTGTTGCTGGGGTGAATAATAACTCGGTTTACTTATTTAAAGAATATCATCAATTTTCTCATCAGGGGGAGGTTTAGGAATAAACCAGTTTTTTGTAACATCATTGTCGTTACTATGTGGGGTTGGTGAAGCGTTATTCACTTTAAATAAAGTCGGTATTTGAACGGCGTGCCCAAAAACCAATGCATGTTGTTTGGGTATCGATGGCAATCTACTAAGAATACTCGCCGAAATATGCGGTGTCATCTGGCGTATCTGTGAAAGATCTTCGGGGTTTTGTATCCGATGAATTATAAAGTTGCTACACTGAGAAAGTACAGTTCTGGACAACTCACTCGGACGTTGAGATGAGGCCAGAAGAAACATCCCATACTTACGACCTTCTTTCGCAATCCGCTCGAAGATTTTATTAGCTGTACCAAAGTTTCCGACTGGGCTGTTAGAAATGTACCTGTGCGCTTCTTCAAGAATAATATTTACCGGAAAAGTATTACGTGGCTCAAGCGCTTTCAACTTTTCGAAAATAACGCGTGATATCACACACGAAATCACCTCGACTAACTCATCTTCAACGGAATTTAAATCTAAAATTGAGATTTGCGTTTTCTTGGTATCATGTTTACTTAGTCCTAAAATGTCGTTTACATATTGCTCTTTATCTGTAACTGAGCTGGCTGAAGTCATAAAGTTGAATTCAGGACGTTCTCTTAAGCTTTTGTATCGTGTAAGCAATGACGAACAATAATCGCGTATTTGTGAGTTGCCATGGGCTTCTTCAAATAATATCGATAAATCAAGCGCATTTTCAATTTCTTGGAAATCAGTCTTGATTGTGAGCTCGGTACCTGTTGGGATATTAAAATTCTCTAAAAGAAACTCTTTGTTGCCGTGTTCATCTTCCTTTTCAAGATAACCAATTAGACTTTCCATTTGTTGCATTTCACCGTAATGAACATGCAACGATCCGCGTAATGTTAAATTCGCGGACAACCTGACATCGAGATTGATTTCTTGGGTGTAAAACTTACTTAGAATAGCGATAATCCGGTCTTTTTTGGCTGCAGGACTGGATTCATCGCGTAAAATATGCAGAAGGCATAAGTAAAGTATATGGTTCTTTACCTTTTTCAAAGCGCCGGCATCCCCAACGAAAAGTTTAATCAGATTGATGGCATTTCGAAGTATCGGAAGTTGTGTTTTATCGCTTGCTTGTAACAACAAAGCCCATTCTTCTATATTTAAAAACCAATGAGGCAATTCGAATTTATTATAATTGATATTTTCACAGATTTCGAAGCCTTCACCATAGGTAAAGCAGGATTTATCCTTTATGGAATTTAAAGAATAATATTTTATCTCAATATCAGGATTTTTGATCTGACAAAAAGCTTTATGGTATTCGCCATTGACATCGAATAGAAAAAAAGAAGCCCCAATAGCACTAAATCCTTTTTTATGCAGGAGGTTTTGCATCATCGCGGAAATGGTGCAGGATTTACCACTACCAGTATTCCCTAGTATCGCCGAATGAGCTCCAAAAAAACTGTTGATATCGATTTTTACCTTATAATCGGGAAATATGGTCGAGGTACCTACATCAAGTAACATCATTTTGGTTCCTGATTGCTCATTAACAGTTATTGGTACGAGTTCATTTTCTACCTCAAAGATGGTATCGAGCTCCTGCTTTCTAACGTAAAGAACATCGGAATACAGTGTAGGAAAAACCGATACACCATATTTGAATTTGCCCGATTGAATTGTGCCAATCGGGATGATATCCAGGTATTTTACAGAGTTAGATTTACTTAAGATCTGTTCTTTCTCACCACGCCAGTTATTATCAGAGTCCCGCTCTCTAACACCAAAAATTTCTGCAACAATATAGAAATCCTGATAAGGAAGGGTAACATAACCATTGATTTGAGCATATTGGTATATATCATCAAATCCGTTGATCGTAAAATTAATTGATTGATTGAGGAGCTCTACAGTAAACTTTTCAGAATTGATGTTGATCAGTTTGCCAATTACCCTTTGTTTATCGTCTCTTATCATTCTTCACTTTTTTTAGGACTATTATAAAGTTTAATGATTTTCTCGTTCTGAGATTCGATGATGTTTTCTGACCAATCCGGCAGCAGATCACCAGTTATAGTACTAAAGAAATAAAGTGCTTTTTCACGGCCTTGCTCACGATAAGTAACCTCGTTGATAGCATCTTCGTCAATATCTTCTTCTCCATCAGCCTGACGTTCGGCAATTATTTCCTCTCTCATCAAAGTGATATATTCGGCGTCGCTTCCGATGATCCAAATCCTTGGGTCATTGAGTGACCTTAGTTTTTCGATATTGGTTCGTATTAACTCGTATTCACCGTTAAGATACCATCCCATATCTGAAAAGATAACCAAACGAAATGTAGGTATCGTCAGTGCCTGATAAATCAAGTTATTGATATGCTCATCGTTAAAGCTAAAGCCCATGGTAACCAATACGCTTTGTTTTTGCGCGATCCTCTTTTGAAACTCTCTGAATAAATCGGAATATGGCGTACCCAAACTCGCATTTTGTTTTATAGGCGAAGGATATATCATTAGGTTCGTCTCTTTTTTTAAAAAGTCAAATGAAGAATTTTGAAGTTCCTTTATTTTGAATAACTTATTTCCATCGTCCACTTCGATCCAATTAACCGATCCGTGAATCTTAAATAGGTAGATATAGCTATCTATTACACTCCATTTGAAGGAACTAATATCCATCTGTTCTGCTAAAGCGTAATTAAAAATTGAAGGATTAAAATAACGTTCGACAAATCCAGAAAAGCCGTTGGTATAGGTTATACCCAATTCATCCATCGCTTTTTCGGAGTAGAGATCGTAATTGGTAGTGAAGATATTCGGTTTGGGAAGGTTACTATCCCTTAGCGAAAGTTTACGATAGAAGTTTTGATAGTTATTTAAGATGGCTGTGTCTTTGCCTTCGTTATCTTTATTGAGACACTGATAAAGAATAAAATGTTTTGTTTCGTTAATAACCTTATCAATCTTAGTCAATTCACCCTCATTTTTAGTTTGATCAAGATAGAACCTTAAGCTATAAAGTGTACCCAGAAATATTTCAAGATTACTTCTGAAAGGCTCAGCAGAGTAATCAATATTATATTCTTTTAAAATCTCTTTACATGCTTCTGACAGCGTTAATTTTTTAACATTCTCCGATAGTGTGCGTAGCGTATCTTCATCAGGGTCATAAAAAGATTTTGCAAGTTGCACCATGGTTGGAATGCCACTTGGTCCAAGCGAACATCCTGAGCCCAATAGAAAAGATAGATTGCGTGTTTCCAGTAGCTTGGAAAAGTCCTTTTTAACTGTTTTGATTTTTTCCTCAATTGTATCAGGATCGGTCTCAGCAAGGAGATTTTGCTTTCCCTTATAAAAAAAGTGCTTCATTTAAAAGATGGTTATGTGATAAATGACTGGTTTTAGGCAATGCATTGGTTTACATATTATTATAAACTCAAATATAAGATATTATTACCCACTCTTACCTTGCAATTAAGAGCGGATCTTTTTTATCGAGCACAGAATAACGAAGGCATCTTTACGCATCTCCATCCTTGAAATTGTTCAAAAAGTTTGCTACCCGCTCGGCCGGCTTTAATTTGTGGTAACGTATGACTGATTCCGCTTTTATATTCCTGCGTTTGATCTTATCTGCTAAATTGGCTTCTTCTTTAAAACCGAACCCTATCTGATAGAGCAGATCAAAAAAGAGGTTCATATCCGGACTAGACAAGAATACTTCTTCCCGGGAGCAGTTTCGGATAAAAGCTTCCTTATCAAATAAAAAGTATGCACAAAGCTCTAGTTCGTCATAACACATCACCCGACCTTGTAATCGTTCTCTAGCTAGTAAGAATTCACTGAATTGCGCGATGGCGTTATGCTTCCTTTTGAGTGTGATCAAAAAGGTTTCCAAATCGTTTACTGCAACTGCCCAAGGGTAATTGCAATCGTCTTCAATATGAAGCAAATAGCTGAGGTCACATTGTATTTGGCCGAAACGCTCCTGCGTAACAACAATGGTGAAAATCTCTTCAAAGTCTGCCGGATCAAATGTTGCAATCTTGCGTTTTTGTTTATCAAAAATTGAAAAATGGCTGTTTCCAATAAACTTATCTTCTACCTCTTTAGCCTGCTCATAGCCCTTTCCAATGGACTTTTGAAAATCATCATAAATACGCTCGTATGCTTTTTGCGGATCGCGCAAAGGCATACGGTATTTGTGGGCTTTACATTCGACAATAAAAGCATTATCGCCAAAGATGATAAGCAAGTCTTTTTCATTTCCCCCAGGATTCAGTCGATAACTTCTGAAAATTTTAGCTTCTTTTCCAAAAAAGTCTTGGAACAATTCTGCGGTTTTGTCTTCCAAATAAATGTCTCGTCGATCTGAAACTTTTCGCCCAGGTGCTTCAGGATCAGCGCAAACTCCATATAAAAACTCATAGATGGCATTGATTAACTGTTTGGAATAAACCATAGCAATGTGTTGACCATCTGTAGTCAAAATAGGTTTATCAAGGTATTTACAATGGTCGGTATAATAGAGATAATCCTGATCTTCTTTGCGAAGCAGCGTAAAATAAGCCATAAGTTGTTTGGCTTTTTCTTTATCCATGCGCGCATAAATATCAGTAAATGGGATAGTCATATCATAAACAGCCTGTTCGCCAATATCCATCAGACGGACTTTTTCGTCCAGCGTAAAATTTTTCGGGTTCTTCCCACGCTTAATGGCCATCAACAGCGGGTCATTGTCGTAGTCATGATTCAGGTATTTCGTGCCGCGGGTGATTTCAAGTTCTGAAAGTAGGTTGAAAAAATCCATATAGTCCTGGATACTCAAACCGGTTTCTTTTAAAATGTAAGCTTCAAAATACTGAAACGTTCGTTTGATACGTTCGATGTCCTGCTCGTAATAACTTAAAGGCGCATTTAAATAGTAATTGAGAAAGGTGCTTTTTGTGACCAATAGTTTATTAAACTCTCCTTCCGATAACGCTTTGCCAGCAGGCTTGTCCGCCTCATAACCATATCCCTTTTCAATTTCATTTAGAAGACGGATCATTTTCTTGTCTTTCTCGCTACCGGGAGTGTACATCGTTTTACCACCTAAATCTGTAGCATGATATAGAGATATCAAGTACATAAGCTGGCGTATTGGAGAACGTAGTTTAATTTGTCCGCTGCGTTGACGAACATGGATATTACCCATGTGACTGATATGAGCTGTGAAGCTACGATGTTCGAAGTGCCTGATAAGTTCTTTTAATTCTATGGCGAGAGATGTGGCTTTATCTTCTATTGATTCAGGCATACACCAAAATAGCACTTAAATGTTAAATAAGAATTGATAACATTATTATATCTATGAAAACAGCTTATTTATACGTCCGTGTTAGCACCGACGAACAAAAACGAAAAGGCTATTCCTTGCCGGAACAAGAAGATCGTCTTTTAAAACACTGCGACTTAAATAATATCAAGGTCAAAGGCATTTTCCGAGAAGACTTTTCAGCAAAAAACTTTAACCGCCCAGAGTGGAAAAAGCTTTTATCGATGCTCAAAAGGAGTTCGACCAAAGAAGTCAACAATATTTTATTCATTAAATGGGATCGCTTTAGTCGTAATATCGAATATGCTTACGAAATGATAGGCATACTTAGAAAACACAATGCGACAGCAATGGCTATTGATCAGCCGATTGACTTCGAAATTCCAGAAAGCACAGTAATGCTGGCTGTATACCTGGCCGTCCCGGAAGCTGAAAATGCGCGGAGATCGCTAAATACCTCAAATGGTATGCGCAGGGCTAAGCTAATGGGGCGGCATCCTAATAGGGCGCCTATTGGATATATAAACATGACTGCTCCAGATGGGAGAAAGTACATTATCCCTAATGAATCGGAGGCCACTATTATTAAATGGGCATTTGAACAACTGTCAAAAAATGCTTATTCGATGGAGGAGGTGCGACGAATGGTAAATGCCAAAGGATTGCAATGTTCAAGGTCCCACTTTTGGAAAATTCTTCATAATCCTATTTATTGCGGTCATATTTCTTTGTTTACAAAAGGAATTGAGGAGCGACAACGGGTCAAAGGAATTCATCAACCTTTGATATCCGAAGACCTATTTAATGATGTTCAAAATGTTATTAATACCAAAAGAAAGTTTGCAAGCAAAACCGATGAATCAAACCAGATGTTCATCCTACGCAAATATTTGGTTTGTCCAATATGTAATAAAAAATTGACTGGAAGCTTTTCTAAAGGTAAAACAAAAAGGTATCCTTACTACCACTGTGGAGCAAGTTGCAAAGCAAGGTTCAAAGCAGACCTGATCAATGACAATTACGTAAATAAGTTAAAACAACTACAGCTTTTACCCATGGTGAACGAGCTGTTTAGTATTATTCTAGGTGATGTAAATGCAGACGGCCAACGGAATGAATGTTTGAGCGAACAAAAGTTATTATTGAGGCAGATTGCAGATCAAGAATCGTTTATTTTAAAAGCAAGAAAGCTTTTTGTGTCAGGTAAAATACAGTTCGATGACTTCAGTATTCTAAAACAAGAACATTACATCATAGCTACTGACCTAAGAAATGAGTTGGATAAGGTAACAACCAAGCTAGAATGTTTAGACAAGCAAAATAATATCTCCAACAAATCTTTCCGGGATATATTTAATGGATTTAAGGATTCGGATATAAATGATAAAAAACGCCTTATCAATATCATTCCTCCTGTCAACATCAATAACAAGGGAGACTTTGGTTTACAATTAAATAGCTCAATATCGAAAATCTTGTTGCATGGACTTAATTAACCTGTCTACTTACTTTCATTTATTCCGTGATGCTTTTAAATTCTAAATCTCAAAACTTCAGGCATAGGAAAGTTACTATAGCCGATGCAATCACTATTTTAGCGAAAAACAATATTTTAGTAGATGATAAAGAAGCAGCTGAGATATTAGACTTTCTCTATTTGGTCGCGAAAGGATACAGTAGTGATAAAAGTCAAAATATTAATAACCATAAGGGAAAATCGAACCCCTGAAAACTAATCAGATAATGCTTTAAAGCCACTTTTTAAACTCATCGAGAAAAAAACAGGAACATTTATTGACTAATATCGAACTCGGAAGATGTTGGTATTAACTTTTTGTGTGCCAAATATTTATGGGCATAAAAAAAGGAAACGAACTCAATTGTTCGTTTCCTTAAGTAGCCCGTAGGGGAATCGAACCCCTGTTTGAAGAATGAAAATCTCCTGTCCTAACCCCTAGACGAACGGGCCTTTTTTATTTATTTTCCCTTGTTTTGGGATTGCAAAGATATAGCTTTATAGATAAATTAAAAATAAAATTTAAAAAAAATATTTTAGCCCTAAATGGCCCCCTTTTTAAAGAGGTTTCAAACAAAATCGTCCATTTATCATTGTAAATGTTTGCCATGTTAAAGCTATCTTTATAAATAAATAAAACATACTTTATGAAAGCAATTTGGAACGATCAGATCATCGCTGAAAGTAATGATACTATCGTGGTCGAAAATAATCACTATTTCCCGATAGAAAGCGTTAAGGCCGAATACCTTGAAAATACCGATACTCATACTACTTGCCCATGGAAAGGACTGGCATCTTATTATACCCTGAATGTGGATGGTAAAAAAAACCAGGATGCCGCATGGTATTATCCGCAACCGAAGGAAGCGGCAAACCACATTACCAATTATGTGGCTTTCTGGAAAGGTGTTAAAGTAACCGAGTAAACATGAAGAAGTACGATGCCATTATTATCGGCGCCGGGCAAGCGGGTGCACCATTAGCCAAAAAACTGGCTATTGCGGGCAAAAAAACTGCCATTGTCGAAAAAAGATTTTATGGTGGTACCTGCGTAAATGATGGTTGCACACCTACAAAAACCATGGTGGCATCGGCAAAAGCTGCTTACATGGCCAGTAAAAGCGCGGAGCTTGGTGTACTCATAAAAAAGTTTTCGGTGAATATGCCTCAGATCAAAAAACGCAAAGACGAGATCGTACTTCGTTCACGCAATGGGGGGCTGCATGCGGCAGAAAAAACTCAA
>Ga0102588_1001319_pt1 | contig 19122 bp, 10 predicted proteins | sample AraplaMF_Col_mMS_FD_76854 | JGI IMG/M metagenome (GOLD analysis project Ga0102588, IMG submission 76854) | Arabidopsis root microbial communities from the University of North Carolina, USA - plate scrape MF_Col_mMS (SPADES assembly) (version 2) | ecosystem: Host-associated > Plants > Roots >...
ATTCGCTTACGAAGGCGAAGGCAAATCGGCACTAATTTTAAGAATTCTCCTATATCCGCCACCGGCCGACCTACGCGACATTAGGCCCATCGCCGATGACCGATCCGACGGCAGGATGCCGTCCGTCCCTAGCGCAAGGATCGATCCCCCCTTCATCGGCGGTAACGCTGCGTCGGCTTCGCCGGGCCGCGTTCCGGTGGCCACGGCCACCAGACCAAGGGACGGTCGCCATGGCCCTCCGCGTGAGCGCGAGGGCCATGCTTTTTTCTGGGTTAATCTGTGGCCCATGGGCTGCCTTCCCGTCCCCCTCATCGCACTCATCGGCTTCGCCATCGGTTACGCCATCGATGGGCGTGCCGGCTCCGTGTGGGGCGGGGGCATCGGCTTGCTGATCGGCCTCGTGCTGGCCGCGGTTCTGCTCCGCGCCATGCGCCGCGCGAACCGGCGCTAGCCCCTCTTCCCGAAGAACATCGATACGCCCACGCCCGCCACCACCGACGGGCCATGGCCACCGATCCGGTGCAATGCGTACGCGTCCAGCTGGACGTGGTCGCCGATCGTGTACGCGAGCCCGCCGCCGGCCTGCAGTTCGTTGCCGTCTTCGGCATCGTGGATCGCGTCGGCCTCCACGTACGCCATGAGGTGCTCGCCGAAGTGGCGCCCGAATGTGGGCGCGAGGGTCCAGGTGTTGCGCCCTTTCAGATGGTCGACGTCGGCGTAGAGCGTGTTCTGATGCTGCTCGTCGGGCTGCCACTGGAGCGTGGTGCCGAGGCTGATTTCCCGCGCGCCGTCGCCGAAATCCTCGTCGCCGTTATCGAACGTGACGTTTCCCAGCGCGGCCCAGCTGAAATCGCCCGCGTCGCCGGCGCCCGCGGGGGCCCACTTCACGCCGACGCTGGTGTCGCCATGACCCACGGCGTGACGCCGGGACCCCATGCCACGCTCTTCCAGCCGGTTCCATGCCGAGCCGGCCAGCTGCAGCTCCACCGGGCCGCCGAGGCCGATGCGGACGAGGCTGTCGGCGGTATAGGTACGGTCGAGAAAGCCGTCCTGGCGCTGCCGCTCGTAGGTGGGCAGGCCCTGTTCGAGCGCGAGCGTGCCGGCGGGCAGCACCGTGGTGGCGAAACCGGCGCCCGGACGGTCGAAGTCGGGTGGGTCGGCGAATGCCGGGGTGGCGGTGGCCGCGAGGGCGAGGCAGACGAGGGCAGGGCGCAGGTTCATGCGCGGATTGTGGCGGCTGAGGGTGTCGGCGATTCGTGGAGAGTGTCCGGCGAGCACCCTTCGCGCGCGAGCGCGCGAAGGGTGCTCGCGACTACGGCGCCTTGACCACCGGGAAGCTTTCCTTCACCTCGACCGCCGCCTCGCCCGCGAAGTCCGTGGCCGAGCGGCCCAGCTTCACCGTGTACGTACCCGGCGCGACGCGCCAGCGCTTGCCGGCGTCGTCGTAGCGCGCCAGCGCAAGGGGTTCCAGCGGGATGTCGACGCGGCGGCTCGCGCCCGGCTTCAGCGACACCTTGCTCCAGCCCGCCAGCCGGCGCATCGCGCCGCCCGGTGCGGCGACGTAGATCTGCGGCACGTCCGCGCCGGCGACCTTCCCCGTGTTCTTCACTGTGACGTGGGCCACCGGATGCCCGGCGGCGTCCTTGTCCACCGCGAAGTCGCTGTAGGCGAACTTCGTATAGGTGAGGCCGTAACCAAAGGCGAACAGCGGCTCGCGCTTCGTCCGCTCGAACCAGCGGTAACCGACGTCGGCGCCTTCGATGTTGTAGTCGATGTTGTCGGCCGGCTTTTCCTTCGAACCCAGCCCTGCGGCCTGAATCGTCGGGCGCGGCAGCTGCGACTCGTCCTTCGGCCAGCTCACCGGCAGGCGGCCGGACGGCGACGTCTGGCCGTAGAGGAGGCGCGCGATGCCTTCGCCACCGCCGGAGCCCGGATACCACGCCTGCAGCACCGCGCCGGTGTCGGCGAGCCACGGCATCTTCACCGCACCGTTGGTTTCCAGCACGACGACGACCTTGCGGTTCGCCTTCGCCACGGCGGCGACGAGCGCGTCCTGACCGTCGGGCAACGACATGTCGGGCGCGTCGTACGACTCGGCCGCCCATTTGGTGACGAACACCACCGCGACATCGGCGGACGCCGCCGCCTTCGCGGCCGCGGCGGGATCGGTACCCGGGTCGAACGTGACCTTGCCGCCGAGCTTCTGCATGAAGGTGAGCGGCGCGGAGGCGTGATAACGCACGGGGCCGGGCCAGCCGGTCGGCTCCAGGCCGGGCACGGGGTCGCCACCCTCGTCGGTGACGGTGGACGAACCGCCTCCGGCCAGGACGCCCTTGTCCGCGTGCGCGCCGATCACCACGACGGACTGTCCCTTCGCGAGCGGCAACAACCCGCCCTCGTTGCGCAGCAGGACCGCGCCGGCTTCCAGCGTGTCGCGCGCCACGGCGCGATCGGCCGCATAGGGCACCGGCGTCGTCGGCTTCATCGGCGTCGGCTCATCGATCACGCCGTGGGCGAACAGGCTGCGCATGATGCGGCGGACCATGTCGTCGAGGCGCGCCTTCGGCACCTCGCCGGACGCGACGGCCGCGCGCAGCGGTTTGTCGAAGTAGACCTCCTTGTCGAAGACCTCGCCGGCCGATTCCTGATCGAGGCCCGCCAGCGCGGCTTTCGCACCGCTGTGCACGCCGCCCCAGTCGGACATCACGAAGCCCTTGAAGCCCCATTCCTTCTTCAGCACGTCGGTCAGCAGCCAGGCGTTCTCGCCCGCGTACACGCCATTGATGCGGTTGTACGCCGACATGACCGAGGCCGGGTCGCCGTGGGCGATGGCGATCTGGAACGCGAGCAGGTCGGATTCGCGCAGCGCGACCGGGTCGATGTCGGCGCTGTGCGTGTTGCGACCCGTCTCGAGATCGTTGATGGCGAAGTGCTTCACCGTCGCCAGGATCTTCCGCTCCTGGATGCCCTTCACGGTCGCGCCGACGATGGTGCCCGCGAGGATCGGATCCTCGCCCGCGTATTCGAAGTTGCGACCGTTGCGCGGATCGCGCACGAGGTTCACGCCGCCGGAGAGCAGCACCGCATAGCCCTTGCCGCGCGCTTCGCCGCCGATCATCCGTCCACCCGCGTGGGCGACCGCCGGATCGAAGCTCGCCGCGGTGGCGAGGCCGGCGGGCAGCGAGATCGCGCCCTTGCCATCGATGCCCGGCTTGTTCACGCCAAGGCCGGCGTCGGTTTCGTTGATCGCCGCCAGGCCGAGCCGGGGCAGGGCGGGTACGTAACCCGCGCCGCTGACCGCGCCTTCCGGCACGCCATGCTTGTCGCTGGCGAGGCCGAAGTCGGAGCGGATCAGCCGGAATTTCTCATCGTCCGTCATCGCGGCCACGATCAGTTCCGCGCGCTTGTCGGGCGAGAGCGAGCGATCCATCCACGGCCGGTCCGCGGGAGCGGCGGCATGAACGGTGCCGGCAAGACCGGCGGCGAGGGCGACGGCGAGGGCGGTACGACGGGCGATAGGGGACATGGTCTCGCTGCGCTTGGTAAGAAGAATGCCTAACCATCGCCAAGTAACGCTTTTATCGCAACCGGCGAGACGCTGCCGGGGTACGCTTCGCGCTTGCCATCGAAGCTCGCCGACCCCACTTAAGTGGTTCAATGAATTCACAAAAGTCGATGCCGCTCAGCGCCTTTCATCCCGCCGTCGCCGCGTGGTTCGCGGCCACGTTTCCGGAGCCCACGCCGGCGCAGGCCGCCGCGTGGCCCGCGATCCGTTCCGGGCGGCACACGCTCGTCGCCGCGCCCACGGGCTCGGGCAAGACGCTCACCGCCTTCCTGTCGGCGATCGACATGCTGGTGCGCGAAGGCGTGGAGCACGGCGGCCTTCGCGATCGCACCACCATCCTCTACGTGTCGCCGCTGAAGGCGCTCTCCAACGACATCCGCATCAACCTCGAAGCGCCGCTGGCCGGCATCCGCGAGGAGCTCCGCGCGCGCGGCCTGCCCGACCTCGAGATCCGCACCGCGGTGCGCACGGGTGACACGCCGTCGTCCGACCGCGAGCGCATGAAGCGCCGCCCGCCGCACATCCTGGTCACGACGCCGGAATCCCTCTACGTGCTGCTCGGTTCCGAGTCGGGCCGCGCGATGCTGCGCGACGTGCGCGAGGTGATCGTCGACGAAATCCACGCCGTGGCCGCGAGCAAGCGCGGTAGCCACCTCGCGGTGTCGCTCGAACGCCTCGAATCCGTCGCGCAGCGACGCATCACGCGCATCGGCCTGTCGGCCACGCAGAAGCCCATCGAACGAGTCGCCGCGTTCCTCACGGGCAACGAGCGCGAGGACTGCGCCATCGTCGACATCGGCCACGTGCGCCAGCGCGACCTCGCGCTCGAGGTACCGCCGGTGCCGCTCGAGGCCGTGATGTCGAACGACATGTGGGAGCTCGTCTACAACCGGCTCGGGAACCTCATCGAGCAGCACCGCACCACGCTGGTGTTCGTCAACACGCGACGCATGGCCGAGCGCGTGTCGCGCCACCTGTCCGAACGCCTCGGCAAGGATGCCGTCACGGCGCACCACGGCAGCCTGTCGCGCGAGCAGCGCCTCGATGCCGAGCAGCGCCTGAAACGCGGCGAACTGCGTGCGCTGGTCGCCACCGCCTCGCTCGAACTCGGTATCGACATCGGCGACGTCGACCTCGTCTGCCAGATCGCCTCGCCGCGTTCCATCGCGTCGTTCCTGCAGCGCGCGGGCCGCGCGGGTCACGCCGTGGGTGGCACACCGAAGGCGCGTCTGTTCCCCACGTCGCGCGACGACCTCGTGGAGTGCACCGCGCTGCTCGATTGCGTGCGCCGCGGCGAGCTCGACACGCTGATCATGCCCAGCGAGCCGCTCGATGTGCTGGCGCAACAGATCGTGGCGGAAATCGCCTGCCAGGAATGGGAAGAAGACGCCCTCTACGACCTGCTCCGCCGCGCGTATCCGTTCCGCACCCTGAAGCGCGAAACGTTCGATGAAACGGTGCGCATGCTTTCCGAAGGCTTCACCACGCGTGTCGGCCCGCGAGGGTCCTACATCCATCGCGACGCCGTGAACCGCCGGCTGCGCGAGCGTCGCGGCGCGCGGCTGACGGCGGTGACGTCGGGCGGCACGATTCCCGATACCGGCGATTACAACGTGCTGCTCGAGCCGCAGTCGACGATCGTCGGCACGGTGAACGAAGACTTCGCGATCGAGAGTCTCGCAGGCGACGTGTTCCAGCTCGGCAACCGCTCCTACCGGATCATGCGCGTGGAAGCCGGGCGTCTTCGTGTGGAAGATGCGCAGGGCGCGCCGCCCAATATCCCGTTCTGGCTCGGCGAAGCACCCGGCCGCACCGACGAACTCTCCATCGGCGTCGCGCGCCTGCGCACCGAAATCTCGGCGGCGTTCGATGCCGGCGGCCGCGACGCGGCCTATCGCTGGCTGGTCGAGGAGCTCGCGGTACCGAAGGCCGCCGCGGAACAGATCGTCGATTACCTCTTCCGTGCACGCGCCGCCCTCGGTGCGCTGCCGACGCGCGATACGCTGGTGATGGAGCGCTTCTTCGACGAGTCCGGCGGCACGCAGCTGATCATCCACACGCCGTACGGCAGCCGCATCAATCGCGCGTGGGGTCTCGCCCTGCGCAAACGGTTCTGTCGCAAGTTCAACTTCGAACTGCAGGCGGCGGCCACGGAAGACGCGATCGTGCTGTCGCTGTCCACGAGCCACAGCTTTCCGCTGGAGGACGTGGCGCGCTACCTGCATTCCGGTTCCGCCGAGCACGTGCTGATCCAGGCACTGCTCGACGCACCGCTGTTCGGCGTGCGCTGGCGCTGGAACGCCACGACGGCGCTCGCGCTGCCGCGCTTCACCGGCGGAAAGAAAGTCGCGCCGCAGCTGCAGCGCATGAAGAGCGAAGACCTTCTCGCCACCGTGTTTCCCGATCAGGTGGCCTGCGCGGAGAACCTCGTCGGCGAGCGCGAGGTTCCCGACCACCCCCTGGTGAAGCAGACGCTCGAAGACTGCCTGCACGAGGCCATGGACAGCGAAGGTCTTCTCGACATCCTCCGCGGCCTCGAAACGGGCCGCATCGCGATGGTCGCGCGCGACCTCGCCGCACCGTCGCCTCTGGCAGCCGAAGTGCTCGGCGCTGCGCCTTACGCCTTCCTCGACGATGCGCCGCTGGAGGAACGCCGCACGCAGGCCGTGCAATCGCGGCGCTGGAACGATGCCGGGAGCGCCGACGACCTCGGCCGTCTCGACGTCGAAGCCATCGAGGCGGTGCGCGACGAGGCATGGCCCGAGGCACGCAGCGCCGACGAGATGCACGAGGCGCTCGTGCAGATGGGCGCGATCACGGATAGCGAGGCGCATGACAACGCCGGCTGGCCGAAACTCCTTGTCGCCCTGTCGAACGACGCCCGTGCGACGCGGCTCACGCGGGACGGGCGTTCGCTCTGGGTCGCCGCGGAACGTCTGCCGGCATGGAACGCGATCGCGCCCGGCGCGTCGATGGCACCCGCCATCGCGGCGCCCGCGGAGTATGCGGCGCAGCCGTGGACCGCGGAGAGCGCGCTTGTCGACGTCGTGCGTGGACGGCTCGGCGGCCTGGGTCCCGTGCCGGCGGCGCGGATCGCCGATGCGCTCGGCGTAGGGGCGAACGACGTCGACATCGCACTGGCCTCGCTGGAATCGGAAGGCTTCGTCATGCGCGGGTTGTTCTCGCCGGGCGCGACCGAGCCGGAATGGTGCGAGCGTCATCTGCTGGCGCGCATCCATCGTTATACGATCGGCCGCCTGCGCCGCGAGATCGAGCCCGTCGCGCCGCGCGACTTCCTCCGCTTCCTGCTCGACTGGCAGCACGTGACGCGCGGCACGCAGGTCGCCGGTCCCGACGCACTGGCCGGCATCATCGGTCAGCTCGAAGGGTTCGAGGCCGCGGCGGGTGCCTGGGAAGCCGAGCTGCTGCCGTCGCGCGTCGCCGATTACGGCATCGGCTGGCTCGACGATCTCTGCCGTGCCGGTCGCGTGGTGTGGAGTCGCCTGCGCCTCGGCGCCGGTTCGGGTGGCCCCGTGCGATCGACACCGATCGTGCTGCTGCCGCGCCGCCAGTTACCCATCTGGTCGGCGGCCGCACCGACGGCCGGCGACGACGTGTCGCTGTCCTCCCGCGCCCAGGCCGTCGCCGACGCCTTGCGCGACGAGGGCGCGTTGTTCTTCGACGAGCTCGCATCGATCACGCGCCTGCTGCGCACGGAACTGGAAGACGCGCTGGGCGAGCTGGTAGGCGCCGGCAGGGTCACGGCGGACAGCTTCGCCGGGCTGCGCGCGCTGTTGCTGTCGTCGTCGAAGCGCAATGCGAGCCGCCATCGTCGTACGCGACGCCACATGCTCAGCGGTATCGAAGACGCGGGCCGCTGGTCGCTGGCGCGTCGACCCAGCGAGCAGCGTAACGATGCCGATGGTCTCGAGCACATCGCGCGCACCCTGCTGCGCCGTTATGGGGTGGTGAGCTGGCGCATCCTGGAACGCGAAGCCGCGTGGCTGCCCACGTGGCGCGAGTTGCGCCGCGTGTATCACCGGCTGGAGGCGCGCGGCGAGATTCGCGGCGGTCGCTTCGTGGATGGCCTGGTCGGCGAACAGTTCGCACTGCCCGAAGCGCTGGCGGCGCTGCGACAGATCCGCAACCGCGCGCACGACGGCGAGATCGTGTGCATCGCCGGTACCGATCCGCTGAACGTGATCGGCTCGATCGTAGCGGGTATGGCGAAGGTGCCGGCGACCATCGGCAACCGCATCGCCATCCGCGACGGCATACCGCTGGCGGCGATGGTGGCCGGGAAGTTCGTGACGCTGACTCCGCTGGAAGGCGACGACGAGCGCGAGGCGCGGGGTGCGTTGCAGCGCAAGGCGGACATGCGCTCGGCTGTTTACTGATCCCGCGGCAGCGGGCACGCACTAACGCAGCTGCACGTCGCCCAGCACCCACAGCTTCGGACCCGGCTTGCCGGTGATCACGAAGCACAGGTCATGCGTGCCTTCGCGCTTGGGCAGGATACCGTCGAGCGTGGCGCGGCCGTCCTTCGCCTTCGCGAGTGGAATGGTCGCCAGCTTCGGGCCGTCGCAGGTGTCCTGGTGCACTTCCAGCTCACCGGCGGCCGAACGCGACTTGCGCGACACGATGCCCTTCACGTCCTTCCACAGCGCGTAGTTGTACGGCAGGCGGTCGACCGTGACGGACACGCCGTAGCGGCCGTCGAGCTTCGCGCCCTTCCATATCCAGCACGTGTCCATGATGTCGACCTTGTACACCGGGCGCACGCCATCCACCGAGTTCGGCGATTCCAGACGGAGCACGAGCTTGTCGCCGCACATGTCGAGTTCGTCGCTGGTACGACGCAGCAGCGACTTCGCGTCGATCTCGCGATCGCGCGGGCCGGCAAGGCCAAAGCCACCCTCGAACGCGTTCGCGCGCACGGTCGTCGGCAGTTCGACGTCGAACGGACCCGTGTACGCCGTGGACTGCGCCGTCGGCGAGCTGCCGTCCGTGGTGTAACGCACCGTGCCGTAGCCGGTCTGGTTCGACAGCGTCACCTTCGCCTTCTGACCCGGCGCTTCTTCCGCCGCGATGGCGACGGCGAACGCGCCATCCGCCGGCACGATGCCTGCCGCGCGATAGCGCGACATCTGTGCCGGAAGGCGCGTGACGAAGCCGTTCCAGTCGGCCTTCGGCGACCACGTGCGCTCGGCGAGCGCCGCGATGCGCGGAAAGATGGCGTGCTGCGTGCGCGACCAGTTCGGGAAGTACTCCGCGAACACGGTCACCTGCGCCCCAAGCACGTGGCTCGCCTTGTCGCCGGCGATTTCCTTCGGTACCGGGTCGAAGTCGTAGATCGTCTGTAGCGACTGTCCCGACGGGCGGCCCGGCGGCTCGTCCGGCAGCGTCGATTGCAGGCGATCGAGGTACAGCGTCGGCGAGGGCGCCATCACCACGTCGTGCCCGGCGTTGGCCGCCTTGATCGCGCCCTCCGTGCCGCGCCACGACATGACGGTGGCGCTCTGCGGCACGTCGCCGTCGAGGATTTCATCCCAGCCGATGAGGCGACGGCCGTGCTTGTCGAGGTAGGTACCGATGCGCGCGATGAACCAGCCCTGCATCTTTTCCTCGTCGGTGATGCCCAGCGACTTCATCTTCGCCTGCACCGTCTTCGAGCGTTCCCACTCGTCCTTGGCCGCCTCGTCGCCGCCGACGTGGATGTACGTCGACGGGAATATCTCCATCACTTCGTCGAGCACGTCCTGCAGGAAAGTGAACGTGCCATCGTCGACGTTGTACAGCGCGGTGTTGACGCCCCAGTCGGACGACACCGTCAGCTTCTTCGAGCCGGCGCCGAACTTCGGGTACGACGCGACGGCCGCCTGCGCATGGCCGGGCATCTCGATTTCCGGCACCACGGTGATGTGGCGTTCCGCCGCGTACGCGACGATCTGCTTCGCCTCGTCCTTCGTATAGAACCCGCAATACGGTTTGTCCGCGTCGCCGGTAAGGGCGATGTCCGGGCCGACCGGCTTGCGGCATGCGCCGATTTCGGTGAGCTTCGGGTACTTCTCGATCTCGAGGCGCCAGCCCTGGTCGTCGGTGAGGTGCCAGTGGAAGGTGTTGAGCTTGTGCATCGCCATCTGGTCGAGCAGGTGCTCGATGTCGCTCACCGACTGGAAGTGCCGGCTGGAGTCGAGCATCAGCCCGCGCCATTCGAAACGCGGCGCGTCGACGATGTGCACGGCGGGCACGCCGTTCTGCGCGGCGGGGTCCGTCAGCAGCTGCCAGTAGGTGACCGCGCCGTAGAACAGGCCGGTTTCCGCATTGGCCGCGATGCGCACGCCGTTCGCGTCGACATCGAGCGTATAGGCCTCGCGGCCCTTGATCGACGACACGGTGGCCAGCGAAATGCCGCTCTTGCCCTTGCCTTCCACGATCGTCGGCGTGATGCCGCGCGCCTGGCGGATCCAGCCCTGCAGCTGCGTCGCGACGTGCTTCGCCTGCGTGTCGCCCGGCGCGACGTTGATCGTCGTCATCGCATCGAGGCGGTAGTGCCCGGGCGCGCGCTGCACCTGCGCGGGCATGGGAATGAGCGACAGCGGAGTGGCATCGACGGGTGCGGCCTCCTGCTTCGGCTGGCTGGCGCACGCGGTGAGGCCGGCGGCCATCGCGAGGAGAAGGATTCGGCGCATCGTGGATCCCGTGGGTCTCGTCAGAGTCGTTCGATTGTGGCTTGGAAACAGTGCGGCCGCTAGCTCGTCACATGTGGCAACACGGATACCGACTGTGGGAAGCCCACTCGCGGGCGAATGGGTGCTTGCCGCGAGCACCCATTCGCGCGCCAGCGCGCTTCCCACAATGGATTCTCGTCTGTCTTCATGCCGCAAAAAAACGGGCCCGATGAATGGGCGTCGGGCCCGAGGGGAATGAAGCATCGAGGTTTGCGTTTGCGGCCGTCCGTGGCCGCGTGTCCATGACGCGTTATCAGAGATCGAAGTGCACGGAGCCCATGTAGCGGCGGCCCGTGGTGTATTTCGAGGCCGGCATCGAGGTGACGCCGAGATACTGCTCGTACTTCTCGTTGGTGAGGTTCATGCCCGAGAGCGTGAACGAGATCTGCTTGTTGAGCTTCCAGCCCAGCGTGGCACCCAGGTCGCCGTAGTCGGCCGTGGTGGCCGGCGGCGCACCGGCGATGTAACCGCCGGCGAGGTACTTGCTGCGCCAGTTGTACGTGACGCGGGCGCTGAATGGGCCCATCTCGTAGTACGGGCTGACCGAGTACGAGTTCTTCGAGTTGTACGGCAGCGCGCCGCCGGAATCGAGCGTGCCCTTGGCGTAGGTGTAGTTCGCCGTGACACCGAAACCCGTATCCCAGAACGCCTGCTGGTAGCTCACGCTGCCGCCGCGCACCTTGCCCGAGCCCGTGTTGCGGGGCCGGCTGATCGAGTACGTGCAGAAGCCGTCGGGCGTGCACAGACCCTGCGCGACCTGTCGTGCGAAGGTGGCCGGATCGTTGACCAGGCCCGAGTTGAACTGGGTTTCGTTGGCCGAGTCGACGACGGTGTAGTTGTCGATCTGCTTGTAGAAGCCCGTGATCGCAAGGTACGACTGCGGCGCGAAGTACCACTCCGCGGAGAGCGAGTAGTTCTTCGACTTGTAGTTCTTCAGATCCGGATTGCCGCCCGAACCGGTGAGCACCGAGTCGTTGAGGAACAGGTTGTTCACCTGCATGTTGTACGGCGGACGGGCGATCACCTTCGCGGCCGCCGCACGCAGCACCACGTCGTCCATCAGGTCGTAGGCGATGTTGAAGCTGGGCAGCCAGTTCTTCGTCGTGCGCGACGAGGTCTGCCACGAACCCGCCGGCGCCGGCAGAACCGGCGCGCCGCTGTAGTTGAAGCCGGTGCCGTCCGTCTTCGTGTCGACGTAACGGATGCCGATGTTGCCGTGGAAACCACCACCCGCGAAGTTGCCTTGGGCGTAAGCGGCGTTGGTCTTCTCGATCAGTTTGTACGTGCCGTTGAGGTACGTGCCCGGATCTTCGTTGCCCTGGTTGGTGTTGCGCACCCACGCGTACTGGGCGTCGCGGTCCGGCATGACGTGGCTCGAGGAACCGTCGAGCGCGCCGCCGAAGGCGTCGAGCGTGTCGGTGTAGCCGCCGAAGCCGAGCGCGGCGAGGTTGGTCGGCGCGTTGCCGCCGTAGACATGCGCCTGCATGCCTTCTTCGTGGCGGTTCCAGCGATAGCCGACGGCGATCTCGTTGAAGAACGAATCGAAATACTTCGAGAAATCGAGCTGGCCGTAGGTGTCGCGCGAGCTCGCCGAGTAGTCGCCATAGTTGCCCGGCCAGCCGCCGAGGCCGTCGACATCACCCATGTGCCAGTTCGCGGGGTCGCGCGCGGCAGCCGGGTTGTCGAAGTTGAAGCCGCGGTTGATGTCCCAGGTGTAACCGCCGGCGTAGACCGGCTCCATCACGGCCTGCGAGATATTGTCGTTGCGCGCCTTGCTGTAACCGGCCGCGCCACCGAGCTTCCAGCCTTCGCCACGGTATTCCGACTTCAGGTCGAACGCCGAGGTGCGCACCACCGACTTGCGAATGTTGCTGTCGAAGGTGCCCTGCGCGATGGCCGGGCAGTTCGGCGAATCGTTGCCGCAGACGTGGCCGCCCGTGACGACGCCGTTCGGGCCCTGGATGAAGCTCGTCACGTTACCCGGCGTAGCGCCGGTGAACGGATAGAGCGACTGGTTCCAGTTGTCGAAGTTCTCGCGGACGAACAGGTTGTTGATGTCGATGTCCCAGTTGCTCGTCGGGTGGATCTGGAACCCGAGCGTCGCGGTGTCGCGCTTGCGCTTCTGCTGGAACCACGCCGAGTTCACTTCGTCCGGCACCATCGCGTTCGGATCGAGCGTGCCGTTGGCGATACCCGCGGCGACGGCCGGGCTCGGTGCCCACTTGGAGACCGGGCTGTAGCTGAAGATCTCGAAGCCCTGGCGATCGATCTTTTCCTCGAAGTGGTTGATCGAGGCGATCATGCCGAAGATGTTGTTCGAATCCTTCCAGCTGTACAGCGCCGACGCGTTGGGACGCGTACCGGCGGTGCCCTGATCGTTGTAGTTGAGGCCGAACGAACCGCGGATCGTGTTCGCGGGCAGGTCGAGCGGCTTCAGCGTGTGCAGCAGGATCGTGCCGCCGAGACTGCCTTCCGGCAGACGCGCTTCGGGCGACTTGTAGACCTCGAGGCGGCCGACGATTTCGGGCGCGAGCATCGTGAAGTCGAAGCCGCGGTTCGGCTGGGCGCCGTACTGCCACGGCGTCTGCGCGATCGGCTGGCCGTTGAGGAATGTGAGGTTGAGGCTGGGGTCCGTGCCGTCGATCGACACGCGGTCACCCTGACCGAACTGACGGTCGATGGTGACGCCCGGCACCTGGGTCATCGCTTCCGCGACGTTGGTGTTCGGGAACTTGCCGATGTCTTCGGCCGTGACGGCTTCGACGATCGCGTCGGCGTTGCGCTTGGTGTCGAGCGACTTCTCGAGGCTGGCGCGGATACCGGTGACGGTGATGCCTTCGAGCTCGGCCGCCTTGGCGGCTTCGGCCTTCTGCTGGGCGGTCAGCGGCTTCGCCGGTGCGGTGGACGCGTCCTGCGCGGCCACGGTGCCGGTGAAGCAACACAGTCCGGCGATGATGCTCGCCGCGAGCAGGGTTCTACGATGCGACATGGTGTCCTCCCCTCAGAGGATAAGAGCGACGACGGGTTTCGCGACCGCCACGCTTCGTTGCTATCGAAGGGCCTTTCGACCCGGTTTTTCGAACTGGCCTTACGTTCCTTTCCCGCTCTTCAATGAGCGGTCGAACCGTGCAGGTAGAGACCGGCGGCACCGATCACACCCAACTGTCCGTGGTCCATCAGACGTACCGGTACCTGTTGGAGAAAGGCGCGCATGACGCCCTTGTTGAAGAACCTGGTGGCGAAGCTGCTGGCGATGAGGCGCTCGCGAACCTGCGGCAGGATGCCGCCGGCGAGGTACACGCCACCGCGTGCGCCGTAGAGCATCGCGAGATCGCCCACGAAACTGCCGAGCAGCCCGCAGAACACGTCCAGCGCCTCCGTCGCGGCGGCGTCGCCGCCCTCGAGCGCGGCGCCGGTGACTTCGGCGGGCTCGGACAGCGTCGCGGCCGTGCCGCGCAGCGTGGAAATGGCGCGATAGAGATTGACGAGGCCGGGGCCCGACAGCGCCGTCTCGTACGACACATAGTCGCGACCGCGACCGAGCTCGGCGAGGATGGCGACCTCGCGCTCGTTGCCGGGTGCGAGCGAAATCTGTCCGGCTTCCGTCGGCAGCACGGTGCAATGCGGCTTGCCCGGCAGGAGCACGGCGGAACCCAGGCCGGTGCCCGGACCCATCACCAGGATCGGGCCTTCGGCCGGCGCGGCGTCGGTGGCGATGATCGGTGTGGTCTCGTGGCTCTGCAGGAACTGGCAGGCGTAGGCGACCGCTTCGAAATCGTTGACGACCGCGAGGCCCGAGAGGCCGAGCGACTGGCGGATGTCGCCGATCGACACGGGCCACGGGAGGTTTTCGTTGACGATGGCGTCGCCCAGCACGTAACCGGCGCTGGCAACCGCGCAATGCTCGATCGCGGTGTCGCCGTCGAGCTGCCCGACGAAGTCGCGGAGCACGGCGGTCAGGCTCGGCCACTCGGCGCAGGCGTAACGCTCGTAACGCAACACGTCGATGGCAGCCGACCCGGCGGCGCGGCGGACGAGGCCGATACGGGCATGCGTGCCGCCGACGTCGGCGGCAAGGAATGCCCCGGTCCGCGCCGAACGCACGATATCCCGCTGTTTGGCCGATTCGCCCACGCCCTGCCCCTTGCCGCTGTCTACCCTGCGTCGTCACCCGAAACGTGGACGGCGCCCCTTGTTGCAGCGGAGTCTCTTCGTCCGATGACAACGTTGTCAACCGGACAAATGGCCGAGACAGGCCGCATTCCATAACGCGGTGCAACAGGAAACGTTTGCGCCCCGTTTCGCTTGGATCGTGACAATTCCGTCACGCGGCGGTTGCGGCGTCACCCGGTGAGCGGGATCAACGGCTTGACGCGCTGCGGCATCGAAAGTCGCACGCCGTGCCAGAGTTCACGGGCGACCGCCGGGCGGCGATTGACAACGTTGGGCACGTGAGTCGATAAAGAGACAACCACGGGACATCGGGCGGTGCCGCCGCCCCGGATGTCCCAGTCCATCACGAGGGGAAACACCCATGTCGTCCACTGCGGTTGGCGTCGACGAGACGCGCCACTCCAGCCTGATTCCGATGATCATCATCGGCGTCCTGTTCTTCATCTTCGGCTTCGTGACGTGGCTCAACGGACCGCTGATCACCTTCGTGAAGCTGGCCTTCGACCTGGACGACGTCGGTGCGTTCCTCGTGCCCAGCGCGTTCTACCTGTCGTATTTCTTCCTCGCCCTGCCCTCGTCGTTCATCCTCAAGCGGACCGGCATGAAGAAGGGCATGGGTCTCGGCCTTTTCGTCATGGCGATCGGCGCCGTGCTGTTCGGCCAGTTCGTCACCATGCGCGTCTACCCGGGTGCGCTCACGGGCCTCTTCGTGATCGGCGCGGGCCTCTCGCTGCTGCAGACCGCCTCCAACCCCTACATCTCGATCCTCGGCCCCATCGACAGCGCCGCGCAGCGCATCGCCTTCATGGGCATCTGCAACAAGGCGGCCGGGTTCCTCGCACCGTTCGTGTTCGGAGCCGTGGTGATGAGCAACATCGGCACGTTCGACAAGCAGATCGCCGCCGCGACGGATCCCGCGCAGCGCGAAGCCCTGCTCAACGCCTTCGCGGCGAAGGTGCACCTGCCGTACATGGTGATGGCCGGCCTGCTGGTGGTGCTCGCGATCTGGGTGGTGCGTTCGTCGCTGCCCGAGATCCGCGCCTCGCACGACAACTCCGAGCGCGCCATCGGCCACGACAAGGGCAGCGTCTTCAGCTTCCCGCACCTGTGGCTCGGCGTGCTCTGCCTGTTCGTCTACGTGGGCGTGGAAGTGATGGCGGGCGACGCGATCGGCACCTACGGCCAGGGCTTCGGCATGTCGCCGGAAGACACCAAGCACTTCACTTCGTACACGCTGTTCGCGATGCTGCTCGGCTATGTCGCCGGCCTCGCACTGATCCCGAAGTTCATCTCGCAGCATACCTACCTTGCGATCTCCGCGATCCTCGGCGTGCTCTTCTCGATCGGCACCTACGTGACCACCGGCTACACCTCGGTAGCCTTCGTCGCGGCGCTGGGCTTCGCCAACGCGATGATGTGGCCGGCGATCTTCCCGCTCGCGATCAAGGGCCTCGGCCGCCTGACGGAGTTCGGCTCGGCGTTCCTGATCATGGGCATCGCCGGCGGCGCCATCGTGCCGCTGATCTTCGCGCACCTGAAGCAGGTCTATAACTTCCAGGCCGTTTTCCTCGTCATCATGGCGGTCTGTTACCTCTACATCCTGTTCTACGGCGCGGTCGGCCACCGGATCGGGCAGCACCTGAAGAAGTAAGCATTCGCGCCGGCACGGCGATCCGCTAGGATCGCCGTTCTGCTATCGAGGGTCGAACGTTGCGTAGCCCTACCATCAAGGACGTGGCCGAACGGGCCGGCGTGTCGCTGAAGACCGTCTCCCGCGTCATCAACCACGAGCCGTCCGTCCACGCGCGTACCCGCGAGCGTGTTCAGCGTGCCATCGACGCGCTCGACTACCAGCCCGACCAGGCGGCGCGAAGCCTGCGCAGCCAGCGCACCTATGCGCTCGGCCTCGTCTACGACAACCCGAATGCCCACTACGTCATCGCGATGCAGAACGGCGTGCTGTCCGTCTGCCGCGAGCGCGGCTTCGGCCTGCAGATCCACCCCTGCGACGCCTCCGCCGCGCGGCTGGCGGAACAACTGGGCGACCTCGTGCGACGCAACCGGCTCGCCGGCCTGGTGCTCTGCCCGCCGATGTCCGAGCAGCCGACGCTGCTGACGGCGCTGACCGAACAGAAGGTGCCGTTCGTGCGGATCATCTCCGCGCGGCAGGATCCGAAGGATGGCTGGCCGTGCGTGTTCGTCGACGACCGCGACGCCGCCTATGCGATCACCGAGCATCTCATCCAGCTGGGACACCATCGCATCGGGTTTCTCTGGGGCGGGAAGGAACATCGCTCCAGCCCCGAGCGCTACAAGGGTTACGAAGACGCGCTGCGCGCGTACGGCATCGCGGTGGACAAGCGCCTCGTGGTCGAGGGCGATTACTCGTTCGACGACGGCTTCCGCGGCGCGCGCAAACTGCTCGCGCTGAAGGAACCACCGACCGCGATCTTCGGTTCGAACGACGAGATCGCCGCCGGTGTGCTCGCCGCCGCGCGTTCGGGCGGCGTCGACGTGCCGTGGGAGCTTTCCATCGCCGGCTTCGAAGACAGCCCATTCTCCAAGCAGTCGTGGCCCGCGCTCACCACGGCGCGACAGAACACCGAAGAAATCGGTCGCCACGCGACGCAGCGCCTCATCGCCGAAATCGAACGCGCGGACGACCACGTGATCGACAACGAAGGCTTCAGCCCCGATCTGGTGGTGCGCGGATCGACGGCGCCGCGGCGACTCTGACGCAGTCGCGCCGCCTTCGTAGGAGCGCGCCTCGCGCGCGACAGCTTTTCGCGAGAGCGCTACAGGTCCTGATACTCATCGCGAGAAGCTGTCGCGCGCAAGGCGCGCTCCTACCAAAGCGCGACGCCCGACGCGTGTAAACATCGTCTTTACGGCCCGTAACGTAGTATTAGCGAGTTGTCCGCGCCGCATCGTGCTTCGATGCCATGCCCGACAACGCACGCGTCCCCTTCAGCGGACCGTTCGAGCGTCGCCTCCGGGCACGACGCACCCCTTTCCCATGGGCGGTAATCACCTGCTTCGCAGGCGTGTGCCCGTTCGCGTGACAGGAGCGATCCATGCACGACCACAACGGGCAAGAAGCCCATTTCGGCTGGTTCATCCGCCGCCGCAAACAGCTCAAGCCCGACGACCTGACCATCGTCGACGAAGCCATGCTCAAGCGCGCGGTGGGTGCCGCCGCGCTCGGCAATGCCATGGAATGGTTCGACTTCGGCGTCTACGGGTATCTCGCCGTGACGCTCGGTCATGTCTTCTTTCCCGGCAGCAGCCCCGTCGCGCAGGTGATCGCGACGTTCGCGACCTTCACCGTCGCGTTCCTCGTCCGCCCCATCGGCGGACTCGTGTTCGGTCCACTCGGCGATCGTTTCGGACGGCAGAAAGTACTGGCCGCCACGATGATCATGATGGCCCTCGGCACCTTCGCGATCGGCCTGATTCCATCGTACGACGCCATCGGCCTGTGGGCGCCAGCGTTGCTGCTGCTCGCGCGCCTGCTGCAGGGCTTTTCCACCGGTGGCGAATACGGCGGCGCCGCGACCTTCATCGCGGAGTACTCGACCGACGCGCGGCGCGGACAGATGGGCAGCTGGCTCGAGTTCGGCACGCTCGGCGGTTACATCGCCGGCGCGGGCGTGGTGACACTCCTCACGACGCTGCTCACCGCGGAACAGATGCTCGGCTGGGGATGGCGCGTGCCGTTTCTCGTCGCGGGTCCACTCGGCCTTCTCGGGCTTTACATGCGCATGAAGCTGGAGGAGACACCGGCGTTCAAGGCGCACGCGGAAGCGATGGAAGCCGCAGGCGACCTGCCGCGCCCGTCGCTGAAGGAGCTGATCGCGGTGCACGGTCCGCAGCTGTTGAAGTGCATCGGCCTCGTGCTGGTGTTCAACGTTACCGATTACATGCTGCTGACCTACATGCCGAGCTACCTCACCGTCACGCTCGGTTACAGCGAAGCGAAGGGTCTGCTGCTCATTCTCATCGTGATGCTCGTGATGATGCCGATGAACGTGGTCGGTGGCTTCTTCAGCGACCGCATCGGCCGTCGCCCGATGATCATCGGCGCATGCGCGGCGATCTTCCTGCTTGCCGTGCCGTGCATGATGCTCGTGCGCGCGGGTAACGACGGATGGATCTTCCTCGGTCTCATGGGGCTGGGCGCGGCACTCGTGTGCTTCACCAGCACGATGCCGTCGACGCTGCCGGCGCTGTTCTACACGCCTGTGCGCTACAGCGCCTTGTCGATCGCGTTCAACGTGTCGGTGTCGCTGTTCGGCGGCACGACGCCGCTGGTCACCGCGTGGCTCGTGGAGCGCACCGGCGACCCGATGGTGCCGGCGTACTACCTGATGGGTGCGGCCGCGGTCGGGCTGATCACGATGAAATTCGTGCGCGAGACGGCCGGGCTGCCGCTGCGCGGTTCGCCGCCCGCCGTGGCGGATCGTACGGAGGCGAAGGAGCTGCTGGCGAGCGATGCGCCGTTGACGGTGGACGAAGCGCTCCCGGTGATCGCAAGCGCCGAACCGGAAGCGGTGCCGTCGTAGAACGGCCCTGTGGGAAGCGCGCTGGCGCGCGAAGGGTGGCGTTTGCGGTGCTGCCCATGTTCGCCTTTGTCAATGCCGGGGTGTCGCTGCA
>Ga0102588_1001332_pt1 | contig 18895 bp, 19 predicted proteins | sample AraplaMF_Col_mMS_FD_76854 | JGI IMG/M metagenome (GOLD analysis project Ga0102588, IMG submission 76854) | Arabidopsis root microbial communities from the University of North Carolina, USA - plate scrape MF_Col_mMS (SPADES assembly) (version 2) | ecosystem: Host-associated > Plants > Roots >...
CCGCTTCGAAGCGAAGGAGTTTCCGCTGCCGGCGGATATCGCAACGCCGGACAATGCCGGTGACGAGCTGATCGTCGTGCAGATGCTCGACCGGCGCGCATTCCATTATTTTGTCGAGGACATCGATTTGAAGCTCCCGGCACCGCGGGCGTCAATCGAGCTGACTGCCACGACGGATGGATATGCGGTGAAGGTGACAGCGGAGACCCTGCTGAAGGACCTTTGCCTGATGGCCGACCGGCTCGATCCTGATGGCGTCGTCGATTCGATGCTGGTAACGCTGCTGCCAGGGGAAAGTCACATATTCGCGCTACGGACTGCAAAAGCGATGTCGGTAAGCGACATCAGCATTGGCACCGTGTTGCGCTCCGCCAACGATCTCGTCACCACACACTGAAAAGGCCCCGTCTGCGACGGGGCCCATCCAGGTCGTTTTACCACGCCGCGCGCCAAGTGGGCAGAGTGCGGCGCAGCGCATCTACGCGCGATCAAGGGACCGCGCGTGTGCGGACGACGTTACATCCAGTAGGGAGGCACGCCGTAGTAGTCGTAAACTCGGCGGCCATTATCGTTGTACCAGGTGTCGTCATCGTCCGCATAGCTCGGCGCGCCCTCGATCTGATCCTTCGTCAGATCGATGCGATAGCCGTCCAGCTGGGTATCGTAGGTCAACTTTTCCCACGGCAGCGGATAGTGATCGTGGCCGATGCCCAAGAAGCCGCCGAACTCGAGTACGGCATAGGCAACGCGGCCATCCTGCTTGCCGAGGATCAATCGTTCAATAGAGCCAATATGCTTGCCATCGGCTCCATAGACGCGGGTGCCTTCCACGCGGTCGCTGGCAATCAGTGTCGGTGTGTCCTTCACATTTGGGTCACGGCGGGTTTTGTCAGCGTCCTGATGCAGCATGGTGCACCTCCTTTTGTTTCCTCGTGGTTGGCCCACGGAGAAAAAACGCTGCCCCGCACTCGATGTTCCCAATTTACTCACATCAACCGCCAATACATGATTATTGACGTTTACGTTAAGGTTAGTGTAGCTCTATTCTCAGCTTGAACCATTCAGGCGATGACATAAGCTGCCGCGTTGGAAGATGGAGGATCGTCCAATCGGCTTGCCGGTGGGACCGGCCGGCAGCGACAGGGAGAGAGACCATATGAACAGCATTTCCGTCCATCCAGGCGGTGCGAAGCCCGAAAAGCCCTGGCTTGCGACCTATCCCAACAGCGTGCCGGCAGAGCTTCCACCGCTGGAATACGAATCGCTTGCGGAACTGCTCGAGAAATCCTGCGCGCGCTATGCCAATCGCATCGCCTTTTCCAGCATGGGCAAGACCCTGACCTATGGCGAGCTTGAGAGCCAGACCCGCAAGATTGCAGCGTGGCTGCAGAGCATCGGCCTCGAGAAGGGTGACCGCGTTGCCGTCATGATGCCGAACGTTCTGCAGAATCCGGTCGCCGTTTACGGGATCCTGCGGGCCGGCTTCGTGGTCGTGAATGTCAATCCGCTCTACACACCGCGCGAACTGGAACATCAGCTGCGCGACTCGGGCGCCAAGGCCATCTTCGTGCTCGAAAACTTCGCGCGAACGGTCGAGCAGGTACTGGTCAAAACAGATGTGCGCCATGTCGTCGTCACGTCGCTCGGCGAGATGCTGGGCGCCAAGGGGCTGATCGTCAATCTGCTCGTGCGCAGGGTCAAGAAGCTCGTTCCTTCATGGTCTATTCCGCAGCACAAGACCTTCAAGCAGGTGCTCGCGGAAGGTGCCGGTCAACCTTTCAAACTTGTAAGCCTGACGGGGGGCGACATTGCCTTTCTGCAATATACCGGTGGCACGACCGGCATTGCCAAGGGCGCGGTGCTGACGCACCGGAACCTGCTCTCCAACAAGCTGCAGCTCGAACTGTGGCTGCGATCGGCTTTCGACAAGAAGCCGCGCCCAGAGGTTCTGAACTTCCTGTGTGCCCTGCCGCTCTATCATATCTTCGCACTGACGGTGAATTCGCTGATGGGCATGTCGCTCGGCGCCCACAATATCCTCGTCGCCAACCCGCGCGATATTCCGGCGCTGGTCAAGGAATTCGGCAGGGTGAAGGTCCACATCTTCCCCGGCCTCAACACACTCTTCAACGCGCTGATGAACAACGCCGATTTCGCCAAGCTCGACTTTTCCTCCATCGTGATGTCGCTCGGTGGCGGCATGGCGGTGCAGCGACCGGTCGCTGAGCGCTGGATGAAGATCACCGGCTCCCATATCACCGAAGGCTATGGTCTCTCCGAGACATCGCCGGTCGCCACCGCCAACCGCTTCGATTCGGCAGAGTTCACCGGTTCCATCGGGCTACCGATTCCATCCACCGATCTCGACATTCGCGACGAGGACGGCAATTCGCTGCCGCTTGGTGAGATCGGCGAGATTTGTATCCGCGGCCCGCAGGTGATGGCTGGTTACTGGAACAAACCGGAGGAGACCGCCCGCGTGATGACGCCGGACGGCTATTTCCGCAGCGGCGACATGGGCTTCATGGATGCGCGCGGCTACACCAAGATCGTCGACCGGAAGAAGGATATGATCCTTGTCTCCGGCTTCAACGTCTATCCGAACGAGATCGAGGAAGTGGCGGCGATGCATCCCGGCATCCTCGAGGCGGCGGCTGTCGGCATCCCCGACGGGCATTCCGGCGAAGCCGTGAAGCTCTTCGTGGTTCGCAAGGACCCGGCGTTGACGGAGGCAGACGTCAAGGCGCATTGCGCGGCAAACCTCACCAACTACAAGCGGCCGCGCTTCGTGGAATTCCGCACCGAACTGCCGAAAACGCCAGTCGGAAAAATCCTGCGCAAGGATCTGCGCGGCTAAGTTTGACGGTCGCGTGAAATTATGAGCCATCCGTTTGTTCGGATGGCTTTTTTGCGTTCCGAGAGGTCGCCGAACTTGATTTGCGCCCTACAAAGCGAATAGTTTCCGCGACCCTCTCGCCCTGCAAAGGAGCCTCCCATGAATGCCATCGTCGAACAATTGAAGAGCACTGCAGCCGCCACCAAGGCAACCGATCTGCGCGCCGCCTTTGCCGCTGACCCGCAGCGTTTCTCGCGCTTCAGCGTGTCGCTCGACGACCTCCTGATGGACTATTCCAAGACGGCCGTGAACGACGAGATCCTGGCTCTCCTGCTCAAGCTCGCGGAGACGGGCGGCGTTGAAGTCAAGCGTGACGAAATGTTCGCCGGCAAGGCGATCAACTTCACCGAAAACCGAGCCGTTCTGCACACGGCGCTACGCAACCGCTCCAATACGCCGGTGCTTGTCGACGGCAAGGATGTCATGCCTGATGTCAACGCCGTGCTTGCCGCCATGGGCAAATTTGCCGATGGCATCCGCTCTGGTAGTCTTAAGGGCGCGACCGGCAAGGCCATCACCGACGTCATCAACATCGGCATCGGAGGCTCTGACCTCGGCCCCGTGATGGCAACGCTGGCGCTGGCGCCCTTCCATGATGGACCGCGCGCGCATTTCGTTTCCAACATCGACGGCGCCCATATCGCCGACACGTTGAAGCTCGTTCAGCCCGAGACGACACTGTTCATCGTCGCCTCCAAGACCTTCACGACCGTAGAGACGATGACGAACGCGCAGACGGCGCGCAAGTTCATCGCCGACGCGCTCGGCGAGGCCGCCGTCCAGCATCATTTCGCTGCCGTTTCGACCGCACTCGACAAAGTCGCGGCCTTCGGCATCGAGAGCGAACGCGTCTTCGGCTTCTGGGACTGGGTGGGGGGCCGCTACTCCCTCTGGTCGGCGATCGGCCTGCCGATCATGATCGCCATCGGCCCGGAAAATTTCATCAAGTTTCTCGAGGGCGCCCATGCCGTCGACAACCACTTCCGCACCGCACCGATCACCAAGAACTTGCCCATGCTGCTCGGCCTGATCGGCTTCTATCACCGCAATGTACTCGGCTATCCGACCCGTGCCGTCCTGCCCTACGACCAGCGCCTGTCGCGCTTCCCGGCCTATCTGCAGCAGCTCGACATGGAATCGAACGGCAAGGGTGTCACGATCGACGGCACGCCCGTCGAGGGTAATTCCGGTCCTGTTGTCTGGGGCGAGCCCGGCACCAATGGCCAGCACGCCTTCTACCAGCTGATCCACCAGGGCACGAGCGTCATCCCGGCCGAATTCATGATCGCGGCGAACGCCTTCGAGCCAAATCTGCGCCACCAGCACGAGCTTCTGATATCGAATGTGCTTGCGCAGTCCGAAGCGCTGATGAAGGGCCGTACCTTCGACGAGGCGAAGAAGCAGCTGACCGACAAGGGCATGGACGACAAGAAGGCCGACTTCATCGCACCGCACCGTGTCTTCACCGGTAACCGCCCGTCGATCACCTTCGTTTACGACAAGCTGACGCCCTACGCGCTCGGTCGCCTGATCGCGCTCTATGAGCACCGAGTCTTCGTCGAAGGCGTGCTGTTCCGCATCAACTCTTTCGACCAGTGGGGCGTCGAACTCGGCAAGGAACTGGCGACTGGTCTGCTGCCTGTCGTGGAAGGCAAGGAAAGCGCTGCCGGCCACGACTCCTCGACGCAGGGCCTCGTTGCCGCACTGGCAAAACTTGCCAAGTAACAGAGCATTGAGATCAAAAAGCTCCCGCGGCTGGCCGCGGGAGCTTTACACAGTCTGGATATTGGCTTGAGGGCTTAAAAGCCCGTCCTCTAGTTCGACCTCTTCGGGAAGCCTCGACAGATCAGTCGATTGTGAACCTGAGTCGTTCCGACGATGGCAGCGGCGACATCCGCGGCTAGTTCGTCATCTCCGCGACAGCGGACGAAGCCTTCAAGAACCACGAAATCGCCAAGCATTGAAACAACGATCTGCGTACTGTCGAACTCCGATGACGCTTCCAGTGCGCACTTGACCGCGGCTTTGGTCGCCGCCGAACAATGTCCGGATTCGACGCTGCTGAGCGACCAGCCTTGACCATCAACGCGTAGAACCATTTCTTCTCCTCCAACGTTAAACGCTGAAGCTACAGGCCGCAATATTAGCAGTCTATTAAGTATGACATGCGCCGGCGTTTGTCTTGTAGCGCTTGGTCAATGTCGAAATTTGGCTCCACGATGCGTCTTAGGTACATCGCTATGAGGAGAGGTTGAATGGATGTGACGGACGACGAGCTTTTGAATTTCGAGGCACATGGCGCAGCGCCCCTGCCAAGGCCGCAGCGCGAAGGCTTCGTCGAGAACGACGGCGCTCGCATCTGGTATGCGACCTACGGTTCCGGCCCAGCCGTGATCCTGCTGCATGGCGGGCTCGGCAATGCGGGGAACTGGGGCTATCAGGTGCCGGCACTGGTCGCCGCGGGCCGACGGGTCGTCGTTATCGACAGTCGCGGCCACGGCCGCAGCACGCGCGATATGCGCCCCTATCACTATGCGCAGATGGCAGGCGACGTTCTTGCGGTGATGGATTGCCTTGAGCTTACGAAGGCCGCCCTTGTCGGCTGGAGCGACGGGGCCTGTACGGCGCTGATCCTCGCCGACCAGCGGCCAGAGCGGGTACCCGGTGTGTTTTTCTTCGCCTGCAACATGGATCCCAGTGGCACGCTTGAATTCAAGCCGACACCCGTCATCGATCGCTGCTTCAGTCGTCATCGGAAGGATTATCAGGCGCTATCCGCCACGCCCGATGCCTTCGAGAGCTTCGTGGGCGATGTGTCGAAGATGATGGCAAGCGAGCCAAACTATACGGCTACCGATCTCGCTGGCATCAAGGTGCCGGTCGCGGTCGTGCTCGGAGACAATGACGAGTTCATCAAGCGCGAGCACGCCGATTATCTGGTCCGCAGCATTCCCGATGCCGAACTCATCCTGCTTCCGGAGGTCAGCCATTTCGCGCCGCTGCAGCGGCCAGAGCACTTCAACCGCGAAGTGCTCGCCTTTCTCGATCGGCTATAGCCTGTCTCAGAGGCCGATTTCTTTCGCCCAGGGCGGATTGGCGCCGGCGCGCGAGACGGTGACGGCAGCGGCCTTGGCACCAAGCGAAAGCGCGTTCTGCAGCGCCTTTTCGCTGAGCGAAGCGACCTTTTCCTTGGTCAGGAGATCGTCGATCTTCAGCGAGGCAAGCACGCCGGCATCGAAGGTGTCGCCGGCGCCGACGGTATCGACGACGGTGACGCGCTCGCTCGGCACGGTGACCTTGCGCTCGTTGGTGTAGCCCGACGCGCCCTCGGCACCCTTGGTGATGACCACGAGCTTGGCGCCCTGCTTCAGCCAGTAGGCCGCCAGGTCGTCATGGCCGCCTTCGAGGCCGAACCACTCCAGATCCTCGTCAGAGAATTTCAGGATGTCGGACTTGGACGCCATGCGCTTGATGCGCTCCATATGGGCGTCCTTGTTCTTGATGAAGCCCGGGCGGATGTTCGGATCGAGCGAAATCACCCGCTTGTCGCATTCGCGGTCGAGCAGCGCCTCATAGGTCTCGCCGCAGGGGCTCGGGATGAGACTGATCGCGCCGAAATGCAACGCCTCGCAATCGTCGCCGAGGACAGGCAGATCGTCGGTCGTGATCATGCGCCCGGCCGTGCCTTCGTCGTAGAAGGCATAGGTTGCCTGGCCGTTGACCAGCTTGACGAAGGCGACCGTCGACGGGCGTGGGGTGATGGCGCAGAGGCTGAAGTCGACATTGCTCGCCTTCAGCGTATCGCGCAGGATTTCGCCCATCATGTCGTCGGCGAGGCCGGTGAAGAAGGCTGTCGGAATGCCGAGGCGTCCGAGTGCGATCGCCGTGTTGAAGATCGCGCCCCCTGCGTATGGGGCAAAGCCCTTCTCGCCCAGAGTCGTCTCCCGCGGCAGCATGTCAATCAGCGCTTCGCCACAGCACAAAATCATTCCGGCCTCCCAAGCATTACGATCCATCGGTGCTCAAATCGATTAGATAATTTCGTGGCAAAAGCAAAGCGCAGCGACGCAATTCTTCATTCAAAGTGATGAAATGCCGCCATTGCGTCCCGACCAGGCAAGCGGCGCATCGAGGAAGGCTTCGACTTCGCTCAAGGTCTTCTCGTCGAACAGCTTCTGCGCCTTGGCGACGGCCAGCACATCGCGCCAGGTGGCGATATAGTGCAGCTTCACCTTGCCATCGGCAAAGCGCAGCGCGCCTTCATCGAAAATACCGTAATAGAACAGGGCGATACCATGATCGACCACGCCGCCAGCAGCCCTGACGGCATCGATGAACTTGAACATGCTGCCGCCTGCCGTCGTCAGGTCCTCGATGACGAGGACGCGTGAGCCCTCCGGCATGTTGCCTTCAATCTGCGCGTTGCGGCCATGACCCTTCGGCTGCTTGCGGACATAGATCATCGGCAGGCTGAGGCGATCGGCGAGAAGGGCTGCAAATGGGATGCCCGCAGTCTCGCCACCGGCCACGCAATCGAACTGCTCGAAACCGGCTTCGCGCAGAACGACGCTGGCGGCGAAATCCATCACGGTCGAGCGCACGCGCGGAAAGGAGAGCAGCTTGCGGCAATCGATATAGACCGGGCTCGCCATGCCGGAGGCGAATTTGTAGGGCTGCGCTGCATTGAAGTGCACCGCCTTGATCTCCCAGAGCATCTTCGCCACGAGTTCCGCCATCACGGCGCGGTCGGTGAATGTCGTCTGGATCATCGCTCTCTCCTTTGGTCAAATTTATGGGCCAATAGCAGCAAGCGCGGCAGTTTTCCAGAACGGCGAGCGATTCCACGCCGTCAATGAGGGCAAAAAACGCGACAGCGCTTGAAGACGTCGGCCGGGCATCCGTCCAGAGGTGCCTGAAGGCACCGCCTTCGTTGCGCTGAGCCAGCAATGCATCAATTCTTTCAGTTATTTGCGCTTGCGCGCCGGCGCGGCGGCGATATCGTCACGTCATGGAGCATATTGAGGTTTTTCAGCGGCTCGGCGTCGCCCTTGCTATTGGCCTGCTCGTCGGGGTCGAGCGGGGATGGCAGGAGCGCGACATTCGCGCTGGCGGCAGAGCGGCGGGCATCCGGACGTTCGGCCTTACCGGTTTTCTCGGCGGAATAGCCGGAACGCTTCAATCGATGACCGGCCCATTCTTGCCTGCGACGATCGCCGTGCTCCTGGGGGCGATTTACATTGCCGGCAAGTGGCAGGAGACGAAGGAAAACGAAGACTACAGCATCACCTCGGTCGTAGCCGCCCTGGTGGTGTTCGGGCTCGGCTTTCTGGCAGCTGTCGGCGACATCGTTACGGCGGCAGCCGGCGGTGTCGCGACGACGGTCATTCTTGCGGCTCGCCATAGCCTGCATGGCTTCCTCAGAGGATTGACGTGGGTGGAGCTCCGCTCGGCGCTGGTGCTGCTTGCAATGACCGTCATCGCCTTGCCGCTATTGCCTAACAGGGCGTTGGATCCCTGGGGCGCGCTCAACCCCTACTCGCTCTGGCTGCTGACGATCACCATCGCAGCCCTGTCCTTCGCCGGCTATGCCGCCATTCGATTGATGGGCCCGGGCCGTGGCGTTCTGCTGGCAGGTGCCGCGGGCGGGCTTGTCTCGTCCACCGCCTTGACGCTTTCCTTCGCCCGCTATTCGGCGCAGGCGCCGGAGGGCGCACGCCACCTTGCGGCAGGGGCAGGCATTGCCGGCGCCCTCTCCTTCGCCCGCGTTCTCGTCATCGCCAGCGCGCTTTCCTTCACCTTGCTGGCGCCCCTCGCCGCCGCGCTGGTCCCTGCAATCATCGGTTTCCTGGCAGCGGCGCTGTTTTCGGTCTGGCGTTCGGAGACCGCGACAAAGGCGCCGGAGATCGACCTCAAGAACCCCTTCGAGCTCACCACGGTCATTTCCTTTGCTCTGCTGCTCGGCCTGATCAGTCTCGTGTCGAAGATCGCGATCGAATATGTCGGCCCGTCCGCGCTCTTCGTCGTGGCGGCGATCTCCGGCCTCGTCGACGTCGATGCCATCACGCTATCCACCGCGCGCCTCGCCGGCTCGACGATCGACGTGATTAAGGCGGCTGACGTCATTCTGATCGCCGTCGCGGTCAACGCGGTGACAAAGGTGGTGCTTGCCTTCACCGCCGGCCGGCGGGAGTACGCGATGGCGCTCGGGCTGGCTTCGGTCGTGGCGGTCGCGCTCGGAGCCATCGGCTATTTCGCGGCGCGCAGCTTTTTGCCGGCCTGAAGCAATTGGACCGGCGTGACCAGTTCCACCAGTCGCCGTGACTACGACAACCGGCCGATATCGATCGGGAGCATTCGCTGATAAAGCGCAATCGCAGCCCGTCCCTCGGTATCATCCAGCGAGATCGCATAGCGGACGGCGGCTGCCAGCAGCTGCATGGTCAGCCTGGCAATGGCGACAAGTTCGCCCTTGCTCCGCCCTGGTTCCAGCGTGGCGAGAACCGAAAGCAGCGCCTGAGCATGAAACTCCATGTCCTCGGCATCGATCTGTTGCAGTAGCCGATCGGCCTGGGTGGCGACCCAGATATCGCGCATCACCGGCTCTTGCCGGAAGAAGTCGTAATACTGGTCGGCGATGTTACAAAGTGCCTGCCGCAGCGTCGCCGCGTCCCTTACCGCCGCAAGCTCGGCTTCGACGCAGGCCCTGCCCTGCTCGTTGAAGCGTTCGGCCAGTGTGCGGATGATCGAGCTTTTGTCCGGGAAATATTGGTAGAGCGCCCCGAAGGATAGCTCTGCCTTTTTAACGATCTCGCTCATCTTCAGCGCATCGCTGCCATTCTTTTCGATGAGCTCGAGCGCTACCGAAAGGATCTTCTCGAAGCGCTCCCGCCCGCGCTTCTGCTGCGGAATCCTGCGCGGTTGGCCGATTGATTCCGGCTGTCTTCTAGGGCTCACGGAAACCTCTTCGCCCATTCCACTCTCCGTTTTCTTCTTGACGATGAAAATAAGAGAGCTTATCTCATTTTACAAATGAGAGACTTTCTCTTGTTTTGCCGGAGGTGTATTCTTATGCGGCATTCCATTCTCATCGACGCGCGGGACCCAGTAAATTTCGACCGCCCCGCCAAGGATTTTCGGCCCCATCTACGTGATGCTGCCGCCAATGGCCCGTGGAGGATATGAAAATGACACTGGTTCTCGGGATCGTTCTGGCGGCGGCTGCGATCGGTAGCGGCCTCGTCGCCGGCATCTTCTTTGCCTTTTCGACCTTCATCATGACGTCGTTCGCCCGCATTCCCGCCGAACAGGGCATAGCGGCCATGAACTCCATCAACGTCACGATCGTGCGCTCGCCCTTCATGCTGCTTTTCGTGCCGACCGTGGTCCTCTGCCTTGTGATCGCTGCCTTCGCATTCTTCAACTGGCGCGAAGGCATCAGCGTCTGGATGCTGGCCGGAGCGGTGCTCTATATCTTTGCATCGTTCCTCTCGACGATCGTCTTCAACGTGCCGATGAACGACGCGCTGGCGAAAGTCGGTGGTGGCGGCGCCGAGGCGACCGCGCTCTGGGCGAGCTATCTCAAGGATTGGACGTGGTGGAACCATGTGAGGACAATCGCCTCGCTGCTCGCATCCATGGCCTTCGTCCGCGCCTTGATGCTCATCTAAGCGGGAGGGACTGCAGTCCGCGCAAAATTGCCAATGGAAAGCTTTAGCGTTCGACATCCCAATGGAGCGGGAACATCGGATCGAAAACCGTAACGGAGCCAGCGCCGGTTTCGATCTTGGCGGGAAAACTGACGGGGTCGTTACGCTTGACCAGCGTTATTCTCTCTTCATTGACCGGCAGGCCATACCAGGCAGGTCCATTCACCGACGCGAAGGCTTCGAGCTTGTCGAGCGCATTTTCCTGCTCGAAGACATGCGCAAGGCAGCTCATCGTATTGATCGAAGTATAGATGCCGGCGCAGCCGCAGGCACATTCCTTCAAGGGATCGACATGCGGCGCCGAATCCGTACCGAGGAAGAAGCGCGGATCGCCGCTTGTTGCAGCGGCACGCAGCGCAAGACGATGGTTTTCGCGCTTGGCCACCGGCAGGCAATAGTAATGCGGGCGAATGCCGCCGACGAGGATGGCGTTGCGGTTGATGATCAGGTGGTGGGTGGTGATCGAGCCTGCGAGACCACCCTTCGCGGACTTGATGTAGTCGATGCCGTCCTTCGTGGTGACGTGCTCCATCGTCACCTTGAGTTCGGGCAAGCGCTTGCGGATCGGATCGAGCACCGTCTCGATGAACACCGCTTCACGGTCAAAAATGTCGACCTCAGGCGTCGTCACCTCGCCGTGGACGCAGAGGGGCAGGCCGATCTTGGCCATGCGCTCCAGCACCGGCATCGCCTTTTCGATGTCACGCACCCCGCCATGTGAATTGGTCGTGGCACCGGCCGGGTAGAGCTTGACCGCCGTGATCAGCCCACTCGTCTTGCCGCCCTCGACATCATCGGGATTCGTATGTTCCGTCAGGTAGAGCGTCATCAATGGCTGGAACTTGTCGCCCTTCGGCAGCGCCGCCATGATCCGACCGCGATAGGCTTCGGCGTCCGCCGTGGTCACCACCGGCGGCACGAGGTTCGGCATGATGATCGCGCGGGCAAAGTCGCGGCTGGTATCGCCGATCACACCTTCCAGCATGGCGCCGTCCCGCAGGTGCAGGTGCCAATCATCGGGGCGACGGATGGTGATCGATTGCATGCGCTGGAACTCCGGAGGCTGGCCTATAAGGTTCAGCCCTGCGCATTATCACCCCGAAGCGGGCCATGGCAAACACTTTGCCCGCGACACTCAGGCTGGTGCTGCACCATATTCGTTGGAGCCGGGCGTGCCGGGGGTGAGATACACACGAGCAGAACGATCCAGCCCACCAGCGGAATGATGCCGACGAGAATCCACCAACCGGAGCGGCCGATATCATGGAGGCGGCGGACCGCCACGCCGAGACCCGGAAGCAGCACGGCAAGCCCATAGACGGCGCCGAGTATTTCGCGGCCGAAGAGAAGATAGTCGACGGCGCCCAGAATCACCGAGGCGACGACGTTGAAGAGCGCAAACCACCAAAATTCCGGGCGACCGGCGCGGCCGCTGAAAACCGCGTATTTAGAGAAGACTGATGAGACTGCTTCCGTGAAACTCATGCGCTCTTCCTTCATGTCCACACAGGGTGCCAAACCGCAAAAGTTGTATGAAGGTGAGCCTGCAACGATTCCATCAGGCGATGCAAGTCCCGGCATTCAGCCAGACCGCCAGAAAGGTCAGGCGATCTCGAGCGTCACATCGGCCCTGCGGCGATTGCCAAGGATCAATCGACCATTAGGCAAATCGTTGCCGTAGACCTTGGCGCTCGCTTCTTCCTCTGTCAGCTTGTAGCCGCGCCAACGCGCCCACAGCCGTTCCTCGAGCACCTCGATCGGCGGGGCGAGCATGACAGAGTAGTCGAAGATACCTTCGAGCTCTGCCCATTTGCCCTGGCTGAAGAGCAGGTAATTGCCCTCGACGATAATGAAGCGATGCTCCGGCGAAACCACACGCGCCGAGGCGATGGCGATTTCCCTGGACCGGTCAAAGACAGGGATCAGCACGTCCTGGTCGGCGGGACGCACGGCCCGGATGATATCGAGAAAGCCCCTGACGTCGAAGGTTTCCGGGATACCCTTGCGCGCCAGAAGACCGCGTTCAATGAGGATGGCATTGTCCATGTGGAAGCCATCCATCGGCAGGACCTCGGCCGTTTCGCCCCTGGCTTTCAGGGTGTCGGCGAGGTTGTCCGCCATGGTGGACTTGCCAGCGCCGGGCGGGCCGGCGATGGCGATCAGGAAGCGCTTGGTGTCACCGGCGCGATCGATGACCTCGCCGGCGATTTCATCGATCGTTGCACTCATGCGGCAACTGGCTCCGTCGGCGCGGCTTTGGCGCCGGTCATGAAGGCCACCGCATCGGACATCGTGTATTCCTTCGGATTGATGACCGTCAGGCGGCGACCGAGCCGGTGGATATGGATACGGTCGGCAACCTCGAAGACATGCGGCATGTTGTGCGAGATCAGCACGATCGGCAGACCGCGCGAGCGCACGTCCAGGATCAGTTCCAAGACCTTGCGGCTTTCCTTGACGCCAAGGGCAGCCGTCGGCTCGTCCATGATGACGACCTTGGAACCGAAGGCTGCAGCACGCGCGACCGCCACACCCTGCCGCTGACCGCCCGAGAGCGTTTCGACGGCCTGGTTGATATTCTGGATGGTCATCAGGCCAAGCTCGGAAAGCTTGGTGCGGGCGCGATTCTCCATCTCCGGGCGATCGAGCATGCGAAACCAACTGCCAAGGATGCCCGGCCGACGAATCTCTCGGCCGAGGAACATGTTGTCGGCGATCGAAAGCGCCGGCGATAGAGCGAGGTTCTGGTAGACCGTCTCGATGCCGGCATCGCGCGCCTCCATCGGAGACTTGAAATGCACAGGCTTGCCTTCCAGCGTGATCTCGCCCTCATCGGGGCTGATGGCGCCCGAGATCGCCTTGATGAGCGAGGACTTGCCGGCTCCGTTGTCGCCGATGACGGCCAGGATCTCGCCGGGGTACAGATCGAAATCGGCATGATCGAGCGCGGTAACGCGTCCGTAGCGCTTGACCAGACCGCGTGCCGAGAGAAGAGGTTCGTTCGCCATATTACACCGACACCTTTCTGATCCACTGGTCGATTGCGACTGCGGCGATGATAAGCACGCCGGTGAGCAACACCTTCCATTGCGGATCGGCGCCGAGCATGTTGAGGCCCATAGAGACGACGCCGACAATCATCGCGCCGAAGAGTGTGCCGAGGATTGAGCCGCGGCCGCCGAAGAGCGAGATACCGCCGATCACCGTCGCCGTGATGGCCTGCAGGTTATAATCCGTTACCGCAGACGAGGGAGAAATCGAGCCGTTCCGGCCGATGGAGACCCAGGCTGCGAAGGCGGCGATGATGCCCGAGACGGTGTAGACGGTGAGCAGCACGCTCTTGGTCTGAATACCTGAAAGCTTTGCCGCTTCCGGATCATCGCCGACGGCATAGACGTGGCGGCCCCAGGCGGTGTGATTGAGGATGTACCAGAGCGCAAGGACAAGTAGCACCATGGCAATGACGCCAAGCGTCAGGACTGCACTGCCGAGCCTGAAGCTGATCGCAAAGAAATGCAGCAACGGCGCCTGCGCGTCGACATCGGTGTCGCGGATCGTTTCGTTGGCGGAATAGATGAAGTTCGTGGCCATCACGATGTTCCACGTACCGAGCGTCACGATGAACGGCGGCAGTTTCATGAACGCGACGAGGAAACCGTTCAGGAGACCGCAGAGGCCGCCTACCAGCATGCCGGACAGCACGGCGATCGGTGTGGGGATGCCATAGGTGATGGCACAATTGCCCATGATGACGGCCGAGATGACCATGATCACACCGATCGAAAGATCGATGCCAGCGGTCAGGATGACCAGCGTCTGCGCGGCCCCCAGGATACCGACGATGGCGATCTGCTGGAGAATGAGCGTCAGCGTGTAGGACGAAAAGAACCGCCCGCCAATCGCGACGCCGAAAATGATGATCGACAGCACCAGCACGATCAGCGGCACCGCGGCCGGTGTCGAGTGCAAGAAATGCTGCGCACGTTTCACAAATGGTACGGCTTGATGTTCAAACGACGCGACATTCTTGTCGCTGCCGTCAAGCACCCGTTCGAAGTCCTGTGCTCCGGTCATTGTTCCTCCTCCGCTTTCGCGCCAAACCGCGCGCGGAAGCCCTGCCCCATATCACACCGGTCTTTGTTTGCCGGTTCCCGAGACAGCAGCCATGGTCGGTCGAAACCGACCGGGGATCAAGCCCCGGCCGGCAGTAAGTTGTATCGCGGGATTTAGCCCCAGCACTTGTCGGTGCCGACCTTCGTGTCGATCGACTCGAGGCCTGAGACCGGCTTGTCGGTCACCAGCGAAACGCCGGTGTCGAAGAAGGACTTGCCTTCGGTCGGCTTCGGCTTTTCACCGCTGTCCGCAAACTTCTTGATCGCCTCGATGCCGAGCGAAGCCATCAGCAGCGGATACTGCTGGGAGGTGGCGCCGATGACACCGTCCTTGACGGACTTGACACCCGGGCAACCGCCATCAACCGAAACGATCAGCACGTTCTTTTCCATGCCGACAGCCTTGAGGGCCTGATAGGCGCCGACAGCAGCCGGCTCATTGATCGTGTGGATGACGTTGATGCTCGGATCCTTCTGCAGAAGGTTTTCCATAGCCTTGCGGCCGCCTTCTTCGTTGCCGTTCGTCACGTCGTGGCCAACGATGCGCGCATCGTCCTCGTCGCCGATCTTGTTCGGATCCTTGGTGTCGATGCCAAAGCCCATCATGAAGCCCTGGTCACGCAGAACGTCGACGGTTGGCTGCGACGGCGTCAGATCGAGGAAGCCGACCTTGGCATCCTTTGCCTTGTCGCCAAGCGTTTCCTTGGCCCACTGGCCGATCAGCTTGCCGGCGAGCAGGTTGTCGGTCGCGAACGTTGCGTCGGCAGAATCGGCGGGATCGAGCGGCGTGTCTAGGGCGATCACCAGGAGGCCCGCATCACGTGCCTTCTTGACGGACGGGACAATGCCCTTGGTGTCGGATGCGGTGATCAGGATACCTTTCGCTCCGTCGGCAATGCAGCTTTCGATCGCGGCAACCTGGCTTTCGCTGTCACCGTCGATCTTGCCGGCGTAGGATTTCAACGTCACGCCGAGTTCTTTTGCCTTTGCTGTCGCGCCTTCCTTCATCTTGACGAAGAAGGGGTTGGTGTCGGTCTTGGTGATGAGGCAGGCGGAAACATCCGCCGCCATTGCCGGCGCCGAGAAGGCGACACCGAGGGCGAGCGCGCCAAGCGCTGCGGAAAGCACTGATTTCGTCATTTAATCCTCCCAGAAATAGCCGACCCACCCCCTGGCGGTGCCGGAATTGACGAGCACGAGAACGCTGCAGTCTCGCCTACGGGCCTCCTCCAAGCCGTTCTGTGCCGTTTGACGAGGGTAATTAAGAGCGAAAGAAATCGCCTTGTCAATAAATAAATCCAATTGAATTATTAATTCGCTATGGCATGCTGAGCAAAAATAGCGCATAGGCCACGAGACGGGAGGAGCGGCCAATGTCGTCTTTAGACGGTCCGGTTCACACACCGGCCCAACCGCCTATATCGAGTCCCGCGGGCGGCGCGAACCAGATCAGGGTCCGCGCCTATAACGAGCGGCTTGTGCTGTCGCTGGTGCGCCTTTACGGCTCCCAGTCGAAGGCGGATATCGCACGCCGCACCGGCCTTTCGGCACAGACGGTGTCGGTCATCATGCGGGCACTGGAGAAGGAAGGGCTGCTCTCTCGCGGCGAGCCGGTGCGCGGGCGCGTCGGCCAACCCTCGATCCCGATGCGCCTCAATGCCGACGCCGTTTACTCGTTCGGCGTAAAGATGGGCCGACGCAGCGCCGACCTGGTGCTGATGGATTTCGTGGGCAATATCCGCCTGCAGCTTCACCAAACCTATGCCTATCCGCTGCCCGAGGTTTTCCTGGATTTCATTACGTCAGGCATCCGCGAGCTTGAAAGCCGGCTGGACGAGCAGCAGCGCAGCCGCATTGCCGGCATCGGCATCGCAGCACCCTTCGAGCTTTGGAACTGGGAAGAGGAAGTGGGATCGCCCAAAGGCGCGATGGACGTGTGGCGCGACTTCGATCTCCACGCAGAAATCGCCGCCCGCGTGCCCTACCCCGTCTACCTGCAGAACGATGCGACAAGTGCCTGCGGCGCCGAACTCGTGTTCGGTATCGGGCCGTCCTATCCCGATTTCGTTTATTTCTTCATCGGCTCCTTCATCGGCGGCGGTATCGTTCTCAATTCGGCAATCTTTTCCGGTCGCACGGGCACAGCCGGAGCCATCGGCCCCCTTCCCGTTCGCGGCAAGAACGGCGAAACACTGCAGTTGCTCGAAGTTGCCTCGATCTTCGTGCTGGAGAATATGCTGCGCGAGCGCGGCATTGACCCGCAGCCGCTCTGGTATTCGGCCGACGACTGGATCGACTTCGGTGAGCCTCTTGAGACGTGGATCCAGGACACCGCCAAAGCGCTCGCACAGGCAATCGTCGCCGCGGCCTCGATCATCGACTTCAGTGCGGCCGTCATCGACGGTGGCTTTCCCGGATGGGTGCGGGAACGGATTGTGCAAGCGACGATCCATGAAGCAGCGATGCTCGATCTGCAGGGCGTTGTCATGCCGGACATTATCGAAGGCGCGGTCGGCGCTCATGCGCGCGCCATCGGCGGCGCCAGCCTGCCGATCTTCGCGCGCTACCTTACGGACCAGAACGTTCTATTCAAGGAGGTCGAATATGCTGAAGGGACTTAACCCGCTTCTGAGCCCGGACTTGCTTTCGACCTTACGCGCCATGGGGCATGGCGACGAAATCGCCATCGTTGACGGCAACTATCCCGGCGTCGAACATGCAAGGCGGCTGATCCGCCTCGATGGCCACGGTATCGTACCCGTGCTCGATGCCGTTCTCAGCGTCCTGCCGATCGACGACTTCGTTCCGGATGCGATTTTCCGGTCGACCGTGAAGGCCGAGCGCGACAAGCTCGACCCTGTTCATGAAGAGATAATCGATTGCTGCGCCCGCCACGAGCCACACCGGCAGGTCGTGCCGCTGGTCGGGGCTGACTTCTACAATCGCGTTCGGGCCGCTCACGCCGTCATCCAAACAAGCGAACCGCGACTTTACGCCAACGTCATCCTGCGGAAGGGCGTCATCTACCCAGAGCAGGCGGGCGACCACGCCGTTGAAAAGGCAGAGGTCGACCCCTTTACCTATTGAGCGTCAGATTTCCCCTGCCAATGGCCCCCAGACATCAGTCAGGGCAAAGCCAACCGGATGCGGATCGAAGGGATCGAGCGCGACCTGCGAAAGACCAAAGGTAAAGCCACGCCCGGCGATCGTCGGAATGATCGCGGCACGGCCGGCGACTTCGGTTTCCGCCAGCAGACCGACCTCGAACTCCGAACCAATGATCGAGCGCGACTTGAAGATGTCGCCGACCTTTGCCTCGCCACGCGCATGGCGTGCTGCGAGGTTGGCGGAATTGCCGGTGCCGCAGGGCGAGCGGTCGGCGCGCCCCGGCCACATGGTCGTGCACGTACGAACGGTGCCGTCCGCCTCGAGGTCGCGGAACATGACGTAGGCAACGCCCGAGATCGCCGGAATTTCCGGATGGACAACCTCGATGCTGCGGTTGATCAGCTCCTTCAGCACCATGCCGGCCTGCACGAGCGCCGCGGCATTGCCCTTCTCGATCGTCAGGTTGATCTGTCCGACATCGACCAGCGCGTAGAAGATGCCGCCGTAGCAGATATCGACCTTGATCTTGCCCCAGTGCGGGGTGTCGACGTCCACGTCGAGCTCATGCACGAAGGACGGAACCATGGTGAGCTTGACCTTCTCGCAGCGCCCGTCGCGGCAGGTCGCCGTCGCCTTGACGAGGCCAGCGGCCGTCTCCAGCGTGACGATGGTTTCCGGCTCCTTCATCTCGACGATGCCGGATTCCAGCAATGCGGTGGTGACGCAGATCGAGTTCGAGCCCGAGCTTGCATGCGCCTGGTCAGGCTGCAGGATGATGAAGGCCGCATCGGCAGCTGGATGCTTCGGCGGCAACAGCAGATTGACGGAGCCGATCGGCGCGCCGCGCGGCTCGAGGCAGAGAAAGCGGCGCAGTTCCTGGCCCTTCGGATCGGTGTTCAGCCAGTTCAGCTGTTCGGCGACCGTATTGCCGGGGATCTTCGGCACACCGCCGATCGCGACCTTGCCGATTTCACCTTCCGCGTGGACATCCAGAAGCTGGATCGTGCGCTTCCATCTCATTCGTCAACTCCTCTCAAGCGCGTGATCTCGCCATCACGCGAATATTGTCCGGC
>Ga0102588_1001337_pt1 | contig 18809 bp, 19 predicted proteins | sample AraplaMF_Col_mMS_FD_76854 | JGI IMG/M metagenome (GOLD analysis project Ga0102588, IMG submission 76854) | Arabidopsis root microbial communities from the University of North Carolina, USA - plate scrape MF_Col_mMS (SPADES assembly) (version 2) | ecosystem: Host-associated > Plants > Roots >...
GCGTGCCGAAGGCATAGGCGGCCAGCACGAGCTGGGCAATCTCGATGCTTCCGCCGAGCTGCCCCGGCAGGCTCGGGACGGCCGGAAGCACCAGATCGGTGCCGGCGATACCGAGCACGGTTCCGCTGGCGATCAGGGCGAACAGGAATGAGGTCTTCGGGCGTGCGGTCATCCGCTCTCTGGTATCAGAGCCCGATCCTGCGACCAATCGTCTCCGATCGATGTGTGCCATTCAATCATTTGATCTTTTGAGCTGCTTCAGCACGCGGCACAGGTGCGGACAGGATCGATGGAAGCCGGCGACGCGGCGCACTGATGGCCGCCGCGTCGCCGCATCGATCAATGCGTTGCGGGTTCGAGATAGCGGCGCAGATTGTCGCTGATCTGTTCGATCGCGGCTTGCGTGGAAGGCACGTTGCGGATCGCGTTCAACAGGACGAAGTCATGGATCGTGCCGTTGTAGCGGGCGGCAGCCACGGTCACGCCGGCTTCCTTCAGTTTGCGGGCATAGGCTTCGCCCTCGTCGCGCAGCGGATCGTTCTCGGCAGTGATGACGAGTGCCGGCGGCAGGCCCTTCAGCTGATCGATGCTGGCGCGCAGCGGCGATACATAGGGGTTGTCGCGGGTCTTGGCGTCGGGCGCGTAGAGATCCCAGCCGTATTTCATGAAGGCGCGCGCCAGGAAACGCTGTTCTCCATATTCGTGATAGGAGCCGGTATCGACGCTGGCATCGGTCGCCGGGATCATCAGAACCTGCAAGCTGATCTTCGGTCCGTTGCGGTCCTTGGCCATGATCGACAGGGCGGCGGCCATGTTGCCGCCGACCGAATTGCCGGCGACCGCGATGCGGCTGCCATCGGCCCCGAATTCATCGGCATGGGCCGACACCCATTTCAGCGCGGCATAGGATTGATCGAGCTGCGTGGGGAACCGTGCTTCCGGCAGGGACGTATATTCGACGAAGACGCCGACCTGACCGGAGCCGACCACGAGATCGCGCAGCAGGCGCTGATGATTTTCATAATTGCCGACGATCCAGACGCCGCCGTGAATGAAGAGCAGCACGCCGGGTTTGCCGGTGATGTGCTCGGGCTTCATGATGTAGATCTTCACGCTCTGACCATCCTGGGTGATGGTCTGCTCGGTCGTGGTCACGCCCGACATGTCGACCGGCGTCATGTTCTGAAGCCCGGTCAGGATCTCCTGGGGCTTGGGCTGCGGCAGTTCCCAGAACGGGCTTGGATCCTTGTTGATCTCGGCAAGGAAGGCGCGGACCTGGGGGTCGATCCGCGGGTCGGTGGCAGCGTCCGGCGCCGCTTGAGCGGGCTGAATCATGAGATTTACTCCAAGGCTGAGGGTTGCGAGTAGGGGCAAGAGTTTCACGGTCTTTCTCTCCGGGAAGGTTGCACGCAGCCGCATTGGTAGCCCCCGGCCAGGAGCTTTCGCTTCTGTCAAATGACCAGTCCGGTGACAGGTCTGTGGTCAGCTTTCAGGTGTGATGGCGTCGGTGAGAATGGGACGCAGCGCCGAGCGCGACGTGACGCCGGTCTTCGCAAAGATGCGATGAAGGTGGTAACCGACCGTGCGATGCGACAGATAGAGCCTGGCGCCGATTTCCTTGTTCGACAGGCCTTCGGCGGCAAGCTGGGCGATATGAAGCTCCTGCGGCGTCAGCATTTCCCAGACATATTCGGTCCGCTTGCGGCTCGCTTCTCCCGAAGCGCGCAGTTCCTCGCGCGCACGCTCGCTCCAGGGCAGGGCGCTCAGCGCGTCGAAGATGTCGCGGGCCTCGCGCAAAGGCGCTCTCGCATCGGCGGACCGGCGCTGGCGGCGCAGCCATATGCCATAGGCCAGCAGAAGACGTCCTCTCAGGAAAGGCCATTTGCCTGCGCCCGGCCCGAGACCCTGCAGATAGAACCGCTCGGCCTCCTCGGGTGTTGCGAGCAGCGCCCTGCCGTAGGACAGCATCGTTTCGACCCAGGGCACTGGCGACTGACCGGCGACACGCTGCATCTGCTCGATCACCTCCTCGGCCGTTTCGGCATGTCCGGAGAAGACCGCGGCCTCGACGAAATCGGCGAGACCGAAGAATTGCAGACCGGAATTGAAGGCCGGATCGGCAGGGATGAAAAGACGCCGCAGATGCTCATAGGCCTCCCAATGCCGGCCCGCGCCGATGGCGGCCGTGCCGCGCGCGATCTGCAGCATTGCCAGCAGGAAGCTCGCGCCGACAGAGACGACCAGGCGCTCGGCCTGGGCCGCAAAGGCTTGCGACTGGTCCAGATTGCCCATCATGCCCGCAAGCCTTGCCTTGACGATCGTGGCCGCGGCAATCCAGAGCGTGCCTCCCGTTTCTTCGGCGAAGCGAACGGATTCTTCGGCCTCCCGCATCGCGCCCGTCCAGTCGCCGACCTCCATTTCTGCCCAGGCCTGAGCAAAGAGCACACGCGCGAGGTCGCTGAGCCGTCCCTGATCGCGCAAGGCGGCAGCCGAGTAGGTCAGCAAACCGACGCCGAGGTCGAAGGCGCCGATGACATTGGCCGTACTGCCAAGAATGCGCGCCGCGACCGGATTGCCGCTGCTCGTGCCGGCAAGCTGCTGGAGCCTGCCCGATATCTCGCCCCCGAGGTGAAGCGGCTCGACGTAAGCGGATATGGCGATCAGGCGTGGATCGGTGTCGGGCAAGTCGAGCCTGTTTGCGGCCATCAGGATGCTTTTGCGAAGATCCGCCTGCGCATTGCTCCACCAGCAGCGCTGGGCAGCGCGCCAGAGCAGGTTGCTTGCCAGATCCGTGGCGCCGGCAGCATGGGCCTCGGCGGCGAGGCCAACCAGACTGGGGATTTTCGTGGGGTCGTTGACCATCGGAGGCTGGCCCATCTCGCGGCACCAGCCGATCCGTGCCGATGCGACAGGATCAGCCTCGCTGACATTGGCCTGGCGCAGCAGACGCTCCAGCAGGTCCGGCTGGCCGAGATCGGCGGCAAGCTCGGCGGCGCGCAGGAAACGGTCGCTCCTGGCTTTCGGCGTGCCGCTCAGCGCTGCCGCCCTTTCGAGAACCTCGATTGCCATGGCGACGGCACCTTTGCGCAAGGCGCGGCCGGCCATCGTATCATATTCGCCCGCCAGTTCTTCATCCGGTCCGATCGTCGCCGCCGCTCGATGCCATAAATGCCGGTCCAGTTCCTGATGAACGATCGCGGCAAGGGCGGCATGGATCCTGTGCCGCGTCGCCAGATCTGCCGCCTGGTGCATCGCCGAGCGTACCAGCGGATGCCGGAACCGCACCTCCGTTTCGTCAAGGTCGATCAGCCTGGCGGCAATGGCAGGCGTCAGGGCACTGACGTCCACTTCCGCGCCCAATACGGCCTTGCCGGCGCGCAGGATTTCGTGGAGCGATGTCCCGTCGTTTTCCGCCGCGACGAACAGCAGCATCCGGGATGCGGCGGGGAGATCTGCCAGACGGGACGAGAAGGCGCGTTCCAGGCGTTCCGTCAGCGGAAGCCATGTCGTATCCCTGATATCAGCCGCTCGCCTGTCGCGCGGCAGTTCCAGGAGGGCGAGGGGATTGCCCGCGGCCTCCTGGAGGAAGCGGCTGCGCAGATCGGCCGAAAGATCAGGCGCATGGGCGTCCAGCAGGTGTTCGGCGTCGGCTTCGCCGAGCCCCGAAAGCCGAAGCCGCAGGTGGGAGGGATCGTCGAACAGGCGGTCAAAGCCGTCGCGCATGGCCACGAACAGAACGATAGGATCCGAACTCAGCCTGCGGGAGATGAAGGCCAGCACCTCATAGGTCGCCTCGTCCAGCCACTGGGCGTCATCGGCAATGAGCAGGATGGGGCTTCGCGCCGCACTTTCCGTCAGAAGGGACAGTGCCGCGAGCGCCACAAGGAAGATGTCCGGTGGGCCTGTGTCATCATGCATGCCGAAAGCGGAGAACAGCGCAGATCGCTGACGGGGGACCAGGTTGACGGCCTCCTTCATCAGCGGGCGGAGCGCCTGCTCGAGCGCTGCGAACGGCAGATGAACCTCGGCCAGAACGCCGGTCATGCTCAAGACCGTCAGATCGCGCTCGCGGGCCTGATGCCTGGCCTGCTCGAGGAGGGCGGATTTCCCGATCCCGGGCTCGCCGCTGATCACGAGCGTCGATCCGCCCTGGTCGATCCGCGCAATCATCCTGTCGATCAGGGCAATGTCGCGATCCCGGCCCTGCAGGAATTCGGGGCCGGAGACGCGTGCAGCCCGGGCGGGCGCGCCCTTGCCTTGTCTGCGCCGCGGCGCCCCGATCTTTTCCGACTGCTTGGCCATCAATCTAACGCTGCCTGCTCTGATCCGCGCGCAGGAATGCAAACGAATTGAATCCCGGACCATGGTTCGGCAACTGCCGAAGCGTCGCCTTGTCATGGAGCGTGCCATTCGCGGGCATGTCCGTAAAGCAGCTTCCACACGGGCAAGGGAACCCGGATTGCACGAGGAAGAAAGAGCGCCGCCGTTGCGATCAAATCGTGCCGACGCGCAGCGACGTTCGCAAATTTGTCATATCCGCTGGTTAGAAGCGGCGGCCTGCGCGCAGCCTGTCGAGGGACTCAGCTGCTGCGCCTTCCTTTTCCTGGAACGAGAGCCATGCAGCAAAACAATCCGGCAGTGATCATCGAGGGTGCAACCGTGGTTTTCGGCGACCGTCTGGAGAGCGCCTCCGTGCGTATCGAAGACGGCCGGATCACCGGTATCGACGGCGCGCGAGACGGAGCTGATGTCATCGATGGACGCGGCCATCTGCTCGGCCCCGCCTTCGTTGACATTCACGGCGATGCCTTCGAGCGGCAGGTCATGCCGCGGCCCGGCACCATGCTGCCGGTCGCTGCCGCGCTGCTCGAGACCGACCGCCAGCTTGCCGCCAACGGCATCGCAACGGCCTATCACGCGCTGACGCTCAGCTGGGAGCCCGGGCTGCGGTCGGTCGAAACCGGTTACGCGATCGTGCGTGCGCTCGACACGCTCACGCCGCGGCTGACGGTGGACAATCGCGTGCAGCTGCGCTGGGAAACCTTCTGCTTCGAGGCGATCGACCTCATTCGCGAGGCGCTTGCCGGTCCGCGCCTGCCGTCGATTGCCTTCAACGACCATACGTCGATGGTGATGCTGCATCCGTCGATCCCGCTGCAGGAGCGGCCGTTCGACCTCGATCCGGCCTTCCCGACCGTGGATCCCGAAACGCCCAGCTTCACCGAGAAGATGGCCGAACGCGCCAAGCGGGCAAAAATTCCGGTGGCCGACATGGTGGCGCTCGTGCGCAGCATGTGGGAACGCCGTCCTGAGGTGCCCGGTGCGATCGAGGAAGTCGCGGCCCTCGGCAAGGCCGCGGGCGCGCCGATGCTGTCGCATGACGACAGCCAGATCGAAACGCGCGATTTCTTCCGCCTGCGCGGGGCGCGGATCTGCGAATTCCCGATGAACCGGCGGGTGGCGCGCGCTGCCCGCGATGCCGGCGATTTCATCGTCTTCGGCGCACCGAATGCGACGCGCGGCGGCAGCCATCTTGCCTCGATCGGCGCGGCCGACATGATCCGCGAGGGGCTCTGCGACATTCTCGCCTCGGACTATTACTATCCGGCGATGCTGCTCGGCCTCGCAAGGCTGAAGGCCGACGGCGTGGCACCGCTCCATGCGCTCTGGCCGCTCGTATCAGGCAACCCGGCACAGGCCTCCGGCCTTGCCGATCGCGGTCTCATCGAAATCGGCAAACGGGCGGATCTCGTGCTGGTCGACTGGCCCGAGGGCGGAGCACCGGCCGTTCGCCGCACCTGGGTCGGCGGCCGGGAAGCCTATCGCGCGGCACCTGCCGGCGAATTCGCAATGGCCTGAGAGCGGCGGGATATCACCCGGAACTGTCCGATCCATATCTGCGCGCTACATCGCAGATATGGAAACGCTCTATGTCCTGCTCATATTCGCCGTAGCCGTTGCCGCCATCTATCTGGCCGGCAAGTGGAATACATCCGACGCCGACCACTATATGGGCTTCGGCAACCTGCGTTCGCGCGGCAAGCCCAAGACCTCTGATGGCGACAGGGATGCGGAAAAGGAATGAAGCCCTCATGGGGATGCGACAGGTGGGCCTGATCGGGAAGGCGCGCTGTTTTAGCTGAACATTCTCGCCTTTAAACCCGCGATGACTTCGTCCGACACCTGGCGCAATTCCTCTCGCGAAGCACCATCATAGGCCTGGACGGACAGGCCTTGCAGGACAGCAACAAGATAGCGGGCCAGCGAGAGAGCGTGTTCACGGTCCAGCCAGTGCCTGAGCGTTGCTGCGATCATGTCGCGCATCGTGTCGCGGCGTTCCGCCAGTTCGCGCGCGAGTTCCGCATGGTCTGGACCGCACTGGATCATGCCGCTCGAGATCATGCAGCCCCGCTCTCCGGCCGGGTCGATGACGGCGTCGATTGCCTTGTGGAGCAGGGTTTCGACGGTCTCCTGAAGGGTCGTGGTGGGTTTGATATCCCAGACAGGCCCGCGCAAGCCGAAATAGCGTTCGAGCGCCTCGCGGTAGAGGCCGGCCTTGCTGCCGAAGGCCGAGTAGAGGCTCGGGGGCGCGACGCCGATTGCCGCCGTCAGGTCGTTCAGCGAGACGCCCTCGTATCCATGCCGCCAGAAGAGCCGCATGGCGATGTCGATCGCCTCGTCCCGGTCGAAGGTACGCGGGCCGCCGCGGCGTGTTTTCACAACCTTATCCATAGCGATCACTAAAGACTGCTTGACAGCAAAAGGCAAGCGGTTAGTTTGTATCGATCACTAAACATAAGGATTTTGGCATGATGAGAATAATGCGCGGCATCTGGGTGGTGGTCCTGCTGGCGGGACTGTCTTCCGTGGCGATGGCCGCGGAGAAGAATTACACGGTGAAGGCGCCCGATGGCGTCGAGATCGCGGTTCAGGAAGCGGGCGATCCCGCCGGGCCGGCGATCGTTTTCATCCACGGCCTGCTCGGCAGCCATCTCAACTGGGACATGCAGGTCGGCAGCCCCGAGCTGCAGAAGTTTCGGCTGATCAGCTACGACATGCGCGGCCACGGCCTGTCGGGCAAGCCTGACGATGCCGAGGCCTATCGCGACGGGCGCCGCTGGGCCGACGATCTCTCGGCGGTTCTCAAGGAGACCGGGGTTCGCAAGCCTGTCCTCGTCGGCTGGTCGCTCGGCGGCGTCGTCATCTCGAACTATCTTGCCGCCTATGGCGACGGCGCCATTGCCGGCATCGTCTATGTCGACGGGGTGATCGAACTCAATGCTGCGCTGATCACCGCGCATCCCGATGTCTATGCCGGCATGGCCTCGGATGAGCTGAAGGTGCATCTCGATGCGGTCAAAACCTTCCTGGCCCTGTGTTTTGCAACGCAGCCGGATGCGGCAACCTTCGAGCGCCTGCTCTCCAATGCCGCGATGGCCTCGTGGATCATGACGCGGACGGTTCCGTCGATGACCGTTTCGGCTGCCGAGGGCCTGGGCAAAGCGCGCGTTCCGGTTCTGCTGCTCTATGGCGGCAAGGACGATCTGGTGAATGTCGAGCCGAGCATTGCCCGCGCCCGGGCGCTCAATCCCGCCGTTCGGGAAAAGATCTACGCGCAGTCGGGCCACGCGCCATTTCTGGAGGAAGCGCCGCGCTTCAACCGCGACCTGGCGGAGTTCCGGGACTCGGTTTCCGGCAAGTGAATTTGGTAAAGGGAGCGGGCAGGGTGCTCGCTCCCCTTCTGCTTCTGTCGCGACATCTTCTCTCGGCGCAAGCACGCCTCAATATATGGCTCCACGCCCGAGTGCCGCCGATTGCTCTAACGTGATGGCATGGCCGAGCGGATCGGCGTGGCGATGAGAAAGCCGCCACTCTCCGTCCTCACGCCGATAGACGAGCGTCACCCGCAACGCCCAATCCTGTGCCGGCAGGCCGCCGACTTCGACGTGGGCGCGCTCGATGACGGCGAGCACGATCATGTCGGCGCTGGCATAGGTTTGGACGACTTCCTGTTTCAGCGTGCCGTTCCTGAAGAACTGCTTCATGCCCTCCCAGGTCTTTTCGGTGAAGCCAGCCTCGTGGGACGGCGTGCCGCCGAAGGGCGACATCAGCGTGAAGTCCTGCGTGCGCGGCACGAGCGCCCGATAGGTGTCGACATCGCCACGCATCAGCGCGGCATTGGCCTCTTCCGATATCCGGGCGAGATCGGCTGCCGGCATATCGGCCTTGATGTCGCGGACATTGCCGGCAAGGGAGGCAAGACCGGCGGTGCCGGCAACGAGAAGGGATCGTCTTGAAGGTGACATGAGATTTCCTTTGCTAGCCTGGTCCTTTGCTAGTCTGGTCCTTTGCCGGCCTGGGGTTCAGAAGCGCGGCTGCGGAGCCTGCATGTTCAAACAATGCCGGTTTTCGGATGCTGAAGCCAATGATATGATTTCAGCGATATGCTGAATGAGACTGATCTCTCGCGCGCCGATCTCAATCTCCTCGTGCTTTTCGAAGCGGTCATCGAGGAGGGCCATGTCGGCCGCGCCGCCGACCGGCTGAACATCTCACCGTCAGCCGTCAGCCACGGGCTTCAGCGCCTGCGGCGAATGCTCAACGATCCGCTGTTCGTGAGGACGCCGAGAGGCGTGGTGGCGACGGCGCGCGCGATGGAGCTCGCAGCACCTGTTGCCGAGATTCTCGCCAGGGTCCGAAGCGTGATTGCGACGGCCGAGCCCTTCGATCCGGCGCGGTCGAGCCGCCGGTTCACGCTGGGGGCGCCGGATGGTGTTTCCGCGGTCTTCCTGTCCGCGCTGCTCTCGGGATTGGAGAAGTCTGCGCCTGAGATCGATATCAGCATACGCCAGCTGCTGCCGGAGCAGGGCGAAAGCGCGCCTGCGCGGGCCTGGCGCAATGCGTTTGGCGAGCTGGAAGCGCGCGCCATGGATATTGCGATCGTGCCTTCCGATGACATTCCGGCGCGCTTCCATAGCCTGACGCTCTATGAGGAGGATTTCGTCATTGCTATGCGCGCCGGTCATCCTTTCGCTGAGGAACCGACGCTCGAGCGCTATGTCGGGATGCGCCACCTCGTCGTTTCACTTGGTGGCGATCCGCACGGTTTTGTCGACACGGCCCTCGAACATATGGGCTTGAGCAGGCGGATGGCTCTGACTGTGCCGAATTTCATGTTCGCGCTCGCCATCGCCGGCGAGAGCGACATGCTCGTGGCCGTCCCCCGGCGCTTTGCAGCAATCTACGCCCCGCGCTTTGGCCTCACGACGGTGGATGCGCCTTTGCCGCTGCCGCGTTTCCGGCTGAGCGCCGTTGCCCCGCGCGCCGCGATGATGGATGCGGGCCTCAGCTGGCTGTTCGGGATGCTGCTATCGGCATGCGAGGGTTCTGCGGGATCGGCCTGACCGGGAATGAAGGAATGCTCTCGGCCTCTGGCGAACAGAATGCTCATCGACTGCTAGCGCCAGATTGTCCCGCCAGTTCGTAGCGGGCGCGGCTCAGGCTGACCAGGCTGGCAATTGCCGCGCAGGCAGCCGACAGGACGACCGCAAATTCGAGCGCGGCAGAGAGCGGCAATGTCGCGAAGATGAGCGACATGGAGATTCCGCCCAGGGTCTGGCCGAGAAGCCGTGCGGTGCCCTGCATGGCGCCTGCCGCGCCGCTTCTGGCTTTCGGAGCCGAGAGAAGCAGAATGCGGTTGTTCGGCGTCTGGAACAGGCCGAAACCCAGGCCGGCAATCACCGTGCCGACCAGAAACGCGATGCCTCTCGGATCGGGCGGGCAGAGAACTGCCACAAGGAGGCCGACAGCCAGCAGCGCGCCGCCGGTCGCGCAAAGCCATGCGGTCTTGACGCGGTTTGCCAGACGTCCCGAAAATGGCGCGATGATCGCGGTCGCAACCGGCCAGGGCATCATGTAGAGACCGGCCAGAACCGGGGTCATGTGCAGCCTGTGCTGGAGATAGAAGGGCAGCGCGATGTAGCTCAGCATCTGGCCGCAGAAGCAGGATATCGAGGCGATGACCGCCACGCGGAATGCGGGTGCCGCCAGGAGATCCGTTGGAATGATCGGGGCATCGCTTTTGCGTTCCAGGCGCAGCAGGATGACTAGGCAAGCTGCCGAGGCGGCGATGAGGACCGTGCCGCTTGCCGGCGCGGTAGCTATCCGATCGGTGCCGCAGAAGAAGAGGATGAACATCGACGTGTTGGCCAGCAAGGCCTTGATGTTCAGCTTTCGCTTCGTGCCCTGCATCTTCTCCAGCAGACCGCCGCTGAGCAGCACGATGATGCCGATCGGTATATTGACCGCAAAGAGCCAGGGCCAGGTCGTGACGGAAAGGATGGCGCCGGCAATGCCTGGACCGGCAGCGGAAGAAATCGCGATGACCATGGCATTGACGCCGATGATCGGACCCAGCATGTGCTGCGGCAGGGCCGAGCGCAGGTTCATCATGGCAAGCGCCATGATCGCGCCGGCCCCGAGGCCCTGCGCGAAACGGGCAAGGATCAGCAGGGAAAGGTCGCCTGCGAAGGCGCAGGCAGCCGAAGCCGCTGTGAACAGCGCGACGCCGATCAGGAAGACCCGCCGCGCGCCATAGACTTCCCCGAGCGCGCCACAGGGAAGAAGGGCGACCAGCACGGCCAGCTGATAGGCTGACACGACCCATACGGTGCTGCCCGCTTCCACGTGCAGCGAGAGTGCGATCGAGGGCAGGGCGACGTTGGCAATGGCTCCATCAAGAACGACGAGAACAGCCGAGAGAAGGATGAGTGCGATGGCCATGTACTGTCGAGGCGATGCCGGGCCATCCTGAGAAATCGATGCGGTGGAGGCGAGGGACATTGAGAAACTCCCAATCGTTGTCGGATGGCCGACCAGTTAGGCCTTGACGGCTGCAAGCGCCAGACGCAACGAAATCAAACGACTGTTGCATCAAACGCCATGCCTGAGTAAATTGAGCCATGTCCGATCTCGACCTCAATCTTCTGGTGGCACTCGATGCGCTGCTGCGCGAGAGAAGCGTATCGGCCGCCGCGCGCCGGCTTGGCCTCAGTACATCAGCCATGAGCCGGACACTGTCACGATTGAGGGCTGCGCTCGGCGATCCGATCCTTGTGCCGGCCGGGCGCGGCATGGTCGCAACGCCCCATGCCCTGGCGATCGCCGAAGACGTGCATTCGTTGAGAGAAGCCGTGAAAGCGGTGCTCAGTCCGCCGTCGAGCGTCGAAATCCGCGAGGTGCGCCGCGATTTCACCATCCGTGCCAATGAGGCGTTCGTGCTTATTTTTGCCGCGGGCCTGAGCGCTGCTGTGGCGAACACGGCACCAGGGATAAGGCTTCGGTTTGCGCCGCGAGCGGACAAGGACGTTCAATCCCTGAGAGACGCGGCCGTGGATCTCGATATCGGCGTCCTGCCGACGGAGAGCGGGGAACTGCGTTGCCAGACCCTTTTTCAAGACCGGTATGTGGGTCTTGCACGGACAGGACACCCGATTTTCGATGCAGATCCGATCACGGTCGAGAGCTATTCCGCCTGGGGCCACGTACTGTTTTCACCGCATGCGGATTTTGCCGGTCCGGTCGACAGGGCGCTCGCCGAACTCGGCGTCTACCGCGATGTCAGACTGATCGTGCCAAGCTTTCCAACAGTAATCGCGGTTGCGGCGGCATCCGATTTGATCGGCGCGATTCCGAATTCTTATCGCAAATCCGCCGCAACAAGCCAGATCAGGACTTTCGACCTGCCGGTCGCGGTGCCGGGTTTCGACATCGTCCAGGCGTGGCACCCGCGGATGGATGCAGATCCCGTTCATCGTTGGCTGAGAGCGCTGATCTTCGAGACGTTCAAGTCAATGAACTGAATGCGCATTCGATAGTGAAAAGGACGGCTATCGGGGCAAGGCAGGCGCTGTTCGTCGCCGTACGCCGGCCGCTTTGATCGCCGATTGACAGACATCACTCCTTGTTCCTGCGCGATCGACGTATTCAGTCAAATATAACGTCGTTGTATACGGCCGAATATCATGCTAGCGGTCGGCTCCATCCTTGAGGACCCATGCCCATGATCGCCCGTCTCGCTTTCGTTGCGAAAATCGTCATTTCTATCAGTGGTTTATTGCTATCTGCCCCCGCCTGGGCCGACCGTCTGGTTACCGATCAGATCGGCCGACAGGTGCACATCCCTGACGTCGTCAGCCGTGTCGTCATCCTGCAGCACCAGACGCTCAATATCGCCGTGCAGATGGATGCGATGGACAAGGTGGTCGGTGTACTCGACGAGTGGAAGAAGCAGCTCGGCGCCAATTATGTGCGTCTCGCACCACAGCTTCCGAACCTTGCCATGCCGGGTGGCCTCACCAAGGTCAATATCGAGGAATTGCTAAAGCTGAAGCCGGATGTGGTGTTCGTCACCAACTACGCGCCGGCCGACATGGTCAAGCAGATCGAGGATGCCGGCCTTGCCGTCGTCGCCATCTCGCTGCTCGACGTGCCGCCGGCGGAAGCCGTCAAGCTCAATCCGAGCGTCAAGGACGAGCCGGCTGCCATCGACGCTGGTTTCGCGACCGGTGTGCGGCTGATCGCCGACGTGCTTGACCGCAAGGAAAAGGGCGAGGAGATGATCGCGGTCACCAAGAAGACCCGCAAGCTCGTTGCCGACCGGCTCGCCGACATCCCGGAAGACAAGCGCGTCGCCACCTACATGGCCAATCCGGACCTCTCCACCTATGGCCGCGGCAAATATACCGGCCTGATGATGGAGCGCGCCGGCGCCCGCAACGTCGCGAACTCGATCGCCGGTTTCAAGCAGGTGTCGATGGAAGACGTCCTGACATGGAACCCGGCCGTCATCTTCGTCCAGGAGCGTTATCCGGCCGTCGTCGACGAGATCAGGAAGGCCGATTCCTGGCAGACGATCGATGCCGTCAAGAACGGCAAGGTCTACCTGATGCCGGAATATGCCAAGGCCTGGGGTTATCCGATGCCGGAAGCGATGGCGCTCGGTGAACTCTGGATGGCGAAGGAGCTTTATCCCGAGCGGTTCAAGGATATCGACATGCAGAAGGAAGCGGATGCCTATTACAGCGAGTTCTACCGCACCGACTATCGCCCTGCGCAATGAGTGACGACGTCTTGCCGCGACGCCCGCCATCGGTGATCATCGCCATACTGGCGGTCACTCTGGCGCTCGTCGCGGTCGCTTCCCTTGGCATAGGCCGTTACGACATTCCGTTCGCACGGGTAATCGAGATCCTCTGGGCGCCGATTTCGCCACCGGACGTGCCGGTAACGCCGACCGAGGCGAACGTCGTCTTCACGGTGCGCATGCCGCGCATCCTGCTGGCGCTTCTGGCCGGCGCGGGTCTCGCACTCTCCGGCGCCACGATGCAGGGCGTGTTCCGCAATCCGCTCGTGGGGCCGCAGGTGATGGGCGTCTCTTCGGGTGCTGCCTTCGGTGGTGTGCTCGCCATCCTCTTTAGCTTTCCGCGCTACGGGCTGCTTGGCTCGGCCTTCATCTTCGGGCTTTCGGCTCTGGTTCTGGTCTATGCGCTGAACGGCATCGTCGCGCGCCGCAACATCCTGGCGCTGGTACTGGCCGGTGTCGTCGTCACCGGCTTCTTCGGTGCGCTCGTCAGCCTTGTCCAGTATCTGGCCGATACGGAGGACAAGCTGCCGGCCATGGTCTTCTGGCTGCTCGGCAGTTTCGCCACCGCCAATTGGGAAAAGTTCCTACTGATCGCCGCACCGGTAGTGATCTGCAGCCTTCTGCTGCTCGGCCTGCGCTGGCGCATCAATCTGCTCTCCATCGGCGACGAGGATGCCCGCGCCCTCGGCGTCAATGTCGAGCCGCTCCGTTGGCTGATCCTGATCCTCGTCTCCTGCATCGTATCGGCGCAGGTGGCCGTCAGCGGCGCTATCGGCTGGGTCGGGCTGGTCGTGCCGCATATGGCGCGCATGCTGGTCGGCCCCGATCACCGGGTGATGATGCCGGCCTCGTTAATGACAGGCGCGCTCTACCTGCTGATAATCGATACCGTCGCCCGCACTGCCACAGCCACGGAAATCCCGCTCGGTATCCTGACCGCGCTGATCGGCACGCCGGTCTTCGCGCTGGTGTTGAAGCAGACCCAGAGAGGCGCACGTGGATTCTGATCCGGTCATGCTGCGCATCGAGGCCGTCAGCCAGTCCTATGACGGCGAGCACTGGCAGTTCCGCGATCTCGATTTCGACCTGAGGGCAGGTGAGATCACCGCTATCCTGGGGCCGAACGGCCGCGGCAAATCGACATTGCTGCGGGTTCTGGCGGGACTTTTGAAGCCAACCTCCGGCCGGGTGGAACTCAATCAGGGCACCGGCTTCGTACCGCAGGAATTCATCGGCTCTTTTCCCTATTCGGTGCTGGATGTGGTGCTGATGGGCCGCGCCCGGCATATCGCGGTTTTCCAGACGCCGCGAAAGCGCGATGTGGAAAAGGCGATGGCGGCACTCAGCGCCACCGGCATGGCCGACTACGCGTCGCGCAATATCGAGGCTTTGTCCGGTGGCGAGCGCCAACTCGTGCTGATTGCCCGCGCGCTTGCGGGTGAGAATGCGGTTCTGTTGCTCGACGAGCCGGCATCCGCGCTCGACCTGAAAAATCAGGATGTCGTGCTCTCCCTGCTCAGCGAATTGGCCGACCGTGAAAAGCTCGCCATTGCCTTTACCACCCATCAGCCCAACCACGCGGTCGCCGTGGCTGACAAGGTGCTGCTCATGCTGCCGCAGACGAGAACCGTCTTCGGCGCAACCGAAGAGGTGATGACGGAAGCCTATCTGGAAGCGCTTTACGGCATTCCGATCCTGTCGGCACGCCTCGGCAGCGGTGAGCGTGAAGAAACCGCTTTCGTGCCGCTCTTCCGGCAAAGAGACCGAAAAGCAGAACGTCGATGACCCAGTCCGTGAAGGTGCTCTCCGCCGGCAGCATGCGGCATGCATTTCCTGCCATCATTGGCGCTTTCGGGCAGATGACGGGTATCGGGATTTCGCTGTCACTAGGACCCGCTGGCCTGTTGCGCGAGCGGATCGAGGCGGGCGAGGCATTCCATCTCTTTGCTTCGGCCAATATGGCGCATCCGCGACGCCTTGCTTCCCTCGGCATCACGGATGCGCCCGTCTGCTTCGCCCGCAATCGGCTTTGCGTGATCGCACGCGCCGATCTCGGCCTCACGACGGAGAGTTTTCTCGACACCCTCTCAGATCCCCAGGTGAAGATCGGCACATCGACGCCGGGCGACGATCCTTCCGGGGACTATGCCTTCGAGGTTTTCGACCTTGTGGAGGCGCAGCATCCAGGCATGGGCGTGTCGCTGAAAGCCCGCGCGCGGCAATTGGTCGGCGGCCGCAATTCGCCGCCGACACCGCCCGGCAAGGGCGGCGGTTATCTGATCACTGACGGCGAGGCCGACCTTTTCCTGAGCTATTATTCCAACGCCCGGCTGCTGCAGGCCGATCCAGCTTTCCGCGTCGTGGAAATCCCGGCGGAATTCTCTCCCAAGGTCGAATATGGTTTGGCGCTGTGCAAGGGCGCTCCGGACGATGCGAGAGAACTGCGGGATTTTCTCCTGTCCGATCAAGGGCAGGCGATATTGAAAGAAGCAGGCTTTTCGCGGGTCGGCTAGATTTTGCGGATGCAATCCTCATGTGCCTGGCCGTTCGGCGGATCGCAACCATGCGCGATAGCCAAAACGCCATGCTGGGTGACGCTTCAGGCGAGGCGCCCGGATGGAAGGCCGGTTCGAGGGCTTCGTCTACTTTTCATCGGTGATCATGGGGGATAGCCAGGCTCCGTTGACAAGACAGCGGGCATCGCACAGTTTTACCGCATGAAATTCCACAATGTCGTCAAACCTCCTTCCGACGAGCCGTATCCGTGTCCGTGTTGCCACCATCCGACTTTGGGAGAGCGGGGGAGCTATGAGATTTGCGGCATATGCCTTTGGGAAGATGATGGGCAGGACGATCCCTATGCCGACGAGATTCGTGGCGGCCCCAACGGAGCGTTGTCATTGACGCAGGCCCGCCGAAACCTTGAAACTTGTGGCGTCAGCCATCCCCGGCTTGTAAAAAAGGCCCGTCTTCCCTGAGGCCGAACGCCGACTTCATTGCCCATCAGGTGGATAAGATGAGAAGCTCAAATTCTGTTCTAGCGGAGGCAAGCATTCTGGTTTTTATCAGCCTTATCGGCGTTTTCGGGACGACATCGTTTCTCGTTCTCTCCTTCGCAGGTCTTGCTGCACGGGGCGACTATTATGACCGGGGATGTCCTGAAGCCGTGCAGTGCACTGATGCGGAAACCGTCATGCAAATCGCCGGGTTTGGTGCTCCGACGAGTCTCATTTTCGTAATTGCTGCAATATGGTTCGGTTTTCGGGCGGTTAGCCGCAGGGCGAAGTTGACGCATAAGGAATAGGCTTCACGTGCCGCCTTCAACGGGCACATCCGACCTTAAGCACCAGGGCAAGGCTGCCAACCATCGAACTCCCTCGCAAAACTTGGCCGATCCCCGGCATTTGTTGGCAGCTTCGCGAAATCCGGCTTCGGCGCGGAATGCTAGGTTCGTCTCACTTGCTTCGCTCTCGAAAGGCCGTTGCCCGTGCTTCTGGATCGTTCCCGCCTGCCTGTCGTCTTCATCCGCACTGAGGCCAATGCCGAAACTCCCATCAATGATCAGATCGAGGCTCTCCTGGAGGAACGGCGGCCTTTCGTGCTCGTCACGGATCACGCACCCGACGATCACGACGATGACACGCAGGAGGAGCGCAAGGAGCGGGCGCTGTTCTTCAAGAAGATCAAGGACCGGATGAGGGCCTATTGCCGCGGCATGATCGTCATCGATGGCGGCAGGCCGATGTCGCCTGCCATCAAGATCGCGGCGGTCACGGCCGGAAAGGCCTTCGGCTTCGCGATCGTGTTTGCCACGGACGAGGAGGAGGCGGAGCGCAAGGGGCGCAGCCTCATCGGCAGCAGGGACGATGCCTGGTTACTCTGAATCCGGCTTCTGTGATAAGTCACGCGCCGTCGGCCAAGCTCGCAATGGGGATCGGCAATGGATATTCCGGATAGATTTGACCCCGCGCGGATCGACGATGTGTCGTGGCCGGCCTTCAGCTTCATCACCGAGACGACATTCGTCGGCGAGTCCGAGCCGCATCGCCACCAGAAGGCGCAGCTGCTCTACGTCATCAGCGGCGTGCTGACGATGAGGGCGGCCGGGGGCGTCTGGACGGTGCCGCCGAATTGCGCGCTGTGGATTCCGGGCGGCACCGCCCATAGCGGGCGCGTCTGCGGCCATGTCAGGATCGGCAATCTCTATGTCGACGCCAAACTGACCGGTGGACTGCAGGACGAGTGCGGCATTCTCTTCGTCCAGCCTTTTCTGCGCGAGCTGATTTTTCGGCTGGAGCCGCGCCCCGATAGTCCGGATATCGCGCCCGAACGGCTTAACCGTCTGGTGGGCGTGCTTCTCGATGAACTGCGCGTCGCGCCGCTCGAGCCGATCCATCTGCCGATGCCCGCCGACCGCAGGCTGCAGCGGCTGACGGAGGCGATGATCGCCGAGCCCGGCCTGCGCTTCACCATAGACGAATGGGGCGCGCGGGTCGGCGCCAGCAACCGCACGCTCAGCCGCCTGTTCCAGCGGGAGACGGGCATGTCCTTCCTGCGCTGGCGCCAGCAGCTGCATATCGGCGTGGCGCTTCAGCGGCTGGCGGCCGGGCAGCTCGTGACCGTGATCGCCGGCGATCTCGGCTATGAAAGCGTCAGCGCCTTCATCGCCATGTTCCGCCGCATGCTCGGAACGACGCCGACGCGCTATTTCAGCGACCAGATGCCGGCGAGCCAGCACAGGCTGGAAATCACGGCGGACTGGCGCACGGAGCCGGGCGAGCGCGACGGCGGGGATGTTGCCAAGGGTTCAGCATCCAATCTGGTGCCATTCAGGCGGGAGCCGAATTGATCCTGCTTGCGCCGGCGGCCACGACCTCGCTCCCGGCCTGGTTCCGCTGAAGCACCCGCTCGACCGCCCGAAACGCGGTTCATTGTAATTTTAAGTGTCTCTTCGATGAATCTGCAATCACTGGCCGTGTAGAGTCCGCATCCTTGAGAGGGGATCGGCTTGTTGATAACGACGCGACACGTCACGTTTGCGGTGATCCTGCTGTGCCTCTTTGCGGGCATTGCCAGCTTCTACTCGATCGCAGGTCTCTCGCTTGCAGGCATGGAGAGGCGCTATGCCTATGAGAGGTACTGCACCTTCCGCCCCTGCGAATATGTGAAGCGCGATCTGTGGCTGTCGAAAGCTCTGGACGAAGCGAAAAGCCGGCAGGGCCGATAACGCCGTCTTCGTTGCTCTGTCCAATGCTAGAACAGCAGATCCACATTGTCATGAGATCGGGCGAGGGGCCGGCCCTCCAGGAAACGGCATGGACCGGGGCCGGCTGCCGTTGCCTGCAGCACCGAGACATCGCCTGAAGGGCTGATGTGAAGCGCGGACAGGATATTCGTTGCAAAGGCGCCGGTATCGATGGCAATCCGGTTCGGGAAGATCTCGACGCGTTCGCTCGCGGTGATCGTGTGCCCGTGAACGACGATCTTGCCAAATGAAGCGCTGGCATTCAGGAACTCGCCGCGTATCCACATCAGCGCCTGCGCCTGCTGTTCGGCCAGGGCAATGCCGGGCTTCAGGCCGGCATGGACGAGGATGTGGTGGTCGAGCTCGACATAGCGCTCGGCATCGCGCAGGCATTGCAGGCGTTCGTCTCCGAACCGGCTC